>Ga0315277_10000262_pt1 | contig 89157 bp, 71 predicted proteins | sample YL17G05_15_MG_FD_203695 | JGI IMG/M metagenome (GOLD analysis project Ga0315277, IMG submission 203695) | Sediment microbial communities from Yellowstone Lake, YNP, Wyoming, USA - YL17G05_15 | ecosystem: Environmental > Aquatic > Freshwater > Lake > Sediment | place: USA: Wyoming | collected...
TCATGCCCGCGGCCTTGGTGTCGAGGTTGAAGTGCCACTGGCTGTCCACCAACCGGAACTGGTTGCCAGTCGTCGCGGTGGGTTGGCGGTGGCGTCAATCGCCACCGCCGCCACACTCAACTTTTTCCTCAGAATGCTTTGCTCCACGTCCCAAATGGCCTGAACGGATTGCCGCCGACAGCCTTGTCCACGAACACATCAATCGTCTTCTTCGGCCCAGACCCTGCGGAAGCGCCTAGCATGGCGCCATTCAGCAGGAAGTATTGGTTTGCTACCCCGGCCACCGTGGCGCCGAACTGGCTGTTGGCGGCAGCGTCATTGAACCACAGTCTAGCCGTGCCACTGCGATGACCGGTCACGTTGACAGCGATGCGCACCGACAGCCTGAAACTCAAAGTGTCTCCCGGCGCAAAGACCGCGTCCGCCGGCAGCGCGAGGTTGACCGTTCTCGAAACCGCGTTGTTAAAGCCGCTGCTGCCCCCAGGTACACTGTCCAGTTCACCCGAGCCGATGAGTGAACCGTTCTTGAACACCTCTGCCAGCAAGTCGAACTTGGTGCCCACGTCATCGCTGTTCTTCAACCCGATCCAAACCTGGGCTGGACCTAGTGCGCTCAGGTCTTGACCGGTGACCGTGACGGTGAAGCTGCAGGCTGATGTATTTCCTGCGGCGTCCGTGGCCGTGCAGGTCACCGTGGTCGTGCCAATCGGGAAGAGTGAGCCTGACGGTGGGTTGCAGATCACGGTTGGCTGAGCGTCGCAGTTATCGTGGGCACTGACCGTGAACGAAACCGGCACGAGCAAGTCAATGCTGCACGGCAGCGAAAAGTCCGCAGGGCAGGAGATGGTCGGCGCTTCCCTGTCCTCGACGGTGACCCGTTGCACACAGGTCGAGGTATTGCCGGAGGTGTCGGTTGCCGTCCAGGTGACGGAAGTCGTTCCTTTCGGGAAAACGGTTGGCGCGTCGTTCGTGATGCTGGCGATAGCGACGTCATCGCTGGCTGTTGGTGTTCCAAACGGAACGTTGCTCGCCGAGCACAAACCCGAATCCGTACCTGTCGTCACGTCCGGCGGGCAAGTGATTGCAGGAGGAGTCGTGTCGGTGTTTGCAAACCTGTAGCCGTAGATGAACCAATTACCAGGAGATGCCAACGGACGCTCATCAGTCCATACCGCTATATTGTTTCGCAGTTCCAAAGCGGGCCAACCTTGCACGGGACCGGCGGAGAGCAAATCGCGATCTCCGCTTGAAATATCATAGGCGAAAACCTGACCGGCATCGTCCCTATACACAACCCTGTTTCCTGATACCGCGCCACGAGTGTTCGATCCCTCAGCAATTAGGACTTCATTGCTTGTGACCAAATCATGGAGCCAGAGCTGGTGTGGCGGATACCAAGCGGAATGAAACTCCTCAAGTAGTAGGTAATTCCCGTCCGCGGAAGGCACACCGAAATTGCCTGGCCCGACTTTCACTGGGAAAAGGGTCCGTGTAACCAGATCATATCCGTAGGTGTCCCAGTCCAACGACCAAAGATAACCAGGTGCCGTTGGAAAGAACAGCTTGTCACCTGAAAAGACGACGTGCCATTTGGTTCCTGGCGCTGGAACCAAGATTCTCTCACCGGTGCGCAAGTTCTGTGCGTATAGGTTGCCCCCCGTACCACCGCAAGCTCCGTCTTGGATCCAGGCAATCCAATCGTCACTGATGTCCACTTGGCCCGGACAGTCGAAGGTCGTGATCATGCGCTTCTCGCCGGCCGGCCAGATGCGTCCCGTGAGATCCATCACCCAGAGTTGGTTGTTCAACACAGTCAGCGGCGCAGGTTGGCGTGTCCAGACCACGACTCCACCGGAGACCCGGCATTGGCCGTTGTGTCCGAGCGGATCCGCCGAAACCGGAATCTCTGTACCTGTCTCCAAGTCAAAGGCGTAAATGTTGTTCTGGTTAGCTCCGGTACGTGTGTCACCCCAGACGACGAAGCGCCCGTCAAATCCAAAGGAGTACCAGCCAGCCGAAGGTTGGTTGGTCAGGATGCCGAATTCTCCGGACGGAGGCTGTGCATGGCTTGTCACAACCCACAGGCAAGCGAGAACAGTTGTGAGCAAGATTCTGTGTCTGGTTAGCGAATTGAGTCTGCGGCCCATCAAAACCGCCTGCCGTGCCCTTCCTGAGGGACCTTTGGTGGCGGACGCGTTAATTGTGTTCGTGATCGGAGTCGTTTTCATAGGTTGATCGTGTTTGGCATGTGCCATGATCAATACGCTTTGAGATGGAGTGATCTTTCACGGAGAATGCATGAATGCACGCTTCAAATCCGCGGCCAAGGATGCGCTTGAACCTGCCCCCCAAGGGCACGGACAAGAGGATTTGGCCACGCGAGAGCCGTAGCGGGCGACCCTCATCACGGTGTTGCTCAGTCTGAAACCTTGACCTTGCAGATGAGGCGCTTTTCTCGGTCCAGTCCCCAGAGGTAGCCCAGACCGAAAGTCAGGCGGTAGTAATAGCCTGGGAACCTGCGCCCGATGCCTGCTTGGACAGTGCGGGCGGTTAGGGCCTTGGTGCGGTCAATTTGGTAAACCCATCCCTTCGCAGTCGAAATCCAGAACTGTTTCCCGTCCCACGCGAGCCCTTGTATATCTACATCAAGACTCAAAAGACTGTTCGTCGCAAACAGGCTTTGCTCCAAATCCACGGCGTGCATGGCGAACCGCTTGTAGGCGCGGTCGGCTTCCAGAAACCACAGAAACTCACCATCGAAAGCCGCCCCCTCGGGCCAATCAAGGCGACTTTGGAGATCCTGAGGTCTGAACAATTCCAACATTGTCTTCGGGGGGTTCACGCTGAGGTCCACAACTGCCCCATGCCAACGCCTGACGCCGACCAACCGGCGGTCAGACTCGACAAATTCCTGCACGATATCATCCGGTGCGAATTCCAGACTCTTCGCTTCGGGCGCCATCGGCTCAATGCGCCCTGTCGCCAAGTTGACAGGCAGAAGCCGGCAGGCTGTCACGGAATCGGAAACAAGCACGGTGAGGTGTTCCTGGACGAAGCCGATACTGCGCACGTCAAGATCGCCATAGCGTATGGCGCTGACAACGTCGCCAAATTCCTGCTTGAGTTTGTGGATGCGGGCAGTCAGAGGAGCTCGGAGGTTAGCGACAGCAGTTAAGTGCATTTCGGATGCCGAATACCCCTCCCTCTCCGCGATCAAGCTGCCGGAGCTGGTGCCGAGCGGAACAACAAATGCGCCGTTTGCACGAGTCTTCACGAGCGTTCCGCTTGGACTTTTGACCAATGCATCCGCCAAAGGACGATCCGTCAGTTCGTCTAGCACATGGCCCACAATCCACTCTGATTCCGGGAGTGAATGACACACCACATCCCTGATTCTGAAGTCGGACGTCCCGCTCGAAATGCCGCTGGAGGTAACTGCGGAGCTGATGAACCGCAGTCGCCAAATCGGCACTTCACTCAGGTTAACTACCTCGTAGTCCTCCAGATTGTTCGTGTCCGGGTAAACCACGGCAGGTCCAGATTTCGTGAGCAGGTCAATACGCAAGTGAGCCGTAGGCCACAAGTTCGACCGTCCGGTCGTCGTGGCATCCCAGTCGAGTAGTTTGGCGCCGCAGACATCATCGTCGGATTTCGGAAGCTCCCCAGTCGAAATACCGACTAGCAGGTGGCCCCCTTCCGACTTGCCAGCTAGTTCGATTTCAAAGCGGCACGGCGCCAGTTTTCGGAAGTCCAGTTTGGAGTCTGCCCACAAGCTTTTGCCAGTCGTGAGGCCTTCTTCGTGATCTGCTCGGACTTGGAGCACCAATTCCCCACCCGATTGCATGGGCTGAGACCAACGCTTACCTAAGCCGGGCGTACCGAAATTCTTTTCCGACAATGTCCACAATCTCGTGTCGAGTTGGTTCCCGCTGAAATCGTCGTGGAACAGCAGGCGAGGTTTCGAGCGCTCGTGTTGAACGAGGGCAAACAGGCCAGCGCCAACCAACCCAAGCCCAGCGCAACATGCAGTCGTGATGGCGATTGACCGGAGACGGCTTTGATGAACGCGTCGGGCGCGGAGTGATTGACCGGCCTTCAGCCGTTCCAGGTCCGCCGCCATGTCGCCCGCAGACCGGTAACGGGCGCGTGCTTGACCTTCGCAGGCCTTGAGCAGGACTTCGTTGAGTTCGGGCAGGGCGGGGTCGTCGTGGCCCTCGCCGAGGCGCGTCGGGAGGTCGGGGAATTCCTGCCGGTCTTTGCCGGTGGCGGCTTCGTACAGCACCTTGCCCAGGCTGTAAATGTCGGCCTGCGCCGTGCCGGGGCCTTCGGGCGGAATGTAACCCAGCGTGCCGACGAGCGATTGCGGGTTGCCCAGGTCGGCCACCAAACCCACGTCCGCCAGCTTCGGCTGCCCGCCCACGAAGATGATGTTCGAGGGTTTGACATCGCGGTGAACGAGCCGGCGCGAATGCAGGAACTCCAGCGCGTGAGCCAGCCCAATTCCGAGTTCGATGACTTCGCTGACCGGCAGGTGTTGTCGCTGACGGATGACGTGGGAGAGGGTCAGCGGGGCGTAAGACTGAGAATGGAGGATGGAGGATGGCGGATGCTGGATGGTTCCGCGTTCCGGGTTTCGAGTTTCGAGTTTCGAGTTCGCGTCATCGGCGAGTTCCATCACGTAGTAGAAGAAACCGGCGGGTTCGTCGCGGCCAACCTGGAGCACGTCCACCAGACCCTCGTGTTCGCGGGAGACGGGTTCATAACGCTGGATGCCGGCAAACTCGCGGTCGTAGGGGCGCGCGTCGGCAAAGCTGGCGCGGCGGATGAGCTTCACGGCCCGGAACGCGCCGAGTTCGGTGCGGGCCAGCCAGATTTCGCCGTAGCTGCCGCGGGCGATGCGCCGCAGCAGCTCGTGGCCCGGGATCAAAGGCGCGGGAGCGGTTGACGCGCCCCGGTCGTTCATCGGGAATGGTTGATCGCTGCCTTGCATGGACGCACTCTGGGTCCGTCAAGTGTGCGCGACAGAGTTCCGCTTGCCAAGCTTCGACAGGAGACGACGGAGCATCTCGCGCCGGAGCTTGGGCGGGTAATCGGGTGGAATGGGCGGCGGCAGAGGCTTTGGGGATTCGGCCTGTCTGCGTGAGTCAGAGAGTTCGCGAATCTGGCGGGCCATGGCGGTTGGTGAATGCGGGTGGGATTGGCGTTGGTGTCAGGCGTAACGCTTTTCGAGCTTGGCGATTTCCTTTTTGACCATCGCCGCCAGGCGGTGCTTGGCCAGGTAAACCTGTGCCTTCCCCACGCCGAGCGTCTCCATCACTTTTTCCACCGGCCAACCCTTGAGGAAATGGAGTTGGAATATCTGAAACGTCCTCATGGACACGCGCGGCTTGATTCGCTCCAACGCCAGGTGCATGAGGTTGTTTCGCCATTCGGCGTCCCAGCTTTGCGCGAGTTTTTCCTCGGCGGCAGAATCCGGGACGGCCTCCATGAGTTCCGTCTTGGCGGGCACGTCAGGGTGGCGCTCGGCCAGTTGCTGGCGTTTGCGGAACTGGTCGCTGATGCGGCTTTGCGTCAACTTGAGCAGCCAGGCCTTGAAGCTGCCGCGCTCGGGATCGTACTTGAACGTCCCCGCCTTCATTCGCTTCGCGACGGTGAGGACCGAGATCTGAACCACGTCCTGCGCCTCCGCGTCGTTGAGGCCGGCCTTCCTGGCGACGCCGTAGATCAACCGCCAATAGGTGTCGAAGAATTCCTGCCAACCCTCCTGGTCGTCCCAGTTCTTGAGCCGGGTGAGCAGGCTCTTGCGCGTCGGAATCCACTCGTCGTAGGCATCAGGCGTTTTCACGTGTTCTCCTGTCTATACGGAAACACGGGGCGTTGTCTTGCACGGAATCGCCGCCGTCGGCAAAAGACGGAGCCTTCACGGAATGATCTCGATGCGGTCGCCGCCTTGCAGCGGCCAGTCTTTGCCGGTGAGAAGGTCCTTGGGGCTGATGTGCGTCTCCTCGTTGCCGCGACGCAGGATGATTTCGCGCGGGTCGCCGGCGCCTTGATAACCCGCCGCCACAATGGCACGGGCCAGCGTCAGGTCCGGCGTCAAATCGAGCTTCGGGTTGCGCACCGGGCCGAGCACGGTAACGACGGGAAACCGGGCTTCGTAAAGTTGCTGGAGCGCCTGTTGCTGGCCGGCTTGGAACGCGGCTTCCGATTGCCGGCGCGCGTCCGGCTTGCTCGCGCAGCCACAGACGCAAGCCAACGCCGCCGCTAACGACGCAAGCCGGTTCAACGCTTCACGTTTCATCTCAAGGGGAGAAATTTAAGCCACGGATTGACACGGATGAGCACGGATGAGTAAGAATCGCCAACCATCCCTGAGCCGAAGGAGGGCGAGCCGCCTTCCACGAAGGAATCCGTGTATATCTGTGTCCATCAGTGGCTACGATTCTGCCAGGCTCTCCTGCCACGCTTTCGCCGCGGCACGAATCTGTTCGCCTGCGTTCATCCGCGTCTTCACGTGCTTCAGACTCACCCACGGCAGCATGCCGAGCAAATCCTGCGTGACGAGGATCTGCCCGTCGCAATCCGCGCCCGAGCCGATGCCGATGGTCGGGATCGGAATGCGCTGTGTGATTTCCGCCGCGACGGGGCGCGTGACGAGTTCGAGCACGATGGCGAACGCGCCGGCTTCAACCAGCGCCTCGGCGTCCGCCAGCAGCGCCGCGTGTTCGGGGTCCGTCCTGCCTTTGACGTGGTAGCCGCCTTCCTCGCGCACGCTTTGCGGCAACATGCCGAGGTGGCCGAGGTGGGGAATGCCGGCGGCGACGATGGCCTTCACTTGCGGCAGGATGGCGCGACCGCCTTCGGCTTTCACGGCTTCCGCGCCGGCGGCGACGAGGCGGCGGGCGTTGGCCACGGCGGCTTCCGGCGTTTCGTAGCTGCGGTAGGGCAGATCGGCGGCGAGGAGGGCGCGCGGCTTGGCGCGGGCGGCGGCGCGGACGTGATGCTCCATGTCGGCCATCGTGACGGAAGTCGTGTCTTCGTAGCCGAGCACGACCATGCCGAGCGAATCGCCGACGAGGATGAGCGGGATGCCTGCTTCGTCGAGCAGCCGGGTCATGGGAAAATCGTACGCCGTGAGCGCCGCGATTTTCTCACCGCGGGCTTTCATCTCGCGAATCGTGGCGGCGATGACTTTGGACGCGCTCATGTTTCAGCCACGGATTGAACACGGATGAAACACGGAGCATCAGTGTTCAATCTGTGCTTCATCTGTGGCCAAAGCTCTCCATCAGTTCCTCCGGCGACGCCGTGGCGGTGCCGACTTTGCCGACGACGATGCCGGCGGCGTGGTTGGCCAGGATGGCGGCTTCAACGGGCGATGCTCCGGCGGCGACGGCCAGCGTGAACGTGGCAATCACCGTATCGCCGGCGCCGGACACGTCGAAGACTTCCTGGGCGACGGTCGGGATGTGAAACGGTTGCTGGCCGCGCTGGCAAAGCAACATGCCAGACTCGCCGAGCGTCACGAGCAGGAGCGCGGGCTGGAGTTGCGTGAGAAGTTCCTCCGCGGCGCGCAGGAGGCTTGCGTCGGCCAGCGGATTCGCGTGGCGCGTGTCGTCGGCGATGTGCGCCAGCTCGAAGGTCTCCTTCCGGTTCGGCGTGATGAGCGACAGGCCGGTGAGGTCGAGGTGGTGGACAGGTTTCGGGTCGAGGCTCAACCAGACGCCGTGACGGCGGCAGAGGCGCTTCAGATTGCCGAGCAAATTCTCGGTGACGACGCCTTTGCCGTAGTCGCCGATGATGACAGCGTCGGCTTTCGGCAACGCCGCTTGGACCGTGGCGAGCAGACGCTTCGTGGCGCGGTCGTCGAGGTGGTCACGAGTCTCGCGGTCCACGCGGACGACTTGTTGTTGGTGCGCGACGATGCGGGTCTTGACGCTTGTGCGGCGGTTGACCGCCGCGAGCAGCCCGGCGCAGCCGATGCCCTGCTGGCGCAGCAACGACTGCAACTGGCGGCCTTCGAAGTCGCGTCCGACAATGCCGAAGACTTCGGTGCGGGTGCCGAGCGCGGCGAGATTGCGCGCAGCGTTGGCGGCGCCGCCGGGCATGAAGCTTTCGCGCTCCGTTTCCACCACCGGCACGGGCGCTTCCGGTGAGATGCGCGCGACATTGCCCCAGATGAAATGGTCGAGCATCACATCGCCGATGACGAGGACGCGCGTCCTCGCGGCGGCGCGCAGAAGCTGGCGGACTCGCGTTGGTTGGAGTCGGTTGGTTTTCATGGCGGACTAATCAAGGAAACCCGTCAATGGGCTCGTGGCGCTGGCTTCAAATTGTTGCGCCGCCAAACCGGTTTCGTAAGCGGCACGGCCGGCTTCCACCGCCAGCTTGAACGCGATGGCCATGCGGTTCGGATCGCTGGCGACGGCAATGGCGGTATTAACGAGCACGGCGTCCGCGCCTGTTTCCATGGCCGCGGCGGCGTGGCTCGGCGCGCCGAGTCCCGCATCTACGACAACCGGCACGGTCGCCTGTTCGATGATGATGCGGATTTGGTCGAACGTGCGGAGGCCGCGGTTCGAGCCGATGGGCGAACCAAGGGGCATCACCGTGGCGCAGCCAACTTCTTGGAGCCGCTTGGCCAGCACCGGATCGGCGTTGATGTAGGGCAGCACGATGAAGCCTTCCTTGAGCAGGATTTCTGCCGCGCGAAAAGTCTCGATGGGATCCGGCAGCAAGTAGCGCGGGTCGGGATGGATTTCGAGTTTCACCCATTTCGGGAGTCCGGCGGCGGCAGCGAGGCGCGCGAGGCGGACGGCTTCCTCGGCGTTCATCGCGCCGCTGGTGTTGGGCAGGAGCAGGTAGCGCTGCGGGTCAATGAATTCGAGGATGTTGGCGAAGGGGTCCTTCTTGCCACTCAAGTCCGCCCGCCGCAACGCAACGGTGACGAGTTCAGTGCCGCTGGCGGCGAGGGCGTCGCGCATCGCCACCGGCGACGAAAACTTGCCCGTGCCGAGAATGAGGCGCGAGCGAAAGGTCCGGCCGGCGATGACGAGCGGTTGGTTGGACGGCGACATCGGCGGGAATGTAGTTGGTGGCGCGGAGGTTTGTCGAGCATTGGGCCGGAGGGCACGGGGAACGAGAGTGGTGGAAGTCGGAGAACAATGCTTGGCCTGCGGCACGAGAGCGGCTATCTTGCGGGCGCGATTGCAGCCGTTATGACGCCGCCTCCCAAAGTGAAGCGCCGCATCCTCGTCGTGGACGATGAGCCGTTGGTGTGCGAAGCCGTGGAGATGATGCTGGCCTTCGACGGGCACACGGTCGAGACGGCCACGAGCGGAGCGGAGGCGCTGGCCTGTCTGGACCGGGCACCGTTTGATCTTGTCATCACCGATTACGCGATGCCGCAGATGAAGGGCGATGAACTAGCCCAACGCATCAAGCAGCTCAACCCCGCCTTGCCAGTCGTGATGATCACGGCCCACGCCGAGGTGTTGGAATCCACCGGCGCGCCATTGCCGGGCATCGTCCTGGTCATCAGCAAGCCATTTATGCTCGAAACGCTTCGGGAGGCCATCAGCCAGGCATGCCCCGTGTCGGCTTGAAATCTTGCCGGGTTGAGGTTTGAATGCGACCATGCGTTCCGCCAAATCCGTGTTTCCTCGGGTCCTGTGGTGGGCAACTTGCGCCTCTGTATTGCCCTGGTCCGGGGTGAAAGCCGCGCCGACCGCGGTCGGGCGTCCGAACATCCTCTACATCATGGCGGACGATCACGCGGCACACGCGATCAGCGCCTACGGCAGCAAGGTCAACCGGACGCCGCACATTGATCGCCTCGCGCGGGAAGGCTTGCGCTTCAACAACTGCTTCGCGGTGAATTCCATTTGCACGCCGAGCCGCGCGGCGATTCTGACCGGGAAGTACAGCCACAAGAACGGCGTGCCCGTGCTCAACCGGTTCGACGGCAGCCAACCGACGCTGGCGAAATATCTCCAACAAGCCGGCTACCACACGGGCATGATTGGCAAGTGGCATTTGACCAGCGACCCGACGGGGTTTGATTACTGGAACATCCTGCCGGGACAGGGGCGCTACGTGGACCCGGAATTCATCGAGCTGGGCACGCGCAAGAAGATAAACGGCTACGTGAGTGATATCATCGCCGACCTCTCCATCGAATTCCTGGAGAAGCGACCAAAGGACAAACCGTTCTTCCTCATGTCCCACCACAAAGCGCCGCATCGCGAGTGGACGCCGGATGCGAAGCACGCGAAGCAGTTCGAGAACGTGCAAACCCCCGAACCGGCGACGCTGGATGATGATCACGCCGGACGGTCGGACGCGGCGCGCGAAGCGACCATGACCATTGACCGGCACCTCACACGGTTCGACTTGAAGGTCCCTCCGCCGGCGGAGTTGAAAGGCAAGGAACTGGAGGAGTGGCGGCGCGGCGTGGACACGGAAATGGAGGTCGTCGTCAAGGGACAGAAACAGAAGCTCACTGGCGCCGCGCTGAAGCAATGGAAATACCAGAAGTACATGCGCGATTACCTCGCGTGTGTGGCATCGGTGGACGATAACGTCGGGCGCTTGCTGGACTACCTGGAGAAGAATGGCCTGACGAAAGACACGATTGTGATCTACACGTCCGATCAAGGGTTCTTCCTCGGCGACCACAACTGGTTCGACAAGCGGTTCATGTACGAGGAATCCATCCGCATGCCGTTTCTGGTGCGGTACGCGGGGCAGATCAAAGCGGGAACAACCAGCGACGCGATCGTGTTGAACGTGGATTTCGCGCCGACACTGCTCGAATGCGCTGGGCTGCCGGTGCCGGCGGATATGCAGGGCCAGAGCTTCGCGCCCATTCTCCGCGGTGAGACACCCAAGGACTGGCGCACGTCATTCTACTACCGCTATTATCACTACCCGCAGGACCACCGGGTGCAGCCGCATTACGGCGTTCGGACCGCCGACCACAAATTGATTTACTTCAATCGCATTGACCAATGGGAGCTGTATGACCTGCGCAAGGATTTCTCCGAACTGCACAACGTGATCGCGGACCCGAAGTACGCCCTGGTGGTGAAGGAGTTGAAAGCGGAGCTGGAGCGGCTACGAACTCAACTTGACGACCGCGATCAATTCGCCGAGTTGGCCAATTGATCGCCGCCGGGACGGCCCCTGCGGTCGTCCGTATCACCCCCGACAACCGAATTCCGTAACCGCCACCCATTGTCGGCGCGGTTGCCCGCCGTCATATTGCTGGCAGCGAGACATACGGTGCAGCGCACATGAACACAGGACGTTTGAAACTCTGGCACAGGCCGATGGCGAGTCGGCCCGCGAACGGTGGCGCCAGAGGGCGAACCCGGGGTGATGTCTCGTTGGTGCATCTCCTTTACCAAGGCGCTCTGTTTCTTGGCCTCTTCATCGGCAGCTACCTGTTCTTCAGTCATTTCGTGGTGCAATCGGTGCGGGTCTCGGGCACCAGCATGGCGCCGACGCTGCACGACGCGGAACGCTACTTGGTGAACCGGTTTGTCGCTCTGTTCCGCGCGCCGCGTCGCGGTGACATCGTCTTGCTCAAGGACCCGACGGACAATTCCTACGCCGTAAAGCGTGTCGTCGGCCTGGCGGGCGAAACGGTCGAGCTTCGCGGCGGTGCGGTGTTCGTCAACGGCGCGCGGCTCCAGGAGGCGTACCTCCCGCCGGGGACCCAAACCTTCCCGTTCAATACCATCACGCAGACCGTTCCTTGCGGCCCGAATCAGTTCTTCGTCCTCGGGGACAATCGTTTCTACAGCAGCGACAGCCGGAGCTACGGCCCGGTGGCGCGCGGTGCGATTCTGGGTTTGGTCGCGCGTTGATCGCTGCCGGGTCTGCCCCTTCTTCTGTTCGCACATTCCGTGAGGAGCGGTTGCTTGCCACTCGGGCGAATTGCCCTAATGTGCTCATCATGCATCTCCAATCCGTTGACGCCACACCGCACGCACGCGCCGCGAGGCCGCGACGCAATGCCGGCGGCTACCGCGGCGAAACGATTGATATCTCCACCATGTTGGCCAGCTGCACCACCGCCGCACGCGGGGCCGGTTGGTCTGTCGAGGAAATCCCGGCCGCGTCGAACGTGAACCTGCTGGCTTTCCGCCGTTGTGCCTCGGAGTTCCGCCCGCCGCGCTCCGCGTTCCGGGTCTATCTGAGCGCCGGCATTCACGGCGACGAACCGGCCGGCCCGCTCGCCCTGCAGCGTTTGCTCGAGGCGGATGCCTGGCCTTCAAGATTGGAGCTTTGCGCGTTTCCTTGCCTCAACCCGACTGGCTTCCCGCTCAACCGCCGCGAGAACGCCGCCGGCGTGGACCTCAACCGCGACTATCGCCACCTGCAAACCCCCGAGATTCGCGCGCATGTCGCATGGCTGGAACAGCAGCCGGCGTTCGACGTCACGTTTTGCTTGCACGAAGACTGGGAAGCGCACGGGTTTTACCTTTATGAGTTGAATCCGGAGAACCGCCCATCACTCTCAGGCCGGGTCATCGAGGCGGCGTCGAAACTCTGCCCCGTGGATCCATCCGAGGTCATCGAAGGCCGCGCGGCTTCCGGCGGCATCATCCGGCCCAATCTCGACCCGCGCACACGCCCGCAGTGGCCGGAGGCGTTTTGGCTGCTCCAAAACAGAACCCGCCTTTCCTACACCCTCGAAGCGCCGTCGGATTTCCCGCTGGAGGCGCGGGTCAACGCCCTAGTAGCGGCGGTCAACGCGGGGATGAAGGCATTGCTGGGTCAACGGACACGCGGGTGAGGCTAAACCTCTCTGCCCTCGCGCTGTCTCAACCAGGTTTCACCTAGCTCGGCGAGCGTCGTTTGCTTCATCACCTTCTCCGCGAGCGGAAAGACGATGCGTTCCTCCCGGTCGAAGTGCTTTCGTGAGTAAGCCACTGCGCGCAGCAACAGCCGGCGGGCCTCTGCAAGTTGCCGGGCTTGGCGGACGCGGACCAGGTTGGCGTCAATCTCGTGATGTTCCTGTTCAAAGCTGTCACGCTGCCCGATTTGCTCCAGACAATGCTCCAGCGGCGCGAAGACCAAATCCTCCTCCGTCTGCGAATGCGCCGTTAGCAGCCGTTCCAGCAACCCGGCCAGGGCCTTCACCTCGCCGACCATTTTCGCCTCCGGCAGGGCACGCTCGAGGTGGTCGAAGATTTGATGGAACACGAGGTGTTCCGCCAGCAGGATGTCGGTGATCTTCATCGCAACGGTCGCTTTAATTCAACGGTCGTCCGCGTACTTAGCATGACGCGCCCTCCGGCTCAACTGCTCGTTGAAGATTCTTCCATCATCCCGCCGCGGGAACATTTATCGTGAGTCAACTCGGGGCGGCAATGGCCTTGTCGCCCGGTTTGATTTTGTTAGCCTCCGCCTAGATGCGAAGCTTTCTTGTCCTGACCCTGGCGGCGCTGGTGTTCTCCGCGCGTGCGGCGGAGCTTAAGTTCGATTTCAGCCAGTTCCCGGAAAACAAACCTCCGACCGGCTTCCGCAGCCTCGTCGCGGGGCTGGGCAAACCCGGTGATTGGAAGATTGTCCTCGACGCCGTGCCGCCGCTGCTCGCGCCGCTCTCGGACAAGGCGCCGGTCGTCACGCAGCGCGCCGTGCTCGCCCAATTGGGGCAGGACCCCACCGACGAGCATTTCCCCATCCTGATTTACGGCGGCGAAACCTTCACCGACTTCACGCTCACGACGCGGTTCAAGACGGTGAAGGGTGAAAAGGAACAAATGGCTGGGATCGTGTTTCGCCTGCAGGACGAACGTAATTTCTATGTCGTCCGCGCCAGTTCGCTCGGCAGCAATATCCGGTTTTACAAGGTCGTGGACGGCCAGCGCGCGCCGCCGATCGGGCCGCAACTCGAGATTCCCAAGGGCGTCTGGCACGACCTCACCGTCGAGTGCAAGGGCAACCAGATCCGCTGCCTGCTCGATGGCAAAGAGGTCATGCCGACGTTGACCGACAGCACGTTTACCCGCGGCAAGATCGGGTTCTGGACCAAGTCCGACGCCGTGAGCTATTTCGCCGACACACGCATCACTTACACGCCCTCGGAAGTCCCGGCGCAGAAGCTGGTGCAGGAGGCACTGGCCAAGTATCCGCGGCTGCGCGATCTGAAAATCTTCGCGCCGCGCGGCGAGCCGAAGTCACTGCAAGTGGTCGGGGCGAAACAACAGGCCGAGCTTGGCCAGCCGGGAGGTTCGACGGAGGCAAAGGTCCTGGCACAAGGCGAAGGCTACTTCGTCCGCGGCAAAGGCACCGTGACCGTGGTCCTGCCGCTGCGCGATCGCAACGGCGAAACCATCGCCGCCGCGCGGGTGACAATGGAATCCTTCATCGGCCAGACCGAACAGAACGCGATCGCCCGCGCCATGCCGGTCGTGAAGGGGATGCAGGCGCGGGTGACGACGTTGGAGGAACTTCTCCAATGATCAGGTGAGTCCGCCGGCGGCTACGACGGCCCCGGTTCAGCGCACCACGCGGAACATCCGCCCATCCCCCGGCGCAAGCGGAACCTTCAGAATTCGTTCGCGTCCCAGAACCTGGCCTTTCGTCCAACGGCCTGTCTGACGATCCAGCTCCTCGAGCCTGCGACCGCGTAACGAGACTTTCAGCGTTGCCTCCGAGGCTTGCTGGTAATTGCGATTGACGACCATGAACGCCGTGGCGCGGCCTGACTTGCCGAACAGGCCGAGCACGAAGTTGCCTTCGCTCGTGATTTGCACGGGAGCGGTGACGGGAATCGCTTCCCCACCGAGCGGCAACGGTGCGGTGTGATACACGCCGAGTGAATCCAGTTCCATCAGCGCCGCGCCGAACCTGGGCAGCTCGGCATTGAGCGCGGCGACCGCTTTGAGCAATGGCGCAGGTTTGCCGTCCACGTAAAGCCCGTTGTAAGCCGCCGGCCCCCAGTAGGTGAAGTAGCTGATGCCGCGTCCGCCATAGGCCAGTGTGGTGAACACCAGCCAGCGCATCTCCGTGGCGTTGGGCAGGCGCCAGGATTTCTCGATCGTGTCGGCTTGAATGATGTTCAGGAAAGGCCTCTTCGCTTCCCGTGCCGCCAGACGGATCAGCGCGAGGTTCAGGAAATACTCCTTGCCGTCGTGGTTCTTGAAGAAGTGGTAGTGGTCGTAACTGATCAAGTCCGGCTGGACCGTTTCGACGAACCTCCGCAGATGTTCGCGGTAACGCAGCACCACTTTGTTTTCGGGCCCGACGCCAGCGAGATTCGTCGGACATCGGGTGTTGGAGCGCTCGGCATCGGCGACGCTCACGGCGAGTTGCTGCTCGTTGGCGTAGGTGGGGAACAAGTTAATGTAAGCCAGATGCGCCGGGTCACGCTGCCGCAAGTAGGCGACGAGTTTGCCCCAGCCGGCAAATGCGCCCGCGCTGGGTTCGTCGGTCAGGAAATACGCCTCCATCGCCGGGTGGGTCTTGACCCGTCGGATGAGCGCATCGAGTTGCGCCCGTTTGGCGGCATCCTCCAGCAGCTCCGGTCGCAACAGATCGCTCGTCAGCATGGCCCGCAGATGGTGCCGTGCCGCCACGTCCAGTCCCTCGGCCGGGACCCATGTCAGGTTGAAGCCTTCGGCGGCGACGCGGGCGAGGTTTTCATCCGTGGCCGGAGGCGGACACCAAAACGTGACGAGGAATTGCTTCTGCGTCCAGTGTCCTTGCGCTGACCGCGGCGTGTTGGCGCCATCGGCGTGCGGGCAAACCACCAGAAGCGCGAGGAGCATTCCAGAAATGTAGATCCATGACTTCGGCATACGCCGGCGACTGTAGCGACGGCCGTGCCGCTGGCATAGGAGAAATCAATCGGCGCATTGGACAACTCCCGAAGCACCCCCCACAATGGCATTGCCCGCCGGCTCAATCGCGGTCAGTTGCCAGGTGGCGGCCGAGCGGTCAGCCGGCTTGCGGCCCAATCGGAAGCGCCTCCGGCGCGGGTGAAATGACCATGAGCAAGAATTTGGTCGGCTTTCTTGGATTGGCAAGGCTCGTGGCGGCCACTGCCGCGGCTGAGCCGGTCGTATTGTTTGAAGACGGTTTCGGCGCGCTGCCGAGCGGGTCGCTGGGGAGTGTTGTGGGCGCGCACGCGGAGTATCACTACCTCCCGGAGGTTGGCGCCAAAGGGAATTGGTTCATCTCGACGTTCTCCTCCGGCGCGCTGTCGCAACTGGCGTGGCGGATTGCACGGCACGATGGCCAGCCGGTGCTTCTCCAAACTTACGAGAGCAAGCTCCCGCATTCACATCCCATGGTGGTTGGAGGCGACGTCCTCTGGCGCGATTACACCGTCACCGTCCGGTTCGTGCCGGAGGCGGACAAGGGCCGATGTGGCGTCGTCTTTCGCTACCGCAACGACCGCTGCAACTACTTCTTCGGTCTCGAGGGGCAGCGGGCCGTGCTGAAAATGGTTCGCCACGAGAGTGACTTCCACAAGCCGTTCGAGAAGATGCTCGCGAGCGAGGACTTCCAGTGGAAACGCGGCCAGGAAATGTCGGTTGAAATCACGGTCGCCGGTAACAGGATCGAAGCGACCCTGAACAGCGAGCTGAAATTGCACGCCGAAGACTCAACGTATCCGCAAGGCAAGATCGGCCTTGTTTCGGATGGACCGGCGCGATTTCACAGCGCGCGGGTCACGGCTGGTGCAGCGGAGGCGGCACGCGTGGCAGCGGCTCGCGCGAAAATCGAAGCTGAGGAGCAGGCGCTGCAAGCCGCGAATCCCAAGGCAGTGCTTTGGAAAAAATTCACGACGGAGGGATATGGCGTGGGCCGCAACCTGCGCTTCGGCGATCTCGACGGCGATGGCCAGATGGACATTCTCATCGGGCAGGTTGTGCATCACGGCCCGAAGGACGCCAATAGCGAGTTGGGCTGCCTGACCGCCGTCAACCTCGACGGCAAGGTCCTTTGGCGGATCGGCGAGCCGGACGCGTGGAAGGACAATCTCAGCAACGATGTCGCCTTCCAAATCCACGACCTCGACGGCGACGGGCACAACGAGGTGGTTTACTGCATGAACATGGAGCTGGTCGTCGCCGATGGAAAAACCGGAAAGACGATTCGAAAGATTCCAACGCCTTCCACGCCAACCAATACGCCTGCGCCACGCAATCGTTTCCCGCGGATTCTGGGCGACAGCCTGTTCTTCTGCGATTTCCGTGGCCTGGGCCGCGCCGGCGATCTCGTGCTCAAGGACCGTTACAACAGCCTCTGGGCTTACAACGACAAGCTCGAACCGCTCTGGCAGGCGCAGTGCAACACCGGGCATTACCCGTTCGCCTTCGACGTGGACGGCGACGGAAAGGACGAATTGTTCATCGGCTACTCGTGCTTCGATCACGTCGGCAAGCAACTCTGGTCACTCGACGGCACGCTCAAGGATCACGCTGACGGCGTCGCGATGGTGAAGTTTAGCCCCGACCCGAAAGCCGAACCCACGCTCATGATTGCCGCGAGCGACGAAGGAATGCTCTTCATTGATTCGCGCGGCAAGATTTTGAAGCACCACCGGCTGGGGCACGTGCAAAACCCGACCGTGGCGGACTTCCGGCCCGACCTTCCGGGACTGGAAACCATTTCGATCAACTTCTGGGGCAACCAGGGCATCGTCCACTGCTTCGATGCGACCGGAAACCTCTACCACGACTTCGAGCCTTGCCAGCACGGAAGCATGATGCTGCCGGTCAACTGGACCGGCCAACCGCCGGAGTTTTGGATTCTCTCTCCGAACGTGGAAGACGGCGGGATGCTCGATGGCTGGGGCCGCCGCGTATTTCGGTTTCCGGCAGATGGACATCCGGACATGTGCTACGCCGTGCTGGACCTCACTGGCGACTGCCGTGACGAGATCGTGGTCTGGAATCCGAACGAGGTTTGGATCTACACGCAGAGCGACAATCCCAAGAAGGGCCGGCTTTACAAGCCGAATCGCAACCCGCTGTTCAACTACTCGAATTACCAAGCGACCGTATCGCTGCCAGGTTGGTCGGAGTAACGCAAGCCGGACGGAGCGGACTGATCACGGCACGCAGAGACTGTTGAGGTATTCCTCAAGGTCTGTGTAGCCGTCGCCATCGCGGTCGGTATTCCGGTCAGCGGGGTCGTTTGGATTCAATCCGTGGGCTTTCTCCCAGGCGTCCGGCATGCCGTCGCGATCGCTGTCAACCGGCGCCGGCTTTGAGCGAAGCACCGGCCAGCCGCCAACTTGTTCCTCAGAGTCAATCAACTTGCCGCGGCGTTTGCGCACGTCCTTGACGACCCGCTGATCCACCGCGTCCCGATGCAATGATGCACCGGCACGCGCAAGAACCAGTCTGGCAGCCTCCGTGGCCGGCTGGGTCCGGGGCATATCGGCGCCCAGATCCGCTGCCGCGTCTGCCCTCCAGTCGGCGAGGGTGCCGCTGTATTTGTAGTTCGAGGGCGGCGTGAGCCAGCGCTTGAAGTCAAGCGCCGCGAAGTTGTCGCGCGTCAAGTCGTCGCGTTGCTCAAAGACGTTACCGCTCATGAAGCCTTTGGCCAAGTCGGGCAAGCCACCTTTCATGGCAATCGGCAGCTTCGCCGGATCGCTCATCGGCCCGGGCCGCCAGTCGTTGTTGATGCAGTTGATGAAGTGGTCGCAGAAGTTCGCCGTGCCGCCAGCACTCCAGTTGTAGATGACGTTGTTGCGGAAATCCACGATGTAGCGGGGCGGTTCTTTGGCGCTGCCGAGCGTGGGATGCCGGTCCCGGCACGTGGAAAACAAATTGTGGTGCAGCGAAATGTTGCCGGACAAGTCGCGATAAGAGGCGCACATGGCGTGCTCGCCCTTGCTGTGCAGGCTTTGGTTGAGGGCCTCGCTTAGGATGCACCATTGCAAAGTGAAGTTGCCGCCGCGCCGCAGGTCCTGCGTTCCGTCAATCGCCCAACTCAGCGAGCAATGGTCCAGGATCAAGCGATCAACATCCTCCGTGTTGAGCGTGTCGTCGCCGCCCTTCGCGCCGATCCCTTTGTTTTGGTCGCCGAGCCGGAAGCGCAGGTAACGCACGATGGTATTCGTGGCGTATCGGATTTGGAACGTGAAATCCCGGAGGGCGATCCCATCTCCCGGCGCCGTCTGACCCGCGATCGTGATGTTGGATTTGTCGAGCACCAGCTTGCTCCTCAACTGAATCGTCCCGGAAACCTCGAAGACAATCGTCCGTGGTCCCTTCGCCGAACGAATTGCGTCCCGGAGCGAGCCTGGGCCGGAATCGTTCAGTTTCGTCACAATGAAGACGTCTCCGCCGCGACCACCCTTGGCAAGACGGCCAAAGCCTTCGGCGCCCGGAAAGGCCAGCATCTCTTTTCCGCGAGCGGATTGAGCCGGTGCGATGAGGAGTAAGCAAAGCAAGAAGGCGTCGGCCCACCGCGTGAGGCGGAGGGCGAGGCGCATGAAATGGGCTTCGGACATTGCCACACAGCGTAGCTGCTGACTGGAAGAGGCTCAAATGGAAATGGCTGTCAGCCGGAATGAAAATCGAGCGATGCTCGGCTAACCTCTCATGCCTTTCAGCATTGTTAGGAATTCGGGGGCGAAGGCAATGCGGCCGCCGGAGAAAATGCTGTGAGTAACATATTTCTTTGAAGCGCTCAAACCAAGCTGCGCTTCCACTTTCACCTCTTTGACTTCTCCGATCCTCATGGCGACCGCTGGCGTTACACGGAACACGATTTTTCGCTCGCGAGCGCCTTGTGCGTCCACCCGGTCATAGGACTGCTCCTTCTTGAATATGCCGCTGGTCATTTGAAGGCGCACTTGGTCGCATCCGGTTTGGGTGAACTTCTTGTTGAATTCATTGACTTTTTCCAAAGTGACAGCAAATCCCTCCTGGTCGAAAAGATGCGCGATCAAAATAGGAACGCCAAACTCGGACCGCCATCCATTTAGCCGGCTTAAATCCTCTTCCTTGATCCAGATGTTTGGGGCAATCGGTGGATTGGCGTTCTTCAGAGGGCGTCGCTTCCATTCAACATCGGTTTTGGGCTTCCATCCTCTGCCTTTCATTTCGCTCGCCTTGTAAGGAGAAAACTCCACTTCAACGGCGGCGGACGCCTTTGAAACGACGAAATTCAGTTCGCCACCTCGTTTGAATTTGTCGCGACTCTCCGCAGACAAGTCGGTCACATCCAAAATCCTCCGCTCGTGCTGAGTCAAATCCGCAGTTTTGTAAACAAGCAAGTCGGGGTCTTTCCATGATTGCTTGTCGTATTTTACATCCCTGTCAGCTTTCACCAGAGAGAGGCCAAATCGAATCGCGACGAGGCCGGTTTCTTTCCGAAGACTTTGTAGCAGGAGATCTTCGGCCCAGCGGCTCGTCCTGAACCTGTGCTCGAAGTCAATTCCCCGGCCAGCCATTTATTTGCCTTCCCCTATGCCTTTGAGAAGGGAGGAGAGGGTAACGCCCAAGGCCGATGCGAGAGCGGCCAAAATGTTCAGCGTTGGGTTGCGGTATCCCCTCTCGACAGAACTCAGATAGGTCACGTGCATACCGGCTCGTTCTGCGAGTTTTTCAAGCGACCATCCATTTCGCTTGCGCAGTACACGGACTCGCTCGCCAAATTGTCGGCTCATTTCGTTTGAGCCGCGTCTGTTCTGTGCAGGCTTGCTCATCGCAGACTGACACGATAAAAAACAGAACGGTTCTTGACCATAGACTTGAAGTTAAGTAGCTTCTTGACAGATTTCGTTCCTAAACAATGAGCTTACTCGAGCGACACAGCCATCAGGCCTTGCCTGCCAGCGGGCCGGGACGTGAGGCGTTAAGGGCCAAAGGCCAGTTTTGGACTCCGCAATGGCTCGCCAAGACAATGGCCGCCTGGGTAACAGCGGAATGTCCCCCAGTATTGTTCGATCCCGCTGTAGGGCCAGGGACATTCTTGGCCGCAGCGAGGGAGGCTGGTTTCGTTGGGGGATTTTCCGGGTTTGAGGTTGACGAAACTGTATTGGCGGACAGTTACAGGCTCGGTCTCAGCCCCGCAGAACTCCGCAATACAATCGTCGGTGATTTTATTGGCCAGACTCTCAAAGTCCGCTTTCCAGCCATAATCTCAAATCCACCGTACATTCGCCATCACCGGCTGAACGAAGGGCAGAAAAAGGACCTCCGACAACTTGCGAAACATTGCCTGGGGTTTCCTCTGGATGGCCGTGTTGGGCTACATCTTTATTTTTTGCTGAAGTGTTTGGATCATCTGTCTCCCGAAGGGCGGCTCGCGTTCCTGCTTCCGGCCGATGTTTGCGAAGGGGTTTCCTCAGCGGCGGTATGGAAGCGGCTGGGCGAGAAGTATCGAATTGACGCAGTGCTGACTTTTGAGTCGAGCGCCGCCCCATTCCCAAGCGTGGACACGAACGCGATGGTTTTTCTGCTCTCGCACCGTGCGCCTTCGAGGCGTGTCCTCTGGCTGCGTGTGGTCAAACCCGAAGCCGAAGCAATCTTGTCAGCGCTAAATGGCGTGACCACCGAGAGCACCCATGCTGTCACCGTTCAACACAGAAATCTCGACGAACTGCTTGCCACAGGGCTTTCGCGCCCGCTCCGCGCAGGCGGCACAGCAGGCGTTCCGCTGTCTTCTTTCGCACGAGTTGTCAGGGGAATCGCCACGGGAGCGAACGAGTTCTTTTTTCTCACCTCAGAGCAAATCCGGAAGCACGCTCTCGACAAGAGGTTTTTCAAACGAGCCATTGGAAGAACAAGGGATTGTCCAAGCCATGTCCTCTCGCGCGAAGATTTGCAGAAGCTGGATGAAAATGGACGCCCTACTTGGTTGCTCAGCCTTGGCAAAGAACCCGAAGCGGATTTCCCCGTTGCGCTGCGTGACTATTTGGCAGTTGGAACAAAATTGGGTTTGCCGGAATGTTCTCTGATTAAAACCCGGAAGCCATGGTATCGGATGGAGACACGCGCCGTGCCCGGCCTGCTGTTCGCCTATCTTGGTCGCAGGGACTGCCGCTTCATTCTCAATCGGGCGGGGGCTTTGCCGCTGACTGGCTTTCTTTGCGTGTATCCGTGGGACGGGAGCGAGGGATTCGTCGAGAAACTTTGGCGTGCCCTAAACCACAAAGACACGCTGACAAATTTGGCGTTCGTTGGAAAATCTTACGGCGGCGGCGCGTTAAAAGTTGAGCCGCGCCAATTGGATTCTCTAGAAATTCCACATCACGTCTTGGAGCAGATTGGGCTTTCTCCGGTTCAATCGTGGAGTCAGGTGGCGTTGCTTGAAACACCAGAGCACAAGTCCAGTGGTCGCACGGTGGAAAAACATCCCCACGCCAAAAGGTCTCATCGTTCGAGAGCTACACGGTAAGATTATTTTCGACCGCAAAGAAGAATCTTGGTGCCTTTTTTCTTTGAGGGATTGGATTCATTCCTGAAGCAACGCCTGCGCGAATTGTTCCGCGTCGACCGGCTGCAAGTCGTCCGCCTGCGCGCCACGTTTCACCGGTAAACCTCACGACTGTGTCCAATGGTGATGACAAGGATTCGAAGTTCGCGATCGTGGACCTCGTAAATGATCCGGTAATCCGTCTTGCGTGGCTGGGCGGCGATGAGGGTTCGTGCGCCACGGCGACGACGTTTCACGGCAGTCTTCATGAACCAACAGCACAGGATGTCCGGTCAGAGGCGGTTTTGCAACCAGAAGCCCCCCAGTTGCTAACCTCTCACGAACGGTGGAAGCGAGTTTGTTGCACACGAAGGTACAGAAATTGAGGTTTTGAATCCTGCCTGCTTTTGTTATCGTCCAGCGACGACGGTGTGCGTGATGCACCCGCAACAAATGGAGAACGATTATGGAACTAACTCGCAGACAGTTTTTGGGCAGGACGGCGACCGCGGTGATCGTGGCGGGCACGATGGCCAGCGGCAAAGTGTTCGGCGCGAACGACCGCATCCGGATGTGCACGATCGGATTCCACGGCCAGGGCCGCAGTCACATCAACGACATCCTGAAGATGAAGGATGAAGCTGAATATGTGGCGCTGTGCGACGTGGATTCGGAAGTCCTCGCGAGCGGCGGCAAAGCCATCGAGGCTGCCCAAGGCAAGGCGCCCAAACTTTACAAGGACATCCGCGAGGCGCTGCAGGACAAGGAAATTGATGCCATCACCATCGCCACGCCGAACCACTGGCATACGCTCGCCGCCGTTTGGGGGTGTCAGGCGGGCAAGGATGTTTATGTCGAAAAGCCAGCTTCACACAGCATCTACGAAGGGCGACAACTTGTGGCCGCGGCGGAAAAGTATGGTCGCATCGTGCAGCACGGCACGCAAAACCGGTCGAGCGCGACCTTCCGCCGCGACATGAAGCTGATGCACGAGGGCTTCATCGGCCAGATCGTCGAATCGCGCGGTTACGTTTACAAGAATGGCAACCGCGGCCCGATCGGGCACGGCAAGCCCGGCCCGGTGCCGGCGAACCTGGATTGGCCGCTCTGGCAGGGGCCGGCCCAGGAGCATGAGTTCATGATCAATGTGGATCGCAAGAAGCCCGGCCTCTATGTCCACTACGACTGGCATTATTTCTGGGAGTACGGCAACGGAGAGATCGGCAACCAGGGAGTGCATCAGATGGACATGGCATGCTGGGGCCACAACCGCGGCCTGCCGGTCAAGGTGTTCAGTTCAGGCGGGCGCTTTGGCCTGAACGACGACGGGCAGACGCCCAACACCCAAGCCACCACGTTCACGTACGCTGATGGCACGATCATGACCTTTGAGGTGCGCAATCTCGGGTCGTTCGAGGAATTCGACGGCAGCAACTGCGGCAACAGTTTCTTCGGCACCAAGGGCTTCTATGTCGCGGGCAGAGGTTTCTTCAGCTACAAGGAAGGCGCGGGCAAGGAAGGTAAGTCGAGTGAACGCGAGGCCATCCCGGTCCCGGAAGGTGAATCCCGTTCGGACAAGGGCAGCAAGTGGCAGCGCTTCTTCAAGGCCGTCCGTTCCCGCAAGCCCGAAGACCTGCCGGTTTCCCCGCTGGACGCGCACTTCTCCTGCGTGCATTGCCAGCTTGGCAACCTCGCTTACCGCCTGGGCCGTTCATTGGAATTCGATCCGGCGACGGAACAATTCAAAGACACCGAGGCGAATAAATTCATCAAGCGCGATTACCGCAAAGGCTTTGAGGTTCCGAAGCTGGCGTGAGACTTCGCGCGATATTGGCCGCGGCGGTTCTCGTCGTTGGTGTCTTCGCTGCCGCCGCCGCTGACAACGGACAGGCGAAACCAGTCGCCGACTCAGCCTCCTGGCAGTCGAGCGGCGAGCGAACGGTCTTCGAGGTGAACGACCACGAGGTTGTGCAGCCCGTAAACTCTGGACGCTGGCGGTTGTCTGGGACTTTGGAAGTCCGCTTTGTTGGTCGCGTGCAGCCGCATGAGAATTCCGTCCAGCCGCTGTTCGGGCCGGGTGTCGAGGCGATTGACGGGAAGTTCAAGCGCGTTGTGCTTCCGGCAGGGTGGCGCTTCGATTTGAACTTTCACGATCTACGCGGCGCGGTCGTGCTCTGCAATCTCCGCCCGGATCGCGCGCCGGCTTTTCCTGGAGCCGAAGGCTTTGGCAAATACACGCTGGGCGGTCGCGGCGGCAAAGTCATCGCAGTCACGAACCTGGACGACAGCGGCCCCGGCAGCTTTCGGGCGGCCTGCATGGCCAAAGGCCCGCGCACCGTGGTCTTTCGTGTTTCCGGAACCATTGCGCTCCAATCCAAGTTCAAGATCACCGAGCCTTTCCTGACCATCGCCGGACAGACGGCGCCGGGTGACGGCATTTGCATCAAGAACTACCAGGTGAACTTCGACACGCACGACATGATCGTTCGCTACATGCGCTTTCGCCCCGGAGATGAAAAGGGCATTGAGCAAGACGGCTTCGGCGGCAACGGCGATCACATCCTCATTGACCATTGCTCGGTCAGTTGGGGCGTGGACGAGACGCTTTCGATCAACAAGGGTTCCAACTTGAGCGTGCAATGGGGTCTCGTGAGCGAGAGCCTGACCAAGTCGCTGCACAAGAAGGGCGCGCACGGTTACGGGGGACTCTGGGGCGGCGCGGGCGGCTCGTGGCATCACAACATTCTCGCCCACCACTCCAGCCGCAACCCGCGCGCTTCCGGCAACGCAGACGCAGGCCTCCTCGATTACCGGAACAACGTGATTTACAACTGGGGCTTCAACAGCGCCTACGGCGGCGAGTTGTGGCCGCGGAACTGGATCAACAACTACTACAAATACGGCCCGGCTACGTCCGAGAACGTCCGTCGCCGGATCTTTCTGCAGAAGGATCCGCGCGGGAAAATGTACGCGGCGGGCAATTTCGTCTGGCGCTTTCCGGAAGTTTCGGCGGACAACTGGAAGGGAATTGACTTCGCGCCGGACGGCGAAGCGACGGAAGCGACGCTACGCGTGAACCGACCTTACGTCGTCGCGCCAGTGACGACCCAATCCGCCGAAGCTGCTTATGAACTGGTCCTGGCCCAAGCGGGATGCTCGCTGTCGCGCGACGCCGTGGACCAGCGGGTCATCCGGGAAATCCGGACCGGCACGGCGACTTACGGCGAAACGTATCGCGGCGGGGGGAAGGGCATCATTGATTCGCAAAGGGCCGTCGGCGGCTGGCCGGAGCTGCGGTCCAAGCCCGCGCCGGTTGACAGCGACCATGACGGCATGCCGGATGATTGGGAGAAGGCGCACCATCTTGACCCGAAAAACGCTGCTGACGGAGCGCTCGACGGAAACGGCGACGGCTACACGAATCTGGAGGAGTATTTGAACTCGCTGGTCACGGCGAAACCTTGACGCGCTTCGCACTCCTCATCAGCGACGTCGCCGATTCGCAGGCGACCATTGTACGCACAGTCCTTCGCGCGCCGCGTCCACGCGCAGATCACCTTTTTGCGCTGCCACCAACTGCCGCGCGTGCCGCTCCAGGCGGGCAACCTTCGCATCGTCGTGATCCGGGTCGTGGTGGAACAGGAACAGCCGTTTGGCCTCGGCCGCGAGCGCAAGCTGCACCGCATCGTCCACGCACCCGTGTCCCCAGCCGATGTGATGGCGATACTCGGCGCAGTCGTACTGGGAGTCCATGATGAGCACATCCACCCCGCGGAGGAAATCCACGAGCTTGCGCTCCTCGGCGCGGGCGAAGGCGGCGGTTCGAGCCCCGCCGCGGTTGCGACGCTGTTTCGCGGTCTGTTGTCGCCAGCGCGGTTCATTGTCCGGGAAAAACGCCAGCGAATGCCTGCCTGCGGAGAGGCGGTAGCCGACGCAAATTCCCGGATGATTCGCGAAGCACGCGTCCACACGCACCTTGCCCACGCTGAAATTCAGATCGCGCAATTCCTCGATATGCACGTTGCCAGGCAGTTCGCCGAGACCAATCGGGAAATATGGGTTCTCCATCTGGTTGCCGAGAATCCCGGCCAGCCCCTGCCGCGCGCCCTCGTAGCCGAGGATGCGAATGCGATTCTTCGGCTCATAGAATGGCCTGAAGAACGGCAGCCCTTGGATGTGATCCCAATGCGTATGCGTCAGCAACAGGGTGAGCGACAGTGGTCGGTCCTTGAATTCCTGCGCCAACGCACGGCCGAGGGCGCGCACCCCCGTGCCGCCGTCCAGCACAAAAATCTCATCCCCAATGCGCGCTTCCACGCACGTCGTGTTGCCGCCGTAGCGGACGGTGGAACGGCCCGGGGTGGGGACGGAGCCGCGCACGCCCCAGAAGCACAACCAGGCCGGCGGATCCTCCGGGGAGATCGCTTCTGCCGTGCCCAACGCGGCCATCAGGCGTTTCGTGGAAAACGGCTTGGCGAGGTAATCGTCCGCACCGGCGGCGCGCGCCGCCTTTCGATCCGCGGGAAAATCGCGGGCGGAGGTCATCACAATTCGGGTCTGGCGCAGGCGGGTCTCGGCACGCAGGGCACGACAGACTTGGAAGCCGTTCCCGCGCGGCATCATGAGGTCGCACAGCACGACCTGGGGCCGGTGTTTTTTCGCGAGGGCAATGCCTGCCTCGCCCACCCCCGCTTGGCACACCCGCCAACCGCCCGCCTGGAGCATCTCCGCCAACACTTGGCGGTAGCTCCTGTCGTCGTCAATGATCAACACGGTCTGCATGGCGGCGCGCGTTAGCCGGCGAGAACGTAGCCCACGTTCGCGGAAAGAAAAGTCTCGACTTCACGCATGACCAAGTTTCATCGGCGCAAGAGGAGCACGGAAGTTGCCGCCCTTCCCGTCATCCGCGATCAATCTGAAATAGGCCCAATCTCTTCGGCGCTTCACACTCAACGCCAAAATGTGTCGAACTGGAAAGCTCCTTTGAGGTTCGCTTTGAACGGGGTCTTCGCTTATAACCCCGCACCAGCATGAAGCAACTTTTTCAGCCCTTGCTCGACTGGTACCTGCGCTCGCTCGAAACCGGCGGTTACCCGCTGGTGGCATTGCTCATGGCCATCGAAAGCTCCGTCGTGCCGCTGCCGAGCGAAGTCGTCATTCCACCGGCGGCACATCTGGCTTGGTCAGGGAATGGGCTGAGCTTGCTTGGTTTTCATTTCGCCGGCTGGTCGGCGCAAATCGGCCTCGTCATCGCCGGCGCGCTCGGCTCGTGGCTCGGAGCAACAGTGATGTATTGGACCTCTCGGCTGGCCGGGCGACCGCTGGTCCTGCGCTACGGCAAATACGTTTTCATCCCGCCGCACAAAGTCGAAGGCGCGGAACGCTGGGCGGCGAAGTTCGGCGCGTTCGGCATCTTCGCGGCGCGGTTGCTGCCGGTGGTGCGCCACCTGATCGGCATCCCGGCGGGCATCGTGCGGATGAACTTTGCGACCTACTCGCTTTGCACGCTGGCCGGCTCGGCGATTTGGTCGGCAGTGCTTTGCTGGCTCGGCGTGAAGATCGGCGCGGACATCAGTTCGGGGGAGATGCACCGCGTCACGTTTTGGTTGATCGGTTTCGTCGCGATCGTCGGGACGCTCTACTACTTCCTCGTTCATCGGCACATGAAGGGGAAATCCGAAGTCCGAAATCCGAAGTCCGAAGGAAATCCGAATGCCGAAACTCGAAAGTGGGAATTGCGAGCCGCCTACGATCTTCGAGCTTCGACTTTCGGACTTCGGGTTCTCACTCCCGCACTCGAATCAGCGTCTTCACCACCCGGTTGCCGGCGGTCATCTGCTTGAACAACTCCGGCAGCCCGGCAAGCGGACATTCGCCGTCCACGAAATCGCGCGAATGGACCACGCCCGCCTCGATGAACTCCAGCGCGCGCCGGATGGTGCGCGGCGTGTGGTGGAAGCTCGCCAGGAGCGTGAGGTTGGAATAGTGGATGAGGGTGGTGTCGAGGGTGACGCTCGTGCCGCTGGGGCAGCCGCCGAAGAAATTCACCGCGCCGCCTTTGCGCACGAGATGCACCGCCGCCTCCCAAACCTCCGGCGCGCCGACCGCCTCGATAACCGCGTCGAAATGCGACTTCGTCGCCTCGCGCACTTTTGTCACCAAGTTGTGGCCGTCCCCGACATCCACGACGTGCTGCGCGCCCAAGCGTTGGGCCACGCGCAACCGCGCCTCGCGCCGGCCCGCCACCGTCACGTTGCACCCGAGCTGTCTCGCCAGAGCCGCGAACATCAGTCCAATCGGTCCGGCGCCGAGCACCAGCACTTGCTGCCTGGCCTGCAAGCGCGTGTCCTCGACCCCTTGCACCACGCAGGCCAGCGGTTCGACCAGCGCTGCGTCGCGGAACTCGGTTTCCGGTTTCAACCGCAGCAGATTCTTCTGCACCAACCGCGCCGGCACGACGATGGATTCGGCGTAAGCTCCGTTCAGGAAGAGCAAGTTCTCACAGACGTTTTCCTGGCCAACCTTGCAATGGAAACACTCGCCGCACGGCGCGGAATTCGCCACCACCACGCGGTCACCGACGCGCCATGCTTCATTCCGTGTTCCGCCTTCCGCGTTCCGCGTTTCACTGATGGTTCCCGCTAGTTCATGCCCGAACACGGCCGGCGGCACGATCATCTTCGCGTGGTAGCCGCGCTTGAACACCTTGAGGTCCGTGCCGCACGTGAGTGCGGCCTCGATTTGGATGCGCACCTCGCCCGGCGCCAGCGCACGCGGCGTCACATCCTCGACGCGGACGTCTTCCTTTCCGTGGAGAACGGCGGCTTTCATCGTGAGGGAACATCCAACAACCAACATCGAACGTCCAACATCCAATGACAGCGCCGCGCCATCTGGGCGATTCGATGTTCGGAGTTGGAAGTTGGAAGCTGAACGTTCACAGCTAGAGGATGACGAGGTTGTCCCGATGCACGACTTCAACCCGCTGTAGTTTCCGCCCGCGGACCTCGGCCGCGCCAAAGTCCGTGATGCCGCGGGCAAACTCCGTGCCGTCGCGGTCGCAAATCCGCACCACGTCTCCCGAGGCAAACTCACCTTCGCAGTGCGCGATGCCAGGCGGCAGCAAACTCTTGCCCTTTTCGCGCAAGGCCAGCTTCGCGCCCTCGTCCACGAACAGCGTCCCCTTCGGGTGATGAAAGAACGCGATCCACCGCTTGCGCCCGCGCAGCTTCGCGGTGTGAGGGACAAACAGCGTGCCTTCGATCTCGCCCTCCACGATGCGCGCCAGCACGTTCTTCTTGCGCCCGCAGGCGATGACCAACGGGATGCCCGAACGCACCGCGATCTTCGCGGCTTGAATCTTCGAACTCATCCCCCCCACCGCGGTGGCGCTGTCGGTGCCGCCAGCCGCTGTCTCCAAAGTAGCGTCAATGTGTTCAATGGTGGCAAGGGTCCTGGGGTTCGCCTTGCCGAAATTCTCGATCACGCCGTCCACCGTCGTGAGGATCACGAGCAGATCTGCCGGCAACAAGGATGCGACCAGCGCGGACAGCTTGTCGTTGTCGCCGAACTTGATCTCCGTGAACGAAATGGCGTCGTTCTCGTTGATGATGGGCACGACGCCGTGGCTGAGCAGCGTAATGAGTGTGTTGCGGGCGTTGAGGTGGCGTTCGTGATGTTCCAGGTCCTCGTGGGTCAGCAGGACCTGCGCGATGTGCAGCCCGTGCGCGGCGAAGAGCTTTTCGTAAATCGCCATGAGCCGCGACTGGCCGACGGCGGCGCACGCCTGAAGCTCCGCGAGTTCCGAGGGCCGCTTCTCGTGGCCGAGCACGCCCATGCCCGCGCCCACCGCGCCGCTGGTGACGAGGATCACTTCCTTGCCGGTGCGCCGCTGTTCGGCGATCTGCGCGACGAGCTGTTCAAGCTGCGCGGGATCCGGCTGCTTCCGGCTGTCCGTGAGCACGCCCGTGCCTAATTTCACAACGATTCGCGAAGCGTCTTTGAGTAATTCCGAGCGCATGGCCGCGACAGGCTAACGGTTGGCCGCGCCGCGCCGCAAGCAGAAGCGAGGGGCGGTCATTTTACAGAACAGAGAACAGCTCAACCCCGTACCGCCACTTGTCCTCTATCGCCCTCTGAGACGGTAGAACCGGCTCAGGTTGGTCGGCTGGAGCGTGATCGTGTTCTGGTCGCCGAAAACCACCGGCACGTTCGTCACCTCCTCCCAGTGAATCTCTTCCTGAAGGCTTTCGGTCATCTCCAGCACGGGGTCATCCGCGCCTGTCGGCCAGGCGATCACGATCGCGCCGTTGAGTTGGCTGATCTCAAGCGTGGGTGGATGGGGCGCGTTTGTCACAATCACGGTAAAGCTGTTCGTCGCGCTCAAGCTCGGTTGACCATCGTCACTCACCGTCACAGTAAGGACATTGGTGCTCGGCGCCTGCCTCCCTGTCGGCGTCCACGTCAACACGCCCGTGGCCGAGTCCAGCGTAGCTCCCGCCGGCGCTGAAACCAGCGCGAACGTCAGCAGATTGGCCGGGATGTCAGGATCCGCAGCCAGATTGGTCACGGTGAGTGTCTGTGTCGCCCCCACGGTCTGGTCCCCCGGTCCTGTAAGGACTGGCGGTCCGTTCACCTCGCGGACTATGACCGTGAGACGCTGCGTAGTGCTCAGGCTGGGGACGCCGTCGTCGCTCAACCGCACCGTAATCATGTTCGTGCTCGGCCCTTGCGGCTCTGTCGGTGTCCAACTCAATTCGCCAGTAGCGGGGTCCAAATTCACGCCCTCCGGCGCCGTCACCAACGCGAAGGTCAAAACATTGCGCGGGATGTCAACATCGCTTCCTTTGTTCGTCACTACCAGCGTGGCCATTTCGTTCACTTCTTGGTCAGTGACGACCGACAAGACCGGGGGACGATTGTGGGCCACTGTAATCGCGTCGACCCAGAGGGGCGTGGGGCCCTGGTTGGAAACAAACAGCTCAGTCCGACTTGCAGCAAATCCGGTTGTCCAGCGACCCACATACAACTGCCAACCGTCCGGCGTGGGCTCCCCAGCGGGAGAAAGAAACTGGCCGCCCGCATAGAGGACGAGGCTCCCGTTGGCGGGAATCTTGGCGTAAGCGGCAACCTGATAAGTGGTCTCCGGAAACAGCATGGTGGCCAGGGGATAGACATCCACGGGTGCACCGCGGGAAGGGGGAAGGGGATCAATCCTCAGGCTCGAATTGCCGATGTATTTGATGGAGGCGTCAAGGTTGATTAAGGGATAGGTTTCCTTGACCGACGTGTGCCCTAAATAGTCGTAGGCAGTCCAGTATTCCGGTTTGGCGTCGCCGGCGAGATCTATCTCGAAATCTCCATTGGCGATCGCCGGGAACAGGCGGATGGGAATTCGCTGTTGGACACCGCTCGATCGCACAACGATGTAGATGCCCATTGGTTCTTCGAGGTCGCTCAGGTTGGCAAAGTGAAACATCAAGTTGGTTTCGCCGTGGCTGGGAAGAACGAACTCTTGCTCGTTTTCAATGGTGCCCACGGGTCCGTGCGGGGGGAATTCCACCACCGCAGACCCTGTCACTGCATCGCTTTTCAGATTCTGAACGGTCAGGCGCAGTGAATCCCCGGCTCCGTACTCCCATTGCACATACGGTGTCGGGACGACAGAAACCGGCACGCATCTGTGGCCTGCAATGCCCTCGGTCGTCGTAGCTGCGCACCATAGGTCGTACATCTGCCGTGGGGCACTTGAGGAAACGGTGAAAGACGCGTTCGCGTTCCCAGTTTGGCCGGGGCCGATGGATCCGAACTCTGCTGGCGCGTAGTTCCAGCCCTCCGGCAACTCCCACGTGATGGTGCCTTGGATGGCGTTGGTGTTCAGGTTGAGGATGCTGACCGAGGGCTGTCCCTGTCCCCCTTGCGGCAGCATGGTCGGCACCTCCACATGAAGCAACGGCTCACAGGCGTTGACCAGAAACACGGTCGCCTGTTCCGTGGTCGGAATGTCGAAGGCCACTTTGGTGTCCGCCACGTATTGGAAGGGCAGCGACTGCAACGTGCCATCCCACAGAAAAGCCCATGTGGCATGGATCGGTCCCACCTCTCCCGTTTCGACCGTCGCCCTCGCACCGCTGGCGTTCAACGTGTTGATTGTGTTCACCAGAACAAGCTTGCTGTCGGCCGTGTTGAGGATGAACCGCTTGGCTTGGATTCCATCGTATCGGGCAAACCAGGCCGTCGTGGAAGTCGGAGCGGGCGGTTCAGGGACACCTGGCGGAAGCGTGATCTCGACTCCTTCGGTGTCCCGAAACGTGGCTTGGTAAAGCAATTGTTTCGTGCGCAGACGCAGATTCATCAGGTTGCTCCTGAACGTCGCGTCCGCAGGTAGGTTGTCGAACCGGCAGCCATTGAGAAAGATGACGTTGAAACGCCGGTCGCCTCCACCCCAATTGCAGGCCCCGTTGGCGATCCCATCCATCACCAGATGGTCGGGAAACGTGTACCGATACAACTCAGTCCGGTGGAAAACGGCCGAAGCGAGTCCAAAGGTGAGATTGCGCCCGTGAGCCTGGCCCACGCCTTCGCCGGCCGTGATGAACCCGGGCACATGCTTGCGGGCCTCCGTCGTGATGCGCTCGATGTTCCACGCGGTTTCCTTCAAGGCCCCGGCGATGCAAGGAAGCTGGTCGAAATAGATGCCATCGGCCGAGACATTCTGCGCATACCAAGTGGCCCAGAACAAATCCCGATCACTCCACTCCCGGGAACTCCGGTCGTTGCCAAATTGATCTTCATTGAGGCCGGTGTAGGACCTGTCCGTGATGGGCGGGAATCCCGGCGGCATGAACGGCGGCGGAACATTGGTGGGGATGAGCGTTCTGGATGCCGGGCCAATCCGCTTGACCGAAGGCCCGTCCGGCGTGGAGAGCATGTAATTGATGTAGTAGATCATCCGGCCGCCGCGGTCATGAACGCGCAAGGCGGCTTCCTTCAGTTCTTCCACCGAACCGTAATAAGCGTTGGGATAAGGATAGACGCCACAGTAGCTCCAGGGGCCATCGTACATCTGCCGATAAACATCCATCAGTTTGAGCCCATTTGGCTTGACGCTGTTGCGGTAGAAATCCGGAATGAAACAGAATCCCCTTTCAATCTCGTTTGCCACCCAGCCGTCCCAGCCGTCCAGGTCCGATGCCCACTCAGGATTCGGCGGAGGCGGATCGCGACTGCCCACACGGGCGCGGTAACAATCTGCCACGCGGTGCCAGTCGCCCGCATGAACCAGGACATACGCCTCAGGAAGCGTCGCCAGCGTCGGATTACAGGCAACGCGGATGTTTAGCGCCCGGCTCTGGACGTCACTCCTCAGGCTGGTATCCAGATCGTTCGTGTCATCCAAGATCAGCCCGAGCCCGCAGCCGTTGGTCTGGTCATAGACGGAGAGCCAGTTCATGGCCAAGTGCATCCAGGAGGGGATCGGAGTGCCGATTGGGTCGTAGTACACACCCGAACCGTGCATGTAGTAGCCGGGAAGTATGCACCAGTCGTCCCGGGCGTTGCCGCCGATGGCCACGCCGCGGAGGTCGGGCAGGCTGACATCCACGAGCGTTGTTCCTTCGTAAGGCGAAAGACTCAGGTTGCTGATCTTCCAACGGGTCAGCCCGCCAGCCGCCTTTTCGATTCTCAGGGTAGCTTGGAGCATTTCCTGGCAGCCCAACACATATTCAATTGCCGTCGGCTCGCTGTCCCCGATGATCCTCACCGTCTTGGGCATGTCGTCCAGGATGACCGGGAGATCGGTGCGGGCTTTGTGGATCGTTAGCCTGAACGGAATGTACGGCGATTCGGACGACGCCAAGACAGTCTGAGTCGGCTTGTGAATGATCTTCAAAAGGCCGGCAGGGGCGAAGTTGTATTCGCAATCCGTGTCGCTCAACACGAAGCGATCCTCATCATTGGCGAGCCGGCTTGCGGTGACGTTGCCGTTGCTGTCAACCCATTCGATCCGGTGGCGCGGCAGGGGAGGGTTGGTGCTGACTGCGGTTATCCAAATGGTCCGGATGGGAAGGTCACCGATCACAACGGGATCAACTCGGAGGTCGTGGTCGTACTGGTCGCGAAAACAGGCATCGGGCAAATGGATGCTGCCCGTCTTCCACTCGAATGTTCCAGCACAGTTAATGACGTCAGCGGACCCTTTCCAGCCACCATCGCCAGGCGACATATACATAACCCAGATAAGTCCAACCCCGCTGTCATAGTACTGGATATTGAGGACCACATTCGTCGCGGTGAGCCAATTCGCAACGTCCAGATAAAAGGCGGAATAGCCGGGCGTTGGGCTGGCCAGCAAGATGACTGGCACGCCCGCAAGAGATAGACGGCGACCAGGAAAGCCCTCAATCGGCAGGTATTCAAGACCCATGAGGGCATCGTTGGTTTCACCCACCTGGAACCAGACACTCCGGCCAGGGTCCGTAACCTCCGGGGGCATCACGTTGGCATCCGTGCCGACTTGGGGCGGGGACTGCTCGAAAACATCGTAGCCCCAACTGGCGATTGAGGCGTTTTGCCTCAGGGCCAGGCTGAAATCGGCGCCAGCCGCAATGGCCACGAAGTTAGTGCCGGATGGCGGTGTTGCCTCCCCGCAAAAACCGCGGCCCCACCCGACGATTGCCCCATCCTTCTTCAAGGCGAGACTGTGGTAGTACCCCGCGGTAACTGCCGCAAAATCATTCCCCGGCGGAGCGGTTGCCTGACCGTACAAATCCCAACCCCACCCGACGACTGAGCCGTCTTTCTTCAAGGCCAGGCTGTAGTGCCCGCCCGCAGAAATGGCCGCAAAATCGTTGCCCGATGGCGGGGTCGCCTGCCCGTACGTATTCAACCCCCAGCCGACGATCGAGCCATCTTTCTTCAACGCAAGACCGTGTCCCCATCCGACCGCGATCGCAACAAAGTCATTGCCTGTCGGCAGTGTGAGCTGGCCGTAGGCGTCAACTCCCCAACCGGCTATCGAGCCGTCTGATTTCAAAGCAAAACTGCTGTGCGATCCTGCATCAATTGCCACAAAATCATTGCCTTTGGGCCGTGTTGCCTGGCCGTAATTATTCAAGCCCCACCCAATTATCGAGCCATCCCTCTTGAGGGCCAGACTGTGCCCATCTCCTGCCGCAATGGCAATAAAGTCATTGCCCGACGGCGGAGTTGCCTGCCCGAAGGTGTTCTGGCCCCAGCCGGCGATCGAGCCATTGGTTTTTAAGGCAAGGCTATGGCCCCATCCTGCAGCAATTGCCACAAAATCATTGCCCGATGGGCCCGCCCGAACGCTGAGGCTGACGACCGCAGCGATGGCCAGAATTCCAAGCGTCGCCGCTAACACTGGAAGCCGCGGTAGCGAGCAGACGCCAATGCTGGGAGCCACTGATGGATGCCGGCCGAAACCCAAGAGGACCTGGCGCCGGGAGTAAAGCGCTTGCCACCGAAGCCGGCAGCTCGACGGCCGCCCGGACAGCGTGCTTAATTCAGGCCTCGCGTTCATGGGGTTCTCGTTTCTCATTTCATTGCAGGCGCGCTGCGATAGCTGTTTGTTCACGGATTGTGTGCGCGCGCCCGATAGAAACGCTCGCTGAAACGAGGCGCCTCCGGATCGACAAACAGCAACGTCCCGGCCGCGTCAACCTGATTGGTCAACACCGGCGTCCATTGCCGCAGGTCCTGGCTGGCCTCAATCCAATACTCCCGCCCCGGCTCTCCGTGCAGTGTGACCTCAAACTGCCCGTCGGCACGCAGCCGCGCCGACTTCAACGATGCCAGCACCGTTACTGTCGCCGGGGCCGAGAGTGTTTCCGCACCGAGGTTGTCAGTTGCCCTGGCTCTGAACGCGTATGTGCCCGCCGGTGCGTTGGTCCAGACGAAGCGGAACGGCGGGACGGAGGCTTCGCCAACATTTGCCCCGTTCGCGAGGAACTCCACCTTGCTGATCGTTCCATCCACGTCACTCGCCTCGGCTTCGAGGAGGATCGTCGCCGGTGCGATGAACTGGCTGCCGTGCGGTGGCACGATGAGCCTGACCTCAGGTGGCTCGTTGACCACCACGGTGTAGCTGTTCGTATCGCTCCGTCGCGGCCAGCCGTTGTCGGTGACGATGACGGAAATGCTGTTCGTGGACGGTCCTTGCGCCGCGGTAGGTGTCCAGGAGAAGACGCCATTGGTGGGGTTGATGGTGGCGCCGGGCGGAGCGCCGGGGGCCAGGCTGAACGTCAGCTCGTTGAAGGGCAGGTCGGCGTCGCTGGCGGCGTTGGTGATGACCAGCGTCGCTCCCTCAACGACGAGTTGGTCGGGCACGGCGTCCAGGACCGGCGGCGCGTTCGACCGGGCCAGATGAATGCCGACCGAGGCTCCCGCGACGGTGACGCGGAACATGCGCAGGTCCGTCACCTCGGGCGGCAGGGGTGTCAGCGGACGCGGGCGTTCGGTGCGGACTTGCTCAAGCATGGCCCGGATGAAGTTGGTGTCCACTGGCCCGGGAGGCGGTAAGTAATAGGGGCTGCCGCCGCCCGGGAACACGTCCAGATCGGCCAGCCGGACGACCTTGGCGTGAGGCGAGGCATTTACGAAGGGCAGCCGCCAGCCGTTGTTGGTGGAGGGAATGTTGGCACCCAGCCCGAAGAACAACGCCTCGGTTTCCGATCCGTCGCCTTTGACTTCAACACGGCCATCGCCCAAGCTCATCGCCAGAAAGGCCAATTTCCCCTGAAAGTCGTCAATGGCGATGCTGGGTTCGGTGGGCGCCGTTCCGCTCAGGACTGTTGAAACGACCGCTCCATTGAGGGTGAAGGTTCCAGAGTCTGAGCACCGCATGAACTGGAACGCCGCCCAGAACTCGCACCAGATGTCTTCAACACAGAGCCGCCCGCCGTTGAGCACATCAAAGACCAGACCGTCGCCGCTCGATCCGCCAATGGCCAGCACCCGGCCGCCGACCGGTTCGCCCGCTGCAAGTCGCGGCCCGCCGATGACTTTGAGTCCAGGCGCCGGACACCCGAGACCAAAGGCTCGCAGGGTCACATCGGCATGATCCAGACGGTCCACCAGCATCTTGCTCAGTGGCCGGGCGCCCCAGTCGTATGCAGTGACCTGGTCCAAAAAAACGCGGGCGCCCTCCTGGTCGCAGTTGGCCACCACGATGCCTTTGGCGGGCGGCGGGCTGTGGACGGCCAGTTCGCGCAGCGTGGCGTGCGACGGCCCTCCAACATATAGGACGGGGTCATCGGTCTGGCCGGCCCAGAGCAGCACCGTGCCCAGGAACCTGCCGTCGCCCACGAGTTGCACATCGGACCCGGCGGGAATGACGAGCGTCCGATCAATCGCGTAGGTCCCCGCCGGCAGATGGACGACTGGCCGCTGGCCGTGCAGCAGGTTGGCTTGGTTGATGGCTTGCTGGATTTCGGCTCGCGTGGCTCCCGGCTGAAGTTCAATCACCGGGCGATGCCGATTCGGCAAGAAGCTGGGCAATTCAGGCTCGGGAAAGTCCAGCGACTCGCGACTGACGATCCGGTCGTCAATGGACACCGCGCCCCCAGCGGACAACGGATCGTTCGCGGTGAAGGTGTTCCCCACCGAGAGAAGCCGATCAATGATATAAACCACGGGGCCGTTGCGCGCCTCGACGCGGCTCTTGATGACGTTGTCCAAGAGCACTAGAGGCCCCAGGTCCGAGATGGCGATAGGGATGTTGTCCTGCGGGTCAATGATCGTGTTGCCCTGGACGGTGCCGTTTCGGCCACAGGGAGCGAATCCATTGAGCCAAAACGCCTTCGAGTTCACCGAAGTATTCCAGCGATAAGAGAAGAAGCCATCGCAATTGCCGGTGCGGATGTCAGCCTCTGTGGAATTCCGGAAAACGCTCTCGTACACATGGCACGCGCCGGAGTATCGGGTGTTCGTAAACCCGAAACGGCAGTACTCGAAGCAGGAGTGCCAGACCCACCAGTCCACGGCATTGTAGCTTTCCAGACTGATGCCCGCCTCCCAGCAGCGCAGGAAGTGACACCGCAGAATTGACACTGTGTCGTCGTTCCAGTCCACGCCGCCGCGAATGCCGTACGCCACGTCACGGATGATCAGGTCCGCATACTCGGTCTCGGTGGTGGCGAAGGGCTGATTGGTTCGGTCCCACTTGTGGTCTATGGCTGACAAGGCCCGGCCGCGCCCATCGAAGGTGAGGCGACCGACGCGGTTTCGAGTCGCTCCATTGGAGTGAAACATCACCCCGCCCGCTGGGCCATCCCACACGATCACGGTCCTCAGTGGATGCTCGCCAACGAAGCCGACGTCATTGCGATACTTCAGAGTCAGCGTGCCAGTGATGCGGTACGTGCCGGCGGGCACGTAAATGACGTAGGCGTGACCCGGCTTGCCCACTTCGTCGAGAGCCTTCTGCAACGCGGCAGTATCGTCGGCGACACCATCGCCCACGGCCCCGTAATCGCGCTTCACATCCGCCCAACTGGCAAACGGCCCAAGGAACTCTTCGTTCAGCCACGCGACAAAGTGGGCCTGGCTGTTTGAAGGCAGCGGATTCCCGGCGACGTCGAGGTCCCGGAGGCCGTTGACCGTAACGGTGTAGTCCCGGCCCTCTTCTTGTGGCGTCGTGGTGAGGATGATAGTTCTGCCGTCGGCCCGGAGCCGGGCCGCGATGGGCGCCAATCCACTGCTGAAGGCGTAGTTGGCCAGGTTGGTGGCGTCGGACGGGTTCAGCGGTTCGGAGAATCGGAGCGTGACCTTGTCGAGGTTGTAGTTGCCCTCGGCGGAGAGCAGTTGGGGCGGAGTCGTATCAGCAGTCACTGAGACGACTGCTTCGTCACTGACGACGGTTGCGCCTGGGACACCGACGACGCAGCGGTACTTTGCCCCCTGCTCGGAGAGTGGCACCGGTAGCGTGGTGTACGCTGGAGCGTTGGCGCCCGGGATGTCCACGCCGCCCTTCTGCCACTGAAAGAAGAACGCATCCGAACTCCCGCTCGCTTTCACCTCAAAGGTCGCCGGAAGGAGTTCGCCTGTGGTCACGGACTGCGGTTGTCGGGTGATCGTGACCGAGGCACCTTGCGGGCTGGCGTAGGCGTAGAGATACGGTCCCGAGATCGGCGGGTCCCGATCCACCACGGGGAGTCCGCCCGGGACTTGCCAGGTTACCGCGAGGCAGTCCGGCTGCTCTGTCCTCGCGACCACAATCGCCTCGACGTAGTACCGCCGGCCGGCTTGCAGCGGAATCGGCACCGATCGATTCTCGAAGTTCTGGAAGATCCGCCCCTCTGTGCTGATCCAAAGCCGTGGTGAATACCACCCGTGGTCAATGGCGATCAGCGCGCGATGGGCTGGGGCTTCATCCGGGCTTAGAAACAGCCGGGCCTCAGTGACGCCTGCCAGGTAAAAGACGTAGTCACTGGTTACCGGAGGCACCACGTAGCCAGACAGTCGCACGCCGTAGTAGTCGGCGTAGCCGGGGGGAGTCTCAAACAGGGTCATGTAGTTGGCGAAGTCGGGCTGCGTTGGGAACCGTGCGTCACCGGTCAAACCCGGCAGCCACCCAACGTGGTAGAATAGCTCCCGCCGCAGGAAGCCGCGGCAGAGGACGACCTCGGGGGTGATGGCAATTTGGCTGTCGTCGGCAATCTGGTTGGCTGCGGCTGAGGTATCCCGAACGCCGCTCACCGTCAGCACGGAGTTGGTGCTGAATCCGGGGGCATCCGCGCCCAGAATCACGCTCGCTCCGTCGGGGCCGAGTTCAGCATTTGTCAGTGTCAGCCCGTCGCTGAAGACGTAATGGGCGAGGTTGGTAGCGTCGCTCGGATTGACAGGCTCGGAGAAGGTCACCGTCAGCCGATCGCCGGTCTCATTGACCAGCGCGGAGATCAACGTTGGCGGCGTGCTGTCGGCATTGACCGTGACCGTGGCCTCGTCGCTCAACGCGTACTTGCCGGCCGCGTAAACCACCAGTCGGTATTTGGCGCCGTTGTCGGAGAGCTTCAGAAACGGCGTGGTATAACTGAGCTGCACGGCGCCGGGGATGTTGATTCCGTTTCGCTGCCACTGGAAGATCGCGTTGGTGGCAGTCCCTGTAACTTGCGCGGTGAATGTTGCCGTTTGGTTCTCTTGCACGGTCACGCTCTGCGGCTGCTGGGTGACGATGATCTCGGCGCCAGCGGGAGTTGCAGCCAGAGCGAGGAATTCGCTCGGAATGGCCGACGTGCCATTTGCCGGACAGCCTTCGCCCGGCCTTTGCCAGGTGACCGACGTTTGCTTGTAAGGTCCAACGGCCTCGATGTAGTACCGGCGGCCAGCCTGAAGATGGACCGGCGCTGAGCGGTTCTCAGGGGCAAGCCAGGAACGGCCAATATTCAGTGGATCAAACCATTGCCGCGGTGGATCCACCCACGTGGGTTCTTGTGCTGTCAGAACCTTGTTCGTCGGCTGCTCATCGTTGCTCAGATACAAGGCCGCCTGGCCTTGGGCGCTGAGGTAGAAGACGTAGTCGCCCGTGACCGGCGGCAGCAGAAACCCGGAAAGCCGGGCATAGCACTCCAAGGCCGTATTCGTGTAGGTCTCGAATTCGGAGGCAAAATTGGCGTAGTTCGGGTGGTCAGGGAACTGACCGATCTTGTTCAGATAGTGAAACGACGACGACGCCAACGGTCCGTAGTTCTCCCGCAGAAGCAGCCCACGCACCAAGGGCAAGGGTGTGAACGGAATAACAGTGGGCGTCACGATGACGTTCCCCGCAACTGAGGCATCTCGAATCCCGCTGATGCTGAGTTGGTACGTGGTGCCAGGCGCCTGATTGCTCGTGTGCAATTCCACTTCGCTCCCGTCGGCGGACAGCGCCGCGCCGATAATCCCCACGCCGCCGCTAAAGGAGTAATTGGCCAAGTTCGTGGCGGAAGTCGGTTCGAGTGGCTCAGAGAATCTCACGAACACCCGGTCGTAGCTCGTGGCCTCCACCACGGACATCACAGTGGGAGGCGTGTTGTCCGGCAGCACCGAGAGCACTGTGCCGGTGCTGGTCGCGGAGCTGAAGGCGTTGCTCACCGCCACGGTGAAGGTCGCAACGTCGTCGGCCAGCGGTGTCACCTGGTTCGTGTAGATTCGGTTCGTGGCGCCGGGAACCGCCGTGCTGTCGCGATACCACTGATAACGATACGGCGGGCTGCCGTCCACACCCACGGAAAAGGTTGCGGCGGCGCCTTCATTGACCGTCTGGCTGGCGGGCTGGTTCGTGATTGCAACTGGACCGCTTGTGGCCAGCGTAGAAACGAACGCTCGGCCAATCGGCGGATCCCCGTTGCGCAGTTCGGGCGCCCCGGGCAGACGCCAGGCCACGCCCAGGTTTTGCAGCCCGTACGCCCACCATGCCTCCACCATGAGTGCCTCGACATAGTACTTCCGCCCCGCGTCCAGGTGAATCGGTTCCGACACGTTCGAAGGCGGCGTGCCCCGGGCGGCCTGATTTTCGCCCTGGACCCACTGGCGGGGATAATTCCCGCCTGGCTCAACACAAATGCGGCGCTTATTGCCCGGGCTTTCATCGGTGCTGAGCCAGAGTTCGGCGTTGCCTCGCGAACACAAGTAGAAGACATAGTCGCCGGTCAGCGGCGGGTGAAGCAACCCCACCAGCTGCACCCCATAGTGGATCTGTGGCGCCGGCTGAATCTCCAAGGCCTCGGTGTATTCCTCCAAATCAGGTTCGTTCGGGAATCGTGGATCGTTGAGCAGGTCGGGCAGCGATTGGCCCGAACAAGCCTCCGGCCAGCGGAACTGCCGGTGGGTCAGTAATGCTTGAGCTGCAGTAACGAGAACCTGTGAGTTGGTCGGAATCGCGTTGGGCACAGGCTGCCGGTCCTGGACGCCGCTCACCGTCAACGTGTAAACCTGATCCGGCAGGAGCGGAGAAGTCGTCAGCCAGACCCGATCAGGCTGGTCACTAACGCGGGCGCTGACGACCTCCACACCCTGGCTGATCGAGTAGTTCGCAGTGTTGGTGGCGGTGCTTTCCGACGCCGGCTCGGAGAAGACCACCTCCACTCCGTTTGAACTACCCAGGGTCAGCGCATACTCCAGGCGGATCGGGTCGGCGATCTTGGTCAGGAAGGCGTCCCAGTCGGCGCCGCCGTAGGCTGCCTGCAGCGCATTGGTCGTTGGGAAATTCGTCGAGGACGTTTGGCCGAGCACATAGGCGTTGCCCGACTTGTCCAGGGCGATCCCTTCCACCCTTTCTTCTCCGCTGCCGCCGAGATAAGTGGCGTACGCCAAGCGTGTCCCGTCCCACTTGAGCTTGCAGAGCCAAGCGTCGCCATTGCCGCCGTAGTTGGGCTGGAGCGCGTTCACCGGCTGGAAATACGGGCCAAGGGAGGGGTCCAGGTAGCTCATCCGATTGCCGGCAACCGTGACGTTGCCGACGGCATCAACCGCCAGTGCCACGGGAACGCCCGGAAGGAACGTTGTGTAAGCCACAGAGGAACCGGTTGCATCAAGTTTCACGACCGCCGTCTGCAACGCTCGGAGGTGCGGTTTCATCACACCTGGGATGGCCGGAAAATAGTCGGAGTCTTGCGTGAACACCGCGACATAGGCGTTCCCACTGGCATCCACGGCGATGTTGCCGCGCATCTCGACGCCGAACAAAATGGCCTCCCACCAGCCCGGCCCACCAAGGTACGTGGAATAGCTCAGCGAGGCGCCAGACGGATCAAGCTTGGCCACAAAGCCGTCGGACGGACCGCCCGCCTGGTGCGGTTGAAGTGCGTGGGCGGTCGGGAAGTTCGTGGAACTGGTCCAGCCGGTAACGTGCGCGTTCCCAGCATCGTCCACGGCGAGGCCGGTGGGTCCCTCATCGCCCGTTCCGCCGAGAAAAGTCGAGTAAGCCAACGCCGAGCCGGTGCTGTTGAGTTTGGCCACGAAACAGTCTGTGCCGAATAGTGTCCCTTTCCCACCGAACACAGCCTGAAGAGCGTTTGTCGTGGGGAAATCTAAGGAGGCGGTGTCGCCCGCGATGTAGGCGTTGCCCAAGGCGTCCACAGCGATCCCCACGGGCCAGTCAGCGTCAGACCCGCCGAGGTAGGTAGAGTAGAGCAACGCATCTCCTCCTGGACTGAGCCTAGCCACAAACGCGTCCCAAGAACCGGCGTTCACGGACTGCAAGGCGTTGGTGGTCGGGAAGTCGCCGGACTGAGTCCCGCCCGTGACGTAAACGTGCCCGAGGGAACCAACGGCGATGCCGGCAGGATACTCGAGACCGCCTCCGCCCAGAAACGCCGTGTAAAGCATCTGCGAACCGTCTGGTGTCAGTTTGACGACGAAGCAGTCGAGGTTGCCGCTGGGTGGCGTGCCGTAGCCCGTTGCGGTCGGGAAATCGGCCGACTCAGTGGTTCCGGTCAAGTAGATGCAGCCCGCTGTGTCAACCGCCACGCCCGCGCCCCAGTCCTGGCCGCCCCCGCCCAGATACGTTGAGTAGCTCAACACTGGGTCAATCACGAGTGGCAAGTCCCGGTCGTAGTCGCCGATGACGAAGCTGACAGTCCGTTCCTGGTTACCCGTTCGCGCAGCTTTCTCCACGAATGGTCCGTCTGGGCTTTCGGCTGCCGGGGGCGGCAATCCGTGGACGACAAATCCGCCAGCGACCTCCTGCCGGGTTCCGCCAAGAGTTTGATGGATGATCGGTTTGCGCAATTGGACCCGTGCGCCGGGAAGGTCCAAGACCAAGTCGCCGGTTTCCTCCAGTCTCACGTCTTCCGCGCCGGCAATACCCAGAACGATGGCCGTGGGGTCCGCCCCTGGCAGCACCACAAAGTCATGCTCCACCTGCCGCTCCGCGCTGGCATAAAAAACCAAATCCACACCCGGCCACACGTTCTCATACTTGACCCTACCAAACGTGGTCACGTTGGTCCGCCAGTGCTTCGCGTCACCGCCTTTGAAATAATTCACCCGCCCCGGCAGTCCCTCCAGCCCCGTGACACGCGCGGCGGGATTCGCTCCCAGCAGCTTGATGCGTACTGCGCTCCCCAACCCGCCGGTGGGCCGTTCGTTGGCGGCTGAATGGTGCGGTCGGCCGGTCTGCCCTCCCGGATGCACATTGCGCGTTTGGAGGACGGCCTCGGCGGGTGTCAGGAACAACACATACCCTTCGCCCCGCAAGAGGAACCTCACGGGCTCGTTGACTTGGCCCAGATTGGCTTCGAAGTGCAGGGCCAGTTTGCCGCAGGCCGGCCACGGGCCGGTCACTGGATGCGGGCGGAGCGCCGCTGGCTGGTCCGGCACGCCGGTTTGCGGTCTTCCGCTGAGTGCACCGCTGACTGTCGCCAAAAAGATGGCGGCGCCGTAGAAATCGCGAAGCATTTTCATACTGAGCTTCAAACCCGGACGCCTTTGCCGAGCCGTATAGTTATACGTCCACTTTCAGGCCGGGATTGCAAGTCCAGACTTCGACGGCCAGTCCACGGTTGCTCGCACTCGTCCCTCGACTCTTGCCTCTCAACTACCTACCTTCCCCCCATGCGTGAACAATCTCTCACTTTTCTCCGGACGCTCGTCAACACCCCCAGCCCCGTCGGCCACGAAACGCGCGGCCAGCGGGTTTGGCTTGATTACGCGAAGCAATTCGCCGACGAAACCTTCTCCGACGCCTACGGCAATTGCGTCGCCGTGCTCAACAAGGGCGGTTCGCCGCGCCTCATGCTCGCCGGCCACGCCGACGAAATCGCCATGGCCGTGAACTACATTGACGACAACGGCTACCTTTACGTCCGCAAGATGGGCGGCGTGGACGCGGCCATCACGAAAGCCCAACGCGTCGTCATCCACACCCGCCAGGGCCCGGTGAAGGGCGTCGTTGGCAACGTCGCGCCGCACTTGACCAGCAAGGACGACAAAGAGCCGAAGCCGCCGAAGATGCACGACCTGTTCATTGACATCGGCGTGGCCAAGCGCGCCGAGGCGGAGAAGCTCGTGCGCATCGGCGACCCGATCACGCTGGTGGACGAGTTCGAGATCCTGCGCGGCGATCTGGCCGTCGCCCGCGCATTCGACAACCGCATCGGCACCTTTGCCGTGATCGAGGCGCTACGGCTGCTCAAGGAATCCGGCGGCAAGCTCCACGCGGAAGTTTGCGCCGTCTCGAACGTGCAGGAGGAAGTCGGCCTGCTCGGCGCGCGGCAGATCGCCTACTCGCTCAAGCCCGACGTGGCGCTCGTCGTGGACGTGACGCACGCCACCGATTACCCGACCGTGAACAAGGCCCAGCACGGCGACGTGAAGATCGGCAAAGGCCCGGCCGTCACGCACGGTGGCTGCAATCATCCCGAAGTCGTCGCGCGCATCGAAGCCGTGGCCAAGGCGAAGAAGATTCCGCTCCAGCACGAGGCGATGTCGAACACGAGCGGCACGGACACCGACGCGATTTTCTGGACGCGCGGCGGCATCGCCAGCGGCCTGATCAGCCTGCCGAACCGCTACATGCATTCGCCCGTCGAAGTCGTCAGCCTGAAGGACCTCGAGATGATTCCGCAATTGCTGGCCAGCTTCGCGCAGTCGCTCAAGCAGGGCGAGCAGTTCAAGGTGAAGATTTGAGAGAGTTCCTCCGCGAGGTTTTGGAGTGCGGCAGCGCTGGTAGGGCGCGCACTCCGCTGTGCGCCGCGGCTCGCAGAGGACTGCGAGCCCTACCCAAGGCGAACCTGTTTACATGACAACTCTGTTCATCACCGGCACAGACACCGGCGCGGGCAAGACGGTGCTAGCGACCCTGCTGACGCGGTTCCTGCGCGACCGTGGTGTGCGCGTGGCGGCGCTGAAACCGCTATGCTCTGGCGGACGCGACGACGCGGTGGCGCTCTGGACCGCAGCGGGCAAGGTTTTGGCGCTCGATGAGGTGAACCCGTGGCATTTCCGCGCGCCACTCGCGCCGGTGCTGGCGGCACGGCGGGAGCGCAAGCAAGTGCGGTTGACGAAGGTGATGAACCACATCCGGCGCGTGAGTCGCGGCTTTGATGTCGTGGTGGTAGAAGGCGCAGGTGGATTGCTGAGTCCGCTGGGTGAGGATTTCGCTTCGCGCGAACTCATCGTGGCACTTAAGGCCACGGCGATCATCGTCTCGCCGAGCCGGCTGGGGGCGGTGAACCAAATCCGGCTCATGCTTGAAGCCCTGCCGGCACGTTTGGCGGCTCGCGCTCAGGTTGTGTTCTGTGATCTACCCAAGCCCGACAGCGCCACGCGCACGAACGCCGCGTTGCTGGGCGAGTTCATCGCACCGAAGAGGTTCCACCGGCTGGCGTGGCTGGGTATGGATGCGGAGCCGACCGGAATTCCATTGCGCGGTCGTCTGCGAATCGCGCTGCAAAACCTTGCCCGCTGTGCGTTGGCCATACGATGAGCGTGCTTCCGGCAAGATCATGCTCTGAAGACCCGGGAGGAGGTTGATCTGCCGTCTGGAAGCTGACAGCACGCAGATGGCTTGCCCACCCGGATCGGTCAGATGACCTTGCCGTCGAACCCCACGCCCGTTTCCGTCGGTCCGATGCCCATGTCGGCCAGGGTCAACGCCTTGATCATCGCCAGCACCCTCGGCGCTTCGTAATCGGCGTACCGAGTTTTGCGAAAGATCTCCGGCAAATGGGACATCAACTCGTCCAGAACCAGATCAGCTCTGAGTCCCCGCCGGAAGAAGCGAATCCAGGCGGCCCGCGTGGCCTCCATATCACCGCGCGCGGTCTGCAACTCAGACAGCGTGTGGCTGAATAGCCAGTCAACGAACCTGTCGAAATCCTCCGGCGAGCTGTTCCGAAGTCGGTTGAATGACTCGGGTGTCATGGGAGCGGAACATCAGCGTTTACTTCAACGCCGCCCAGACGCGGTGAACGTCGTCGTGGTCGTCCAGTGCTTGCAGGAATTCGCCCACTTCGGCGCGCTGGGTTTCGGTCAGCTCCGGGAATTGCTTCGGCACGTAGCCGAGTTCGCTCGTCACCACCGTCCAGCCGTTTTGCGAAAGCCACTTGGACACGGTGTGGACGGCGGTGCGGTCGCAGATGAAGCGCGCGCCCGCCACGCCTTCGGGGATATCGTCGTTCTGGTCGCGCGTGAGCGGCTCGACTTCGTTCGCGCCAGCTTCAATGCCCGCGGCTTCGAGGTCGGCCTTCGGGTCGGGATGATGCGCCTCGACGAGGCCGACGTGGTCGAACAGGAACTTGTTGCTGCCGGTGGTACCGAGCTGACCTTTCTTGAAAAGATTGCGAACCTCCGGCGCGGTGCGGTTCACGTTGTCGGTGTAAACCTCGACGATGAGGGCGACCTTGTGCGGCGCGTAGCCTTCGAAGACGACGTGCTCCATGACGAGCTTCTCGTCGCCGAGGCCCGCGCCTTTCTTGATGGCGCGCTCGATGACATCGCGGGCGACGCTCTCCTTGCGGGCTTTCTCGACGGCGGCGAAGAGACGGGCGTTCATCGCGGGATCGGCGCCGCCCATCTTGGCGGCGACGGAGATTTCGCGGACGATTTTGCTCGTGGCGCGGCCCTTCTTCAGGCCGGCGACCAGCCGTTTGGCATGCAACCATTGGCGGCCCATGCGCGGAGAGTAGCAGGACCGCTACAGCCATTTCAACGCCGCGTCGCCCACTAACGGCTTGCGAATAGGCCACGCTTGGTTTAGCACGTCGCCGACACGGCGCGGTCGCCCAGACACATGAATCTATGAAACCTGCATTTCCAGACATCAGCAAAATTTCGTTCGAAGGTCCCCGATCCAAAAACCCGCTGGCGTTCAAGCATTACGACGCGGACGAGCGTGTCGCCGGCAAGACGATGCGCGAGCACCTGCGCTTCTCGGTCGTTTACTGGCACACGTTCCGCAACCGCCTAGCCGATCCCTTCGGCGTCGGCACGGCCGTCCGCCCGTGGGACGACAACTCGGATTCCATCGCCAACGCCCAGAACCGCGTGCGCGTGGCTTTCGAGTTCATGGAAAAACTCGGCGCGCCGTTCTACGCCTTCCACGACCGGGACGTGGCGCCCGAGGGCAAGACGCTCAGCGAGACCAACCAGAGCCTCGACGCGGTGGTCAAGGTCATGAAGGAGGAGCAGAAACGCACCGGCATCAAACTGCTGTGGGGCACGGCCTGCCTGTTCTCGCATCCGCGCTACGCGATGGGCGCGGCCACGAGCTGCAACGCCGACGCCTTCGCCTACGCCGCCGCACAGGTGAAGAAGGCCCTCGAAGTCACGCACGAACTGGGCGGCGCGGGCTACGTCTTCTGGGGCGGTCGCGAAGGTTACAGCAGCCTGCTCAACACCGACATGAAGCGCGAGCTGGATCACTTGGCCGCGTTCCTTCACATGGCGGTGGGCTACAAGAAGCAAATCGGGTTCAAAGGCCAGTTCTACATCGAGCCAAAGCCCAAGGAACCGACGAAGCACCAATACGACTCCGACGCCGCCGCGTGCCTGAACTTCCTGCGGCAATACGACCTGCTCGACCACCTGAAACTGAACATCGAGACCAACCACGCCACGCTGGCCGGCCACACCATGCAGCACGAGCTGGAAACCGCCATCGGTGCGAACGCCCTCGGCTCGATTGACGCCAACACCGGCGACGAACTCATCGGCTGGGACACCGACCAGTTCCCGACCAGCATCTACCTCACGACGCTGACCATGCTCTGCATCCTCAAGATGGGCGGCTTCACCACCGGCGGCGTGAACTTCGACGCCAAGGTGCGCCGCGAGAGCTTCGAGCCCGTGGACCTGTTCCACGCGCATATCGGCGGCATGGACACGTTCGCGCGCGGGCTGAAGATCGCTGCGGCAATCCGCGCGGACGGCCGCCTCGCGGACTTCGTGAAGCAGCGTTACGCCTCGTGGGACGCGGGCATCGGCGCGAAGATCGAGGCGGGCAAGGCCAGCTTCAAAGACCTGGAAGCCTACATGCTCAAGAAAGGCGAAGCCGCGCCCAACACCAGCGGCCGGCAGGAATACCTGGAAAACCTCCTCAACGAATTCATCTGAGCCGTAACTCGGCGCAGAACAACCGCTGTCAATTCACGCGGGCGGGAGTTTCAAGCTTCCGCCCGCGGTCATGTTTCTGAAATTTGCGGAGATCCAAGGAAGCACATGCATACTCCCAGATACGACCGGATTGTGTAAACGCCTTAGCTCTGAGATACAGCGCTGGGACCTTTAGTGTTCAAGACAAGTGAATCGCTTGTGAGGCAATCCTGGCGAGCGTCGAACGCCCTGTCCCAACGGAATTGCCCCTTGACCCCTCACCGGGGAGGCAGATAATCCGCCGCATCTGCAAACAAAAGGCAATCAGATGAATGGTGACATCGAAGCCATGAGAACGGAGATCAGGGCACTCAGGAACGAGTTTGAACAGTTCAAGCGCTGGACTGAGTCGGCGCTCCAACAGCTACCGATGCCGGTAGTGAACTTGGAGCCGCTTGAAACAAGAATACGAAACGTGGAGCAACGCCTGCGGGACATCCCGCTTCACAACATGCCCTGAAGCGACGCCTGTCCTGAGCTTGAGAGGATATCTGTCCTTGATGTTCCACGACGCTCGTTTGACGCGGAAAGTTGCGATTTATCGGGAAGCCGGCCTGGAAGCTAGGAGCGTGCTAACATGAAAGGCATAAAGAAGGTCTCAAAACTTGTACTTGAGGTGGATGGCAAATTCGTTCGCTCGGACGGTTTTCCAAGCGATCCTCTGAACACAAGGCGGACTGTAAACACTTCCAAATTGTGTGATGACATACTCGAAGCCAAGAACTTCGATTTCTTTCGAGAAGACCTACCGGTCACGATGAAAGCGTTTCCGAACGCGCGCATATTCCGCTACAACCTGGGAATAGCTTTCGATAGACAAGAAACGCGCGTTTGATGTGCGACGGGACTGCGTGATCGAGCTGCTGAAGACCCCGGCGGCCTCGCCTCCTCCCAGAAAGCCGCGCTGAAGACGCCCGCACTCCAAACGCTGCCGCGACCTTCCAGCGTCCCCGAACTCCGCGAAGCGTCTGGACTGCGCGCGGCTGACCGCCGCTTTCGGGGTGTCCTTGCCGTCCTTTGCCTCTCTGCGTTGAATTCAGACCGGCAGCACGATGCTCACGACCGTGCCGCGGCCCCGGCGAGATTTGATCTCGATCTGCCCGCGGTGTGCCTCAACGACGCGTTGCACGATGGCCAAACCCAGCCCCGTACCTTTGCGTTTGGTGGTCTGCAGCACGGAAGAAAATGCCTGTCGCTGCTGGGCCTCGGTCATGCCTTCGCCCGTGTCGGCGAACTCGACGATGACCTGTCGAGCGGTTGTGCCTGAGCGTGCTGCCGGCTTCCAGCCGGCAGATCTAATTTGTCCTTCCGGCAGGATGCCGGAAGCACGTTCCAAGGAGGCGCCGCGCGTGCGCGTGGCGATGGTCAGCGCGCCGCCTTGCGGCATTGCTTCAACCGCGTTCAGCGTGAGGTTGAGGAAGGCTTGCTCCAGTTGCGTGGCGTCGCCGGGCACGGACGGAAGCGCCGGGTCGAACTTGCGGACGAGTTCAACGCTGTGCTGTTTCAGCTTGTGCCGCACGAGCAGGCCGAGTTCGTCGAGCAATTGGTTCACGTCCACCGGTTCGGATTTCGGTTCGCCGGTGCGCGCCAGCGCGAGGATGCGCTCCACGATGCGGTTGAGGTGCTCGATCTTCTGCCCGAGGATTTCCGCGTCCTTGGCGCGCGGGTCGCCCGCCGGGAAGTGCAGGTCCAGCGAGTGATAGAGCATCTTCATCACCGTGAGCGGATTGCGGATTTCGTGCGCCACCTCCGCCGCCAGCAAGCCGAGGGCGGAGAGCTTTTCGTTCCGCCGCAACTGCTCCTCCACATCCACGACGCGCTCGTAAAGACGCGCCTTCTCGATCGCGATGGCGGACAGCTCGGCGAACGCGGAGAGGATGCGGACCTCGTCGTTCGAGAAGACGTAAGGCTCGGCCTTGTAAACGCTGAGCGTGCCCACCGCCTGGCCGGCGAACACCAGCGGCACGCTCAATAGCGCCACCAAGCCCTCGCGCCGCGCGAGATCAGCGTTTTGATACCGGCCGGAGGTCTGCACGTTTGGGATCTGGAGCGGCTGCAGGCGGCGCACGACGACGCCGAGCAGACTTTCCGCCGCGCTCAAACGCGGCCTGCGGAGATAGGCCGGGCCGGCGCCGTGGCTCGCGCGCAATTCCAACCACTCGCGGGTGTCGTCCAGCAATCGCACCGAGCAGACCTTGCCCTGCATCAGCGCGCACGCCTCGCGCGTGATGACGATGAATGCGTCGTCGAGGTTGAGCGCGGAATTGACTGCCTGGCTGACGGACGCGAGCGTTTCAAACAACCGCGCCTTGACCTGCAATTGCTCGAAGCTCCACGCGCGGTGGATGATCTGCCCCGCCTCCGCCGCGAGCGCAACGAGCCATTCCTCATCCGCCGCGGTGAAAGAACCGGGCTTGTCCGCCAGCACGCACAACGCGCCGCGCGCGCGCCCGGCCACGTCGAGCGGCACGGCCAACTCCGCGCGGGCCTGCTCGCGCAACGGCACGTGGCGCTCGACGGCGCGCGTGTCGGGAATGCACGCGGGTCTGTCGCTGCGCGTCACCGCTCCCAGGATGCCTTCGCTCACGGGCCAGCGCCGCTCCGTCGCCTCCGGCGGCAAGCCGATGGAGGCGTGTGCCTCCAGAAGACCCGTCGTTGGGTTCAGCAACGCGGCTAGCGCCGCATCGGCGCGCGTGGTCGCCATCGCTACGCGCAAGATTACGTCGAGCGCCTGTGGCGAGCCAGTCGCCGCGTGTGCGGCGACGCTGACCTCGTGGAGGCTCGCGAGCCGCTCGTAGCGTTGCTTCAATTCCGCCAACTCGTTGCTCATGACCGTTACGCTGCGCGCGCCGACCGGTTCATCGCACCCGGGCCGTGAGCCAGCCGCCGGTGAGGGCGAACACGAGATTCGGCAGCCAGGCCGCCAGCCATGGCGGCAAATGTCCGCTCACACCCAGCGCCAAGCCGACTTGCAGCAGGATGAAATAGGTGAAACAGATGAATACGCTCCCCGCCACGCCGAAGAACACATTGCGCCGCCCCGACGCCGCGCCGAAAGGGATCGCAATGAGCACCACCACCAAACAAGTCCACGGCGCGGCCAGCCGCCCGTGCAGCTTTGTGCGCAACCAGCTTTCATCCGCGCGGGTCAGGTTGGGATTCAGCCGGAGGTAATCGAGGATTTGGAACAGCGGAATGTCGGCCTCGCGCGCGCTGCGGAACGTGGATTGCAGGCGATTGTTGATGGCGACAATGCTGCGGATTTGTTCCGGGGTCTCGGTGAATTCCGGCATCGCCAGCACGTTGGTGAGCCGCGCCGGCACGGGCGAGGTGTTGGCGCGGGGGTCAACGGCGAACTCCTGCACATTGAAGAACACCCAAACACCGTTCGTGCTGACGGCGCGCGCGGCGAAGAGCCAGCGATGGGCACCATCAGGCTGGACATATTCCACCTGTGGACCGGTCATTTCCCCGGTTTCGAGATTGTACGCGCCCCAAAACCAGGTGCGACCATCGCGGGCATTCGTAAAGCCTTGGGGCCTGATGCGATTTCGTTCCTCCGGCTTGAGCTTCCGGTCGTCGTAGCGGTGCAAAATCCGTTCCGATGCGTCATCCGTGTCCGGCACGTAATATTCGTTGAGGACAAAATAGGCGGCGCTGCCGAGCAGCCCGACAGCGAAGTACGGCAGCGCCAGCCGCCAGAGGCTCACGCCCGCGGCGCGGATGGCGGAAATTTCGTGATGCCGCGCGTGCTGGGTGAGCGCGTAGAGCAGGGCCAGCAACAGCGCCAGCGGCAGCACCAGCACGAGGAACTGCGGCAGCACGGCGAAGTAATACTCGACGACATCCAGCGCGTGCAGCTTGTGCTCCTGAAACGTGTTGACGCTGCGAAACAAGTCGGAGGAAATCCAGATGAGGAGAAACCCGACAAGGCAGAAGCCAAGCGGGATGAGCAACTCGCGCAACAAGTAGCGGTCGAGCAGGCGCATGGGGCGCAGGCTAAACGGCGCCCGACCGCATTCGCAAGCTTTCCGCGGCTGCCGGAGTGCGCAGTTCAGCCAAAGCGCAAAGCTCCGGCAACTCGGCCTGCCGGTTTTGATTAAGGACCTTGGCTTGAAGTGTTGGCGCCTCGTTGTTCCACCACCCAGCGCATGGCGGGGATTTCGCCGTAGATTTTCACCCGTTCATAGTAATTCTCCTGCTCCGTCTCCGTCAGGCTCGGGAAGGCCGCCTGAAAGCTCTTACTCAACTCCCGCATTGAAGCTTTCTGTTGTTTGAGTTCCTCCTTGCGCTGGGTCGGCGTCTTGCCGTCGAGGAAAACGTAGCTGGCGTTTGGATCCAGTTCCGCCAAGGCGATGGCTTCGATGGCCATGCCGACGAGTTGACTGATGGCTGTTTTCCCGCCGTCGCCACTGGTGAGGCGGCTCGCCAGTGCCAGGTTGAATTGAGCCAGACTTTCCGCCGAAGCATTGTCTCCCCCGCTCGCGTACTGCTTCTGCAACTCCCTCACGCTTTGGGCCAGCCCCTTCAATGTGGACAACTCCGGCAGCAGATCGCCCGCCGCCGCTGCCATCGCGGCTTGGTTCGATTCCAGCAGAGATTTCCCGCCCGCCCGGCAAAGTTCCTTTTCGCCCAAATAGCTTTCCATCATGAAATCTGCGAATTGCGGTTTGCTGCCGGCCTCAACGAGTTCCTTGATGGCAGAGTCCGGCTGTCCGTTCTTGAAATAGTCCCGGGCGGACAGGTAGTTCGCCAGTGAATTGCTGGGCGACGACGCCTTGAACGCGTCCAGCCATTGGCGGCGGGCTTCCGGGAAGGCGTCATGGGCCAGCGCCGCCAATTGCACGTGCGGGTCATTGGGGAAATTGGTGGCGGCCTCCTTCAGATAATTGAGATCGCCCGCGGGATTCTCGGCATCGCCCGACGCGTGAAACGCCGCCAGCAGGCTCTCAGCGCTGCGATTGTGGAGACGCAAGTATTCCTCGATGGTTTCACGCGGCAGTTTGAGTGCGAGAAGCTTTGCCAGTTGGTCGTCGGGCTGCAGGGCGATTTCCTCCGGCGGTGGCGCGGGCCGACTGCGAGAGGCGAACGCTTTCGACGGCTGGGATTGCGAGCGGGTTGAAATCGTCGTGGGCGGCTTCGGGTTCTGCGCCCGGTGGCGGTTAACAAAACCCAACACGATCCCCACGACGATGACCAGCACCGCCAACCCGACCAGCTTTGCCATGGCAATCCTTTGCGACGGAATCGAGCCGCGATTCGTTGATTGGACACCCGCAGGGCGCGGGCGTCACGGAAAAACGCGGCGTCCTCGCTTCGTGCAGGCACAACTTCACACAACCGCATAGCGGACCAGACTTCCAGCCTGCCCGAATAACAAGAGTGACGCTCTCGAGCAGGGGGACGCCGGGAGGGATCCCATAAACAGGCTGGAAGCTTGTTCCTCGAATTCGCCAGTAGCTGAGTAGCAAACTGCGCGCTTTCCCGCTCGTTGGCGCAAAACCGTTGAAAGCCCGGCGCAAAATTCTTAACCTCTGCTCCATGAACGCAATTCACTTCCGCCTTTTGCTTTCGCTGGGCCTGCTCTTCGCCGTCGCCAGTGCCCAGGCTGACGACAAGGTTTACAAGATCGCCGTGATCCCGAAGGGCACGACGCACGAGTTCTGGAAATCCATCCACGCCGGCGCGATCAAGGCCAAGCGCGACCTCGCGGAGGAGGGCGTAAAGGTGGACCTCATCTGGAAAGGCCCGCTCAAGGAGGACGATCGCGACCAGCAAATCCAGGTGGTCGAGAATTTCATGACGCGACGAGTGGACGGCATCGTGCTCGCGCCGCTGGATTCGCAGGCCCTCGTGGCGCCGGTCGTGAACGCCACCAAGGCAAAAATTCCCGTCGTTATTTTCGATTCGGATTTGAAATCGGACAAGCAGGTGAGCTTCGTGGCCACGGACAATTACAAGGGCGGCGTCCTGGCGGCGGAATATCTGGCGAAGCTGCTCGACGGCAAGGGCAACGTCATTCTTCTGCGTTACGCCGTCGGTTCGGCCAGCACGGAGGCGCGCGAGAGCGGTTTCCTCGACACGATCAAGAAGCATCCCGGCCTCAAGGTCATTTCCTCGGACCAATACGGTGGAGCGACGCGCGAGACGGCCTACCAGGCGGCGCAGAACTTGTTGAACCGCTACGGCCGCGAGGTCAACGGCATCTTCGCCCCGAACGAGCCGACGGCCATCGCCATGACGAAGGCACTGCGCGACCTCGGCAAGGCCGGCGGCGCCGTGAAGATGGTCGGCTTCGACGCGGGCACGCAGTCGGTGCAGGACTTGAAGAAGGGCGATTGCCAGGGATTGGTGGTCCAGAATCCGGTGCGCATGGGTTACCTCGGCGTCCTGACGCTGGTGAAACACTTGCGTGGTGAGCCAGTCCAGAGGCGCCTGGATACCGGCGTGACACTAGTCACTGCGGAGAATATGGAACAGCCGGCGGTGAAGGAACTGCTCTACCCCCCGCTGGCCAAATACCTTGACTGAGAAAGGGCGCGTGGACAACCGCGGCAAACTCCAGCTCTCGCGCCTGCTCAATTTCTTTGGCCCGCTGCTGGGGCTGCTGCTCGTGGTCGGCGTGTTCTCCGCGAATCCCGAGGTGCGCCCGTATTTTCTCACCGGCGCAAACTTCAAAATCATTCTCACGCAAACCGTCATCGTCGCCATTTGTGCGCTCGGCATGACGATGATCATCGTGAGCGGCGGGATTGACCTGAGCGTCGGCTCGGCGGTGGCGCTGACCTGCGTGGTTGGCGCGACGTTGATCGTGAAATCGTTTTCGCCGGTGGCCGTCGTGCTGCTCACGGTGCTGGCGGGTGGCCTGCTCGGTTTGGTTAACGGCGCGGCCATCGCCGGAATGCGCATGATGCCGTTCATCGTCACGCTCGGCATGATGGGCGTGGCGCGCGGCGCGGCCAAGTGGATGGCGGACAACCAAGCGGTCAATTATCCCGATTCGCCGCTCAACAAGATCATGGCGCTTGAGGCGCCGGAAAAACTGCTGCCGCTACCGGCGGGCGTGTGGCTGGCCATCGCGCTCGCGGTGCTGATGGCTGTGGTGATGCGACAAACGGTGTTCGGGCGCTACATCTTTGCAATCGGCTCGAACGAAATCGCGGCGCGGCTTTCCGGCATCCGCGTGCGCCTGCACAAGGTGTTCATTTACTCGCTGGCGGGGCTGTTCTTCGGCATCGCCGGCCTGATGCAGCTTTCGCGGCTGACACAAGGCGACCCGACAGTGGCCATCGGGCTGGAGCTGGACGTGATCGCAGCGGTGGTGATTGGCGGCGCGAGCCTGAGCGGCGGCAGCGGGAGCATTCTCGGCTCGATGATTGGCGCGCTCATAATGGCGGTGTTGCGCAACGGCTCAAACCAAAGCGGCTGGCCGACCTACATGCAGGAAATCATCATCGGCATCGTCATCATCATCGCCGTGGCGGTGGACCACCTTCGGCAGCGGCGCTCGGTGTAGAGAAACGCTTTGGTCTCACGCCGCAGGGTTATCAATCTCTTCTGGCTCTTGGGCGAAGAATTCAAGGTGGCTGCACTTCGCGCAGAGCAAACCGTGTAGCTCGCACAACAGGCCTTTGGTGGCGATCTTCGTCAATTCGTACGGCAGGAAGGAACCATTGCCGCAGTGCGAACACATGACGGTTTTGCCGCCTGCCCGAAACTTCTGCGGTTCGGGCGCCGCCATCGCCGCTTTGATTCCACGCCGAAGGGCTTTGATTGTCTTCTTCATGAGCCGTTTCCCTCTCCGACAAGCGAACAACTTTCTGCGCCTGCAGCTACAGCCTCCACCCGGCGCGATATTCATGCTGGATGAATCGCTCCGCCTCCCGGCAATTCTTAGCGCGGAGGTTTTTCGAGTCCCACTCGATTCTGCAGCGGCAGCGGTAAGCCACGTTGCCCAGCAGCGCCGCTTCGGTAAGCGGGCCGGAGTAGGCGAAATCGCTGGCCGCCGGTTTGCCGATCTTCACGCACTGAATCCATTCCTTGTGATGCTTGGTGAAATCGCTGTTGATGTGCTGCGGCGCGGCATAGTCCTTGAAGTCCGGGTCGCGCAGCACGACGTGCCGTGTGTAATCCGCCAGCAACATTCCTTTCTCGCCGAGGAACAACACGCCGCTGTCCCATTGGCCGGCGATGGCGGACGGCAGCAGCGCAGGTTTCTTCCCACCGTGATACCAGGTGAGTTTGAGCGGGCTGAGTTTGCTGCTGTTGGTCGCCGCGCGCGCCACGCTTGAAGCCGGGTGCTCGTAGCGCACGATGAGCCATGGCGGCGTGGATTCCGGATGCACTGGCGGGCCGTCCACGACTTCTGCGCTCAGGGGCGCGCGCAATCCCAAAGCCCAATGCGGCAGGTCCATGAAGTGACAACCAAAATCACCCAGCGCGCCACCGCCGAATGCCCACCAATGCCGCCAGTTGAAAGGCAAATACTCAGGGCTGTAAGGCCGATACGCGACCGGCCCGAGCCAGAGGTCGTAGTGCAATCCCGCCGGCACGGGCGGCGTGTCCTTCGGCGCATCGTGCCCGCCGTAGGTGGCGTTGACCCACACATGGACTTCGTTCACCGGACCAATCCCGCCTTCCTGAATCAGCGCTACGACGCGATGGTAGTTGTCGCCGGAGTGAATCTGCGTGCCGATTTGGGTGATGAGGCGGTGCTTACGGGCCAACTCCGTGACCACTCGGCATTCGGAAATCGTGCGCGTCAGCGGTTTCTCGCAATAGACGTGGCGCCCACTGCGCAACGCGGCGGCGGCAGCCACGGCGTGGGTGTGATCCGGCGTGGCGATGACGACCGCCTCGATGTCCTTCTGGTCAAGCAGGCGGCGGAAGTCGTTGCAGGTTTTTGCCGCCGGAAATTTCCGCTTCGCGGCAGCGAGAAGGTTGTCGTCCACGTCGCACAGGGCGATGATGTTCTCGCTCGCGACATTGTTCATGTCGTAGCTGCCCTGGTGCGCGACGCCGATGACGCCAATGTTGAGCTTTTCGTTGGCGGAGACTCTGCGTGGCGCGGCTTGGCAGCCGGCGAGCCAAAGCCCGGCGGTGCCGAGCGTCGTTTGCCGGAGGAATTCGCGGCGGTTGTTGCTTGGCGCCATAAGATCGAGGCGACGGTCAAATCAGCGGGGCGATCTTCTCAACCCGCCCGTCCGTTTGCGCGGCCTGCCAGTTCCGCTGCAATTCTGCTTCGTGGAGCACGGCCCACTCGGTGACGAATCCCAAAACGCGTGGTGGCAGTTGGCCTCGGATAATCGCTGGCGAGTGGATGGAAATTTGTGCGGAGAACTCGCCGTAGATGGCGTGGAAGTGCGGCGGCGGATGCGCGTCCCGATACATCCGGATGACGATGCCCAAGAAACGGCTGATCTCAGGCATACGCCGGCACGGGGCTCGATTCCCGGTCGAGGTCTTCCGGCTTTCGTCCGGTGACCTGCAGCCACAATGCGTCCGGGCAGAAGTCCACTTGCTCGTCCCAGCAAAGTTCGCCGCATTCTCCAACGTGCGCCCGGCGGAAATAGTCGTAGTCGCGCCACGCCGCATAAACGCCGGTGCGCGGTTTCGACGAGAAATTCATTTCACCTTCCACGCCGTCGTCGAACCGCAGCCAGATGCGGTAATTCTCCAAAACCTTGATGACCGTGATCTTCTTCATGCGCTGGCCAAGCTTACATCACGTCCGGGAATCGGTTCAACCCATCATTCCGAATGCACTGCCACGGCTGCTTGGCTAGAGCCCTTTCACTTCCCAGCCTTTGCGGTAGCGGCGGCGGAGCAACCGGTTCGCGGCGGAGACGTTCCTGAACTTGAGCGCCTTCGCGTTCCACTGAAGCGCGGTTTGCGGGAAATGCGTGGCCACGCCGCCGAGCAGCACGGTTTCCGTGAGCGGCCCGGAGTAATCGAAGCTCGCCGTGGTCCTGCCGTTGCCGCGCACGGCTTCGAGGAACAGCGTGTAGTGATTGCCGTTTTCGATCTGCGGCGGCTTGAAGGCCGCAAATTTTTCCTCGGGGAGCAGCTTGGGTTTCCCGATGTGCGGCAGGAGCATGACGCCATCCGTGCCGAGGAAGACCGAGCCTTGGTCGGGCAATTCGCCGCCGGCCAGCGCCTGGATTTCTTTGGGCGGTCGTTGGTTGCCGTCGTACCAGGTCACGTTCACCGTCTTGCCTGCCGTGCAGGCCGTGCCGGGGAAGACATAGCGGATGAGCGCGTTCGAGGCCCAGTTCCAGGCGTTCGGGGCCGCGCCTTCCGAGTGCACGGAGATAGGCGCCGTTAACGCGAGCGCGTTGAACACCGGATCGTAAATGTGGCAGCCCATGTCGCCGAACGTGCCCGTGCCGAAGTCCAGCCGCCGCCGCCAGTTGCCCGGGTGATAGTAACCCTCGCCGATGAACGGACGCGACGCCATCACGCCCAGCCACGCGTCCCAATCAAATCCAGCGGGCACGGGATCGCTGCGGTCCGGTTTCGGTTTTGGATCGCCCCAGTCCTTGCTACTCCAGGTGTGGACGTCCTTGACCTTGCCGATGGCGCCGTCGCGCACCAGCCGCACGGCGAGGCGATACTCCTGAAGCGAATGAATCTGGATGCCCATCTGCGTGACGAGCCTCTTCGCACGCGCGACCTGCGTGAGTTGGCGCACCTCGTAGATGTCGTGGGCGAGCGGTTTCTGGCAATAGACGTGTTTGCCAAGCTGCATTGCCGACATCGCAATCGGTCCGTGCATGTGATCCGGCGTGGAGACGTTCAACGAATCAATCTTCTTCTCCTTCTCCAACAGCTTCCGCCAGTCCTGGTAAACGCGCACTTCCGGGAAACGCTGTTTCCAGCCTTCCGCCTTGGCGAGTTCGACATCGGCGATGGCGACGATTTTGACGAACGGATGGTGGGAAATGCTTTGCAGGTCGCTGCCACCCATGCCGCTGGCGCCAATGCAGGCGTGCAGGATGGTTTCGGACGGTGGCGCTGCGCGCAACGAGCGGATGAATGCTGGAGCAATGCCGGCTGCGATGGCGGCCATCGCACCGCGGCGCAAAAATTCGCGACGGGTAAAGGTGTTGTGCATAGGATTATTTGGCTGGGATTTCGCGGATGTAAATGTTTTTGAACCAAAGCGGGCCGCCGTGGTTTTGGAGTTCGATCTGGCCGCTGGCGAAGATCGGCTGATTGCGGTCCCAATAATTCTCCAGCACGGTGTCGCGCACCACGAGTTCGCCATTCAGGAAGACGTCCACGCGCTCGCCCACCATCACGATGCGAAAATGGTTCCACTCGCCGATGGGCTTATCCGCGACCTTCAGCGGTTTGCTGGGGTTCTTCTGGTTGTTGTAAAGCCCGCCCGAGCCGACTTCGCTGCCGTGTTGGGGCGGCTGGGTGAACGGGTCCCAAATCTGCACCTGCGGCGAACCGCGGAGGTAGATGCCGCTGTCGCCGTGCGGCGGAATCTTCCAGTCCACCGCCATTTCAAAGTTCGCGTAATCCTTGGCTGTGCACAGGCTGCTGCCTTTGCCATCGAAAACAATCTCGCCGTTCTCGACCTTCCAGTGCGAGCGCATGTTCTCGTCGGCTTCCTGCCGCGCTTCGGCGCGTTGCTCCGGCGTGAGCGCCGCGCGCTTGGTCGGATTGTCGTTCGGACCTTTGAGCAAGCCTTTCCAGCCAGCCAGGTCCTTGCCATTGAACTGGGCGGTGAATCCTTCCGGCGCGGTGTTGTCTGGCTGCGGCTTGGACAGGTCTTTGACGCGGAGGTTGCGGAATTCCAAGTAGTCCCCGTGGCCGAGGAAACCGATGTGGCCGCGCTCGCTGAACAGGCCGGGGTGCTTGCGAATCTTCTCCGGGTCGGTCACGTCGTTGAGATTTGCGTCCACGATCGTCTTGCCGTTGACGACGACCTTGATGTGCCGGCCCTCGGCGGTGATTTCCTCCGTGTTCCACTCGCCAGCGGGCTTGAGCGCGCCGCGCTTGGCGGCGACGAGGTCGTAAATCGAACCGTGGTACTGCTCGGCCCGCAGCTTGCCCCACTTGCCCCGGTCCGCCGCGGCGTCTTCGAGAATCTGGATTTCCATGCCGGCGTAGGCCGCGTCACCGTGGAATGGCGCGCGGATGCCGATGCCGTTGTTCGAGCCGTCCTCGAGCTTGAACTCGAAGCGCAGGATGAAATCACTGAATTCCTGCTCCGTGAAAAGGTTGATGCCTTTGGGCGAGCAAAAGATCACGCCGTCTTTCACCCCGTAGCCGTCTGCCGGCCCGCCGACGTGTTTCCAGCCGTCGAGCGTCTTGCCGTCAAAGAGGCTCACGAAGCCGGGTTCGGCTTGTCCGTTGACGCTGACGCTGAACGCGAGCGCCGGGGCCAGGGTGAGAAGAATGGATTTGAAGTTTCGCATGGTGGTTTGGGCGGACGAATGGTTGCGCATGATTCGACGAACAGTTTCGAGAAGGGAGACTTTGGGATTTGCCGGGGCGAGTCAAGCCGGCGTTCCAAACCGGAAAGCTCGGCACACGGGTGCAAAAAACAGCACACGGGACGGCGCGAGGCCGTCCCGTGCTGAGTCACTGGGCGCGAGGTTACTTCTTGTCCTGGGTTTTGGCGCCGCGCTTGCCGCCCCGCTGTTCGCGCAGCTTGCGCCATTTTTCAAGCTGTTCGGTCGTCAGGATGGGTTTGAGTTTCTCCGCGGTTTCTTTGCGGACTTCCTTGATCCTTTCGCGCCGTTGCCCGGGCGTGAGGTCCTTGAGGCCTTGGAGCTTCTCCCGCTCTTCCTTGAGAATGGGTTTGATCTTCTCCTTCTGTTCGGCGTTCAGGCCCAACTCATCGGCGATTTTCGCCGCGCGCTCCTTCGCCTCGGCGCGCTTGCCGCCCTGCTTGTTGCCTCCAGGTCCGGCTTGCGTGTTGAGTGCGAACAAGCCGCCTACGATTACTGCGGTCAACAGCAAATACTTCATTGTTTTCATCAAGTCTCCGTCAGTTTGTCGCCCCGCATTCCGGACCACCTTGGCCGGCAATTGGTGGGGCAATCACCCCACTCCAGACGCAACTCTCGCCGGTTGGTTACGCCTTGCCTCGCACCTTCCGGCTGCTGTCGCGCGGTTCAGTCAATGCGTGGGCGTTTTGTTTCCCCTTGTCACCCTGTGGCCGCAACCTTAGAGTCGCAGCGATACGAGCATTTGAGTTGTGACATGATTGAATTGATTCAGTTTCCATGGAGTCCCTTCTGCCTCGTCCAGCGCCGCATCCTCGAATTCGCGGAAGTTCCCTTCCACACCGTCAACATCCCGAGCGGTGACCGCTCGCTGATCTGGCGGCTCACCAAGCAGCGGTACTATGCCGTGCCGATCATCAAGGACGGGCGCCCCGTGGTGTTCGAGGTGGGAGACGACTCGCAGGTCATCGGCAAGTATCTCGACGACAAACTGGGCCTCGGCCTGTTCCCGCGCGAGTTGGAGGGCGTGCAGAACATTCTCTGGTGCTACATCGAAGACGAGGTTGAAGGTTGCACCTTCCGGCTGAACGACGCTCATTGGCGAGAAGTCGTGCCCAAGGCAGAGCAACTCGCCTACCTCCGTCACAAGGAACGCAAGTTTGGCCGTGGCTGTCTCAACCAGTGGCACAAGAACCGCCGGGAATGGCAGCACAAACTCGCGGCGCGGCTCATTCCCTTCGAAGAAATGCTGATGCACCACAGCTTCCTTCTCGGCGCACAACCCCGCTTCGTGGATTTCGATCTGTTCGGCATGTTGGCCAACTACCTTTTCTCGGGCCACTACCAGTTGCCGGCGCGGCACACGCGCATCCGCGACTGGTACACCCGGATGCAGGGGGTGAAAGCTTCCCAGTTCGTCTCGTGAAAAACTTCGTTCTCGACACCAACGTCCTCCTGCACGACCCCAACTCGCTCCTGAACTTCCAGGACAATTGCGTCCTAGTCCCCATCGAAGTCATCGAGGAAATTGACCGCTTCAAGCGCGAGTCCAGCGAACTCGGCCAGAACGCCCGCACCGTGTCGCGCATGTTGGACGGCTTCCGGGCGCAGGGCCATCTCAGCGCTGGCGTGAAGCTGCCCAACGGCGGTCACCTGCGCGTCGTCTTCAAGAAGCGCACTGCCCGCAATGGCAGCGGCAACGGCCGCTCCAAGGAACACACGGTGGACGACCGCATCCTCGCGCTGTGTCTCGGCATTCAGAAACGGGAACCGAAGCGCCCGACGATTCTCGTCACCAAGGACATCAACCTGCGCATCAAGGCCGACGCGCTCGGGCTGCCTGCGGAAGACTACGAAACGGACCGCGTGTTCATCACTGACCTCTACACCGGGATGATCGAGATCATGATGAACCCGGAAACCATCGCCCGCTTCCGCGCCAACAGCGAACTCGATCTTCCCTCCGACAAGCAGTACGCCCCGAACGAATACGTCACTCTCGCCGACGATACCAATCCCAAGCGCGCCGCCCTGGCCAAGGTGGACCTTTCCGGCACGAAGCTGGTGCCCATTCTAGACAGCCGCGATGGCGTGTGGGGCATCAAGCCGCGCAACCGCGAGCAGCATTTCGCCTTCGACGCGCTGCTCGACGACCGCGTGAAGCTCGTCACGCTCATGGGCAAGGCCGGCACGGGCAAGACGCTGCTGGCGATGGCCGCTGGTTTGAAGCGGACCGTGCTCGACCGCGAGTTCCGCCGGCTCGTCGTCGCACGGCCGACCGTTTCCATGGGCAAGGAACTCGGCTTCCTGCCCGGCTCGCTCGAAGAAAAGCTCGCGCCGTGGATGCAGCCCATTCACGACGCGCTCGAAATGCTCAGCGACCTGAACATGGGCCACGACCACCGCCGCAGCACTGACTTGATGCGTTCCGGCAGCATTGTCGTGGAGGCGCTCAGCTACATCCGCGGACGCAGCATCGCGAACCAGTTCATGATCATTGACGAGGCGCAGAACCTCACGCCGCTGGAGGTCAAGACCATCGTGACCCGCGTCGGCCACGGCACGAAGATCGTCTTCACCGGCGACCCCTACCAGATTGACAATCCCTACGTGGACTCGTCGTCGAACGGCTTCAACTATGTCGTGAGCCGCTTCCGCACGCACGCCATCGCCGCGCACATCGAGTTGCAAAAAGGCGAGCGCTCCGAGCTGGCGGAACTGGCGGCGAACGTCTTGTAGCGCGCCCGCCGGAATCCAGACTTGGCAGCCCTCCACATTCCGCCTACCGTCACGCCGTGATCGGCTTCCTCCGATTCGTGGGCATGGTCAATGCCGCCGTCTGGCTCGGCGCGGCGGTGTTCTTCACCTTCGCCGGCGGACCCGCGGTGTTCTCGGACGACATGAAGGCGTTGCTCGGCCCGAACAACTTTCCCTATTTCTCAGGCGCCATCGCCCAGGTGCTCATCGCCCGCTACTTCAAACTGCAACTCGTGTGCGGCGGCGTTGCCGTGGTTCATCTCTTCGCCGAGTGGCTTTACCTCGGACGGCCCATGCGGCGGGCGGCGGGTTATTTGCTGGCAGTGCTACTGGTGTTCAGCCTGGCGGGCGAGTTCTGGATGCAGCCCAAAATCAAAAGTCTGCATCACGTCAAATACACCAGCGCCGTGCCGCAAACCCGTGAATCCGCCGCTCATGCGCTGCGCCTCTGGCACGGCGCGGCGCAGGGCGTGAATCTCCTGCTGCTGGCGGGCTTGACGGCTTATCTCTGGCGCGTGACGCGCTCGGAGGAATCTGCGTGGCGATGTTCCCCATGAGTTTTGAATTGTCACCGCGACCGGAGCGGTCTAGAGTTCCTCAGCGACAAACATTGGGCGTATGGCGGAACAGAATACAGAGTTGAGTGGGAGCGACCTGCTGCGCTCGTCTTCGCTCTACCGGGAATTTCAAGCGGAACGGGAAGAAATCCTTAAGCACAAGTGGATCGAGTCCGAAAAGGCCGGCCACGACATCGGCTTCGAGCGCGCCTTGACGGACTGGATTATCAAGCATCGTTCCAAGTGGCGGAAAGAGCGCCAGGCAGCAGCAGGTCACACGGGCAACTGAGAAACCAAACAGGCCCTCTCCTTTAAGGCGGTCCCGCGAGGTCGCCAAGGAAGCCATGAACAAACGCTTTTCCAGCGACGCGAATCGGTTCCAGACCGGAGCGGTTCGCTCTTTTTATGTCTGAATCCACCGTCATTCTCAACGCGCAAGCCATCCAGCGGGCGCTGACCCGCATCGCGCATGAGATCGTCGAGCACAACGAAGTCCCGTCCGCCGTCGCGCTCGTCGGCATCCAGCGCGGCGGCGTGCTGCTCGCGCAACGCCTCGGCGCCATCCTCGCCGGCATCTGGGGAAATCCCGTGCCGACTGGCGCGCTGGATGTGAGCATGCACCGCGACGACCTGGACCACCGCGTCGCGCCGAAAGTGCAGCCCACGATGATTCCCTTCGACGTGACCGGCAAAACGGTCGTGCTCGTGGACGACGTGCTCTTCAGCGGGCGCACCATCCGCGCCGCGATGGACGCGCTCAACGACTTCGGCCGGGCCAGGCGCATCCAACTCGCCGTGCTGATTGACCGCGGCCACCGCGAACTGCCCATCAAGGCGGATTTCGTCGGCAAGAATGTTCCCACCGCCCACACCGAAATCGTCCACGTCACCGTCACGGAAACCGGAGGCGAGGACCAGGTCGTCCTCGAAAAACCATGAGCTGGACCCGCAAACACCTGCTGGACATTGAATCCCTCAGCGCCGAGGAAATCGTCACCGTGCTGGACACCGCCAAGGCGTTCAAAGCCGTCGGCGAGCGTGCCATCAAGAAGGTGCCGGCGCTCCGCGGCAAAGCCGTCGTCAACCTCTTCATCGAACCGTCCACGCGCACGCGCACCAGCTTCGAGCTTTCGGAGCAACGCCTTTCTGCCGACATCATTAACTTCACCGTCGAAGCATCGTCGCTCAAGAAGGGCGAGACGCTCAAGGACACCGCGCGCAACCTCGAAGCGTTGAACGTGGATTTCATCGTGATCCGGCACACGGCCGCTGGCGCGCCTCATTTCCTGTCGCGTGTGCTCCACGCCCACGTCATCAACGCCGGCGACGGCGCGCACGAGCACCCCACCCAGGCGTTGCTCGACGCCTTCACCATCCGCGAGAAGAAAGGCCGCATCGCCGGCCTGAACGTCACCATCCTCGGCGACATTCTTTACAGCCGCGTGGCGCGCTCGGATATCTGGGCGCTGACTAAGCTCGGCGCAAGAATGACGCTCTGCGGGCCGTCCACGCTTGTGCCGCGCGCGTTCGAGCAAATGGGCTGCCGCATCACACACGATGTCGAAGAGGCCATTCGGGATGCCGACGTGATCAACCTCCTGCGCATCCAGCACGAGCGCCAGCGCAAGACCATGTTCCCCGGCATCAACGAATACACCCAACTCTTCGGCCTGAACCAAGCCCGCATGGCGCTGACGAAACCTGACGTGCTCATCATGCACCCCGGCCCGATCAACCGCGGGGTGGAGATTGACAGCGACATTGCCGACGGCGGGCGTTCCGTCATTCTCGAACAGGTGACAAACGGACTCGCCGTGCGCATGGCCGCCCTGTTTCTCGTCAACGGCGGCAAAGGCCCGCAGGAAATCGCCCCCGCCTGAGAGCGCCGACGGCCGACTTTTACGCTGGCTGTCGGAGCCGTTCCCCGTTATTGTTCTCCACTGTCGCCCGAAGATGACTTTGCCGGGCGGCGGGACAACGTGGCTTTTCTGAACAAGCTGGCCGATACTCGACTGCTCTTGCAGGAGTGGGTCAATGCGCCGAAGCGCATCGGCGCGGTCGCGCCCAGTTCCAAACGGCTCGCCCAAGCCATGGCGGCCTGGGTGCCCCGGGAGGCGAAGGGCGTTGTACTCGAACTCGGCTCCGGCACGGGCGCCGTCACTGAAGCGCTCCTCGCTCACGGAATCGAACAGGAACAGTTGGTGGCGGTTGAAAACACGCCGGTGCTGGCCGAATTGTTGCGCGGACGATTCCCGCGCATTCAAGTCATCGAAGGCGACGCCCGCTCGCTCCGTCGCTTGGTTCAGCAACATCTGCCGGAAGGCCAGCCGGTGACGACGGTCGTTTCGAGCCTTCCGCTCCGCCATTTCACACCGGAGGATGCGGCTTCACTGGCCCGCCAAATCCGCGAGCTGCTTCCGCCCAATGGCCGCTGGATTCAATACACCTACCACATCGGCAACGGTAAGCCGCCCGGTCACGCACCTTTCAAAGTTCGCCACTCGGACGTCATCTGGCTCAACGTCCCTCCCGCGCGCGTGATGGTTTACGAGAAGTAGCCGCGTCCTCTGCCGTTCAGCCAAACATCAGCTTGCAGACGATGATGGATACCACCACGCCCGCGAAGTCTGCCGTCAGTCCGGCCAGCAATGCGTAGCGTGTCTGCTTGATGCCGACCGACCCGAAATACACTGCCAGCACGTAGAACGTCGTCTCGGTGCTTCCGAAGATCGTGCCGCCCGTCCGGGCGATCAGGCTGTCCGGCCCGAATTGTTTCACCAGTTCGGTGAAGATACCGAGCGTGCCACTGCCGCTCAGCGGGCGCATCAACACCAGCGGCAACAGGTCTGTCGGGAAACCCACCGCCTGCATCACTGGCGCGAGCGCGCGGCTCAGCAGATCAATCCCGCCCGCCGCGCGGAACATTCCGATGGCCACCAGGATCGCCACCAAATACGGAATGATGCGGATCGCCACGTCGAACCCTTCTTTCGCGCCGTCCACGAACTCCTCATAGACCTTCACCCGCCGCAGCATTGCGTAAAGCGGAAAGACCGACAGCATCAGCGGAATCGAGAGTTTCGAGATCGCACCCACGATGCGCACGAACGTGCTTTGTTTGACCAATTCCTCGGTCATCGCAACGCCCACGAGCGTTGGGAAGGCGAGCCGTAGGAAGAGCCAGGCGAAAAACAAACCGTAGGCAGCCATGATCACCGCGCCCCACCACGCCAACGGTTGAAGCGTTGCCGCTTCCTTCACGGCGGGCTTGTCGTTCTCTGGCTTCGTTGCTGCGACCGTTTTCCCCTCCTCGGGCTTGGCCTCTTCAGTCGGGGGCATGGTAGGGCGCGTCTGTCCCAGCGCGCCGTTCGGGATTTGTGTGGCTGCGGTGCGCTGGGACAGACGCGCCCTACCAACCTCGTCCAGTTCGAGGCCGTCATCCGATGCAGTGAGGGGCGGCAATCGGAACCAGGGCAGCTTCTCCAGTAGCTTGGCCATCGTCACGGCGGACGTGCAGCCGCAAATCGTGGCGATGAGCGCCGTGCCGACAATGGCGCTGGGGTTCGTGGATTTGTTCGCCACGAGAATGGCGATGGCCGTGACGGGGATGAGCTGGATCGAGGAGGTATTGATCGCGAGGAACGTGCACATGGCGTTCGTGGCCGTGCCCGGACGCGGGTTGAGTGATTCGAGGTCTTTCATCGCGCGCAAGCCCAGCGGCGTGGCGGCGTTGCCGAGGCCGAGCATGTTGGCCGCCATGTTCATGAGCATCGAACCCATCGCGGGATGATCCGGCGGCACGTCGGAGAACAACCGGCGCAAGAGCGGGCGCAACAGCCGCGCCAGCACCGCCACCAGCCCGGCGCGCTCCGCCAACCGCATGATCCCCAGCCACAGCGCCATCACACCGACGAGCGGCAGGGCGATGTCCATCACCGCGTCCTTGGCCATGCTCAGGCTCTTGTCGGCCACCTCCTTCAACTGGTCATTCCAACCGCCGATCAGGACGGCGCACAGGACCAGTCCGAGCCAGATGTAGTTGAGCATGAACGGAGGCTACAGAGGCGGGGGGAAATCCGAAATCCGAAATCCATTCCCGGAAGCTGACAGGAAAATGGATGACAGGAAAATCAACCGGCCGCGCTTCCGTTTCCCCATTTTCCTGTCATCAATCTTCCTGTCTCCGCTCTGCGGGGGTGCTGGTTAACTCCAGCGAGAACCGTGGCATCGAAGGCCGCCTCCCATTTCTCCGCCTCGGGGCCGGGCCGGCGTTCAACAGCGCGTCCAGCGACCGGATCAACGCCTCCAGTTCAGCGTTCATCCGGGAAGATCTTGGCCAGCAACTCGTCGGCCTCCGCGTCAGACATCGGGTTGTTGAGCATCCGCCACGAGTGTTCCAACTGGATCAGCCGCCCGCCGATTTCGGAAGCGAGGGCCGGCTCGGGATAGTCCGGGTCCGCGACCGTCGTGTGAATGGCGCGCGTCAGGCGGAGCAGCCACTTGAGCGCGTTGCGATGCGCCTCTTCCTGCGCCGGCGTGGGGTCGCCTAGGAGGATTTCGCGCCGCTGGACATCGAGAAACTGCCGGCACAATCCAGACCATTCCATCACCTTGTCGTGGGCGATGCGTTGGAAATCCAAGTCCTCAACCTCGGGAAAAGTCAGCGTGCTCACGGCGTCAACGTGCCAGACCTCCCGGGCTAAGGCAAGCCGGGGCATGACGCCACGCCGCGAACCGTCAGCGCCTGTCCGGCACTTCGATCACGTGGTGGCCGCGCAGCCAGAGGTTGGTGTCGCTACCAGAGTTTTCTCGGAACGATCACCATGTCGCCCGCCTCCAGCACGATGTCTTGCTCCGTCTTCCCGCGTTCGAGGATGTCTGTCAGGTTCAGTTCGAACTCCTGCTTCTTGCCACCGTCGCCAGTCCCGGCGCGCACCACCTTGACTTTTTTCTTGTTGGCAAAATCCGTGCAATCTCCGGCTCGAACAATGGCTTTCGCCACCGTGAGTTTTTCCCCGGGCTGAAGGGTTATTGCTCCTGGACTGCGGACCTCGCCCGAAACGTAAATCCGGCTGGTCACGTTGGTGCCGTTTCCCACAGGACGCGCTGGTCCTGGCGTCGGCGAACCCTCCCGCGCGCCGTGCCGGCGAAGCAGGGTGGCCAGCGATGGATCGCCCGGTCTGGCCAGATCCAACGGAGTTTGGCCAACTCTATTGCGTGCATTTGCGTCGGCCTTCGCATCCAGCAAGAGTTCGGCAGACTCCTTGAGGCCTCGCTCCACCGCCCAGTGCAAGGGCGTGTTGCCCGCTTCGTCGAGTGCGTTCACGTCGGCCTTGTGTGCCAGCAACAACTTCATTATTGCGGTGTCTCCCTTGGCGGCGGCGACATGCAGCGCGGTTCGGCGGTCGTCACGGCACCGGGCGTTGACATCCGCGCCGTGTGCCAAGAGGAGCTTCACCGATTCGTCGAGGCGGCCACCAGCGACTGCTGTCGTCAGCGGTGTGCGTCCGACGCCGTCGTCCACATTCGGCCGTGCCCCCGCATCCAACAAGGCTTTCAAAACCTCCGCGTTCACCACCCCGTAGAGGATAACCGGTAGCCCATCCGAGCCGACCGCATTCGGGTCGGCTTTGTGCTGGAGCAGGAGTTTCACCGCTTCAACATTGCCCCCGCTGGCAGCGAGAGAAAGCGGCGTAAAAGTTGTGCGCGGAAAGGGAGAAGTGTACGGCTCGGTTTTGACTCCCTGCTTGAGCTGGCCGCTGCGGTTGGCATCGGCACCTGCCTCTAACAGCCTTTGCACGATGGCAGTGTTGCCGGCTTGGATGGCTTGGAGCAACGGACTGAATTGCCCTGCGTTCGGGTCCACCTTTGCCTTCAACAAGTTCCTCACACTATCCACTTGACCGCTCGAAATGGCGAAGTTCAACGCAACCTCTGCCTCCTTGCTTGCAAGGTCCGGTTTGGCGCCGGCGGCCAGCAGGGGGGCGAGTAACTCGGGATGCCCGTAAGCGGCGGCGCACATCAGCGGAGTCATGCCATCCGCGCCTCCAGCGTTCACGTCCGCGCCCTTGGAAATCAAGTAGGCCACCATTTCCGGGAATCCCTTCTCGATGGCGCGATAGAGCGGCGTTCGTTCGCGGTTTATCGTGCTGGTGTGCGCGTTTAGGTCTGCCTTGTGTTCGACCAACACCTTGGCGAGCGAAAGGAAGCCGCTGGCCGCCGCCTCATGCAGGGCCGTGCCGCCCGAGCCATCCTTGGCATTTACGTCCGCGCCACGCTGCAGGAGCAGTTCCACCACCGCCTTGTGCCCGCCTGACGTCGCATGGCGCAGCGGGGAGCCACCGCTGCCCTGACGATCAATCGCCGCGCCGTGGTCCAACAGGAACGTGACGACCCTCAACTGCCCTTTGCTGGCGGCTTGGCAGAGGGGTGTCATACCACCTGAGCCGGACCCGTTGATGAGGTCCGGGCTGTTCTGAATCATCGCTTGGAGACGACGGATTTCGGTTTCTTCATTGTCCGTGGCCGCGGTTTCTCGGGGCGGAGTCGCCAGTTGTTCATCAGCCAACGCCGCAAGCTGACGTTTGAGCGTCAGCAGGTCACGACGGTCTGCATACAGCGAAGGATCACCAGGCGCGAGGCTTCCGGCTTTGACCCGCGCTTCCTCCGCCTCGATTTTCTTTTCCACGACCTTGATTTCCTCCTCCAGCAATCGCTTTTGCTCCAGTCGCGCCGCCTGCGTGAGCGCAGGCGAAGCCGATGATCCAGCGCCGGCCTGCAAAACCTGCAACCGGGCTTTTTGGACGCCAACAGTGAAGTCCACACGTTCCTTAATCCAGGAAAGCTGCTTTTTGAGTTCACGCTGTGCATCCGTGACAGCATTGGTGCCATGCCTTTCCGGCTCGAGGCCATCCGGGCTAAAAGCCGTATCCCATCCACCGCGTTCGCGTATTTTTGGATATAGCGCCGTTGTGCTTGTGCCCACTTCTGAATTGGCTCTCAGAAAGGCTTCTTGCAGCTTAAGTTTTGGGATTTGCAGCATCATTTTTTTGAGGGTTTCGTCGGGGAAAAAGGCAAGCACGGCCCGAGCCTGCTCTTCAGGGTTATCTTGAAGTTGTTCGATGCCTCTGAGCTGCGCAGCCAGCCGAGTGGCCTCGCCCGCAGCATTCCCAAGCCCGGTTAACACGGGAATGTCGCCAAGTACCGGCAACTGACGCAACCCCGCCAGATTCTGCCGGCTCAGCGTGGCGAGCGTGGCTTCGTCGGCGAACTCACGCACGATGCGCTCGTATTGCAGGACGGCTTCGTTCGTCTTGCCGAGCTTGCGATAGCACTCGCCCAGCCGGAACACCGCCGTCGCCGCCAGCTTGCGGTCCCGGTCGAACGCCGTGACGAGCGATTGGTAGGCCTGGACCGCCGCGTCGAGGTTGCGGTTGGCCTCCTCCTCGAACAGGCCCTTTTGCAGCAGGCCGGAGAGGTCGTTGGTCGCACCCCAAGCCGCGCCGCCGATGGCCAGCGCCGTCACGATTACCCACATTTTCCATTTCATAGTTGCCTCCGAAATCTGGGCGCAGGCTAGCTCATTCACCCGCGCCGTTTGTCACGGTTTTGCAAAATCATTTCCCTCCCGTAGCAGCCGAGGTCACGAGGCTCTGCCTTCATTCCATGGACCGATGGGCCGCCGCCAGGTTTTGGAGTGCGCCGGCCCTCCGGCGCTTTCCTCGCGCCAAAGCGGCAGGGGGCTGCCGCACTCCAGGACGCTGCCGCGCAGGTCCGTGCCCTTTTCCATTCGCGTCATTTCGCGTCATTCGCGGGCAGTTCCAGCTTGTAACCCACGCCTTGCACGGTCTTGAGCCAGCGCGGGGCGTCGGAGTTCTTCTCGATCTTGTGGCGCAGGCTGGCGATGTGGTTGTCCACCGTGCGCGTCGTCGGAAACGCGGCGTAGCCCCAGGCCACGTCGAGAAACCGCTCGCGCGAAATCGGCTCGCCGGGCGTCTCGGCCATGAGCCGCAGCATGGCAAACTCCTTGGCCGTGAGATGAACCGGCTTGCGCCCGCGCGTGGCGGTTTGGCGGGCGAGGTCAATCTCCACGTCGCCGAGCTTGAGCTTCAGCGGCGCTCTGGCCTGGCGCTGCGAGCGGCGCAGCAAGGCCCGCACGCGCGCAAGCAGTTCCTCCGTGCTGAACGGTTTGACGAGGTAGTCGTCCGCGCCCGCGTCCAGGCCGGTGACGCGGTCCTCGACCTGGCCCTTGGCGGTGAGCATAAGCACGGGCGTCGCGTGGCCGAGCCGCCGCAACTCGGCGCAGACCTCGAAGCCGTCGAGCTTGGGCATCATGATGTCGAGCAGGATGAGGTCGGGCTTTTCTTCGAGGGCGCGTTGGAGGCCGATCTCGCCGTCGGCGGCGGTGAGCGGACGGTAGCCTTCGCCTTCGAGCACATCGGCCAACGCCGTGCGCATCGGCGCTTCATCTTCGACGATCAAGATGCGTTCCATTTTGTTTTAACCACGGATGGACACGGATGGACACGGATGAGAGAGAGGCACGAGCTTCAGCCGGAGACACCACACAAACGGCCGCTGGGCGTTGCTCAAGCGAGATGCCCAATCGGACGGCACAGCGGAGTGAATTCCGCGCTTTGCTGGGACTGGTTTGTTATCCGTGTGCATCTGTGTTCATCCGTGGTTTGGATCTTTCGGCAATTCAATCGTGAACCGGCTGCCTTTGCCAAGTTTGCTTTCCACGCGCACCCGCCCACCGTGGGCTTCGACGATGTGTTTGACGATGCTCAAGCCGATGCCCACGCCCGGCGTCTCGCGCCGCAACTCCGAGCCGAGCCGGTAGAACCGCTCGAAAATCCGCTCGTGCTCGGACGCGGGGATGCCCGGGCCGTGGTCACTCACGGACAGGTTGAGGGTTGAGGGTTGAGGGTTGAGAGTCGCATCGCCACTTCGGATTTCGGATTTCGGATTTCGGATTTCCATTCCCACCGTCACCGTTTCCCCCTTCGGCGAGTGCTTGATGGCGTTGTCGAGCAGGTTCACCAGCGCCTGCTGGATGGCGCGCCCGTCCACGCTGAGTTCGATGTTCGGAGTTTGATGTTCAGTGTTCGATGTTCCCTCCGCCAGCTTGACGCCCTTTTCCTCCGCGTAGGGCTGCATGAGCTTCACCGTCTCGCGGACCAGCGCGGCGAGATCAGTCGGTTCGAACTCGTATTGCTTGCGGCCCTGTTCGATGCGTGAGAAGTCCAGCACGTTCTCGATGAGCGACGAGAGGCGGCGACATTCCTGGCCGATGAAGCGGAAATACTCGTTCTGTTTGGCCGGCTCGGAAACCTTGCCCCGCTCCAGGCTCTCGGCCAGCAACCGCACCGAGGCGATGGGCGCGCGCAATTCGTGCGAGACGCTGGAAACGAAGTTGGATTTCATTTCGCTGAGGCGAAGCTGGCGTCGGAACGCGCGCCAGGCGGTGGCGAGGCCCACCAGCGCGGCGATGGCCGAGACGGCAATGAGCGCGCCAAACCAGAACGTCCGGGCACGCTGAAGTTTGAAAAGCTGCGTTGGGCTGGTCAGGTACACATTGACTTTCAGGATCTCCGCGCCTTGTTCGAGTTTGCTGGCGGAGGCCAACACGTTGGTCGCCAGTTCCGGCAAATACTCCTTCCTGTCGCTGCCGCCGGTGCGGGTGTTGAAATGGTAAACTTCCCGCCAGAGCCGAAGCTCCTCATCGAACCACCTCGGCTTCCTCCCGGCCAATTCGAGGCCGACGCCGAAGTAAACGGGCAACTGCTTTGTGCCGGCGATCAAAGCTCTCAACGCCGCCACCACGTCAGCTTCCGGGCGACACACGAAGGAGCGGTTGGTTGGGCTTTCGTCCACGCGGGTCGCCACCCAAGGGCCGGTCTCCGTTTGGAGGTAACACATGGCCGGAGGCTGCAGCAGGTACGGCTGGGCGGTGCGGTAAAACTGGCGCAACTGCTCGTGCTCGTTCCAAAGGCGCTGACACTCCGCGATCGTTTTCGCTGTTCGCGGTGCGGTTGCTCGCCTCGCAAAGGCCCATCGTGCCTCGTCCGTCGTATCCCGGCGCTTCCCGGCGAGAATCTCGAGGTCCTCGTCTGTTTGTTCGCGAAGACGGTTGAGAAAATACGGCGTCAGCGGCGTCGGATGCCAGACAGCGTTGGAACAGAATTCCTCCAAAGACACGAAGTTGCTCAACGTGAGACATGGAAACTCGAGGACAGGAAGAAGGTCTCTTTTTTCAGTCGGGTCACCGACCCGGGACTGTGCCTGCGCGGTGAGGATTGCTGTCCAGCGCACGCTGAAGTGCAGGAGTTGAAATTCGGCTAGCAGTCGCAATGGCAAACCGCTTTCTCCGGCGGCTTCCGGGTACTGCTTGGTTAGCCGCCCGAGCGTTTCCTCAGCCTCGCTCTGTTTTCCTTGCCAGACCAGTGCCATTCCCAATCCGTAGGATGCAACCGCGGCGAAGTTGTCGGGTGGATTCGACGCGAGGAAAGCGCGATACGTCTCGGACTCGGCAAAGACCGAGCCTTCGCGCTCGGCACGCCGCAATGTTTGCCACAGTCGCGCCTGCTCGGCGGTGAGGGCGGCCAGGTTGAACGGCTGAGGAGTCGGCACGAGTTCGCAAGGTGGCGGGAAAATCAACCGGCCCGCCTGGCCTGTTTGGAAGGCAAGGCGGTTCGAACCATTCGCGTCCGTCCGGGCGGTCAGCTCGCCCCAGATGTGTGGGAGCAGATCGTCCGCGATGGCTTGCGCCCGTTGCGTGGCTTCCTGCTGCGCGAGAAGACGGTCTTGCCGCAGCGACAACGCGCCGACGACGGCCAGCACGACCACCGGCAGCAGGATCAACAATGCCTGCCAAAGAAACGTCGGTTTGCGTTGCGTGCGCGTTCCGTCCATGAGCTTTGCCTTTATGCCGCCGAGTCTGGGCCAATCGCAAGCGGGAGTTGTCACGGTTTTGCAAAATCAGCGGTGGTGACTGGCGGCGTTGACAAGGCCAGCACCACAGCTAAGTTCCATCGCCCCAGATGAAGAGCGCATTGCACAATAACGACAGACGACTTGCCGCAAGCAACGGCACTGGCGGTCTTGGGTTTTGCGTCAAGCCGCCAAAGGCGCATTCCGCGATTGCCATGCGCCGCGTTTCGCCTGAGTCTGAGGCAGGAAGCGAAATTCAATCGTGAGCACAGCCACCGAAACCATCGAAGGTCTCGTCAAGACCGAATACAAGTACGGCTTCATAACCGACATCGAGGCCGATGCCGCGCCGCCGGGGTTGAGCGAGGACATCATCCGGTTCATCTCGGCGAAGAAGAACGAGCCGGAGTGGATGACGGAATTTCGGCTGAAGGCGTATCGCCACTGGCTGACGATGACCCCGCCCACGTGGCCGAAGGTGTATTACCCGCCGATTGATTTTCAGAGCATCATCTACTATTCCGCGCCGCGGCAAAAAACGGACGGGCCAAAGAGTCTGGAAGAGGTGGATCCGAAACTCCTCGAAACCTACGAGAAGCTCGGCATCCCGTTGCGCGAGCGCGAGCGGCTCGCCGGCGTGGCGGTGGACGCGGTGTTTGACAGCGTGTCGGTGGGCACGACGTATCGGGATCAACTCGCGGCCAAAGGAATCATCTTCTGCTCGTTCAGCGAGGCCGTGCAGGAACATCCCGAACTCGTGAAGAAATATCTCGGGATGGTCGTGCCGTACACGGACAACTTCTACGCCGCGCTAAACGCTGCCGTGTTCACCGATGGCTCGTTCTGTTACATCCCGAAAGGCGTGCGTTGCCCGATGGAGCTTTCCACTTATTTCCGCATCAACGCCGCGAAGTCCGGTCAGTTCGAGCGGACGCTCATCGTGGCGGACGAAGGCGCGCACGTGAGCTACCTCGAAGGCTGCACGGCGCCGATGCGCGATGAAAACCAGCTTCACGCCGCGGTGGTGGAACTGCTCACGCTGGAGAACGCGGAGATCAAATACTCCACGGTGCAGAACTGGTATCCGGGCGACGAGAATGGCAAGGGTGGCATTTACAACTTCGTGACCAAGCGCGGCCTGTGCAAAGGCCGGAACTCGAAAATCTCCTGGACGCAGGTCGAGACCGGCTCGGCGATCACGTGGAAGTATCCGAGTTGCATTTTGCAGGGTGAGAATTCGGTAGGCGAGTTCTATTCCGTGGCGGTGACGAACAATTATCAGCAGGCGGACACCGGCACGAAGATGGTTCACATCGGCAAGAACACGCGGAGCACCATCGTGTCGAAAGGCATTTCCGCCGGGCACGGGCAGAACAGCTATCGCGGGCTCGTCAAAATCCAGAAGAGCGCCACGAGCGCTCGCAACTTTTCGCAGTGTGACTCGATGCTGATCGGATCAAAGTGCGGCGCGCACACGTTCCCGTACATCGAGGTGAAGAACACCACGTCGTCGGTCGAGCACGAGGCGAGCACCTCGAAGATTGGCGAGGACCAGATTTTTTACTGCAATCAGCGCGGGCTTTCGACGCAGGATGCGGTGAACTTGATCGTGAACGGCTTTTGCAAGGAAGTGTTCAAGGAACTGCCGATGGAGTTCGCCGTCGAAGCGCAAAAGCTGCTGGGCGTGAGTCTGGAAGGCAGTGTAGGATGACCTTGGACCGCAGATGGACGCAGATAGACGCAGATGCCGGACAAAGCAGATGTTTATCTGCGTTCATCTGAGTTCATCTGCGGTTAGATTGGTTTTAGACAATGAGCAACCAGCCAATTCTGGAAATCAAAAACCTCAGCGCGGGCGTTGAGGGCAAACAAATCCTGAAGGGCGTCAGCTTGACGATGCACGCCGGCGAAGTTCACGCCGTCATGGGCCCGAACGGCAGCGGCAAGAGCACGCTCGCCGCCGTGCTCGCCGGACGTGACGGTTATGAAGTCAGCGGCGGCACGGTCCTTTACAACGGCCACGACCTGCTCGACCTCGATCCCGAGGAGCGCGCTCGCGAAGGCTTGTTCCTCGCCTTTCAGTATCCGGTCGAGATTCCCGGCGTGAACAGCACCTACTTCCTCAAGTCGGCCCTGAACGAAATCCGGAAATCCAAGGGAGAAACCGAGCTGGATGCGATGGAATTCCTCGTGCTCGTGAAGGAAAAGATGAAGTTGCTCGAGCTGTCGGAGGATTTGCTCCGGCGGTCGGTCAACGAGGGCTTCTCCGGCGGCGAAAAGAAACGCAACGAGATTTTCCAGATGGCCGTGCTTGAACCGAAGCTGGCGATCCTCGACGAAACGGATTCCGGCCTCGATATTGACGCGCTCAAGATCGTCTCCAACGGCGTGAACAAGCTCAAACGCCCGGACAATTCCCAGCTCGTCATTACGCACTACCAGCGGCTGCTCAACTACATCGTGCCCGACTTCGTGCACGTCCTTTACGACGGCCGCATCATCAAGTCGGGCGACAAGACGCTCGCTCTCGCGCTCGAGGAGAAGGGCTACGACTGGGTCATCAAGGGTTGAGGGCTGCCCCCACGGCGCGACCGCGCCGGATCGTGCCTGCTTCTGCCTCTCGCACGACGGGCCGAACTCGACCAGCATCCTCACGACCAACTGCGTGGCCATTCACGGCGCCGCATTCGCGTACGGCGACGGCTGGCAGCCAGGCAGCGGCCTTCTGACGCTCACCGATCCGGGCGCCGCCGGGAGACCCCACTGCTTCAACCGCCTGGAAGTTCGATGAATTCGTCAAGCCAGGAAAGTGTGCGAAGCCTCGCGCGTGCCGGAATGCCCGCAAAAATGGTTTCAATACAAAGCCGGCCGCTCTCGATACCATCCGGTGCTCTGCTCGTAAGCGTGCGCGATCCGAAGAATCGTGTCCTCCCCCAGCGGCCGGCCGAGGAATTGCACGCCCACCGGCAGACGGGGAGACTGGGTGAAACCACACGGAACGCTGATCCCGCAAATCCCGGCGAGGTTGCACGAAATCGTGAAGATGTCCGAGAGATACATTTGCAGCGGATCGTCCGCCTTCTCGCCGAGTTTGAACGCCGCCGTCGGCGACGTCGGCGTCACCAGCGCGTCCACTTGCTCGAACGCCTTCAGGAAATCCTGCCGGATGAGCGTGCGAACTTTTTGAGCGCGGAGGTAATAGGCGTCGTAGTAACCACTGCTGAGCACGTACGTCCCGAGGATGATGCGCCGCTTCACCTCCGAACCAAACCCTTGCCCGCGTGTCCTGCCGTAAAGTTCGATTGGGTCGGCGCCGTTCACCCGCGCGCCGTACCGGATGCCGTCGAAGCGAGCGAGGTTTGCCGATGCCTCCGCCGTGGCGATGATGTAGTACGTCGCTATGGCGTAGTCGGTGTAAGGCAAACTCACCTCGACGATCTCCCCGCCAAGTTTCGCGAGTTGCTGCACGGCAGCTTCGATGGCTTGCTTCACCTTGGCGTCCAACCCGCCGACCAGGTATTCTTTCGGCAAACCCAGTTTCAAACCCTGGAGGTCGCCGGTGAGCGCAGCGGCGTAGTCCGGGACGGGTCGCGGTAGGCTCGTCGAATCGCGCGCATCGTGGCCCGCGATGACGCCGAGCAACAGTGCCGCGTCGCGCACGGTCTTGGTCAGGCAACCGATTTGGTCCAACGACGACGCGTAAGCCACCAACCCGTAACGCGAGACACGACCATAGGTGGGTTTGAGACCGACGCAACCGCAGAGCGCCGCTGGTTGCCGCACGCTGCCGCCGGTGTCCGAGCCGAGCGCGGCAATCACCTCGTCCGCCGCCACCGCCGCCGCCGAGCCGCCGGACGAACCGCCCGGAATGCGCGTCGGGTCCCACGGGTTGCGCGTGACGCCAAAGGCGGAGTTTTCCGTCGAACTGCCCATTGCGAATTCGTCGCAGTTCAACCGGCCAAAGACAACCGCCCCTGCCGCGCTCAGCTTCTCCACCACCATCGCGTCGTACGGCGAAACAAACCTGCCAAGAATCTTCGACCCGCAGTTGAGGGGCTGGCCTTTGACAGCGATGACGTCCTTCAGCGCCATCGGAACGCCGAGCAACGGTTTCTCCGCATGCGTCACCCCGCTGGCGAGGATCTTGTCCGCAGCCTCTGCCTGTGCCAGCGCATCTGCCGCGTCGTAACTAATGAAGGCGTGAAGTTGGCCGTCCACGCGCTGAATTTGGTCCAGGCAGGCTTGCGTGGCCTCGCGCGACGAAACCTCGCGCCGCGCGAGTTTCGCCGTGAGTTCCGAGATGGTCAGTTGGTTCAGCATCCGTGCGCGGAGAAAGTGGCTAACGCCCTGTCAAAAGGCAAAAGCAAACTTCCCCCTTGCCTGCCAACTCTGCCTTTCTCCACCATCCCGACGGATTTGGGCAACATCGTCAACCATGCGCACGCTGATCAAACACATCCTCGCCGCCACCGAACCGAAAGACGCCGTTACAGTAAAAGGCTGGGTCCGCACCCGGCGGGATTCCAAGGGCTTTTCCTTCCTCGAACTCAACGATGGTTCGTGCCTCGCCAACGTCCAGATGATCGTGGACGCCGGCACGCCGGGCTACGACCAGATCGCGCATTTCACGACCGGCGCTTCCGCCGTGATAGAGGGTAAGCTCGTCGCCTCACCGGCGCAGGGCCAGAAGTGGGAACTCCGCGCAACGAAGATCGAACTCGTTGGCACGGCGGACACCGCTTACCCGCTTCAGAAGAAAGGGCATACGCTGGAGTTCCTGCGAACGATTGCCCACTTGCGTCCGCGGTCCAACCTTTTCGGTGCGGTGTTTCGCACGCGCAGCCGGCTGGCGTTCGCTGTTCATGAGTTTTTTCAAAGCCGCGACTTCGTCTATGTCCACACGCCGATCATCACGGCCAGTGATTGCGAGGGCGCGGGTGAGATGTTCCGCGTTACGACGCTCAAGGGAAAGCCCGACGAGAAGCCGGAGGCAGATTTCTTCGGCAAGCCCAGCTATCTCACGGTGAGCGGCCAACTCGAAGCCGAGACGTTTGCCTGCGCACTCTCGAATGTTTACACGTTCGGCCCGACGTTCCGCGCCGAGAACTCGAACACCGCCCGCCACGCCGCCGAGTTCTGGATGATCGAGCCGGAGATGGCCTTCTGCGATCTGCAAGGCGACATGGACCTGGGCGAGGAATTCATTAAAGCCATGGCAAAATACACGCTCGAACATTGCGCCGAAGACCTCGCACTGTTCGCCAAGTTCGTGGACAAGGTGCTGCTGGAGCGGCTGAAATTCGTCGTCGAACGCCCGTTCGTGCGCGTGCCTTACACCGAGGCAGTGGAGATTCTGAAGAAGTCTGGCAAACAGTTCGAATATCCGGTGGACTATGGCCAGAACCTGCAATCCGAACACGAGCGGTTTCTGACGGAGGAACATTTCAAGGCGCCGACGACCGTCTTCAACTACCCGCGCGCGATCAAGCCGTTTTACATGCGACTCAACGACGACGCCAAAACCGTGACCGCGATGGATGTGCTCGTGCCGGGCATTGGCGAAGTCATCGGCGGCGCGCAACGCGAAGAGCGGTTGGAGCAGCTTCGCGAGAACATGAAGTTCCACAAACTGAACGAGGCGGATTACTGGTGGTACGCTGACTTGCGGCGCTACGGCACCGTGCCGCACGCCGGCTTCGGGCTGGGCTTCGAGCGCCTGCTGATGTTCCTCACCGGCGTCTCCAACATCCGCGACGTAATCCCCTTCGCCCGCACGCCGGGGAACGCGGAGTTCTGACGCCTCTTCCTGCCCATCTTCAAGATGAACTTCCCCGAGATCGTGGACATCGCGTTGCCGGCGGAAGGCGTCTTCCACAACCTCGTCTTCGTGGGCATCAAGAAAACCTACCCGATGCAGGCCTACAAAATCATGCACGGCCTCTGCGGCATGGGGCAGATGATGTTCACCAAATACCTCGTGGTGGTGGACGACGACGTGAACGTGCACAACACCAGCGAAGTGTTATTCCGGTTGTGCGCGAACACAGATCCTCAACGAGATTCAATTTTCACAAAAGGACCTGCTGATGTTTTGGACCATGCAACGTCTGAAATCGCAATGGGAACGAAGCTGGGAATTGACGCCACGCGAAAACTCGCCGGGGAAGGATTTAAAAAGCCGTGGCCACCGTTAATTCGGATGGATGAAACCGTACGAAAGAAAATTGATGCGCTCTTCGGACAATAGAAATGGGGAGCGCGCCACCCCCGGGCGCATCGGTCAGCGCCCCGCTGACCAAACCGCGTGCCGCGCGAAGGCGGTTTCGACGAGGGCGTCGAAACCCACACGTGAGGGCGGGTGCGCTCCCCTCTGCGCCAACACCAGTCCGCAACGCGAAAGTCACTTCATCAAAGGCCCGGCGGACAGGCTCGATCATGGGACTCGCGAAACGATTGTCCGCAGCGAGCATTTTTGTCCATCGACTCGCTCGCTGAACACCGTTACTTTGACATTGACCGGTTTGGAGACGACTGTAGCGGCGGTGGAACCCACTTTATTTAAACTCGGGACCCTATCCTCAAGGACCTAGGGCCGACGGGACGCCTGCCATAGACACTCTTATGAAAAGCATTCTCCCGCCGACCCGCTGCTCGGCGTTGTTCGCCGCAGCTCTTCTCGTCGCACTTTTCATTCAAAGCTCAGCGGGCGGCGCAAGCTATCGAGTGGCCCACACGCGCGATGGATTCGTCAGCTTTGATGCCTGGGTGATAAACAATTCGGGTGTTGTCGCCTTTGCCGCCGGGAAGACGGGCGGGGCAGGAATTCTCCGAACCGTTTACAAAGGCGGAGGTGGCGGCTTGCGCGCGCTCCTGGAAGTGCAATTCAGTCCGCCTTCTGCGGATCCATTCCTCTACATCCCACGCGACATTGCGCTCAACAATGCGGGCCTCGTCGCTTCTACGGGCCAGCGCGGGTTTGACGGGCTTTGGTCCCTGCTCTGCGGCACGGCGAACCTGACAAATTCCGGCGCCATTGAGTTCGGTGGCAGCCTCGGCTTGAACGACAGCAAATACGTTCATGCCGGTCGTACGCTGCTGGCCTTGGAGGAGAAGATCTTCCCGTGCGTCAATTGCAGCGGTATTCTCCTGAACCAGAGGAACCAACTTCTGTCCCGTACTGGTGCTCCTGAGTTCAACCTGCTTCGCATTGACGTGGCCGTGGTTTCTCACCCCCTCGACCCACCGAACCCGGCGTTTCGCCGTTTCGAACCGGTTCGCACCAATGTTGTTGTCACACGCTCGGCGCAAGGGGCCGGCGGTAATATCGCGATGAACGATTCCGGCATGGTCGCTTTCTTTGATGTGAAGCCCGACGGCACGAAGGGAATCTACAAATCCAGCGGGAGCACAGTCGTGACGGTGGTCGAGACGCGACCAGACGATCCGCGGGCTGAATTCTTCTTCTTCAGCCCTCTGGCGATCAACAATAACGGTCAGGTGGCTTTTCTTGCCTCCTCCCGCACCTTGGGCAAGACCGCCTTTTTCCGTGGCCCACATCCTCTCCTTGATAAGATCGTGGCGGAGGGGGACCTCGTTGCTGGATCACGAGTCGGCTCCTTCGCTGCGGCTGAAAGCGGTAAGAGCGTTGAGCACCGATGGTTCAACGACAGTGGTCAAATCGTCTTTCACGCTTTCGATGAAACCGGCGACGGCCTCTGGGTGACCGGTGGCGTCGCCAGTCCGCCGCCGCAAAATCCCACGCCCACCTCAGCGTACGAGTGGGTTGGGCCGGGGAATCCGCCGCCAGGAACGCCGCCCAATGGCTCCTTCGGAGAGGTGGACGGCTGGAAACCGCTCAACGGCGCAACGCCGCGCGTGCCCGAGAAAACCAGCACCCACGCGGACATCGCCATCTTCGATCGTGCGGAGGCCTATAGCGTTGAGCTGGGAACCCAGCATGCCGAGCGGCTGGTGGTTAGGAACGGGAATGTGGTGCTCAATGGCGGCGCCATCAAGGTGGACGCATTATCTTTCGACGAACCATCCGTCATCATTGATAACGCGCGGCTGACGCTGTCATCGAGCATTCTTCCCGTGGGGCCTGTCTTGACCTGCAACCACGCTCTGATCGGTGGATCAGGCCCCGCCCGAGTGGATGTGGTTTCGCCCGCCGAATGGCTCGCCAACGGGTCGTTGAGAGTGGGCGGTCCGGGCGAGGGAATTCTCACTATTGATGACGGCGTTGTCACTAGTGGGGAATCCCGGATTGGCGGCGCGGGTGGCGGACACGCCGCCGTCTTTGGCAATGGCAGGTGGACGACAGGCAGCCTCGCGATTGGAATCGACGGCGGCAGGGGCGAGTTGACCATTGCGGAAGGCGGCACGGTCGAAAGCGAGGAAGCTTTGATTGGCCAGCAGCCCGGCTTGGGAAACAAAGTCACGGTTCAAGGAAACATAACCTCCCCATCACGATGGAATGTTCTCATCTTGGGCGTTGGCGGCGCTGGAACCGGGCAAATTGAAGTAACGGACGGGGCACTGTTGGAGGTCATAACCGCGCGGGTCGCTCAAGAACCGGGCGCGACTGGCTCTGTGGCAGTGCGCGGGGTCAATACGAATGGTGCAGTATCCAAAATGACCGCTTACGTCCTCGTGATTGGCGAGAAGGGAGTGGGAGATCTGAGCATTGAAGACGGCGGCTTGGTGAGAGTTTTTGACCACGCGCTTGTCGGCACAGAACACGGCGTTGGCACGGTGACGGTGAATGGATTCGACGCCGCCACGGGAGAGCGATCCACCTTGAAATTGTCCGATAACGCCGGCAGGGGCATTTTACAGGTTGGCGATACTTCGGCGGGGGGCACGCTGCTAATCGAAGGCGGCGCCTTGGTCGAAGTGAACGAATTCACCATCGTCGCCAGCCAGCTAGGCTACACCCCAAGCGAAATAAAAATCGTGGGCGCCGCGTCTGAACTGGACGCTGGAGAGCTGTTTGTCACTGGCGACGCCTCGTTCGTGACCCTGTTGGGCGGCGTGGTCACCGCTCCTAGGGGAGTGGGGGTAACTGATTTCGGAACCATACGCGGATTCGGCACTCTCGACGTACCCACCAGCCATCGCTTCACCAATAATAACGGCACGATCTCGCCCGGTCTATCGCCCGGCACGATCGTCATCCGCGGCAGCTATGAGCAACGGGCCAACGGACGTCTGCTGATCGAGTTCGGCGGAACGAATTTTGCCGATTACGATCACCTCATCATCACCAACGCCGCGTCGCTCGACGGCAACGTTACCTTCAAGTTCATCAACGGTTTTGCGCCCAAGACCGGTGACCAGTTTGATTTCCTCAACGTAGGCGGTGAGATGAGCGGCGCCTTCGCCAGCGTGGGGCTGCAGAATCTGGCCCCCGGCTTCCAGTTCAACGTCACTACCAACGGTCCGCTGCTGGGCATGACCGCGCTGAACGACGGCGTTTTTAGCACCGCCTTGCCCGGGCAAGTGCAGATAAGCGTGACCAACGTCGGCGGCATCGCCTACGCAACCTACCTGATCACCACCAGCAACACCTGTCAGACCATCGCCCTGGAGGGCGCGCTGACGCGGACGAACAATAGCTTCAGCCAGGCATTTGAAGGGACCACCTTCATCCGCGACGATTGCGTCGCCGAGATCGCCAACGTGACCGGGACACTCATTCTTGGCGCGCTGCCGCCGGGAGATTATTCGTTCCAGATTCTCTCGGTCACCCAGGTGGTGGACACCATTGCGTTCACCGTGCCGCCCGATCTTGGGAAAAGCCTGCTGGCCCCGACGCGGCTGGTGGATGGCAGTCTTCAGTTTCAACTCGTAGGGCTGGCCGGTGTTCCTTATACGATCCAAGCTTCGGAGGATTTGAGGAGTTGGATTCCCATCGGCAGCGGGACCTTGCCGGACACCTTCAGCGATCCCGACGCCGCCATTTTTCCCACGCGATACTACCGCGCACGGATAGGGCGTTGAGCATTGGAAACCTTCCCGAGCTCGTGGACCTCTCGCTGCCGGCGGAAGGCGTCTTCCACAACCTCGTCTTCGTGAGCATCCGGAAGACTTTGCGTGAGCCATCGTCCGCCAAACTGCCCCAACCGCAACGCGGTTGCGGCCCATCTGTTCCCGCCCGCGCGCATGACGAACTTTTGTTGCATATGCAACAAAGTTTTGCACAGGGCTATTCGGGTTTGAACGTGCGTCCGCCTACGCTTCGCTTCGGCGCGACAGGCATCCGGCTTGCCGAGCCGTAGCTTCAGCGAAGGCTGGAGCACTTCCACCCGCCGCCGCCACGCCTGTTGCCCCAGATAATCGGACGGCAGAATCCGGCCCGGCAGCAGCGGATCGTTCGTCACCGCCTCCAGCCACGCCTCGCGCTCCGCCGCCGCCTCGTTCCGCACACCGCTACCTGTTCTCAGAACAGGCCAAGAGCCGCACTCCAGCTCAGTCCTTCTCTTCGCCTCCGAGGAGCTTCTCGATGTGCCGGTCCAGGTCGGAGACGCTGCCGGCGCACGTGGCCGCTTGAACGCGCGCGACCATCTCGGTGGTCCAGGCCTCCTCTTCGACTTGCTCGTTGATGAACCAATGCATCAACACTTGCGCGGGATAATCCTTCGCGGCTAGTGCGGCTTCGTAAACCGCGTGGACGCCCTGAGTGTTGGCCTGCTCCATCGCCTGCGCCTGCTGCGCGACTTCGAGCAAAGATTTGAAGTTCTGCTTGGGCGCAGCGATGGCCGCCAGTTCCGGCAGCGCGCCGCGATCAATCACGTGATCGCTGATCTTCTCAGCGTGTTCGTGCTCCTCGCCGGTCTGTTTGGCGAAGAATGCGGCGAAGCCTTTCAGGTTCTGATCGGCGCACCAGAGCGACAGCGCCCGATAGCTGTGGGCGGCGCCCAGTTCGTAGTTGAGCTGGCGGTTCAGTTCCGTCAGCACCTTGGCGGGAATCTTGGATTTGGACATAAAATGTTTTCGGTTGGCCCAGTTATGCACCACGACCTGACTCCGCGCAAGCGTGCGGAACGCCCCGCGCTACTTGCCCATGCTTTCCGCGAAGATGCGCGCTTCCTGCTCGGTGATGCGGCCATCGCCGTTCGTGTCGCACCGGCGGACGGCCTGGTTAAAGGCGATGCTTTCGCCTTCCACGACGTGACGCTTGTGCTTGAACACGACCGGCACGCAGATTTGCGTGTCGGTTTCCGTGCGTTCATGCGCCGGGCGCTGTCGGCTGAGTGCCTCGTAAAAAAATCCGCCCGGCCGAGTCGTTCTCGAACTCCACCTTCTCGCGCTTCTGTTCGCGATAAACCGTCTTGTGGGTGGAAATGCAGCCGGTGAAAGCCAGCGCCGCCGCGGAGGCGAGGCTGAGAAAGGCAAAGGGCGTCTTCATGTCTGGCATTGGTCTGAAAGCTCTCATTCAAGGCAGACTGACGCCGGCGCTGAGCGCTTCATTCAACTATCTTTGGAACGATGAACAGGATGCTCTCCGCTGACCCGTTTCTGAGGCCGTCCGCCCTTGCCAGCGGTTGAAGTCCGCGTCGTCGGATCATGCGCTGCGCCTTCGCCTCACGGCCGGCGAACGCGGTAGAAACGGGAGCGATAATTCGTCCACTGGAGATCGGTGAAATCGGACCAGCCGCCGCTGAGCAGGTTAGTGGCGACGGAAGACCAGTTGCCGTAGGTGAAGTCCGTGTATGCTTCAACGACCACGGCGGTGTTCGTGGCCCACGAGATGATGAAACTGAACCCGTTGGTTCGCACGCCGAAGCTGGGACCAAAGTCCAAGATCAGCGGGTTCGGCCGCACCCAGGGCGCGGGCGGGCGCCCAACAAACGTCGGCCACCGGCCCATTGTGCCCGGCAGGTAATAGACAGTCGCAATGCCGGCACCGAGGAAGACTGCCGAACCAACGACCGGCGCGTTGCCCGTGAAATAGACACTGTTCAAGCTACCGCACCCAGAAAACGCGAAGCTCCTGATGCTGTTGGCGCTCTTGCCGATCATGACGACGGTCAGGCCGGTGCAGGACTATTGAACGTGTGATCCCTGATGCTGGTGACACTGTTCCCAATCGTGAGGTTGATCAGGTCATAGCAGTAAGCGAACGCCCAGTCCCCGAGGGAGGTGACGCTGTTGGGGATCGTGATACTGGTTAAGCCCCCGCCACGCTGGCTGCCCGCGTAGAGATTCGAGGAAGCGGAAAGAAATCGTCGCTTCAGCACTACCTTTTACGCTTCGGCTCGTCCACATTCACTGCCAACTTGACGGTTGGGCCGCACTTCCGGGAGATGACCAGCCCGTGGCTGCGGTCACGCCGCCGGCGCTCCCGTGCCTGGGCGCTGAAACGACCACCCACCAGGACAAAGAGGGCGGCGAGCGCCAGGATACCCGCCAGCCACAGAACAGGATTGCCAAGGTCGAACATGATCAGAACCGCCATCGGTGATGTGCTCAGTCTGGCAAGTCCTGGACGAATGGCAAGGGTTCCACCACGTCACAGTCCGCGAGAGGGGGCACCGGTGCTTGAAATGCTCAATGAATTCGTGGAGACGCGCCACATTCCTATTCTCCGAATGCGAGGAGTGTGGCGCGAAGGGACGACGACCCGGCGGTGGCCCGCGCAAGTTGCCAAACACGGCGAAGAAAACACTCAAAGACGCTTGCCGCCCGCCTCGGGATGCATAAATTCGTGGCCAGTGCATGCCGCGCGAAGCCAGTTTTCTATGAACCACACGGCGTCCGATGGGAACCGCCGCCCGGTTGATCCTGCGGCCCGAGGGTTCCCACGACAAACGGCGGGCGAAATGACCATGTCCCAAATTGAATTTCCGCTGCCCGTGGCTGTTTGTGCCTGGTGCAAGCCGCGGGAACGCGCGAGCGGGCAGGCCGTGATTTCGCACGGCATCTGCCCGTGGCATCTGATGAAGATGAGATTGGCGACCCTG
>Ga0315277_10000264_pt1 | contig 89030 bp, 74 predicted proteins | sample YL17G05_15_MG_FD_203695 | JGI IMG/M metagenome (GOLD analysis project Ga0315277, IMG submission 203695) | Sediment microbial communities from Yellowstone Lake, YNP, Wyoming, USA - YL17G05_15 | ecosystem: Environmental > Aquatic > Freshwater > Lake > Sediment | place: USA: Wyoming | collected...
TTACCTTCATCGATGGTGAGAAAGGTATTCTAGAGTATCGCGGTTATCCGATCGAGCAGCTCGCCGACCAATCCACTTCGTACCTGGAAGTCGCGTACCTTCTTCTCTACGGAGACCTTCCCAATCAGGCGCAGCTCGACGACTGGCGGCACAATGTCAAGATCCACACCTATGTCCGAATGTAGATTTCTATTGCGGTCTCATCTACGAAGCAATGGGATTTCCCCTGGACTTCTTCCCTGTGCTCTTCGCAATTCCGCGCACGGCCGGCTGGCTCGCTCACTGGCAGGAGCATCTTTCCGATCCTGAACAGAAGATTGCCCGACCGCGGCAGAGCTATCTCGGTCAACGCGGTCGAACGTGGGTTTCGATCACGAAGCGGTGATGGTCATCCAAAACCTCGCACCTTATGACTGATGACTCCGCACACCGCGACTTCAGCCGGCCGGACAATGGAGTCACCGGCGTCACGAAAACACAACCCCGTCACGAAGCAGGATTCTTGTTCGGATGAAGAAGCGTTTTTTCCTGATTCTCTCGGCCTCAGGAGGCGCGGGTCACATTCGCGCCGCAGAAGCGCTCCATCAGGCAGCCCAGTCCAGCGGCCTGCCGATCGAGTCGGAGCACCACGATTGCCTGGATTTCACATCGGCGGTCTTCAAGCGGATCTATTCGGGATCCTACCTTGCGATGGTCAACCGTGCCCCGGAGCTCTGGGGCTATCTCTACGGCCAGGCGGAGAAGAAGCCGTACAGCAAGAAGGGCTTGCTGAAGATCTTCGACCATTTCAACTACGGAAGCTATCTCAGCACGCTTCGCTCCTTACAACCCGACGCCCTCATCTGCACTCACTTCCTGCCGTTCATTTCGATTTCAGAGAGGATCCGGCGAGTTGCATCCGAGCGCCGGTCTTCGCGGTCACCACTGACTTCGATGCCCATCAGCTCTGGATCGATCCGATCGTCAGCCGATACTATGTTCATCACGACGAATCGGCGTGGCAGCTGCACGCGAAGGGAGTGCCTCGCGAGAAGATCTCCGTTCTGGGCATCCCGGTTCTCCGCGAATTCACGCGCAAGCTTCCCCAAGGGACAGCGCAGAGACTTCTGGAGGTCCGCGAGAAGAGGTTCACTCTCCTCGTCCTCTCTGGTGGCTTCGGCGTCGGGCGAGTAGAGCAGCTGGTCGGGGTGGTAGCGGAAACCTTGGGCCTCCATCGGGCGAGAAGCTTCAACCTCGTGGTGGTGTGCGGCAGGAATCAAAAAGCCAGGTCGAATTTGGAAAAGAGGAGATTTCCTGGCAATATCCACGCGAGGGTCTTCGGCTTTGTGACGAACATCCACGACCTTATGGACGCGTCGGATGTCCTCATCTCGAAGTCCGGCGGGCTCACGTCCGCCGAGTCGATGGCAAAGCGATTGCCGATGATCATCGTCGATCCGATTCCCGGGCAAGAGACGCGCAATGCGGAGATGATCGTTGAGCGCGGCGCCGGAATGCTCGCTCTGAACATGCCGAATCTCGGCTACAAGCTTCATCGAGTCGTCGAGGAACCCTCAATCCTGCGACGGGCTCGACGAGCTACACGCGAGCTCGCAAAGCCGCACGCCGCGCGGGACATCGTAGCAGACATCTATTCGCTTCTGGAACGGCGCCGCTGACGGGCTACACACTGCAAGGATCACCATGAAAATACGAGTGAACACCGTAACGCTGAATTACACCGAGCGAGGATTGCCGCAAGGTTCACCCATCGTCTTCATACACGGCTTCCCTTTCAACCACTCCATGTGGGAGCCGCAGATGAAGGCCCTTCCGAACCACTTCCGGGCCATCACATACGACGTGCGAGGACACGGCGAGAGCGATGTCGGCGACGGTCAATACTCGATCGAGTTCTTCGTCGATGACCTGATTGCACTGATGAATCATCTCGTGATCGACCGGGCGGTCCTCTGCGGTTTGTCGATGGGAGGCTACATCGCCCTCCGAGCGATTGAACGCCGTCCAGAGAGGATCTGTGGGCTCATTCTCTGCGACACCCGAAGTGAGGCCGATTCGGATGAAGGCAAAGTCAAGCGCTCAGCAACCATTCAGTCAGTAAAAACCAAAGGTGTGGCACCCTTCGCGGAGGAGTTCGTAAAGCTCGTTTGTGCCGCTGAAACGTTTGACACAAACCCGCCGCTGATCGCTCTGGTCAAGGGGATGATCGAGGCGAACCCTCCACTCGGTATCTGCGGAACGGCGTTGGCTCTCGCAGCCCGGACGGACACAACAAAGGGTCTCGCGTCAATTAAAGTCCCCACGCTCATCATCGTGGGCGAACATGACAAATTGACACCGCCTGATGCAGCCCAGGCGATGCAGAACAAGATCGCCGGCTCGGAGTTACAGATCATTCCGCACGCCGCGCACCTCAGCAATCTTGAGAATTCGGTGGAGTTCAACAAGCGGCTCGTCGGATTCCTTCACAGACTTGAATTGAAAAAGGGACAGGATAGATCTCCGAGCGCCTCGACATGACAAAGCTGGCCATCCTGCAAGAATCTGTCATTGGCTGCAGACGATGTCCACGCTTGGTCAAGTGGCGCGAAAAGGTCGCGAAGGAGAAAACGAGGCGGTTTGCCGACTGGGATTATTGGGGGAAGCCCAACCCGAGCTTCGGCGATTCAAACGCTGAGCTCTTGCTCATCGGGCTCGCGCCCGCGGCTCATGGAGGCAATCGCACGGGCAGAATGTTCACCGGGGACCGGAGCGGCGATTGGCTGTACCGCGCGCTTCACAAGTTCGGATTTGCCAATCAACCGACGTCACTCTCCAGGGACGACGGGCTCAGGCTCGCGAACTGCTACATCACGGCAACCTGCCGCTGCGCACCCCCGCAAAACAAGCTCTTGCCGGAGGAAATCCGAAACTGCCGGCCTTATCTTCTGAGGGAATTGGAATTGCTCAGGCGCGTGAAGGTGATCGTAGGATTGGGAAAGTTGGGATTTGATTCAACCTTCAGCTCCCTTCAGGAGCTCGGGTGGTCTACGCTTGAAAGGAAACCGACCTTCGCCCACGGAAAAGAGTATAAAGTGACTGATACGATAACGCTGATCGCGTCCTTTCATCCCAGCCAGCAAAATACATTCACCGGAAAACTCAGCGAGCCGATGTTCGATGCGATCTTCCGGAAGGCCAAGAAGCTCCTTGAGGTCAACTAATCCCCGCACACGTCCATGACTTCCCGAATCGGTACAATGGCAGCCGAACACCGGTGGCTGATCATCCTCTGCCTCGCGTTTCTCGGACTCGGGATCGTTCGCCTGAACGACCTCTCGCTTTACACCGATAGTACCCGCTACGTCATCTGGGGAGATTCGTTCGCCCATCTGAAAGGGCTCGTCGACGATACGCAACCCGAGCCGGAGCGGTACATTGTGAACGCACCGCTGTACGCCGTGCTCCTCTCCCCGGCTCTGGTTCTCTTTCCCCTCTCTTTGACGGCTGCGAAGGTCTGGACGTTGCTCTGGGCGATCGCCTTCCTCGTCGTGTTCTGCCTCTACCTGGCACGAACGGCGGGGAAGGTGCTGGCGATCACCGGGATCATCCCGCTCGTCTTCAATCCGCTGTTCCTCGTGATCTCCACTGAGGTGCTGACCGAAGGGTGCTTCCTGGCGCTCGCGTTTCTCAGCTTCCTGCTGCTCGACAAGGCGGAAGACACCGAGAGGAATAGCCGGCGCAGCGTTCTCCTTCTTGTCGTTATTCTTTCCCTCATCGTCCTATTGCGCGAAGTGGCGATCGCCCTGGTCGGAGCAGTCATTCTGTATTTTCTGCTCCGCAGAGAAGACAAGCGTGCAGTGCTCGTCGTCCTCGGCGCAGTCGTCTGCTACGGCGCCTGGCTCTTTCGTAACCTCGTGCTCGTCGGTACGCCCCCCGCTTCACAAGCGACAAACCTCAGCTTTGTATTCGAGCATTTCGTGACATCCCCCTCTGCACCTCTGGTGCAAGAGATTGCACTGAGGGCAATCAATAACGCTCGGGGCTATGCCCTGCATGCCGCCGGCTTGCTCTTCTATCCCATTCCAGACGTCTTGATCGTTGAGCCCTCGGGTATCTTTCGCGGGTACTACCGCGCGCTCGTCGTTGCCAAGTATGTTATCCCGGTCGTATTCATCCCGCTGCTCTTCGTCGGGGTCTGGCAAGACCTGCGGCAACACAAGACAGGACTCGTAAGGATCCTGTTTCTGCTTGTTTATTCAGGCACCATACTCTCATACCCTATTCAGGACATTCGGTTCTTGCTCCCGCTCCTCCCCTTCTTTGTCTTCTACGCAGTTGTGGCACTCCGGTGGATAAGAACAAAGTGGTTTGGCTCCGCGCGCGTCCTCCCTCGCGTCATCGCCGCGACATTCTCTCTCCTCGTGGCAGCACCGAACCTGATCTGCCTCGAGGAGATCATCCACACAAACATCCGCTACACATCGGATCCGCTGCAGCTCTATGACCACTTGAGGTCGGTCGGGCTGGGGAAGAATATGTTCACGAGACCATGGCAACTCATGGGATCCTGGGTCAATCAGCACACTCCCGGCGACATCGTGATTGCGAGCGCCCTTAAGGACATGAGCATCTTCATCGGGGAAAGGAAGCTCCTGGAGCTTAACAACGGCGTGCCAGTGACGACATTCGACCACTACCTCCGCGATTTTGCCGTGGATGAGTTGCTCTCCGCGAGCTCGTGGGACGGCGTTCGTACGTATGAATTTCAGATGGCAGAATCCAAGCGGTTCTGGTTCGAACCCGTCAAACAGATCGCCGGCCTGCAACTCTATCGAGTCCACGCGACCTACACCTCGCCGAGGGAGGAATGGCTCGACACCAAGCGCATGCCGTTCGATACCGTGACGGCCAACGGCCTCCTTCGGAAGGGTCGCGCGGAGATTCTCAGACAGCGCTACGCGGATGCAATCGCTTCGCTCAGAAAGGCACAGGATCTCGCGCCAACGCAAGCAATGATGGCGTACCAGCTGACGGTTGCGTATGCCATGGATGGCAGGCTCGAGGATGCATCGACCGAGCTGCAGAGGCTCTTCACTTCTGCCCAGTCTTCAACCTTCACCCCGATTGCCTCACAGCATCTTGCTGTTGCGCAATTGCAGCGTCAAGCAGCCTCGTTGAACCCCGTGCAGCGCTCATTGGCGCTCTATGACGTCGCGACCTTCTATTGGAACCTCGGGTATTACCATCAAGCCTACGCGATTCTTCGGCAGACGCTCGGAGAGAACCCGACGTTCTTCCGTGGACTTCTGTGGGGGTGGTACTATGGGATTCAGCTTGGCGACACGACGCAGGCTGCCGTATACCTGCGGCAGCTCGAGAACATTGATGGTACGAATCCGGTGGTCCAACGGTTCCGTACGATTGCCTCCTGCTCCGACACGCTTCGCCGCCTTTCGAATCCGCTGAGGCGAGGTGAAATTCGCCTTGCGATCGCTCGCTCGTATGAGGCGGTGGACCTACCGGAGGAGGCCATTGACGAGGCGCAGCGCGCGATCCGCGAGAACCCATCGAGCGCCGAGCCCTGGCTCTTTCAAGGAGAGCTGTTCGAGAAGAGAAAAGCTGAACGGGCTGCCCAAGTTGCGTTCAGGCAGACGCTCAAACTGGATCCGACAAATGCGACGGCCAGAGCGAAGATCAAGGAGTAGGAGTTGCTCTTTAGCTCTTCTTGAAATATCTTGAATCAGACTGTTTCATCCTAATTGAGATAGATGAGGAGGAGAGGAACAAAATGTTGAGTGAGTAAGTGACCACTGGATTCTTCACAGGCACGGAGGCTGAACCGTTCCGGCGGTTACGACGCCTTCGGATGACCGACGCATTCCGCTCGATGGTTCGCGAGACAGAACTGTCGATCAAGGATTTCATCTACCCCCTGTTTGTTGTTCCCGGCACAAAGGTCCGGCGGGAAGTGACCTCCATGCCCGGCGTCTACCAGCTATCGATCGATGAGGTCGTGCGGGAATGTGTGGAGGTAAGGACCCTCGGAATACCGGCCGTCATCCTCTTTGGGATTCCTTCCCACAAGGATGAAGTCGGAAGCGAGGCGTACGAAGAAGCCGGAATTGTCCAGCTGGCAATACGGGCAATCAGAAAGGATGTGCCGGAAATGGTCGTCATCACGGACGTCTGCCTCTGCGAGTACACCTCCCACGGGCATTGCGGGATTGTAAGAGGAAACGAGATCGTGAACGACGAATCGATTGAATTGCTCGCCAAGGAGGCCCTGACCCATGCTCAGGCCGGAGCGGATATGGTTGCTCCCTCGGACATGTTCGACGGACGCGTGAAAGCAATCCGGACGGTCCTGGATGAAAACAATGTCCAGAATGTCCCGATCATGTCCTATGCCGCGAAGTATGCCTCAGGTTTCTATGGCCCGTTCCGCGACGCCGAGAGCACGCCGAAGTTCGGCGACCGCCGTTCGCACCAAATGGACCCGGCCAATTCCGATGAAGCTTTGCGCGAAGTGGAGCAGGATATCATCGAAGGGGCTGACATCGTTATGGTCAAGCCGGCGCTCCCATATCTCGATATCGTCAGACGCGTGAAGGATCGGTTCCAGATGCCCACGGCAGCCTACAACGTGAGCGGCGAATACTCGATGGTCAAAGCCGCCGGCCGCAACGGATGGATCGACGAAGGACAAGTGATGATGGAGGTCCTGACGAGTATCAAACGCGCCGGTGCAGATCTCATTCTGACCTATTCTGCGAAGGACGCTGCAACGGCGCTTCGCTAACCCGGCAACATCGTCGCCCGGATCTTAGCCCGCGAGATTTCGCTCTTGAGAAACGTCCTCGTTACCGGCGGTACAGGCTTCATCGGCTCCAATCTCGCCCTCGCACTCCTCAACGAAGGATGCTCCGTGCGCATTCTCCGCCGACGCGACTCTGATCTGCGCGCTCTCGGAAAGGCTGACGTCGAGCACGTTGTCGGTGACCTTCGCGATGCGCCATCCCTGAGAAGGGCTCTCAAGGGCTGCGACACCGTTTTTCACACCGCGGCGATGGTTTCGTATTGGAGGAAAGAGCGTGAGGAGATGTACGACATCAATATCGGAGGGACGCGCACCATTGTCGAGCTGTGTCTTGAACTCGGCGTGAAGCGGCTGGTGCACACGAGCTCGGTTGCCGCGGTCGGCTACGCGGAGAACGGCAGCCTTGCGGGGGAATCGAACGAGTTCAACTGGGATCGATTCGACATCGGCTACCGCATCTCGAAGCATCAGGCGGAGCAAGAGGTGCAGCGGGGCGCGCAGCGCGGCCTGGAGGCGGTAACCGTCAATCCCTCGATTGTGATTGGCCCGCGGGACATTCACTTTCACGGCGGGCAGCTCATCCGCGACATCCACAAGAAACGCATCTTCTACTACATCACCGGCGGGATGAACATCGTGTATGTCGACGATGTCGTGCGAGGGCACATACTCGCAGCCCGTCACGGGCGTCCCGGCGAGCGATATATCCTGTGCGGCGAAAACCTGACGCACAAGGAGATCATCTCCACAATCGCGAGCATCGTCGGCGGCTTACGGCCATTCTTCCGGTTTCCACCTGCGGCGGTTCGGATCATTGCCGCGACGGCGGAGGGGATTGGCAACCTGCTCAACGTCAAGCCGTGGGTGACGCGCGAGCTCCTCGCCAGTAGCGGAATGACGTATTACTTCAGCTGCCACAAGGCCCGGCGCGAGCTGGGCTATCAGATGACGCCATTCAGGGAGGCGGTACAACGCACGTTCGAATGGTACAAGGAACAAGGCCTTCTATGAGATCCCAAACAAGTCGGAGATCCAATTCGTGGAGGAAAGCTGATCGACGATATCGATGAAACCGAAACGCCCGTTCAGAACGCGAAGATCAGACAGACTCGTTGTGAACGCTCAGACCGTCATTCCCGGCGGCGTGAACTCTCCCGTTCGTGCATTCAAGGCTGTCGGCCGCGCGCCTCTCTTCATCAAAAAGGCGAAGGGGGCGTACGTGTGGGATGCAGACGGCAACAAGTTCAGCGACTACGTCGGCTCTTGGGGATCGATGATCCTCGGCCATGCTCATCCGAGAATTCTGAGAGCGTTGCGAGATGCCGCAAGTCGCGGGACGAGCTTTGGCGCACCGACCGCGCTCGAAGTAAAAATGGCGGAGCTCATCACAAGCATTGTCCCATCGATGGAGGTCGTCCGGATGGTGAACTCTGGTACCGAAGCGACGATGAGCTCTATCCGGCTCGCCCGCGCCTACACCGGGCGCGAGAAGATCATCAAGTTCGAACGTTGTTACCACGATCACGGCGACTCGTTTCTCATCAAGGCCGGATCCGGAGCGTTGACACTCGGCGTGCCCGACAGCCCGGGAGTACCTGCCGGTGTTGCCGGGGGAACGCTGACGGCACCGTTCAGTGACCTCGAGGCTGTCCAAGTCGTTGCGGAGCAATTTTCAGGCGAGGTGGCTGCCATCATCGTCGAGCCGGTAGTCGGCAACACGGGATGCGTTCCTCCCAAGCCAGGCTTCCTTGAAGGGCTTCGAAAGCTGTGCGACGATAAGCGGATCATACTGATTTTCGATGAGGCATGACCGGATTCCGCCTCGCGTTGGGTGGAGCGCAGGGACTCTTCGGCCTGACACCTGACCTGACGACCTTGGGGAAAATCATCGGGGGCGGACTCCCCGTCGGCGCCTATGGCGGGAAGAAAGAGATCATGAGCTTGGTTGCGCCGTCCGGCCCGATGTATCAGGCAGGAACGTTGTCCGGCAATCCCCTCGCGATGGCGGCGGGGTTTGAAATGCTGACGATCCTCACAAAGAGGAGATCTCTCTACAAAGAGCTCGGGAAGAGGGGGGCACAGTTGGAAGAGGGGATCCGAGGGAATCTCCAGAAGCTCGGGTTGCACCTGACGTTCAACAGAGTAGGGTCGATGTTCACACTCTTCTTCACTGAGCAGGAGGTAACGGACTACCCTTCGGCGACCTTATCCGATGCGAAGAGATTCGCGCAACACTTCAATGCCATGCTCGAACAAGGGATCTACCTGCCCCCTTCGCAGTTCGAGGCGGCCTTCCTTTCGGCAATCCATTCCCCTTCTGACATAGAACTGACTCTCAAAGCGAACCTCCGGGCGCTAAGAGTTGCCTACAAATAGAAACTCCGTTCCTTCACACCACGGAAGGAACGGAGTCCTGCGTTGCCAAGAACAGAGTCTATTGCATCACGATGTTGAAGTACCTTATGAAGGTTCCCATAACAGGATCTTCGACAGTTATGCGCACTTGGTATGTCTGGCCTGTGCTGACTGCACCCGGCAACGAGGCATTCGTGACATTGAAGGTAAAGTCAGTGATGTTGGGCCCAGGGAACCTCGCATACGGCGCGCTTGGTATCCCTGCCGACAGCGACGTCGTGATGTTCCACCCCAGCAGAGGATTCGGGTTCAGAACCACAGCATTTATCGTAGCCCCAAAGGCTAGCGGGTTGCCATTGTTATCCTTGATCGTTATCGAAATGGGTGCCGAAGACCCACCCGCGGTTGGTACCGGCACCGGAGTCGTGGGTATCCCCGTGAAGAAAACGCCTCCACCTGCAACGCCTCCACCTCCGACGCCTCCACCTCCGACGCCCACCCAGTTAACAAGAACGCTGTCTTGGACCCAGCGATCGCTGCCGCGACCTTGAGTCTGTGCCGTGACCCACGCATATCCTGATCTGCCGGCGATTTCATTGTAGTAGGGCATTCCTGCGGAGGGATTATAGTAGTACGGAGCAGTAAGGGGAAGGGGGTTGACCCCATACAGATAAGTGAATGCTGTGCCATCAGCCGTCGTATAGCTAGCAAATCCGGTCTGCCCTGTCTGTACGACCCCCGCCTGCGAGTGCAAATAAATGGCTGTGCCGGCCTGAACGGGGTTACTGAAGGTATCACCGACCGCCACAGTGAACCTGAGTTTCCAGATTAGGAGACCGGGATCGTATTGCCAGCCTTTGGGGTCTGGGAGCAATGTAAAATGATCTTGATCAGGGAAACCAGCGTGCACAGTGATTTTGACTGGCTCCGAGAGAATCACACCGCCATCGGGCAGCGGCACGCGGGCAACGAGTTTAAGGACCCCGGCTTGCGTTCCACTGACGACGCTCGCCGTAAATTGTCCTCTGTCGTTCGTTACTGCTGACGCAGGGATCACTTTCGGCGGGGTCCCACCACCGACCGATGAGTTCGGGTAGAAATCGATGGCAAATGTCGCTGACACTCTGTTTGATGTATCGATCGGGATGCCAAGCGAATCGCGCACCTCGTAGAGGATGACGGAGTTTTCGATGTTGCCCACGCCAGCCACGAAGAGATTAGTTGCGGTGGGATTTCCGACGATGGCAACCTTCGATGGCTTGTGAGCCGAGGGTGGCACGTCGATCACAGCGGCGGATGTCTGCTGGATTCCGGAGAATTTGTATGTCGCGCTGCCGTTTTGACCGCTCGTCACCTTGATCGTGATATTCACCAAGCCGCCGGGACCGCCTGTTCTGTTGTCTCGGAGACGAATCGAGAACTGAGTATACCACGGATCATCGGTGTCCGGCAGTATGACAGAATTATCGCCTTCAACGGTAATCTCTCCTGCTCCGGCACCATCGACAGAAACAGCAATCGCGGTCCCTTCCGTCAGCGGATTTCCATTGAGGTCCTGTACCTCGAAGTTAAATGAGTACGTGCCGCTATCGGGGATAACGAACGGCACCGAAGGAGCAACAATCTGCGGCGCGCCCGAGAAGACAACCGGTATCGTCCGGGAAACGACCGTGCCGCTGTCGCCGATCGTCTTCGCCGTGACGATCGCGATGCCTCCGGTCGGACGAGGATTGGCCGAGATCAGATCAACCGCCGCAATTCCATCGTTGTCGGTCGGTGAGGATGCCTGGATGACGCCGCCCGTTGTCGTGAAGTAGACAGCAGTTCCTGGCTGCACTGGGTTGCCGTCCTTGTCGCCCACAATAACCTGAATCTTATCGCGCAGGTTGTCATAGAGGAGGCCCGCGATGTTCGCCTTCGTCCTGCTGATCGAGAACCGTTCCTGGATCGGCAGGCCGCCGGAAATCGTGATACGCACGGGGCTGGACTTGATCACTCGACCATCGACGATAGTCGATGCAAACACTTGAATCACACCCGCTTTCGTCCCACTCGTCACGCGCGTACTCACACGTCCGGTCAGGGCATCAGAGACCTGCGACACGGGGAAAACAAACTCTCCACCCCCGGGCCCGCCAAGGATGGAGAAATTCACGTTTACTTTGTTGTTGCCGGAAACAGGAACGCCGATGGAATCACGGACCTCGAACGTCAGTTGGGAAGTTTCGTTCGATCCCGTTCCGCGGATCCCGATATTGTTACTTACGGCTCCCACAAGAAAGATACTGGCTGCCTTGCCCGAAATGGTGGACGTAATGGGGCTCGTTGTATCCGCTTTCAAGCGCAGCACGATCGACGTGTCGACTCCCGGATTAATCGCAAAGGCGACCGTGTCATTCCCGAATCCGACGCGCGAGGCGACCACCCGGCCTGCTAAACGAGCAGTCAGCTGGAAGTGGAGTGCAAAAGAACCGTCATTCTTGGAGGTATCTCTCGCCAACCCACCAAGGTCGTAAACGATCGCATACGGGACGGCTGAGAGGTTGTCATTCCTCAGAACCGTACCGTTGACCGTGGTCACTGTCACGCCTCCTTGTGACCCGACAGGCTCTGTCACATTCTGACAGCCAGGCTGGAGCATCAGAATCGCGACAATCCCCCACAGCAAAATCACTCGTATGTTCATAGAACTCTCCCCAGGTCCGTTGAACTGTTCCGGTGGCGAAGACTTGGTCATTGCTTCTTCATTCTTTTTTCGGTGTCGTCTCGCGCTTCCTTCAGTTTCTCCTGAATGAGATTCCGGCTCTTGCCCAGCTCGTTGATCCGCTCGTCGATCGTTGGCACGAGCTCTGCACGAAGAATGATCAACAGTTCCTTCCGATCGACGGTGACCTTGTCATACCCGAAGACGTATCGCAGGCCGAAGAACCACCACGGCAGGTCCTTGAGTAGCGGAATACCTTGACGCGTCGTGTTCTCCTCATTCGTATAGAGTCCGCCGACGTAGTTTTCCTCGCCATTCAGTAGCAGGATCCTCCCTGAATTCTCCGTCTTGTTGACGAGCGTGCTGACGGTCCCCGGCGCGACACTGCTTTTCGTCGCCGTGTACGAGAGGTCAATCAACTCATTGTTTCCGTACTTGTAGACCGTCGGCGTAATCTCGAGGATTGTGCCGGCGCTGTAGAACCTGTCAATGACATTTCCCGCAAAGTCCCTCTCCTTGATGGAGAAGTCGGTGCCGACCTGCACCCGCCCCTTCGATCCGGAACGAACGGTCACTTGCGGACGCCCGATGACTTCACCGAGCTGTTCGCTTTCAAAAACCTTCAGCGCCCCCTCGACAGTCACCGCGAGTCTCTTGGAGGTCGGCGACACCGTGGCGCCAAACACGTTGCTCGAAACAAGGTCCGCACCGGAGAACTCAACGCCGAGGTTGAGATCATTTCCGCGAAAGATGCTCCAGTTGAGTCCGACCTCACGCGCCTTGGATTGGTCGATCTCAACGAAAATCGCGGAGATCGTCACCTCGCGGGTCTTGGCAATGATCGCCCCGGAATCCGCTCGGGCGGCCCCGCCGGGGGCTGGTACTCCACCGCCCGTTGCCGCACCCACGGGAATCACCTGGAAATAGTCCGGCTTTTCCTCATACCAGAGGCTGTTCGTCCGCAGAATCAACTCCAAGGCATCCCTCCAATACATCGTCTGGATCTCCACGCCGATCTTCGTGGTCATCGCCAATGGATCGATGACCGGCTTTTTCAAGAACTTCTTACTCAACTCGCTCAGTGCCTGGATGGCCCGGTCGTACGGTACATCTTCCTTGAATGAAACGAGCTCGTCCTGACTCACGATTTCTTTACCCTTCGCAGCTCGTTTGATCCTTTGTTCCTCCTGATTCTGAGCGTCGGCCACCCGTCCGAGCAAGAACACGCTGCAGACGAACAGCATAAAGAATCGTTTCTTCATGACTCCCTCATTGACGTTTCTTCTTTTCGAATACCATTTTCTGTTCAACCTTGCGCGTGACCCCCCCTTCGTTCAATGTGAACACCACCTTGCTCTCGGCGGGACTAATCCGACTCAGGAAGCCTCGCCACACTTTGTCCCCCAGGTGGAGCACGATCAATTCTCCCCTGTACAGGATGAACGCCTTCCCAGGTAACACGGCCCTGACATCGGCACCTTTCACATCAATTTCGCCCTCGGGCGCTTCCGCCGACACCGATAGCGCCACTAAGGGACTGAAGGGATCGAAGGGAGATTGCGTGTACGTCAGCGATTTCGCTGCCAGCGACGTGTTTAGCTCTTGGATGTTGGTGAAATATGCATGCAGCTCCATTTGAAACGCGATCCAATTCCGCGATTCCCTCGTAATCTGATCAACCGCCTCCCGCGTTTCAAAGTTGATCCAGTTGATCTTGTAGAGCCTGTTGCCGTTCTCCAGGTAGTAGATGAACTTGTACAGATTCTCAAACGCCCCTTCGCCATCGGTGAGCTGATAGATGTTGTAGCCGTACGGCCCGAGGTTCCTCGTGCCCTCGAAGGTCATGTTGAATCGGACAAATTCGTTGTCACCGGAGAACCCCGCTTCGTCGATACCCTTGCTCATGTAGGCGTACGTCTGGGAGGTGATATCAAATGGAGGAATCTCCTTGCTTCGAGAATCGTATCGGCGCTTGGTGTCCGCGAGGATATTTGTGAGCACCTCGACTTCGCTCACGGTCTGCGGGAAATCGACCAGCTCTCTCTCTATCTTCTGGATCTCAGTCTGCGCAGCCTTCAGCTGTTTCGGCTGATACCACACCCAATAGCCACCGAGGCCCATCGTAATTACCAAGAAAACGGCAGCGAGGACGATCGTGTTACGTATCTTGAATGACATACTCGGCTACCGTCCTCTAGTTGCTGTGGACACGATATCACTCTTATCGACCTGTTCGACCAACAAATCGAAATCGTAGATGACCTTGTCCCGGATCGTTGTGGTTCGCACCGCCTTCAACGTCGCCTTCTCAAACAGGCTGGCAAGCCGCGAAATGCGCGTTCGGTAGATCGACTTCCCGCTGATTTTCAGACCTCCCGGAGTCGCCTCATCTCGCTGAACCCGGTAGATCCACAACGAGTTCAAGTCTTCGAGGCTGTTCGCAAGGTAGTGCAGGACGCGACTCCACCGGTCGCTGCCGGGAGCGATCGAATCATAGACAGCGGCAGCCCGCTGGTAGCGCGCGATGTCCCTCTGCAATTCTACACGTCGGGCTCGCAAGAGCTCCAGGTCTGCCAGTTCTTTCTGTTTGCGCGTGAGCAATTCCCTCGTTCGTTTGATCTCCGCCGTGCGGGATTGGATCGCCGTGGAGAAGAAGACGATCGATCCGATGATTAGGGCCGCCATGATCCATCCATGCCAGGCAAGCTTGAACGCCTTCTGTCCCTCAATGATAGCCAGCGGACACAGGTTGACATCATAGAAGCCTCTGTGTTTCGGGTCGAGCACTCTCCAGGCTGTCGCCAAGGGGATCGCGTATTCCGATACCGCTTCGCCGATCACTCCTTCGAACAAGCTGAGGTCGAGCTCCGGCACCTGGAGGTACTCCACCGCCGAACTGGAGAATTGGGGGGCAAGTGATTCCCGAAGATTGACCTTGTGACTCTCACCGCAGAGAATGATGCGGTCGATTCGGGTCAGGGCAATGTTATCTTGCTCAAGGAGAATACGACTGTAGACGGTGTTCTCGATGTTCGACGATCCGTACCCCTCACTGATGATGGGCGCGAAGTGGAGGTAGTTCTTTCCCTGCATGAAGATCAGTCGGCTGAAGTCATGACCGACATACACGAGGACCGTCACTTCCTCATCTTCAATCTCATAGCTCGAACGGACCAGACCGAGCAGCGCAGTGTCGGCGCTGTCCAGCAGGGAGATCTTTGGGACCCTGTTGCCGACAAACGGTTTGATTTCACTGAGCATGTTGTAGATTTGGAGCCCGTCTTCACGGACGATGCTCAGGAGTCCGCCTGGTGCCGTTGGGATGAAATCAAGTGCATCGATAGCGGGGGCGGCGGATCTCATAGCGGAAAGCTCCCGCGAGACGTGCTTCTTGAGCTTTATTCCCTTCAGCCCAAAATCACTCTCGAATTCCTGGTATGTGACCGCAGGCTCGCTCAGGGCGTAGGAGAGTGTGTATTTCGAAGAGGGAAGATCACTGAGCACGAAAAGCAACACGGAAGCGTTGGTCTGCACCTCCCCTGCGCTCATCTCCGGCGCGGCCGTCGACTCCGCGAACTCTCCCGTAGCGGCCAGATCCTCGGTCATGCCCACCTCCCCCACACCCGGAACCGCTGCCTTCTCTTCGAACTTGTTGATCAAGGCCACCGTCTTGAAATCCCGAAGGGTGACCGTCTTCGATTTCATCGACAGCTGCACGAACTTGAGCTCAAGACCATCGACAAAGAGAGCAACCGCGGTTTTGCCTTGGCCAGGAGTGTATGGCATTTCGAGCTGTGCTCCCTATTGTGTTTGACTAATTATGATAGTACAGTTCCGATCCCACATGCCGAGGATTCCTCAACCTTCGGTCGGGCTCACCTGCAAGAGTTGCTGTATACGGCGCTTGTTGTTGGCAAAGTTGATGGCGTTCTCAAGCGAGATCTTCTTCTGCAAATACAGCCGCTTGAGATCTTGCTCGATCGTGATCATACCTTGTTCCATTCCTTCGGAGATCATTTGATAGATCTCCCCGGTATTGTTGTTCTTGATCGCTGCGTGAACGGATGGAGTACGCAGCATGACTTCCTTCGCGAGAACACGCTTCCCGTCCAAGCTCGGTACAAGCTTCTGTGATATGACGCAGCGCAGCGTGTCCGCGAGGCGATTCCTGACACGCTCCTGCTCAATGGGCGGAGTCTCACCGATGATGCGGTCAATGCTCTCGACTGCCGACGCTGTGTGCAATGTGGAAAACACTTTGTGCCCAGAGTCCGTTATCTCCAAGGCCGTCAGGATTGTATCAGGGTCACGAAGCTCACCGATCATAATGATATCGGGGTCCTGACGCAGTGCCTGGACGGCACCGTCTTTGAATCCTAGGACGTCACGACCGACCTCGCGGTGACGGATGATGCAACGATCGGACCTGTGAACGTACTCAACGGGCGAGGCGATGATAACGACATGAGCGTCGACGGCGTGATTGTTGGCGTCGATGATCGAGTCCAGCGTCGAACTCTTGCCGGAACCCGTGATCCCCGTGATGAGGCAGAGCCCCTCTTTCGTACCCGCCAAGCTCAGTACTCGAGTGACGTTCTGATGTAACTCCAGGCTCTTGTACGGACGGACGGCGTTGTTGATCGCTCGCATGTTCAGGGCGAGCTGATCGAGGTCAAAATAGGCGTCGGCACGGAACCTGTGAAATTCGTTGTTCTCCAGATACAACATATGGGAGAAATCAAGATTCCGATTCTCGTAGAGAAACGTCCGTTGACGCTCCCCAATAACGCTCTGGATCAGGTAGCTCATCTCGTCAGGTGCATGCTGACCCATCACCTTGTCCGGTTTCTTCGATCCGTAAATGCGATACCAGATGGTGTTCTGCGACCCATATCCCCCCATGTCGATATCAGATGCGTTGAGAGAGAGCATCTTGGTCAAGAAGTAGTTCAGCAAGGCACGCAGCTGCTGCTTGTCACTTTCATCCATGCGAGACAAGACATCTCCAATCATCATCTGGCGTTCCAAGCCAGTTATGGTGGTTGGGAGTTGTGAGGCCAGATCCCTCAGGAGTCTGCGCGAATCCGCTACGAACGGCGGTTCTTTCTGACTGATCAGTGGAGTTAAGTCCGGGGGTGCTGGTCTTGGTGCAGCAGAATTGTGTGGTGAAGTCGTCATCCGAGTTTCAGTATTGTTCTGGATGGACGTAGCTATTCGCAGATCAAGTCGGCCGTCGGAGGCCCGAGCCTTGACGGACAGATAATAAGAAACTCATAAAGAAAATGCAACTCCCTTAAAGGGAAATTTCTAAAGTTTGTCATATTTGCAGAGCTTAAGCGAGCTTAGGTTTTCTCTGCGAAATTCCGGTTTTCTTCTCAAAAATGAACACCTTCCGCGGGCCAGAACCCAAGGTCTCGGCCAATGTGTGCCTCGCTGATTCCGGGCTCGGGCCGTGATCCGCAGCAACAAGCGGGCGACGAGTCGAGAAGCCAAGGATTCCAGCGGAGGTTCATGGACACACTCCTCAACACACCACGCTTACGTGAGAACCGGCGATTATTCCCTCCGTCGGGACTTCAGTGCTTCGAGTCTGCTCTCGGCATGAACAGCTGGCCCATGTAGTTCCCTTCCCGATGTCTTGACTCCTCGTCACACCTCAAGACGACCACCTCAGCATTACGGAGCCGAACTTGAGGCAACACCTGACACAAGCCACGTCCGTCAAGTCTCTTTTTCTCCGCACCGAGTACCTAGGGAGAACGAAATTCATACCACCCTCGGAACGAATCTTTTAAGACGAAATCATCAAACAAGTTGTGATACGGGGCAAACTTAGGCGGTCCAGACTCTGCGCGGACTGCTTCGGTAGCAGTCAGCTTCCGGGCGACGCGCGTTCCTGCCGGATCCTCTTTGCGGCACTTAACCCAGAGGAGGCTTCTGGATGAAGTCTGTTGAAGATTTCCACGGCGGTTGAACGCCTGTTCTGGAATGCGATCGGTAGCTCAGCAGAAAACTGCTGTTCTGGGGGCGCCGCGCAGTCGCAAAGGCGCTTAGGCCAAAGGCATCCTGCAGAGCAGCAGGCACTCCTCACGTAGGAGGCTGTATCCACTTGGCAGGCGTGACAGTCCTCCTGACTCCCTGACGAAAGGAGGGGGGCGATTTGAGAACGATTCCTTGTCTCTGACAACCCGACGGGGCAAAGAAGCTCGGCGGGCCTACGTACCACACATTCTTAGGTTAGAAGGCGTTGCCAACCTCCCTCTTGCCTTAAAAGGACGAAGGCACTCGATTCCAGCGAGTGCCTTCTCCGATTCTACGTCTATCGTTGTGATTACTTGAAGACGGCCGGTGCTAGTCACCCTCCGCGGTCGTAGTCGCTACGACTTCTTCGATGGTTGTCGATCCCTCCTTCAGCCGTTCCATTCCGGACCGGCGAAGGGTCCACATCCCGTCTTTTGCCGCTTGCTCGCGTATGGCGTTCTCGTCGACTTTTTCGCCGGCATTCAGGATGATCGTTCGGATCTCCTTCGTGAAATAGAGCGCCTCGTGGATAGCCGCTCGACCCTTGTATCCCCCGTTGCATTTGTCGCAGCCGACAGCCGTGTAGAACGTGTGACTGTGCACCTCCTCTTTCGAGAAGCCGAATTTGAGCAAGTCTTCCTTGTCGCCAGCTGGCATGGGCGCTCTGCACACTTTGCAGAGGGTCCGGACAAGACGCTGCGCGACGATGACATTAATGGCGTAGGCGATCAAGAACGGCTCAATGCCCATCTTGTAGAGACGAGCGACGGCGCTCGGCGCGTCGTTCGTGTGAAGCGTCGAGAAAACAAGATGGCCTGTGTTTGCAAGCTTGATGGCCGTTTCGGCCGTGATCTTGTCACGCATTTCACCGACGAGGACAATATCCGGGTCGTGACGCAGAATACCACGGATGGCTTGTTCGAAACCCATCTTCGGGCCGATCTTCAACTGGCGGGCCCCTTTGATGATATACTCCACCGGCTCTTCAACGGTCAGAACGTTCACCGTCGGATCGATCACCTGATACAGAGCCGCAATCAGCGTCGTTGACTTTCCAGATCCCGTAGGGCCGGTCAGAATAATGATCCCCTGGGGCTTCGAAATTGCCTTGTAGAAGAAGCTGCGCGCAGGTCCTTGAAGACCGAGCTTCTCCAGATCGGTGATGACTTTTCTGTCGTCGAGAACACGGATGACGCAGCTTTCGTACTTGCTCTTGAACTCTGTCGTGACGATGGGCATAATCGACACGCGGAAGCGAATCTGGTGGCCGTCGATCACGCGCTGGATGAACCCGTCCTGGGTCATCTCGCGCTCGAAACGGTCAACGTTCTTCGTCCGGTCCTTGACCACGGCCATGACCGCTTCGGGCATCGTGCTTTCCTGGCAATGCCAGACCTGCAAGTTGCCGTCGACGCGGAACAAGAAACTCGTCTTGTTCCCTTCGGCAGGCACGACGTGGACGTCGCTCACCCCCCTGCGGACGGCTTCGACCAAGCATCCTTCGAAGAGATTCACCAGTGCGCTCTTGCTGATCTCCGCCTCAAGGGCCTGCTCATCCACCCCTTCGTCGCCCGAGATCGGTTCATTGACGGCCATCGCCTCCTCCCGTTGCAGGAGCTTCAGAAACTCGTTTTGCGCGGGAGCCACCCTCTCCATCAGGACCTGAAGGTCCTTGAGCCGGACGAAACATATCTCGTATTTCTTGACATTGAAGCTTCGGGCGACAACCGGCAAGTTGCGATCCGTGGGATCGGCGGCGACGATGATAAGCTTGTCAGGCTGGCGTTCGTCATATTTGAACGGAAGCATCTTGGACTGAACCATTGCATCGCGTTGCTGCTCCGGTAAAGCATCGACGAACCTCTTGATGAAGTTCATGCGACCTTCGTCGAGCTTTTCATCCGTCAGGTAGATCTCGCGAAACGCATACAGGTTGGCAACTTCCCGGAATACCGCGTCGTGATCAGCGCCAAACTCAGCAACCAGAATCTGCCCGAGGTTCTTACGATTCTTCTTGTTGTCCTCGGAATCCTTCATCTTCAAGGACTTCTCGAGGGTCTCAAAATCGATAATCCCCTTCTTCAAAAGAGTATAACCGATTTTATCAGTTATGTCTATTTCTGGCATGGTTGTATCCCCCGTAAGAGATTAGGAAATCGAATACAATCTCAATCCAAGAACCACGTCGCTCGCTAGTTGAGCCCAACCAAGTACATGATGTAGTGAATAATCGTCCCCGGAGCCTTCGGACGTATCGTCGCGGTCTCGGAGGAGACCAGCGTCAGCGCCGTGAGCACGAGCATGATGATCATCGAAACGGAAAGTTGAATGACTTCGATCGCATTCGCCAGCTTGTAAGTAGTCTCCTTCTCATAGTATTCCGCGAGCTGGATCGCCGTGTTCTTGACCGTTCCGGTCTCTGCGCCGGAACTGAACCGGGAGATCGCCGTCTGCGTGAAGACCCCCGTCGCCTGAAAGGATTCTGTCAGTCCTTTCCCTTTCTCCAACATCATCGGGATCGCGATGCTTTTGATCTGGTGCTCCATGTATTTGTTGCCGCATGCCTCGGCCGCCATCCGGATGACGTCGATGTTTTCGCCCGAGCCGCTGTAGAGGGCATAGAACACGCGACAATAGATCTCGATCGCCGTCTTGTGCAGCAGCGGGCCGATCACGGGCACCTTGATGATCGTCTTGTCCATCAGGAACCTTCCACGCTCCGTTGAAAGGAATCGTGAGAGGAGGATGATGGGAACAAAGATGGCGATCATCAACGGAAGGAAATTCGCCGTGAGCCACCGGCTGAAGCCCAATGTCGCTTTCGTCATCGGGGGCAGTTCGATCTTGAACTTCTCAAACATCTCAGCCGTCGCAGGAAAGATGTAGCCAACGTAGAACAGAACAGCGAGGAACAGGATAAAGAGGGTCACCAACGGCATGATGAGGGCGCTCTTGAGGTTCCGCTTGAACTGAGCGTTTCGCTCCAGAAACTTAGCCGTGCTTTCGTAGATCTCGGTCATATTGCCGCTCTTCGAGGCGAGGCCGAGCATGTTCGCGGTGAACTTGCCGAACACCGTGGCCTGCTTTAAGAAGACCTTCTCACTGTCCTTCCCCTGTTTCAACTCGGTGTTGATCTCCTTTAGGGCATCGCGGAGCGCCGGGTTAGCGGTGTCATTCATCAGCAGCACCAGGATCTCGTTGAACGGTAGCTTTTGCCGCATGAGATCCGCGCTCATGCGCACAAACGTTATCACCTCTGTCGTGGGCGCTGCTCGCTGCTTGTGGCCGAAGAGTTTCTTCCGGACGTAGATGACCCGGTAGCCCATCTTCTCGAGGGCTTGCTTGACCTCATCCTTCGTGTGCGCCTTCTGCTCGCCATCGATGGGTTTCTCCGTGCCCTTCTGCACGCGATAGAGCCAGCTCACGCGCTCAAAAACGGCGGTGAGCTTGAACCTCTTCTCCATTGATATCAGTGACGCCTTTTGCTTCGCATCCCTGAGACTGTCGGCGTTGATCATACCCGAGACGGGCTTGCCGCCAACCGTGATTCCTTCGATCTTGAACTCAGCCATAGCTTCCCCCTGAAAACTTGGGTCGTCGATAGTTCCAGAATAGAGCGAAAAAACTCACTAAAATAATACGACAATTACCAGACTCTGTCAAGCTGCGCCGGCACCCTTCTGTTGGTTCGTGCATATTCTGCGGTGAACTCACGCAATTGCTTGTCCGGGGGGCAAAAAAACAGACATCCCGCCGAAGCGGGATGTCTTGGCCTGCACAATTCTCATCAGGTGATTTCGACTTACTGGAAATCACCGAAGTACGACCAGCTCGTCAGATGCCCATCACCGTCAATCGTAACCGTGATGTAGTTTGACGCATTCTGTCGAGAAGTCGCCACGATCCCGATCGTGTTCGCAGCCGGGGTGGCGACATAGGTTCCGTTCTCGTTCGTCCTCATCTTGATAGGGATCGAGAAGGTCGTGTAGTCTCCCTGACCACCGCCCATCGATTGCGGACGAATTCTGAACTGATACGCCTGGGCAGCCAGGTTGTTCAGGTCGTTGATCATCGCGTCCCGGTTGGACTGGACGCTTTGGGCGCTGAACAGGCTCAAGCCCACTGCGATGGCGATACCCACGATGATAACGCCGAGGATGATGAGCAGAAGCTGCTGTTGACCCATATGTAAATCTCCTTGCTTGGTAGATGTGGGAAGACCCGTGGGTTATGTTGGACACTGGATCAACTTGTGCAACATTCGTGCCAACACGACATGCAAACCAACCTTTCAAAATCGTGCCAAAAACCTCTAGCTCTTCCTGCGCCAATGCCTCCCTAGACAGAAATAATTACTGGCTCAGGTAATCTTTTCTTCAGTATTTGCCCCCTCTCCTTGCCGACAACCACACATCGAATGAGCGCCTGTTCCTTCGATAGGCCGTAGCCACCACTAATTCCACTTAGGGACACGGTGGCAGGAAGCAATCGGTGCCTGGGTGTCAGGATTGGCCCGAATGGACCGTTCTTGGTAAAACTGCGATCTGAACCTACCAGAAGTCCTGGTTTACTTTGAGCAAGTAGGTTGTCCCTATCTGGAGGAGTATGATCAGGAGAAATACGCGGTTGCTCTTCTCAGATTTGAACAGGCGAAAGAATTGTGCCGTGGCAACAAGACACACCAAAGGCACAACGAAAATCCAGAGCCGGGCAACCTCACCTTGAGTTCGACCAACCAAATCCATGCTCAACACCGCAACTCCCAAGGCGATCGCGAAGATGCCGGCCCACGTGATGGACTTGAAGTTGAGATGAATCGCGCCGTCGATGACACCGACGAGACATAAAAGCGCCACTGGTATGCCAAGCCACACGGCAAACTCGATCAGGTTCACAAGCACTGACCAATACACTGGCACTCGTACCTGAATCTTCCATGCCTCGTGATGTGCGAGCGCATCCCCGAACCGAGCAAGAATATCATAGTTCAGAATGGCTCGAAAAGAGAGATCAGCCAGCACTGCCCCTACGAGCATCGTTAGGAAAAGCACGACAATTCTCCGACTAATTCGCCTTTGCCAGCCGTGCAGGGCACCGCAGAGAACAATCAATGGGCCCAGGAAGAGCAGGGCAAAAGTGAAGAAGAGGGAGATGTAAAATGCCACTCCCGCCAGAACCCCATAGACGCTTCCTTGATTTCGAATTGCCAGAACGCCAAGAAGAAGAACGGAGGTAGCAAAGAGTGGAAAAAAGACCTGGTCAGTGTGAAGCGTGACGAGTGTAACTGACGGTACAAGGAGAAACAAAGCACAGGCACGGAGAGCAACAGCTTCATCTGCAATAATGCGCCCAAGCGCGAAGAGTGGGAAAACCGTCAGGTACGATATCAAGGGCCACACAAGACTCGCGAACGTCGTCAGCCAGTCCAGTCTCGAAGCAAAGGATTCGTTCGATTGGATGGCTCTTCCCAAACGCTCAGTCACCATATAAAGCAACAGCTGGCCGGGGGGCTTGCTCCTCGCGTACCGGCCCAGCTTATTCTCGTGAAGAAGTTCCTCGTAATGAGACATCGTCGACCAAATGCTCTGCTGCTGGACTGCGACCACGGCAAATTCCGCGTGACCCGTCGTCACCATGCGATCTCGGATTCCATCGATCCCTCGACCCTCAAGGAGAGCAAAGCCGTGCTGCATGCAATATCCTGCAAGAACCAAGATCACGAGCTGCCCGATCTTGGCTTTGACATTCATCCGAACGACTGTCAATGCTATCGAAGCCGGAACAATAATAACCAAGAAAGCCGGAAGATTCCCTCGAGGCTTGTCGATAAAATCCCAGAACCATCCAGGCAGTAACCTCAATACCGGCAAACGAAAAGCGAGGATTACCCAGAGCGACATCGTCAGGAGGATGATGATTGCGAGAACTATCCTCCGGCTTGTGAGAGAATCCTTGAACATGATCTAGCGGTTACCCTCTACGGTGGGAATCGGCGTCCTGAGAGACACCTCAGGATCTACGATGGAATATTTGGGCAGCGGCACGCTCAAAAGCTACCACGTTTCAGACTCAAAGGCAACGAGCATTCGGCGCTCGACAGATAGGGAAAGAAGAAACACCCACTGTCAGGCTCCCCGTGGGACACGAAGCGTTGAGCCGGCGAAAAGGGACACCGTTCGTGAGTGGGATTCCGGCTCTACGGCTCATTCCGAGTAATCGGTACTCGTCTCCACGAGACGATTTCAGATCAAAGACACAGTACAATTGTGAGCGAACGGGGCATCAGCCGCCGGTTCTAGAGACAAATGGTTCTCGTGTCATCCCTCGGATCAAGAGAAAACAGACGACGAAGAGCACTGCAAGCAACACTGCCCCAACAGCCAGGAGATTATCCATGGACAAACCAGCATGCCGAAGCAGGAAGGGCGCGATGCGCGCACCTCTCAGGTTGATGATCGGAGAGTAATGCCAGTCCAAGTACAGGAGATCCCCCTCGAACACGTCAATACCCCTCACCCGCTCCGTGAACTTCAGAATCTGGAGATGGGAAAATAACTCTCCGAGGCAGAAATAGAATTGCTCCAGAGAGCAAACGAATGCGCCAAATGTAACCAAGCCAAACGACTTGAGAGAGCGCACCTGCTCTTGCCTCCGGAGCCAGAATGCCAGCGGTATCAAGAAGAAGGGTGTAACCATCAACAGATACCTCGGTCCGATGCAGAAGCCGCCGTGCCAATCGCTCCTCGACGCGATGAACAGAACACGAAATGCTACTGCCGCCAGCACGACCCAGAAGACCTTCCGATGCTCGAGACGGAACCCTCGCCACGCCAAGAGACCCAGGATAATCGCCGGCGAGAAGAAAACCAACCCCTTCCCCGCACCGAAGAAAAGACCGAATAAGCCGCGAAGAGGAGAAATGAATGTGCCGTATCCAAAGATGATTGCAGAGCTCGCACTGACGGTGCGGCCCGTCTCGAAGAAGCTCCAGAAGCGAGCATAGTTGTAGACCCCGAGCAGGAACAGAAGAATGAAAATCGCGAACGAGAAGACGCTTGCCCGCTCGAGCCTCTGCCAGATGTTCGCTCCTCCCGCTTCCTGTTGCCAGAAGAAGAACGCGGCGAAGAATGGGGCGAACAACGCAGCGGTGATATGCGCGGTCATTGCTAGCCCGAGCCAGATACCACTCAGGAAAACGGTTTTGTACGATCTCAGCCCCTGGATAACGGTTGGCTCGTCCTCGGACCGAACAAGGTAATAGAAGGAGACAAGGACGAGAAGTGTGGCCAGCGGCTCGCTGAAGAAGGTGCCGGAGTACGGCCAAGCGAGCGTGCCGAAGGCATAGAGAATCGAAACGAGAAAGCTGGCCGGAATCGATCGCGTGAGCCGAAGGAGAATCAGCCAGAAGATGAAGACACTCAGCGCGGTGACGATCACGTTGAAAATCGACGAGAGCATGCGCAATGCGTGAGGTCTCGGATTCTTTGTCGTGGTATCCTGGAGAAGATCGAAGAATCCTCTCTCCGTGAATTGGCTCAGCGGAAGCAATGGTGCGTATCGTTTGTACCAGCCCGTCTCATTCACGAGATCGGCACTCTTCACTATCGGAGCGAGGAGGATCGACTCCAGCGGACCGAAGATAGAATACAACTTGCCTCCTCTCCCATACGCCACGCCGAACGCCTTCCACCCTTCGAGTTCCCTTTCGACGCTAAAGTCCCCTTTCAGGGCCAGGGACTCCGCCACCCTATAAACCACTTCGCTGTCAGACGATCGAACTCCGCCGTACGTCGTGAAGCCGTAGATCGCCGCACTCAACAGGAAGAGGACGAGACCATAGGTCCGGACTCGCTTCGGTGGCAAGTCTGTCATCGTTATCCGCATCGGATCCCTCTCGTCGGAAACGAATACACGTTGACGCTGGCGCCTCGTCTGTGCTTCAAGTGCCCAATTGACGGTTGGTGCTTGCAGCGCAGGGGGGCGAACGGTGTTCTGTGGGCCCTGCTGGGCTCGAACCAGCGACCCGCAGATTATGAGTCTGCTGCTCTAACCAACTGAGCTAAGGGCCCGATCATGATCAAGCAAGCGAATTTGCGATTTTCGATTTATGATTAGAGCCCATCTCAAAAATGTCGTAAGGCTTGAGAATTCTTCTCGCAAAGCCGCAAAGATCGCCAAGAACAACCTTTTTTCAAATTTCTTTGCGGCTTGGCGACTTTGCGAGAGTGTTTTTGAGATAGCTTCCAGTAAGAGTCTGCTGCTCCCCGCCCGCCCATACTCCGGGACTTGAAAGGCGGTCGGGCGGGTAACCAACTGCACGCCCGCCGCACTCCGCTCCTCAGGACGCAGGCGGGAGCCAAGGGCCAGATCATGATTAAGCAAGTGAATTTGCGATTTTCGATTTATGATCGATGATTCCAGGGAGTCCGCTTAAACAAGGTACTCATTTTCACCATTTTGTTCAACACTGTACCACTACACTTACACCTCAGCCTTGTTTGCCCCCGTCAATCCATGTCCCTTTTTCCGGACGGTACCACGAAGTATTTCAATCGCGCGATTTCCCAGGGTCAAATTGCCGTCGACAGGTATTGGGCTCGCCGCTCTTTTCATGGGTCGATCACAATGGCTCATTGCTCCCGGTAGTTCCATCTTTGTGTTCTAGATGCCAAAAGTACCATCGCTCAGTAGAGTCGCGTTCAAACAGCAAGAACGGCTTGTTGGTCGAGTCGATTCCTGCTTTATATACTATCTGGCGGAGGTCCGATTCGCTTCTCCAACCTCTCGGGAGATACAGCGAAACGTGGAGCAGAAAAATATCCCGGCGTTGCGGCGGGAAAATCGATTCAGGAGAAGAGGGATAGACGGACCTGATCGTTTTGTCTTCCAGATCCTGGAAAAACAACGCATCGGCCGTTGGGAAAAACTGCACGTGAAGCGGTTCAGCTTCCTTTCGATGTTTTGCCAGCAACTGGGCAACCGACTGTTTGTCTGATGCCGTGAAGTACGGTACGTCCAACGCCATCCTCATATCAATCCATCTCATTGAATATGGATACCCCTTGGGGCTTTCGATCATTCCGAGCCCCGTATTCACGAAGAGAGCCACCAGGAACAAGCCCGCATAGAGCACTTTCTTCCGGGCGGGGTTCATCAGTTCGATAACGACGATGGTGACCAGAAGGTATGCAAACGCGTCAAAAACCTGGTACCAGATCTCGTGTCCAATCTTGTTCACTATCCACATGGCTGACGCAAAGAGCGTGAGCAGCAACAGCCGCCTGTTTTTCTCCATCAATGAATGAACGAGCGTGATGAGAAGGACGCAGACCGCACCGCGGCTGCTCCAGGTCGCAAATGACCCGATAAGATACCTCTTCTCTTTTCTTGCGAACTGGTAGGACATATCGGAGATAAAGTCCCCCCAATGAAGCGCCGCATAGAAGAGATACGCGGACACCAGTACGCCTGCGATGACCAGGAGCCACCGGTCAAACCGATTCGCCCTCAGTTCGTCGCCGAAATAGTACACCTGGAGAAAGAGATAGAAGAAACCGATCAAGACAAAACAGACAGTGTTCGGATGAATCAGACCCAGGAGCAACAGAAGAATGATCGCCGTGATCGATTTCCCGCGGTCAAAGAGCACCAACGCGCCGACAATGCCGAGCAGGAGCAACGCCTCCATTCTCGCAACGTTGCCCATGATGATGAAGTACCGATCGAGAAAGAACAATCCGCTCAACGTGAGCAGGAAGAACCGGGATTGCTCCCGTTTCCAGAGGAAAGCGATCAGAACAAAAATGGACAACGTCAGCACGAGGGAAAAAGACCTCGCCGCGAACAGACCCGATCCGGTGATCTTGAACCATCCTCCCAGAAGAACCATGTAACCGGGAGGCATCCAGAGGATGTCGCGGGCAGGATTCAACTGCGGGGTGAACAACGATGCATGCTGTTGAAATGCGGTTGCCTGCTGAACGAAGACAGCTTCATCAGGCCACGGGATGGGAAATGTCCAGCCTGCAGCCACGTGCAGCCGCACGGCGGCAAGAGCGAACAGAATGATCAAACCATAATAGGCGGCATCTGAGAGTTTGTTCTTTTTCATTCCGGCAATCTCAGTCCTGCGAATAGTCTGAGCGATCATTCAGAGACAGGTCAATAGTTTTTGGGAACTCGCACATGCCGGATCACTTTGGACGATGTTGATCGACGCTCAATTCGTGATTCTGCTCTATTATTTCGTCGATGCTTATCGTGCTCCGCGTGAGACTCACCAGGGAATCCCTGCCGACCATCTCATTCAATATCTTCTCCGGGAACACATCCGTCAGGACGAACACCCGGCGGTTTTGGAGCCTGAGTTCACGTGCAAGCCTCGCCGCGTCTGCTCCTTCATCGGCCATGACGTCGAGGACAACAACGTCTCGTGAAAGCACGAGTGGTCCCGCCGCATCCTTGGCACCCCAATACGCGAACAGAGCGGAATGATCTGGTATGGTCGATTCCAGGACTTCAAGTTTCGCTGCATTCTTCGCCCTTTGCATCCGTGATGCTGAGAGGTCAAAAGAGACATGCACAAACAGTCCCCATGCAACGGAGCAACTGACCAGAATCAGGAGGACCTGAGCCATCCTCTCCTTGGATCGAAAGAACCAGACGAGCACCAGAAGCAGAGCCAGAGCAAGCGGAATTCTAAGCAGAGCGATCTCACGCAGGGAGCGGGACGGAAGCATGAGAGCCATAGCAAAGAGCACTCCAGATCCGATCAGACCAATGATAAAGGCGGATGGACGGGCGGACACCCAATCGAGCGCGAGAGCCAGCACAAGCGCCATCAAAGGCATGATTTCAAGAAAATACCGTTGATTGTAGCATAGTCCGTCAAGCCGTTCGCCGCTTATGAGCGTCATTATCAGAAGGAACGGGAGCACGAACAATGAGAGGATTCGAAGTATCCTTCTGTCATTCCCTGACTCAGCACTTCGCGTACTCCACGAGAGAATGAGGATGACCAAGCCGAGGGCTACCCAGGGAGACGACTGGATCAGCGCCTTTTTCACTACACCGCCGACCAGAACCACGCCTGATGCGAGGTCCATCTTGTAGAAGTGAGACTGAATGGAATCTGTGATCGGCGGGAATGCAGAAAAATCCACCACCCGCGCCCAGAACATCCGCAGCGGCGACGCAGCCGAACTTCCACTGACGCTCTGTGTCAGATGATCTGATAACGCGATCACCTTCGGAAATGGATGGAATACTCCCCGCCGAACGAAATGAAACGCCGCAATGGACCCCAGCGGAATCGATGCTCCGAGAGCGAACCACGCGCTCGAGATGATTTTTTTTGCCCCGAACAGCAGCAAGGTCATCCCCATGATACAGGCAAGGATGATGTTCTGCTCGCGCACACCCGTGGCAACGCCCATCAACAGGCCGCAGATCAAAGCTGTCCTTGGGCTCCCCCCTTCCCACACGTTCCTGGCGGCAAACACGGCCAACGTCACAAGGAACACCGAGAGCATATGCGGCCAGAGTCCCTGCGAGTACTCAACGGCAAATCCGCCGAAGAGAGTGAGTGCTGCTGCAATCCAGGGAGTCTGTCGCTTTGCGGCATAATGCCTTGCCATAAAAAAGATGATCAGGGCGGTGAGAAGATACGAGAGCGTGTTCAGAAGTACCAATCCCCGCCATCCAAGCAAAAGAAACGGAAGCGCGATGGGTGCATAGAGGGGCGGGGCGATCGAAAAGACGGGCGCGGAAGCAATTCTGCCGTACGCTTCAGGGTCAAAAGAGAAGAGTTCCTTGCTTGGGTGGAGGCCTTCGGTGCCGGGAACAGCGAGGGTCCCTTCACGCAAACCAACGACGGTCACAAGATAGTTGACCTCGTCAATGGTGAACGGACCTCTGATCGCCGTCGCCGTAAGAAGAAGCCCGACGACGAACAACAAAGCAATCAGAGTGTTGATCTCTTTTCGACTGGATCGAATCATTCGTTTTTCTTCGGAGCGCCGAAGGCAGCAACTCGTTGTTTCAGATCCGCGGGAGAGGATGAACAGACGCCTCGCGCTCGCGGCGCTCACTTCGCTGGTTTGTCAATCCGATACAGGTCCCACCGGGACGAATCGAAAACCGGCATCCACCATCCGCAGCATGGGTTCATACACTTCGGGATGACCCGCATGAGGGAGCCAGTTTCTATTCGATGGATAGCGAAGGCGAGACGAATCGAAACCCCACGTTCCTACGAATATGCTATGGTATACCCTCAGGCCGGCGGGTACAAAGCACCGCTGGACCGGCAGGAAGAACGGCTTCTGCTCCCGAACATACGATCTGAGGGATTCGACCGGCACGGCACTATCATGCGGATAGAGGGCTTACACGCCTTGTTGTCCATAGCCTTCAGCAAAAACATAATGCCAAAAGTACCTCCCGCCTTCGTAGTTCGGACATACGATAAGCGCTTTTTCGCCTACAGCCTGAAGAGACTGTTCGACGAGTACCTTCGCATCAACGTTTTGGCTTTGATCAGCCTTCCGAACATTGGATGAAAGAAACAGGAGGGGGAGACACAGAAATGATAGTTTGAGAAGAGAAACGTATTGATCCCTGCAGCGGCTCGTCAGCCATTCAAAGCTGACTCCAAGGGTGATCGAGAGAACGTAGTACGTAGGGATCAAGTATACAAATATGTCGAGAATTCCGTCCAGACATGTGAACGTAAATGTTCCCAGTGCGGCAAGAAGAAAGAACCCTCTCACCTTCGAATCACGCACACACAGAAGACCCAGCGCAGCGATTGGCAAAAGGACAGAATACTCGAGCCACGCCAGCCGGAACATGATCGGGCTCCGAACAAAAAGCGCTTTGACGAAGCCACCGGACACTAACGCTTCAAAGCTTGGAAACAACACTGGGACATCGAAGAGCCTGCAGCCGTCAAGTGCCTGGCCAAGGATCTCCGTGAATGTTTCTCCTAATTATGACTTCTTGTCCATTGAACGGGGTGAACTCCAAACGCAGCTTTCGCGAGGTCCGAGGCAGAACTCGCCCCATGGGAGGAACCTTTGTGAACCCAGCGAGCGCTGATCGGATCTATCACAACGTCTTTGGACTTCTCAACAACAACTGGAAGAATCACCCAGCTGCTTTTACACAAAACTCTTGACATTACCGTGTGCTCCTCTGTGTATGAACGATACCCCGGTTGATTATGAGTCTGCTGCTCTAACCAACTGAGCTAAGGGCCCTCTCACGGTCATCAAATTATCGAAAACCAGTCCGAAAGTCAAGGTGACTCATTGATGTCGGTTGAGGGGTTCTCCTCGCCGTCGGTGGATCACTGCAAGCTCTGGAGGCTATCGAGCTTCTCGCGCGCCACGGCGTTCGTCGGCTCGACATCCAACAGCCGACGAAGAGCTTCCAGCGCTGGGACGTTCCTCCGTTTCTTCTCGTAGAGGTCCGCCAGCGCTCTCAGTGCCTCATGGTTATCGGGGTTTTCCCTGAGCAGCAACAAGACCTGATCGATCGCAAGTTCAGACAAGCCGATCGCAGCATACCGTTTGCCGATCTTCAGCCTGCATGTTGTCCGCTCTTCGACATTCCTCGCGGCTCGAAGTGAATCAAGCCCCAAGAAGAGAGATTGCAGTGGGCGCATCATGAGGTGCAGAGAATCCGCAGACTTCAATCGAACGACGAAGTCTCTCGCGAGCGTGTAGTCATCCTCTTGGAGCGCATAGTATGCTCCGAAGATCAACGCAGGAGAGAATGTCGAATCCACCTGTAGAGCGCGCTGAAGCATCTCGAGAGCACGATGCCGGAAACCAAGATCCCAGTAATTTGCCGATAGCATATGATACAACATCGCCTTGCTAGAGTGAGAGGTATCCTCCTCTGCCCGTCGAAGGAGAGATATCAACTGTTGATGATACCACGCGTGCTTCAGGAATGAACCCGCCTGCGGCTGATGCCTGAAGCGATCGAACAGCTCGTCTGCTGCGACGAGCTGTCCCACAAACTCCATGGCTACCGCTCTGAGAAGCACAACGCTGCCGGAACCGCCTGTCACCCCCCAGAGGATCTCGAACACCTGGCCGGCACGCGCATACTCGCCTTTCTCCAGCAGGCGGACTCCCAGACGGTACAGCGAACGCACTTTCTCCTCGTCGTTGGCGCCGGAGGGACTTTCAATCTTCAGGGGGGGCTCCGTCTCTTCATCCGGGTGGGTCACCCGAGCAGAGGCCAGATCGAGCGGCTCGTAGTGCACCTTGATCACCTCTAGATTCCCCGCCCGAAACGTAGTTTCGAACGAAAATCGGTTCGATTGCTGCATCTGAAACTCCATCTCTCGGACCCCCCCATGCGAGACCAGCACAACAAGATATTCAATGTTGTAGTCACGCAGCAAGGTCTCGAAGAGCGTGAGCGGCAGCAATGGTTCCATCTCGAGGAGCTTTCGACCCTGAAGCCAAAAGGCCATTTCTTTCCACCGCGCGGCAACAACCGTAGAAGGATCCGAATGCTCCGAGATCCACTTCCCGACGAGGGGAAACGGCTTCGTGTAGAGTTCCGGCGCTCGGCCCCCGGGCTCGAAATCCGCAAACGAACTCCTCACCTCCCGCAAGTAGGCTTGGCTGTCGCGAACAAGATTGTAGTTCCACACGACGTTGGGCTCGAGAAGCAGCAATCCCGCCAGTCCGCTTCCCAAGAAAAGCAGGTTGCGTCCCACGCGCCCATCGAGTAGACGCTTGTAGAGATCGAGGGCGCCGAGCGTGACGAAGTAGAGCATAGCGAGCAGAAAAGGGACGAGAAAACGAATGTCGTTGAATGGATAAAGAAGGATGAGAGGAAGATAGAAGAACAAGAATAGAAGGAAGAGCAGGCTATTTGGTTCCTTCTTCCACGATCCCACGATACCCCAGCCAAACAAGCCGTATTGAAGCACGGCAAGAGGATACTGGGCATAGCGCAGCATCGACGTCATCGCCCCCATCATCGGGTCAGTTGAGGAAACAACCGGAAACGGCCGAACAAAGTACTGGGGAAACAGGAGAAGGCCTTTGCCCATCTCTGCGTAAACGCTCAGGTTCGTCTTGAACCGCGCGAGAAGCTCTTCCGTGAGGCCTGCGTCTTCCAACGTGAAGAAATGCCCAGAGAAGAGCCGGCTATTCCTCAGCGGTGGATTTTCCAAGCCCGCAACAATAATCTCATTGCGAAAGTACCAGATCAAGTAGAAGAAAACGGGAATCGTGAAAGCGAGGAGCGCCCGCTGTCGGTCCTTCTTGAGAAGAAAGAAACAGACGACGCTCAAGAGGAGCATGAATCCGACCTCCCGCAGAAAAATGCCGGCGGTGAGAATGAGCGCCAGCATCCAGGCCGTCTTCTCATCACTCCGGGGCTGCGTGAGGATCCTCTCGACCAACACAAAGACCAGAATGACGCAGATGGCAAAGGCGATATCCGAGAGCACATGAATTGAGAAGAGGAGAATCAGCGGATTCAGGGCAAGGAAAAGTGCAGCCGTTACTGCGGCGGATCTCCCAGCTCTCTTCGAAACCCATAAATAGAATAGGATGAGAACGAGGAGCCCCGTGAAGAGTGTGAAGATCTTCGCTCCGAGGATGGTATTCGAGGTCAGCCAAGCCACTGGAGCCAACAGGACGGAATAGAGCGGGGCGTGCACGACGTACCGCACGGTCTCGGGCGCGGTCGCATCCTTGAAGCCTTCGAACGAAGCAAGCGATTTTGCCCAAATGAGATAGCGCGCGCAATCCGGAGTGTACAGCATCGTGTCGTCCAGCGCGAAAGCGCCGATCATAACGAACATGAGGCAGACAAGCCAAATGCGATAGTCCTTCAGACGCGCGAGCAGAGTCGGTTCAGATCCGCCGCTCGTCTCTCGATACGCCGAATTGGCCGGGAGCTCCATTTTTCTCCGTCGGTGCGATGCTCAAGGAACGTAACTGAATGACGCTTCGTCGACTCCTCGCGTCCGGCGTCATCCAACGAACCAGCCCAAAATAGGCCAGGAACTCTCCTTTTGCAAGGAGATTCTGAGCTCGGGCTATGCTCTGTGACCTACGACAAGGCCGCCTTCACAAGGAGACAACGCGCCCGAAATGGCTGATCAACTCCTTGACATCCTACGATCTTTTCCGTAGATTTTAGTAAGGATCTGCAAAGATGTCCGCTGCTCGTTCTACCCCCGGCCCACCCTCCGTAGCAACGACATCGCTTCGGGACACAGTCCCCCCACTATTACGGGAAGGAGCAATGCATGGCGAAGACGAAGTACATAGTGTTTGACTGTGCATATTGCCGCAAGCCAACGAAAATGGAGCTCGTCGGCGAAATGCAGTCAGAGGGAGGTCAGGAGCCACCGCAGAAAGTCTGGTATCGCTGCACCAGGTGCAAGCACAGCGCCTTGATCGAGAGGCAAGCTTTGTCGCAGACGAAGAGGGGCGAGACGGCGAAGATTGACAGATCCCTCTGCACTACGTACGCGAAGGAGCAGGTCTACACGATCGGTCAGGTCATCTATCATACGGAGTGGGATGATGTAGGGAAGGTCATCGCCAAGCGAAAGACGTCCGACGGTACACAGGCTATCACCGTCACATTTGAGAAGCTGGGCGAGCGTCGGCTTATCGAGAATGTTCCTCCGTCAATTGAAACCGAGGTAGTCGAACCCATTCAGGCACAACCTCAGTCATCAACCATCTGAGCCCCGAGGAGGTGATTCATCTGGTAGGCATTATCATTGGCGAGAATGAGCCGATTGATCGTGCAATCCGCCGGTTCAAGAAGAAGTACGAACGGTCAGGAGTGTTGAAGGAATTTAAGAAACGGACATTCTTCACAAAGCCATCCGTGAAGAAGCGCATGAAGAAAGTCAAGGCCATCCGCCGAGCGCAGCGCGCGATCATGGAAGAGGCCATGTGAGGATCTTCTGCATTGAGCGTTGTTCGAGCATCAGCGCCCCTTTTGACAGTCAAAAGGGGCGTTTCGTTTTTGGGAACGCCTCGCGACCACCCTTCAGAGAAACCGCGTCCCAGATCCACCCTCCAGCCCCGTCAACGCTGAACGATTTTCCGCCAACAACCGGACGCGGAACCTCTCAAGCTATCGTAGGTTTGTATCAGGTGATACCAAGGCAGGATTTGGGTATTTTGTCCTATCCTAATGCTGGAGGTATCACATGTCTCTCAGTCAGAACTTATCAGGCCGCTTGCAGTCCAAGACCGTGCGGCAGTCGATCATTAGTAGCATTGCCAAGGACTTTAACCTCACTCGGATCCTTGCTGAAGCATACTTCAATCAGATCAGCGACTACTTCCTCCGGCATGCCGAGCTGACTCTTTCAACCGGACAGCTCCAATATCTCGCCGTCGAGGAGAACGAACCTGCCGGTAAACCTATCGCCCTTTGCCGCAAAGTTCCTGTCCGGCTCACCTTGCAGAATGCCGACGAAGATCTGACCGTTTACAAGAAGTCAGGTCTCCGGGGACTTCGTGAGCACAAGATCACGCGCGTTACGAACGAGGCCATCGACCAAGGTGGCGTGCTCTCGTATGAAGACATCGCCTTTATCCTCACCTGCAGCGTCGTCACCATCAAGCGTGACATGAGCCGGCTCCGTAGACAAGGGATCATTCTCCCTTCCCGTGGATGGCGCCAGCAGATGGGACGCGGCCAGTCCCACAAAACCCAAATCCTCGACCTCTACTTCCGCGGATATCAGTTCACCGAGATCGAACACAAAACCCGTCACTCCGAAACGGCCATCAAGCGTTACCTCCAAGACTTCGCTCGTGTGGCACTCCTCCATCTCAAGCGCTTCTCCACGGATGAGATCCGGATCTCTACCGGCTTCTCTCACCGTCTCATCGGTGAGTATCTCGCACTCTACAAGCAGCACGCACAGCGTCCTGCCCTCAAGCGCATCCTCCAAACATCAAAAAAAAGGAGGACCGCATCTCAATGATTGGCAAGAACTTACGCTTTGTCCGCCGCGATCTCGAGGACTGCTCCTCTGAGGCCATTCATGAGCGTCAATACAGGAGGCTCAAGGGAAAAACTCTCAAACAGATCCTCCTGCATCGCTTTCTGAGCCAATACGGCTACGACAAGGGCGCCATCACGGCCAGTGCCATCATCGACGATCTGTTGCTCCTGATCGAACAGTATTACCGATACTCCGATCAGTCCTTCCTCAAACAAGGACAGATGGTCTGGCATGCCGTCCCAGTCGACGAGCACTGCGAGAAGCACAAATCCATGGCTCAGACACGTCTGCAGCCTGTGGTCATCGATGTCGTCAGCGACTCGGACATCGATGACTGGAAAACGCCGATCCACCACCGCGAACTACGGCTGAAAAAGATCGAACGGTGGACCCAGCAAGCCTTTGATCAAGGTGCCCTGCTCTCCCAACTCGACCTTGCCGTCTTGTTGACCACCAGCGAAGCCACCGCCGGTGATTACGTCCGAGAGTATCACAACCTCTACGGCAGACCGTTGCCCACAAGAGGCAATGTGCAAAACATCGGTTCGGGACAAACGCACAAACGCCAGATCATCACCCTCCATCTCAAAGGCTATCTCGTGCCCGTCATATGCAAAAGAACGAACCACTCAAAAGAATCTGTAGAACGATACATTCACGACTATGAAGCCATCAAATTACTTGCTTCCAAGTTCGACGATGTCGATCTTATCTCCCGCATCGTCCGCCTGAAAGCATCCGTTGTTAGACAATACCTCGATCTCATTCCGCTTGACTCTAACACCGACGAGACATAACTTACAACCCCACCCACACCTGGTATCACCTGATACTATCGGAGGAGGATCATCTTTTGCGTGCCTTGAAAGCCTCCGCTCAGCAACTGGTAGAAATAGACGCCGCTCGCCGCGACCGTCCCGCTGATCGTACATCCATCCCACTCAACCTCGTGGTCTCCTGTCGATTCGTCCTGGTCGACCAGAGTGGAAACAAGACGCCCCATCAGGTCGAACACGCGCAGCCTCACCAGTCCGCTGACCGAAACTGCGTACCGGATCTTCGTCGTCGAGTTGAAGGGATTGGGATAGTTCTGATGCAGCGCCATCGTGAACGGCACCGTCGGCTCGGGCGACTGCGTGTTGGTATCGTGCACGCTCGCGTAGGCCCGGACCAGGAACAGATAGATCTGGGATTCGCCTGCGCTCAGGTAGTACCAGCTGGCAAACCCTCCTGAGGGATTGTGCAGGTACGCATAGCTGTGGTAGGCATCGCTGCTATTGTAATAGGTCGTCATCACCCTCGCATCGTTCGAGGTGTCGCTCTCAAGCCAGAACCCCACGACGAAGGGCTGGTCGGTTCGAATGTTGTACGAACGGAGGTCGATCGTGCGCCAGTTGGGATAGGGAACAGCATACGGGTATGGCCCGCCGGGATTGACGACCGACGGCGTGAGAGATGTCGACGCAGTGATCGGCTTGGCAAGCGGAGCCCCGAGGGGGGTCGGCAGCGGAGCCCCAGTGTATCTCCACACGGCACCTCTGACCACCCCCGTCCTCCGGAGCGCAACCCGCACCGAATCGAGCATCGCTCCCCCCACCGCATCGAATGTGACGCATAATGTGTCCAAAGGCGACAGACTGAGATACCCCGTGGGCTCTGTCTCGTCCCACTTGAGCTCGACGACCCCTCCCCCGGTCCCGGTCGCCTGATAACCGTAGCTGCCATCACTCGACTGCGAGAGATTCATCACAACAAACGTCACGGTGGAATACGAGGTGCCGAAGGCCGGTTCGGACATCGGTGCGTTCAGGGGCACGCTCAGGACACGCTTACCGGCGGGGCCGGTTTCAATCGCCTTCACAGCTAGGTTCGAGGAGGATGTGAAGGTGACGTTCAACGATTGCCCCGAGGTAAACGAGATGTAGTCGGCGCCAAGCCTGGAGATGGCGTTCGATTGAGAAGTGACGTTCGGGGTGATGTAACTGATGCCCTTGGCCTTTGTGAGGGTGCTTGAATACGTGTAGGCGTACCGTGTGTTGACCGAGGCATCGTTGAGATAGTTCGCAACCAGCCAGTCGGCAAAGATGGCATTGTTGAAGCGGCGGGCGGTAGTTGGCACGTAGAGAGCAAGCGCGTTGTCGATTCCGGTGGTCGCCGTCCCCTTGTTGTCCACAAGGAGTTTGAGATAGTCATTTGGGAATTGATTCCAGAGATAGAGGGACCAGCGTGCGGCCCGCGAGTAGTCGGCGAGCGACCCCGACCAGTTCAGCAGGTAGATATCCGGAGCGTCCGTATAGAGGCTCTGTTGCGGATAAGGGTATCCGCACACGAGGGACGCCACCTCCGAGCATGATTCGTTGATGAACGTTATTTCGGCCTGATCGTGCGCCCAGTGAATCAAGTGCTGGAACTCGTGCGCCGTTGTGCTTGCGGCGTTCTGCAGACCGCCGCTTGTGGCGAGATCGGTCGGGTATCCATCCACGTAGTAGATCTCGGCGTTGTTGCTCCTGTGATTTGGAATGGATCCATCGGGGTACTCGTTGATCGAGTAGAAATAGCCTGCGGTGTAGGATCCGGAACCCCCTGTGTATCCGTCTTTGATATCGAGGATCAAGATGATAATGCGAGGATCGCCATCAACGTTAGGGGGGTCCCCGAACGTCTCGACGTGAGTGTCGAAGATTCCTTTCTGCGGATTTGCAGGCGTCCTAAGGTCGAATGCCGCTTCAATCGAATCCACAGCCGCCTGCTTCACTCGTTCCACCTGCCAGAGAGAATCTTCAACAAAGTAGTACGCATGTGGCCCAACCTTCCTGCAGGTTGAGGGGACAGAATATTCCTTGTTCGTTACCATGTTGGTCGCCCACCACGCGTGCGTGTCTCCCACGTTGAAATTCCAATCGGTCTTCTTCGCCAGCTGCGTCGCTGTCCGCAGCTCCGGATGCAGGTTGACGTAGCGCTGAACCTCGAGCTCCGCGCGCCAAAGCCGCTCGCAACCGGGCATCGGATAGATCTGCGTGACCTGCGGTTGCGCAACTTCGACGCTGCGAGGAGCCTCAACCTGCGTAAAGGCGACCTGGACGGCGAGGAGTGTCAACAGGATCGCTCCCGCCACGTGAAGAGCCAATCTTGATGCCGTCATTTTTTCCCTCGATGTCATTTCAGTGTGCAAGTGTCTGGAATTCTGTGATAACAATCCTCATCCCTTCCGCCGTTGAGTCAATGCGTGAGTACTCCGCGAGAATCTTCATGCCTTGTACCTGCCTGAGTCGCTGTTCAAGGCGAGGTGGCGCCGAGACGCGGTAGACAGCTCCCCTCGATGTCTGGATCGCGACGGAGGTAAACGGCTCATTCCCGACCACGATGATAGAACCCTCGATGGTCGCGCGCTGCGCTGCACATGCGAGCGCGAGCACGGCAAGGCAGGGGAGAAGCGCAACGGGAAGAGTATTCCGCCTCATAAGACCTCGATTGTCCGGCCAGCTCTGGCCAAACGATTCAGATGCGCGCAGCCAATCTGATCGCGCTCCCCCAACAAGATTGACCGAAGGACCTTCACCAAAACCTCTCCTCTTTCCAGGGGTCCGCCGTGTTGCTGTAGCCGTTCATTTCCCAGAACCCGGGCTTTTCCTTCGCGAGGAACTCCAATCCCCGGACCCACTTCGCCCCTTTCCAGGCATAGCGCCGGGGAGTCAACACCCGCATCGGTCTGCCGTGCTCGGACGAAAGAGGCTCACCGTTCAGCGTGTGGGCGAAAAGCACATCCTCCTCAAGCATCCATTTGAGAGGGAGATTGGTCGTGTAACCGCCATAGGCGTGCTGCATGACGTATTTCGCGTCCGGCTTCAGCCTGACGTGCTTGACGAGGTCCTTGAACAGCACTCCCTCCCACTCGTCGTCGAACCGGCTCCAGTGCGTAACGCAGTGGAAGTCTGCCCTGAGCTTCGTCTGCGGTAGCGCCATGAACTCGCTCCACAGCCAATCCTTCTCCTCCTCCACCAAGCCCCAGACCACAAAACGCCACTCCTCTTTCGAAACCCGGGGCATCTCCCCGTACGTCAGGACCGGAAACTTCTCCGTCGCGTCTTGCCCGGGCGGCAACTTTTTCTTCCCGAAAGAGTTGTTGCCTGGTACCACCCTGTCCTTGCCAAAAAGACCCATATCGCTATCTAATGTTACGTATCCTCAACGAGCATCTTCCCGGTTGCACCGATTGGCTCTTGCACCTGCAGAACGTGCGGATTAGCAGGCAGCGTAGCTACTTCGATGCTTCCTCTCCCTTCTGCAGAGCGACCCACTGTTGGAAGGTCTCATAATCCGTCGAGCGGTGGACTCGAACGATCTTCCACCCCTTTCCCCGACGCTCGAAGACGAGCGTCGTCGGAAGGTATTCCTCGAGGAGCCTTCCGTCGACAGTATAGGTTTGCCTGAGGATGAAACCGGCGTAGGCACCATCACCGTAAACCTTGACTTCGAGATTTTCAATTCTGTTGTCGAAGTCCCGGATGTGGTGCTTCGCGTTCCGCAGGCGCGCTTTCGTTGAGTCCAGCGGCTCAGACCAGCCCCATGGAGTGACGTAGCAGATGTTCTTCTCGTAGTATGCGTCCATCAGGCTGTCGGTATTGACCCCTCCTCCGTTGTATGCTTTCGCGAGCGCGGCGTTGAGCGAGACGATCATATCTCTGATCAACCTCTCATCCTGCGCTGCGGACTGGATCGGTTCGTTGGGATCTCTTCCTGTACACGACACGAACAAGACCAGGCCGAGGATGTATGCGCGGTTCATAGCTAGCCCCCGATTTGTGACATTGTCCGAGTCGGACGAACGAACTCTGGTCGGTTGATCAGATGACCTTCCTCTTTCCCGGAGACAGCTCCCCGAATGACCTGTTTGATGACGTCGTCGCCCGCATCCCCTCGTACCAGCGCCTTCAGATCAGACTCCTCGAGGGAAAAGAGACAGGTGCGGAGCTTTCCGTCAGACGTGATCCTGATCCGGTTGCAGTCCTTGCAGAAGGGCTCGCTCACGGAGCTGATGAACCCGATCTCCCCCCGGCCGTCTTCGAACTTGAAGCGGTCTGCCGGCTGGGCGCCGCGCCTCTCGACGGGGACGAGCTTCTTCCCCGTCTCCCGCTCAATCCTCTCGATGATCTCCCTGGTCGGGACTACCTTGTCGATACTCCACTCGTCATCCGCCCCGATCGGCATGAACTCGATGAACCGAATGACATACGGCTTCGTTCGCGAGAGGCGCGCAAACTTCCCGATCTCGCCATCGTTGATGCCCCGTATGAGAACGACGTTAAGCTTGATGGGCCGCAATCCCAACGCCTCGACGAGCTCCACTCCTTTCCAGACCTTTTCGTAGTAGTTCCGCCGCGTGATCTGATTGAAACTGTCCGGATCCAGCGAATCGAGGCTGACGTTGATGCGATGAAGGCCGGCGCGGTGGAGCCCGAGAGCCTGCTCGGCCAGAAAATACCCGTTCGTCGTCAAGGCAATGTCTCTGATTCCCTCGATGCGCGCAAGCTTCTCGACGAGAATGTGCAGCTCCTTCCGCATCAGCGGTTCGCCCCCGGTGAGACGCAGCTTGCTGATGCCCAGTTCGGCAAGAAGCTTGGTGAGCCTTGCGATCTCCTCGAACGTCAGCAGCTCCGACTTGTTCATCCACACCTTACCATCTTCCGGCATGCAGTAGCGGCAACGGAAGTTGCATCGGTCGGTGACGGAGATGCGAAGATTGTTGACGACGCGGCCGAAGGAATCTTTGAGGATTGCGGAATTCAGGCCGCCAATTTCGGACGGGGAGCTCATTCTTCACGCTTCGTCAACGGGACGCGTTCGCGATGCTCGCCAGACCACTCGACAGTTCCGTCGGCAAGATACTCACGTTTCCAGATCGGGACATCCTGCTTAAGACGGTCGATGAGGAAGCGGCAGGCTTCGAACGCTTCCTTGCGATGAGCGGATGAAACGGCGATGACGATGCTCGCTTCCCCAACCTCCACCCGCCCAAGTCGGTGAACAATGCTCACTCGCTGAAGCGGCCAGCGGTCGCACGCCTCCCGCTCGATCAGTTCCATGATCTTGAGCGCCATGGGTTCATAGGCCTCGTACTCGAGAGCCGAGACTCCTCGCCCTCGTGATTGATTGCGCGTCGTGCCGATGAACACGTCGATCCCACCCGATTCCGGCGTTCTGACGGACTCGACAACTTCCTGCGTCCCTATGGGTGAATTGATGAGCCGGACCATGCTAACCTGGGATCGTTGAACTCTCAGCGAGGGACTTTGAACTGATGCTCACCCTCCGCTCACCGGGGGGATGACTGCGACTTCGTCTCCTGTCTTGAGCGGGTGGCTCTCTGAGACATACTCTTGATTCACTGCCAGCCGGAATGCCTTGCTCCAGTCGCCAAAGCAATGGTCAACGCCGTCCAACATCCTCAGCACATCGCGGGCCTGTGAAGAATCCGGCATTTCGATTTCGCGTTCCGAAAAGCCCGCAAGCTCTTTCGCAACCGAGAACAGTCGAACCCTTATCTTCATGCGCTCAGCTTCATCATCGTGCGGAACATTTCACAACAGCTCAATCTCTACATCGTTGCCGGCCTTGATCTCGGTCGTCTCTTCAGGAATGATGACAAAGCAATTGGCTGAGACGAGAGAGCTCAGCACGCCCGAACTTTGCGATCCTGTCATACGAACAAAAAGTTGACCCTTTTGATTCCGCAGGATCCCCCGACTGAAGTGCCGCTTTCCGTCCTGTTTGAACACATCGTGCTCCAGCTTTGCCAGCAGACGGAACGGCTGCGCTGTCTCCAGGCTCCCTGTCATCTTCCGCAAGGCGGGCCGGACGAACTGGAGATATGTCACCATCGTCGAGACAGGGTTCCCGGGTAGCGCAAATACCAGCGTACGTGCATCGGACTCCGGCGCCTGGTAGATTCCGCATGCCATCGGCATTCCGGGTTTGATGTTCACCTTCCAGAACTTGATCTGGACCCCGAGCTCCCTCAGGATCTTCAAGACAAAGTCGTGCTCGCCAACGGAGACGCCGCCCGAGGTAATGAGCAGATCGTACGTCAATCCCTCGCTGATCTTCGTGCGCAACTCCGCTTCCACGTCACGCGCCCTGCCGAGATCGAGGGGCTCACAAAAATCTTCCTCGAGGAGCCCGTAGAGCGTATACGCATTGCTGTTCCTGATCTTCCCCGGCCGAAGCGGTTCATTCACGTCGACAACCTCGTCACCGCTCGTTAGAACCCCCACTTTAGGCTTCCGGTAAACCTCAACGTGCGCAATTCCAAGCGATGCGAGGACTCCGAGTGATGCAGCCCGCAGCAGCGTGCCTTTCCTGAGAACCGTCGCTCCTCTCGGAATATCTTCGCCGGTCCGACGGACATGCCTGCCCCGCGACACGGGGGCTTTTGTCTCCACCAGGTCGTTCTCAAGAGCAGCCAGCTCTTGTTCCAGAACGGCGTCAGCACCCGGAGGAATCATCGCGCCCGTCATTATTCTCACGCAGGTTCCTGCCTTCAGAGGTTCCCGCCCATCATCGCCGGCGCGCACCGCACCCGCCAATTTCAGGCGTCTCGGCTGACCGATGCTTGCGTCCTTCGTGTCATCGGAACGGATCGCGAAACCGTCCATCGCGGAGTTGTCAAAAGGTGGGTTGTCAACCTCGGCGATAATGTCAACTGCCAGAGCTCGATGAAGTGCTCCACGGAGGTCGAGCGTCTCCGTCGAAAGGTCGGGCAGGTTTTCAAGGACCGCTTTCCGCGCTTCGAATGCTGAGAGCATGCGAATCCGAGTAGAAAGTTTTCAGCTAATATATTGAGAGAGGGGAGGAAAATCAAGGTGATCGATGTCGATCTAGTCTTGCCGTATGTTGTAGAAATTACAGCCGAGAGACCGATGCTCCCGGTGTCGTCCTTCCTACGAAGAGCCACTTACGATTCTTCAAAACCACGCCAAATGAGACTTCTCTCTCCTCATCCTTCGTCGATTTCCTCATTGGATGTTGGCATCCGGTCCTTGGCATATTGTTGGAAGTCCTTCTGATAGTGTGAATACGATCCGTTGTCAATTTGGAAGCATTTTTCGATGGCAACTGTCTCAAAAACCGACACGAATATTCTCAATACCGAACCTACCTCGGAGCGTGTTTCAGCTCTGCACACTCTTTGGTCCGCGCTGAGCGGCGCGGGCTCAAGCCGGGCGAAGCGACGAACGCTGGCAATCGATGCGACTGCACCTGAACCCGGTTCGTTGGTCTACCTGTTTGCCGAAAAACTCGCTCCCGGCAGCGATGAGCTGAACCCGTCCGTCTTCTCCGCGATAGACGCATGCACCCACCTCCAGGTCGCCCGGTTGTATGTCACCTGGACGTTCGCGTCGGCTGTGGATTTCCTGTCGTTCGCATGCGAACAGTTCCCTTTTGAAATCCGGCGCGTGAGGACGCTAGCATCTGGTCCCTTCTTCAGGCCCACGACTCCGGAGGGCAATCACGAGTTTGCCAGGATCGCTCGGGACCACGGCATAAGTCACTCGCTCATCACGGATGACCCCGGGGATGAACTCTACCAGGTCCTCTCCAAGCTTGTCTTCCGCGGCATCTTCGAGGGTCAAGTCGACCCTCAGGCCGAGTTGCGCGCTGTCAAGGCGCTCGCCGATTTTCTCTTCTTCCACAATAACAAGCGCTCGCTCCCGTCGCTCGGCGGCAAAACTCCTCTTCAAAAACTGAACTCGTTCGCCGGGCACGATCGGCTCAGGTACTTTGATCCGTTTGTCTCCCCCCCTATGTTGACGAGACAGCCGCCACGCGAAACATAGCCCTCTCCTGTTCGCGACACAGGCGGGCCCCACTCTTCTCTCCTCTCAGGAATTGGCCTTGATTTTCAGGGCCGCATCGCGTATCTTTCGAAGGCAGCCCACAACAGCTCGCCCGCACATTGACCGACCAAAGGTCAATTTTTGTTTTCTAGACGACCGATTGCCAGAACTTGGCGGGGTAGCTCAGTTGGTTAGAGCGTCGGAATCATAATCCGCAGGTCGTGGGTTCGAATCCCTCCCCCGCTACGCTGATTGAACGAGAATTCTTGGTCCTGAGATGGTCGGGATCAAGATTTTTTGTATGCGGTGCCATCGATGAACAACTTCTGCCAGACATTTGAGTCCCGATTCGAAAAATTCGTCCGCTCAGCCGGCCTGGTGAATGCCGGTGACTGCGTGCTGCTCGCGGTGAGCGGGGGAGTCGATTCGATGGTAATGCTTCATCTCTTCCAGGCACTTCGGCCGTCGTGGGAGCTCAACGTGCACATCGCTCACGTCAATCATCAGCTTCGGGGCAAGGAATCGCTCCAGGACGAGAAGTTCGTCCGGCAAGCGGCTCAGGCGCTCGGCCTCCCTTACCACGGCAAACGGGTTAACACCCTTGAATATGCGCACAGTCGACGACTTTCAAAACAGGAAGCCGCTCGAGAGCTGCGGTATCAGTTCTTTGAAGATGTCCGGAAGGCCGTCGGAGCCGCGAGCGTCGCCACCGCGCACCAGGCGGACGACAATGCCGAGACCGTTCTCCTCAACGCGCTGCGGGGCACCGGTATCCGAGGGCTTGCGGGCATCCCGGTCAGGCGTGACCCGGGGAAGATCATTCGCCCCTTGATGTTCGCGCGGCGCACAGAGGTCGAAGCGTACGCTGGCTCGCGGAGCATTCCGTACCGCACCGATTCATCGAACGATTCGACCGAGTACACCCGAAACTACCTCCGCAAGGCGATCATCCCGCTCCTGACGGAGGTCCGTCCGGACGTCGTTGAATCGCTGAACCGGATTTCACGGATGATGCGGCAACTCGACGAGAAGATCGGGCGCGAGCTCGACGACCGCTGGCAGACCCTGTGCAGGCTCGACGAGATGGGCCGGACAACGGTGAGCATCCCCGTCCTGCTGTCCGAACCTGCATTCCTGCGGGAGGAAATCGCTCTTCGCCTCTTACGCTCGCTCGGGGTCGAGTCGCATGCTGCCACGGTTCGGCGCATCCTCGATCTCTGTTCCCATCCGACCGGTCACTCCCTGCAACTTTCCCGGCGACTCACCGTCTTTCGTGATCGGGACCGGCTCGTGGTTGCCGCCTCGGCCCCCCGGCAGCCCTTCCATCATCAAGTGAACTTTGGCGGCAGGTACACGTTTCCGACCTTCGAGTTTTCCGTGAGCGATCCCATCCCTCCTCCCGCCCATCTCGACTCAGCCCGGACGACGGAATTCGCAGATGCGGACTGTCTCGGAGCCAGCCTGATTCTGCGCTCCTGGAACGAGGGAGACTGGTTCATCCCGCTCGGCATGCGGTCGAAGAAGAAACTAAGCGACTTCTTCACCGACGAGAAGGTGCCGGTGTTTGAGAAACCGACCATCCCCATTCTGGAATATGAAGGGGAGATCGTGTGGGTATGCGGAAAACGGCTGGACGACCGATTCAAAGTGACGGGTCGCACGCGTTCGGTCGTACGGCTCGACTATCTACCCACAATACCACAACACTGAACACGACGTTACGTCATGGCAGACGAAATAACCGTCAATAGCGACCGCTTCACCCTGTATCTGAGTGAGGATCAGATCCGTGCAAAAGTGAAGGAACTCGCAGCTCAGATCAACAAGGATTATCTGGCCAAGGTCCCGATATTCATTGGAATCCTGAACGGGTCATTCATTTTCTTTTCGGATCTCATTCGCGAGATCACCGTCGACTGCGAGGTAGATTTTCTGAAGCTCTCCAGCTATGGAGACGCAAAGATCTCCTCCGGCCAGGTTCGACTTCTGAAGGACCTGAATTGTCAAGTCCGGGGCAGGGACATCATTGTCGTCGAAGATATTATCGATTCGGGGCTCTCGATCGAGTTCATGAAGAGACTGGTGCTGCGGGAGAGCCCGGCATCCTTCCGCGTCGTCACCCTGCTGCTGAAGAAAACGGTCGCAAAGCTCGATTTCCCCATCGACTACGTGGGATTCGAAATACCGCCGGAGTTTGTCATCGGTTACGGCTTGGACTATGCTCAAAAAGTTCGTAACTTAAGATCGATCTATAGGCTCGCACCGAAAGAGCCGGGGGTTACCCCCAGGGAAACGAGAGCAACCAGTTCAACGGGGGAAGCTGAGCGATGAGGGGGAACCGCGGCACTCGTGGGGGCAGTGAGTTTGAAGGAGTCACGAATATGAATGCTTCATGGAAACTCGAGGAACCGTCTGACGACAGGCAGCGGAACGGAGCTTCAAAGAGACGCTCACCGCAGCAGCGCCCGACGAAGAAGGGCCCGAGGCAATTCAAGGAAGATGAATTCAACTGGAACAAAGTCGGCCGGATGATCGCCGGATGGCTGGGCATTTTGCTCGCCGTCTATCTGATCATGCTCGCGTTCAAGAGCACCGAGGAGACCGAATACGAGATCAGCTTCACAACGTACCAAACGCTGTTGAGCGACGGCAAGATCGCCGACGCATTGATCAAGAAATCTGATTTTAACAACTACGACTTCCACGGCAAGCTGACCGCGCCGATCGACATCACCACCGCCATGGGGAAGAAGCAATCCGGCGCGACGCGCGTCGTCCTGACGCTCCCGTACTCAAACCTCAGCGAGGACGTGATCAACGTATGGAATAGCAAGGGGCTGAAGTTCATCGTCGTGAAGGAGGACAGCACGTGGATGAGCGTGCTCATTTCGACGCTCCCGTGGATCCTCCTCATCGGAATCTGGCTGATCGTTTTCCGGCGGATGCAGGCCGGCGCCGGCGGCACCAAAGGCCTTTTCTCGTTCGGGAAGAGCCGCGCGAAGCTCTTGACCGAAGGAATGACGAAGGTGACGTTCCAGGATGTGGCGGGTGCCGACGAAGCGAAAACCGAGCTGGAAGAGATCATCGAATTCCTGAAGGAGCCGTCGAAGTTTCAGAAGCTGGGCGGCAAGATCCCTCGCGGCGTCCTTCTGTTGGGCCCGCCCGGAACCGGCAAGACACTTTTGGCACGAGCTGTTGCTGGAGAGGCAGCAGTGCCATTCTTCTCGATTAGCGGTGCGGATTTCGTGGAGATGTTTGTCGGTGTCGGCGCCAGTCGCGTGCGCGATCTCTTCGAACAGGGGAAAAAGAGCGCCCCGTGCATCATCTTCATCGATGAGATTGATGCCGTCGGCCGGCATCGCGGTGCAGGCCTCGGCGGCGGACATGATGAGCGGGAACAGACACTGAACCAGCTCCTCGTCGAGATGGACGGTTTCGAGCAGAACAGCGGCGTCATCATTATCGCAGCGACGAACAGACCGGATATCCTTGATCCTGCTCTTCTCCGCCCAGGACGATTCGATCGTCAAGTGGTCGTCGATCGTCCGGATGTCAAGGGGCGGGAAGGCATCTTCCGCGTTCACACCAAGAACATTCCCCTTGCCGAGGATGTGAAGCTCGAGGTCCTCGCGAAGGGAACGCCGGGGCTCGCCGGTGCTGAGATCGCGAACCTCGTGAATGAAGCTGCGCTGCTTGCAGCACGCCAGAACAGCAAAGTGGTTGCGATGAACCACTTCGAAGAGGCGAAGGACAAGGTGATGATGGGCACCGAGCGCAAGTCCCTCATTATCTCCGATCGTGAGAAGAAGGTCACCGCCTACCACGAGGCAGGACACGTGCTCGTCGCGAGGCATCTTCCGGACGCCGACCCGGTGCATAAAGTGACCATTATCCCTCGTGGGCGTGCGCTCGGCGTCACCACGTATCTGCCGATCGACGAAAAGCATACGTACTCGAAAGAGTACCTCGACGCCATGATCACCTACGCCCTCGGCGGCCGCGCGGCAGAGAAAATCATCTTCAACCAGCGGACGACGGGGGCCGGCAACGACATCGAGCGGGCAACGGAGCTTGCGCGCAAGATGGTCTGCGAATGGGGCATGAGCGATAAGCTCGGCCCGCTGGCGTACGGTGCGAAGGAGGAAGAGCTCTTCCTGGGGCGGGAGATCACGCGCTCACGGAACTTCAGCGAGCATACGGCGATCGCCATCGACCAGGAGGTGAAGAAAATCGTCACCGCGGCAATGAAGCGTGCGGAGAAGGTTCTCCACGACAACATCGAGACGCTCCACCGCCTTTCCAATGCGCTCCTGGAGCGCGAGATCCTCGACTCCAACGAGATCGACAAGATCGTGCGCGGCGAAGAGCTGCCCCCGGTCGATAAGCGGAAGAACGGCCAGCCGGAGGACGGTTCGCCCGCCGGCCCGGCTCAGGCTCCCCAAAAAGCTGAACAGCCGGAGAGCGTCAAGCCCAAGAAAGCGGTATGAGCGAAACGCCCCCTGGTGTCGTCGAGACTCCGGCCTACAAAAGACACAAGTCGGAGCTTCTCCACAAGCAGGCGACCATCGATTTCAAGTTCGAAATCGTTCGCAAGGCCATCCACCTTCTCTCCCTCTCGATCCCCGGGATCTACTATTTCATCACCAAGCAGCTCGCCCTCACCATCCTCATCCCGATTGCTCTTGCGTTCCTCAGCGTCGACCTCGCTCGCTATTATCACCGGCCCACGAGAGAGTGGTTCTATCGATGGTTCGGCTGGTTGCTTCGGGAACACGAGTCCGACGAAGTCACGAAGCGTCTGACGGGCGCTACAAATATCCTTCTCTCCGGCATCCTCTGCATGCTGATCTTCCCGAAAATCATCTTCGTGAACGCGTTCGCGATCCTTATCCTTTCCGACATTACAGCCGCTCTGGTCGGGAGGCGCTTCGGCAGGAGGAGGTTTTTCTACAAGTCGCTCGAAGGCGCATTCGGGTTCTTCATCGCCGCGCTTGTCGTCGTATCGCTCGCCCCGAAAGTCGAGGGACAGGCCCTCGAATACCTGATCGGGATTTTCGCTGCCGCAGTCGGAGCGGTTGCTGAATCCCTTTCATTCAAGATCGATGACAACATCACCGTTCCGCTCAGCATCGGCTTCGTGATGTGGGCACTCTACGCTCTCCTCCTTCCGGGCATCAGCCTCTTCAAGATCGTCTAGGTGGGTCGGCCTCGCGGCCACAGTAGGACTGCACATTTCGCACTGACCCTCGGGTCGGGTCCGAAGAGTGGTCAAACGCAGGCGGCCGCCAGATGGACGAGTCGTTTTCCCCTGAATACCTTCCGCAAGTGCTTCTGCCTCGCTCGAAATTCCCTGTGGAGCTTCCGGATGCAGTCGAACCGCACCGGTGAATAGCGCTCGACGGCCTCGACATAGTCGTTGCTGTAGAGGCTCGAGGTGAGGGCAATCGACTCGAGGATGAGACTGCAGCAGCTCCTGCGCACAAGTTCAGTGAGAGCAGCTGCTTGCGGGAGGGAGAGGAGATCGCTGGAATCGAGCACCGTATTGAGGAACCGGACGAGCCGGTTCGCCATCCCGTCCAACGATCCTTCCGTTGCGGCAAGCGTAAAGAGCGTCCGATGACTGTTCCGGACGTCTTCACATACGTCTTGCAGGTCATCGATGAATTGAAGAAACACACCGTAGCCGAACGCGAAATCCGCTTCTCGCGGCGTGAGCAACCCCTTCGCCATGTACGCGTCTGCAAGGACTGACGAACCCCCCTTCTCCACACTGATGCGGAGGATGTCGCGCTGGGCACAACGGTCTTCCCCCTCACCCTGCCGAAGACTGCTCTCCTGAGCCCGATGGATCGCGAGCAGGCTTTCATACACGTCAGGGAACAATCCGCGTGGATGTTCGGACTCAATCATCTCCACAAGATCGGAGATTTTCGCAGCGTGATCTGTCGAAGGGGTGAGTGGAAACCCGGCAAGGCGCCGGGCGAGAGCGCGATTGAAGTCCTTCTTCTCCCTTTCAGACGCAGCGGGAGCGTCGAGGTAGTTGTCGGTGTAGGGATACAGGAGGCTGTAGGCGAGCCCGGACCGATTCAGGCAAATAGGAAGCCCAAGAACGACCTGCATGCTATTGACGATCCAGACATTCCGGAGCGCCTGAAAGATCTCCTCCGGTTTCAGCCTGGGATCGAATTCCTTCGCCTGGCGCACAAACTTGTCCCCGCTCTCAGAGAATTGACTCAGCATTTCTCTGGTCTCTTCACGCTGGCCAGGGTCCATCGACTTCACCACAAGATCTCGCACGGACGTTTTCAGCCGCTGCACCTGGAGCAGTGCCTTCTGTTCGGAGCTCGCGTCGAGGTCCGCTTCCCTCGACATTACCCTCTCGGCCTTTGCCTCCGTGTCTCGCTGCTGCTGAACGCTGAATGACATTCCAAACGGACCGAGTGCATCCGATTCGCACCGCCACATGGCAGAGAACCTCGATGCCAGGCCAGAGATTCGTCTTTCAAACGACATCGTCCGCTCAGACGCAGCATCGATACGATCAGCAATTGGTTCGAGATTTGTCATTTCTTGGAAAGCAAGGACGGCGGGATCCGTGTATGTGTACGATGGGGGCGCCTGAAAGTTGCAAGCGCAGGATCGTCGAGGCAAGCATCGTTCCCGAAGACCCTCAAGAAGCTCGACGACGGAACCAGATCCTGGACGTAGCGTAGATTGTGCAGGCGGGATCGCGAGATGGTTTCGGCCGGACGGGCAAAACGAACAAGTCTGCTCGTCCGGCTGAGTTCATCTTACTTATTCGTATCGCAATGCGTCAATCGGATTCAGAAGCGCGGCTTTCCTTGCAGGGTAGAACCCGAAGAAGATCCCAATGGCGATCGAAAACCCGAACGACAGGATGATCGAAAACGCCGTCACAATCGTGGGCCACTTGGCGATACTCGAGATAACCGACGAGCCCACCCCCCCGAGGATGATTCCGACAATGCCTCCGAGCAGGCTGAGCACGAGCGCTTCGATGAGGAACTGAGTGAGAATGTCTCGCGCGCGAGCGCCGATCGACATCCTGATACCGATCTCGCGCGTCCGTTCTGTGACGGACACCAGCATGATGTTCATAATCCCGATCCCACCGACGAGCAAGGAGACGGAAGCGATGCTCGCGAGAAGAATGGTGAGAATTTGCGTTGTGGCTGTCGCGGTCGTGGCAAGATCGGTTTGATTCCGTATCGTGAAATCGTCCGCATCATACGGAGCGATCTTGTGTCTCATCCTCAAGAGCTCGGAAATCTGTTGCTGAGCCGCACCGATACTGTTCAAACTCGTGGCGGAGACGAGGATGTATCGCAAGTTTTGCCAGTGCGAGAGCCTTCTGAGCACGGTTGTGTAGGGTGCCAGAATGACGTCATCCTGGTCCTGCCCCATCGCATTCTGTCCTTTTTTCGTCAGCACACCGACAACCTTGAACGGCACATTGCGTATGCGGATGGTCTGGTCGACCGGACTCGACTGAGGAAAAAGATTGTCAGCAACGGTCTTCCCGAGCACGCAGACTTTCGTGCCCCCCTTGATATCCTGGTCTGTGAAGAATTCGCCGTACTCGATGGGCCACTGACGTATCTCAAGGTAATCGGCGCCCACTCCTTGAACGCTCGTCGCCCAGTTCAGGTTGCCGGCGATCACCTGTCCTCCGGCGAACGCCCCGGGTGAAATATACTGCACGGCCGGACACTCTCTCGAAATCGCCTGAGCATCATCGTCGGTCAGAGTCACCGCCGAGCCCGCAGCGATCCTCACATTACCTTGCTGTTGAGCACCCGGGAACACCATCAGAACATTGGTGCCGAGTGCGGCGATCTGCTCCTTGACCGAATATTCTGCCCCTTGTCCGATGGCAAGCATTGCGATGACCGCCGCGACGCCGATGATGATCCCCAGCATCGTCAGAAACGACCTCATCTTATTCCGCTGCAGCGCCCGGAAAGCTGAAAGAAGAATGTTCAAGATCTTCATGCTACTTCCTCCTCCTCCTCGATGAGCGGCATCCCTTTCAGTACTTCTGTCGCTATCCTTGGAGTAGGATTGATCTTGTCCGCTCTGATCTTGCCATCCCGGAAAACGATATGGCGCTTGGCAAACGACGCAATGTCCGGTTCGTGAGTCACCAGAATGACGGTAATACCGTTGTTGTTCAACTCCTGGAAAACCCCCATCACCTCGACGCTCGTCCGACTATCCAGATTGCCCGTCGGCTCGTCCGCAAGAATGATGCTTGGATCATTCACCAGGGCCCTCGCAATCGCAACCCGTTGCTGTTGACCGCCGGAAAGCTGGTTCGGGTAATGGTGAACTCGATCCCCTAACCCGACCCTCTCGATCGCCTCAATGGCTCTTGCCTTCCGTGCTTTGTTTGTCGTCGAACTGTAGAAGAGCGGCAGCTCGACATTCTCGAGCGCGGAAGTCCGCGAGAGCAAATTGAAACCCTGGAACACGAACCCAATCTTCTTATTTCTGATGGCGGCGAGTTCATCCCTCGACAGCTTGCCAACGTCGATCCCTTCAAGGACGTAGGTCCCTTTCGTCGGCTTGTCCAGGCAACCGATGATATTCATCAAAGTGGATTTCCCGGAGCCGGAAGCGCCCATGATCGCGACGAACTCTCCTTTTAACACTTGCACCGACACCCCGCGCAGAGCCTGTACCTCCACCTCCCCCAACTCGTACACCTTGGTGAGGTGGTCAATCCGGATCAACACACCATCTGGATTGCTCGCTGACGCGGCCAGCTCATGAATCATCTGAAGCCTCCTCCCATCCGACCGCCGCCCGCGAGCGGATTACGCGCTTGGTCCTGACCCGAATCGCCGTTTGAAGTGGCACCGAGAACGACCTGGTCTCCCGGCTTGAGGCGGGGGGAAGAGATCTCGGTGAATCGTCCGTCGTTGAGACCGGTCCGCACGAAGATCGACTCCAGCAGCCCATTCGACTTCAGGATCCAAATCCTGCCTCTGCCTGACTGCTGAGTGGGGACGTAAGCACTCTTTTCATAGACAGGGTAGTTAGAAACAATGCCAAACTTGCCCGCCTCGTTCGATGGCGTCGGCCGAGGTCGAATCTGCTGAACCGGCGCGCTTGCCGTCTGCATTCGGCTTGCGAACATCTTTCGCATCTCGCTTCGGAGCTCATCCTGAGTCAACTTACCGCCGTGAGCAGCCCGGATAGAATCTCTGATTGCCTGGAAGCGTTCCCCCATCCCTCCTGGACGCTGACCGGCTCCGGCCTGCATACCCTGACCGCTGGACGCGCCGTACTGCCCGCGAGATCCTTGATCGGCACCCATTCCCTCTCTGCCGGCGAACGACGATCGCCCAATGGTTGAGGAATCGCCGCCCCCATTTCCTCTACCCATGAACCCGCCGCGAAAGGCGCCCATCCCTGTCGTGTCGATGATGTCGCTCGGCGGCTGGAAACGCAATGCCATATTGGAGACTCTCATAACGTTTGCCGCGCTCGCCACCAGGATCTTCACGTTGGCCGTCATTCCGGGCATGAGCTTCAGCTGGTCGTTTACCACGTCGATGATGACGATGTAATTGACCACGTTTTGAATGGATTGAGGGGCGAGTCTGATCTGTGAAACTGTCCCCGAGAATTTCTCATCCGCATACGCATCGACGGTGAACGATGCCTCCTGACCGATGCTTACCCGGCCGATGTCGGATTCGTCCACAGTTGTCTCGACCTGCATCCTCCGAAGATCATTGGCGATGGTGAACAAAGTGGGAGACGAAAAACTCGCAGCCACGGTCTGGCCCACATTCACTGCCCGGTTGACCACCACCCCGTTGATGGGTGCATAGATGGTTGCGTACGCAAGATTGATCTTCGCCCTGTCGAGGCTCGCTTGTGCAGACTTGACAGCAGCTTCGTTTGTCTGATACGTTGTCAGCGCCGCGTCATAATTGAGCTGCGAGTCAAGGCCACGTTGAACCAGAACTTTCTCGCGGTCCAAATTTCTCTTGCTCTCATCGAACTGCGCCTGGGCTCTTTCCAGGCTCGCTTCCGCATCTTTCAACGACTGGTAAAGAAACGTCGTGTCAAGCTGTGCGATCACTTGTCCTTCCTTCACGACAGAATTGAAGTCTGCATACAGCTTGGTGATGATCCCCGAAACCTGCGTGCCCACTTCGACACTGGTGACCGCGTTGACCGTACCTGTCGCGGTGACATAAACAGTGAGATCGCCTTGCGACACCTTGTCGAATCTAAAGTCATACTTCTCGGCGCCGCGTTTCCCGAAAAGGAAGTAGCCCGAGACAGCAAGCGCAACCACGATTGTTCCGATGATATAGAACGTTTTTTTCATTGTATCCCCTCACCCGTGATTCGTGATAAAGATCAACCGTTTTCTAATCGAGAAAGCACTCGAAGAAACAGTAGGCAAGCCGAAAGTAATCGGTGTGGCTGTCCTTTTGTTATGTAGTTAGACACGACAAGTCCGAAAAAGTTTCGCGGAGATAGATGCAAAAACAGGGGCTTGGATGCCTCCGGCCAGCGAGTAACTCCCTCTGGATGAGCGTCCCTCCCCGCGATTCTGACAATTCGATGAAAAGTCGTTAATGCTGCCCCTGGGCCGGCCGGGAAGAAGACCGGAAGCCCCAGATTATGGGGCGGATCAAGGGCCCGGCCGTTTGAAAGGAAATCAGACTCGCGGGTCTAGAGAGAAGAGCTTGAGAACTGATGGAGCAAAGAAGACGGAGCCTGGTGCATGAGCCGGCGGGCTTCCCTATTCTTGAATAGGAGACCGGGAAATCTCATCCGGGGCTGCGGTCCAGATCCAACTCACCACTTCACACTGACGATCTGTGATCCACCCGCGCGGCCGCCGTACCGCACGAACCCGTTCTTTCGCCCGAACGCTACGAGATCGACGAGCGTTTGAACGTCGTCCTGGCAATACTGGGCAATCAGATCGACCTTTCCCTCCTTCCACCACTTCAGTGCCTGAAGGCCGTCGGCCGTTTTGCCGGCCCCGAGTGTGGCTGTCGCAACAGAGTCGAGTCGCAAGCGATGGCCGAGCGTTCGCTTCAGATCCGTCAGGATGTCAAAGGACTTCTTTCGGATGAGACTGACGTCTCCGTAGGAACTGAGAACCACGGAATCGAATCCGTCCCCGTTGAAGCTGACCACGCGGTCGAAGCCCGAGAGAAAAGTGATGAATTCGGGCATCGAGCGTTCATCCCACTTCCGGAAGCCTTCCTCCCCGCACCACGACACAGCGATCGATACGCGCATCTGGCGCACGTTTCCCCAGCCGCCCACGTCTTCGGCTGACAGTTGAGTTTCGACGTCGTAGTAGACTTCAGTAAGAGGCACGCGACGACTGCTCCATGAAGTCTCGGTGAAGGGCAAGAACCATGAGCAACCTTGGTAGCCGATCCGGCTCGGCCTCAGGAGCGATACGCTCTCAGCAGCAGCCGAAATCCGGAGGATTGAATCCTTTCTCCGTCGCATAGACGACCTCACCGGCAACGGAGTACTTCCCGCGGACCAGGACGTTGAACCATCGGCGGAACGATTCGATCAGGATGACCACGGCACAAACCATCATGACGACGGTGAGCGCCGAGTTGACGTAGCCCTGGGCTGCTGTCACAGGATTCTCGATGAGTGGGATGAAATTGTCTGTAATGCTGAGCCAGCCTGCAACGAGCGTGGTAACAGACACGAAGAGCATCGGTATCAGCGTCACCCACACGTACCGCGCCCGACCGGCGTTGATGATCGCGGTGGAAGCGACAGCGAGTGCAACCCCCGCCAACAACTGGTTGGCAGTTCCGAACATCGGCCAGATGGTGCTGATGCTTCCTTCCCAGATGAAATATGCCCACGCGAAGACAACGGCAGCGGTCGCCAGTGCTGCGCCGGGGATCCAGTTCGTTCGCTCGAAGGGCTTCCAGACCCGACCGACGAACTCCTGTACGATGAACCGGGCTATCCGAGTCCCGGCATCGACCGTCGTGAGGATGAACAATGCCTCGAACATGATCGCAAAATGGTACCAGAAGGACATCAGCCCTCTCATTCCGGGTACCGAAGAAAAGATTTGAGCGAAGCCGACGGCAAGCGACACAGCACCTCCCGGTCTCCCCGCCACAATTTCGCCGACCTCCCGCTGCAATTCAGGCAGATTGACGATCGACATCCCAAGCGTCTGGAATTTTTCCGGGGAGAGATTGATCGCGAAATAATCTGCCGGATGGAGGGAGCTGGCCGCGATCAGAGCGATGACACCGACTAAGCCCTCGATCAGCATTGCGCCGTAGCCGATCATCCGGGCATCGCTCTCTTTGTTGAGCATCTTCGGAGTCGTCCCCGAGGAGACGAGCGAGTGGAACCCCGAGATCGCACCGCATGCAATCGTGATGAACATGAAGGGATAGACCTTGCCCGGAATGATCGGGCCTCCGCCGTTCACGTATTGCGTGAATGCAGGCATCCTGAGCTCCGGGGCAACGATGATGACGCCGAGCACCAGGGCCACGAGGGTACCGATCTTCATGTAGGAGCTCAGGTAATCACGCGGCGCAAGCAACAGCCAGACGGGCAGGACCGACGCAAAGAAGCCGTACACCGCAAGCGCGATGATGATGCCCTCCCGGGAGAGGGTGAAATAGGGCTCCAGGAACGAACCCGGGATCAGGCTTCCCAGGAAAACGGATGCGAGCACCGCAAGGACGCCGATCAGGCTTGCTTCGCCGATCTTCCCGGGCCGGATACGATTCATCCAGAGCCCGACGAACAGAGCGATAGGGATCGTCATCGCGATCGTGAAGGTCCCCCACGAGCTCTCCTTCAGCGCGTTAACCACCGCAAGCCCAAGTCCGGCGAGCGCGATCACAACGATGATCAAAATCGCGATCGAGCCGACCAGGCCGGCCAATGGGCTCACCTCGTTCCGCGCGATCTCGGCAAGCGACCGGCCCCTCCGCCGAACCGATGCCGCCAGGATCACAAAATCGTGCACCGCGCCGGCAACACAGACGCCGATCACCAGCCAGAGGAATCCAGGCATATAGCCGAACTGTGTCGCGAGAACCGGGCCGATCAACGGCCCCGCCCCGGCGATCGCAGCGAAGTGATGGCCGAACAGGACCCACTTGTTCGTCGGATGATAGTTTTGCCCGTCCTGGAACCGGTGCGCCGGCGTGATCCTCGAATCGTCCAGCGTCACGACCTTCGCGGCGATGAACGCACTGTAGTACCGGTAGGCAATCGCCATCATGCACAACGTGATGATGATGAGGGGAAGAGCATTCATTCGTTGCTCCACTCGTTAGGTTCGCTGCAGACGATGAACAGACACGCCGACGCGTGTGCAAAAATTCTGCGCACGATACCTTTTTTTCGCGAAAGTTTCAACTCGTTATTCAACGGGGCGGGACGTGAACAGAAGGGGAATGAGCGTGCAAGAGATTGAGCGTCCCCCGCCTCTTTCGTCAGACAATGTCCTGCGAGGTCACCAGCACGATCCCCGCACGCTTCATCTCCTCGAGGGCTCTCTCACCATCGCCTGCCTGCACATCGACCGGTGCGACCGCGTCGGTAACAACGTAGGTCTTGAGACTTCTTCTCCGGGCATCAAGCGCCGATGCTTTGACGCAATAGTCAGTCGCAAGCCCGGTGACGTAGAGCTCGCTGACGCCTTTGGACTTCAGGTAGCCCTCAAGGTCGACATTTGTGGCCTCAAAGGCTGAATAGCCGTCGTCCTTGTTCCTCGTGCCTTTCAGAAAGACTTGCTGGATTCGTCCACTTTGGAGCTTGGGATGGAAATCAGCTCCGGGCGTATTTTGTACGCAATGGGGAGGCCACTTGTCGAAGTGGACGCTCCGCGGGGGGTGCCAGTCCTTCGAAGCAACAATGACGTCGAACTGATTCATCAACTTGTTGATCACAGGAACGACGTTGTCTCCCTGCGGCACGGCGAGCGCACCGCCTGGACAGAAATCATTTTGGACATCGACAATCAGGAGAGCTTTCACCTGCCGACGCTCCTTCGAATTCACTTCTCTTGTTGAAATTCATCGACGAGCTTTGCCCGCAGGGCCATCAGCTTTTGAGAAATGCCCACCTTGTAGAGATGCGGAAACTCGAAGCGTTTGTGCTCAGCCGGAAGATGCGTCAGTCGCTCTTTCGCATACGCAGCGCTCTCCCGCGCCGAACTCTTCACAATCGTCTTCCCTTTCTCCATTACCCTCTGCATGATGGCTTCCGACGTACATTGTTTCACACTACTCTTCTGCTCCGGAAAGACTGGATGGTAAATAAAGTCCGGCACCGGCTCATCGTGCAAGGCGACGGCGTCTGCGTAGAACAGGCCATCGCCATTGAAATATCTGTGAATTGACTTGATCCCCGGCAGCGTCAACTTGGTGTAATTTTCCGAGAACTTGAGTCGGGGAACGCCGTCGCTCATGCTCAGTTTGTAGACCCCGTCCAGAGCGGCGGAATTCTGTCCCGTGATCAGCCGGGTGCCGACACCGAAGATGTCGATGGGCGCCTCCTGGTCCTCCAACAAGCTCCGGATGACATATTCATCCAGCTGATTGGACACAGCGATCTTCACGTAGGACAAGCCGGCCTGATCGAGCATCTGCCTCGCATGCTTGCTGAGATACGCCAGATCGCCGCTGTCCAGCCGGATTGCCTGCAAGCGGTTCCCGGATCGCTCCAATTCCTTCCCGACCATGATCGCGTTCGGGATGCCGCTCTTCAGCGTGTTGTACGTGTCAACGAGCAGAATGCACCTGTCGGGATAGACCTCCGCATACTTTCTGAACGCGGCAAGCTCATCGCCGAAGCTCTGGACCCAGGAATGCGCTTGCGTTCCCGACACCGGGAAGTCGTTGTGCAGCGCGGCGTACACGTTCGACGTGGCGTCGATTCCGCCGATGATCGCCGCCCTCGTACCGTGGATGCCCCCGAGGCCCTGAGCGCGCCGAAGCCCGAAATCGACGACCCGGCGGCCGCCGGCCGCAGCCTTGACGCGTGAAGCCTTCGTCGCAATCAGTGATTCGTAATTCAGAAGATTAAGAAGCACCGTCTCGATGATCTGTGCCTCGATCAATGTGCCCTCCACACGCAGCAGCGGCTCCATGGGAAACACAACCTCTCCCTCCTTCACCGACGTGACCGTCCCCCGAAACTTGAAGCCCTTGAGGTATTCCAGGAACGAGTCCCTGAAGCCCAGATCCTTCAAGTATGAAAGAGACCTCTCGTCGAAGCCGAGATTCTCAACCACCTCCAGGATGTCGGAGAGGCCTGCGAAAATCACATAGCCGCCATTGAACGGGTTTTCTCTGAAGAAGTAATCGAAGCAACTCAGCGAGTTTGCACGACCGATCAGGAAATACCCTTGCGCCATGGTGAGCTGGTAGAAATCTGTGTAGATCCCGCTCTGGTGATTCAGTAAGTTCATCGCTCGTTCAGCCCTTCCTCTTTCAATTTCTTTCCGGGTGTCGCAATCGAATCGCTGCGGCACGAAACTTCAAAACGCGTTGCGTATCAATTGAATATCGGCTCTTCCCCGTTCATACGCAATAGCAACAACGTCAAATCGGCACGCCTGATCCTCGATTTGATGTTCGAACAGGTAGCCCTCCGCCACTTTCTTTATTTGCTCCTCTTTCTGCGGCGTGATGGCTTCCTGGGGCAGGCCGAACGCGGCGGATCGTCGCGCTTTTACCTCGATGAAGACCAGCTCGTCGCCCTCCAGCGCAATCAAATCAATCTCCCCGCGCTCGAACCGATAGTTTCGCTCGATGATCCGATACCCGCTCCTCTCGAGGTAGGCAGCAGCGAGATCCTCGCCCTTCGTACCTTCCGCTCTCTTGTTCATAAGCGGGGAACCTCCTGTTCGCTCGCCATCAACTGAACCGGCATCCTGAAGCTCCTCCTGTGGATTTCGCACGGCCCGTGCCGGCGGATGGCCTCGAGATGCTGCTTCGTCCCGTACCCCTTGTGCCGATCGAACCCGTACAGTGGAAACTCCTCGTGGTACTCCCTCATGAGGTTGTCCCGCGAGACCTTGGCGATAATCGAAGCGGCTGCAATCGTAGACGACAGGCAGTCGCCGTGAATAATGTTCTCGAACCGGAGCGATTCGTGCGTGAAGCAGTTCCCGTCTGCCAGGACGATCTGTGGCTGAAAGCTCAGCCGTTCTACCGCTTTTCTCATCGCAAGGATCGAAGCTTGGAAAATGTTGATCCGGTCGATCACCTCGTGGCTCACGATACCCACCCCCACGCTCAACGCTTTCTCGTAGATGTCGTGGAACAAACGCTCCCGTTTCTTCTCACTCAGCTTCTTCGAGTCGTTCACTCCATCGATAAAGATCCCTCTTGGGAACACCACAGCCGCGGCGACAACCGGGCCGGCGAGCGGTCCGCGACCGGCCTCGTCGACGCCCGCGATCACCTCGATGCCATCCTGCCACAAGGCTTTTTCCATTTCCAACGACGGGACCTGTGCAGATCTCTTGCGTGTCATGACTTCCTTCGACGATCCTACGATCCAAGGAAGATCGCAACCAGCCCACCTATCATATCAATCTTCAAGATGAAGCTGAGCTTGCTTAGGTTGGCAGGACCTCGATCCCTCCACATTGAAACGATGACATAGAGAAGCGCTGCATCCACAACTGCCACGAGGGCAAGGTAGTTGAACGAATAGACACCGCTGGAGTACGGGAGCACCGTCGCCACCAACAGCAGGAAAATGGTCAACGATGCCAGCACCAGCGCCGGCTTGACGCCGTACTTCACCGGGAGTGTGCCCGCTTTTTCCTTCGCATCGCCTTCAACATCCTCGACGTCTTTGACCAGCTCACGGGCAACGTTGATCAAGAACGCAAAGAGTGCTGGAAAGAACGAGCGCTCGGCGTGCCCGACCGCCACCCCACCATAGACAAAGGCCAGGCCAGTCATAACGCCGACCAGGATATTGCCCGTCAGCACGGTCCGCTTGAGAGTCTGGCTATAGAGGTATAAGGAGATGACCCAGAAAATCGCGATTGCCAGCGTTCCGAGGCTCACAGAGGCGCTGAGGAGAAGCCCAATGCCTGAGGTGACTCCCCAGAGCCACTTGGCCCCCTGCTGCGTCGCCGCGCCCCGCGGCAACGGGCGATTTGGTTTGTTGATACGGTCGATTTCAAGGTCGAAGTAGTCGTTGATCGCATTGCCGCCGCCTGCAATCAAAGCGCCCGCGAGCGAAGCAAAGAGAATTGTCGGCCAGTACGCTGCTGATGCGCCGGCGAGTATCGCGGCCCCGGCGATGGTCACGAAAACGATCCCGAGGTTGAGCGGCCTGAGAAGGCCCAGATGCCCTTTGAGAGTATCAGAACTCATTGACAAGCTGAACGTGGAGTTTCGCCGTGCTGAACGTATCACCTTGACCGAACGCCAAGCTCACGCCGAGGAGTCCAAGCGGAGAGTCCAATCGCACGCCCACACCGTAGCCGAATTTCGTTTGCTCACCCTCGATCAGACCCGATCCGGGGCGAGAAGGAGTGAATATGTACCCGGCATCCAGGAAGCCGAACACGTAGGACCGAGGCGCGACAAGCACACGGTACTCCAGATTGGACCATGCCAACCGGGAGCCGAGGAATTGCGCCTCGCGATACCCTCGCAGTGTCGTGGCCCCGCCGAGCCTGTACAAATCGCTGACCTCGATCGCCCCGCAACGAAAGTCACGAGCGTGCATGCTTACAGCGATCACCTGGTGATGCAGGGGGGAGAGAAAATGCTGAAACTCGAGAGCGAGCCGCTGAGTCGTCGTACGCGCTGCTTCACCCGAAAGGCGACTCGTCGCCGTCGCCTTCGTGCCGGTGAAGTATTCAGTCAAGCAGCGAATCCCCTCAGTCGGGGTAACGGGGTCGTCTCGGGAATCGTACGCAACCGAGACGCCGATGCTTGCCGTACTGCTTTCATCGACGTAAAGCTCGCCGAACCCCTGAGTCGGGAAAACATCTTCGTGCCTGTAGCAGAGACCCACTGTGAGATCTTCGGTCACCATCACATCAGCAGTAATCCCGTATCGGCGTAGGACGTACGTGGAATCCTGTTTCCGCTGGAAGAATTCCCCTTCAAGATTCACGGGGTACGAGGCCACCCATGGTTCGAGGTATCGCAGCTCGACCTCTTGTGAAGCCTGGTTCTCACGATACCATCGAGTTGACAGTTTGCGCCCCGTCCCCAGGATGTTACGGAACTCAAGGTTCAGAAGTCCGGTCAGGTAACCCGAGTCGCCCGGACCGCGCGAGGGAATGTAGCCGACAACGCCATCGAAGCGGTTCGGGCTTCCCTCCTGGACCTTCACAAGGAAGCCCGCGGTGCCATCCGGGTTCAAATAGAGCTGCGGCATCGAAACCGAAGAAAACAGCTGAAGCCTCTCCAGGCGCCGCTTGATCCGCTCGGGTTGGTTTCCCCGGAAGATCGCCCCCGGGCTCCATCTGACTTCGCGGAGGATCACGTCTGCTTTGGTCGAAGCGTTCCCCTCGATGCGAAAGTCAGAGAGGCGCACACGAGCCCCCTCGTCGACAGCAAGCACGATGGAAGCCGGGACGTGCTCAGGCTCGTCCTGAAACCTAACATCCTGAATTGTCATCTTCGCGAGGGGATATCCGAGGTCTTCATAGTGCCGCAGCACGGCCTGAATGTCGCGCTCGAGCACGCCTGGGTAGAATCGTTTCCCCTTTGCCGTCTCAACGAGGGCGAGCAGCTCTCGCTCGGAGACAGCTCTCGTCCCGGTGATCTGTACCGCCGATACAACAGCTGGTTTCCCTTCCTCGATCCAGATCGAGAGGTCATCAGCACTCGAGTCACCTGTCGGCAGAAGTGACACTGAATCAATCCGAGCGAAGAGATATCCTTCGGCGACATAGCCTCGGACAATCGCCTCGAGATTGGAGGCGCTGAAGTATCCCCCCTCCCTCGTTTGCATCCATTCCTGAACCTGCCCTGCGGAGAACGATCGATTTCCGTGGACGGAAACGAACCGCACGACGGTTTTCTCCTGGCTCAAGGCTCTCAATCCCATCAGCGACGCGAGCAGGAGAGAGATCAAGAGAAAACCGAAAAAGCCAGGCGCGGGACGTCTCGCTCTGGCTTTTCGCTCACCGTTCATTGTGAGACTCAACGGATTCTTCCCCAGAGGTCGGTCGTCGGGTACCTCAATCGATAGTCGCCGAAGCCGCTATCGTCAACGAAGATAAACTGGCGGTTGAGCTGGTAGTAGTACCAGATCTCGTACGGCTTCGAGTCGTATTCAAACGGATGACGCTCGATGTTCTCCGGCGCGCCGAAGCGGATATAGATCATGCCCATATCGGTTTTCCAGCCCTCCAGATAGTGCTTGAAGTGCTGGTTGGCGTATTCCACACGAGCGTAGTATTCGTCCATGAGCTCATTGCGCGACGTTTGCGGATCAGGGTTGCGTTTTGCCCAGAATTCCAGGAACCGCTGCCGCTTTTCCTCCTCATTCGACGCTTCACGAATATACTGCAAGTCAGACCCCCGCGCAATGTAGGCCAACTGTTCAATCGCCTTGTCGAGATCGAGTACAGCCGCAGGGAGATCGAGCGACCGCACAGTGAAGGTCCGCGAACTCACGGCTTTCAAGTCTTCCATGGGACCCCCGAGAGCATTCGTCGGCACGGCATCAACCGTGAGAACGTACCTGCCCATCGGGACGTCCAGACTGTCGACCTTCAGGAATACTTGAGTCCTGCTCCCCGTGAGCCCCTCCACCCGGTCCCTCTTGTAGACGATCTTCTTCTCTCTGTCCATAGCCTTCCACGTGAAAGCAAGAGAATCGACCGACTTCGGGCTGTAGGCCTCAAAGAACAAGAAGAACCCTTCCGAGCTCTGACTGATGTTTCCGGAAATGTTCGGGACAATCGTCCTCTTCTCTCCTTCTGTTGTAAGGCGGCTCACCAACATGATGTCACTCAGGCTCAACGAGTCCTTCGAAAAATCTGTCACCAACAACGAACGCCTCCTCTGAGAAATCTTCTGAGACTCCCGATCCTTGAGCTGAATCATAACCTCATAGCTCCCCGGGTCCAAGTCGACGGACCTCTGGCTGAGACTATAGATGTGATCCGACGTCGTTTGGGCGAAATCGTTCGCACGGACATCCACGTTCCACACCTCGTCGTGGACAAGTTGTCTCGACGGAGTAAAGAAGCTCAGCGTGACCTCGTAGCGACCAACGAACAGATCGCCCTCCCTTACAAATCGCATTTCCTCATGCGGGACCTGGACATACGCGTCGATGCGGGATTTATGCGGTTGCTCGGACGAATAACTGATGGCGTCAAAGTAGAACGTCGGACCGGCCTCAATGCGGGCAGGTTGCAGCTCCGCTTGGGCCGCGCTCTTTTGGACACCCAAGACAGCTATCAGTCCGACCAACAATCCCAACTCTGCTATTCTCATCACACCCATGGTGACTCTCCCTTCCCCTTGTCGCGAGTCGAACCGCGACCGGTCGCCTCTGCATGGAGATCGTACTCAGTCGCGTCAACAATTTTTACGTGATAGAAGTTGCCGACTGCCAGGCGGGATGCAGATCGGACGTAGACCTCCTGGTCGATCTCCGGTGCGTCCCATTGAGTGCGCCCGACAGCAAATTCTGCATCCTGACGGTCGATGAGGACCGTCACGTCGCTACCGATCAGCAGCTGGTTGCGTTCCTCAGAAATCTCCTGCTGAATCTGCATGATCCGATCCCGCCGCTCTTCCTTCACTTCGTTGGGAATCGGATCTCCGAGGCTGTACGCCGCAGTCCCCTCCTCGCGGGAATATGTGAAGACTCCGAGACGATGAAACTTCATCTCCCTGACGAACTCGCAGAGCTCCTCGAAGTCTTCCTCTGTCTCCGTCGGGTATCCGACGATTAGGCTCGTCCTCAAGGCTACGTCGGGAATCGCAGATTTGATCGACGAGAGCAACTCCTTCGTCGCTCGCGGCGTCATCCCTCGCCGCATGGACTTCAGGACGTTCGCCGACGCATGTTGAAGAGGCAGATCCAGATAGCGACAGAGCTTGGGCGACTCCCGGAACACATCCAGGATCTCCCTCGGAAACTTCGCGGGATACGCGTACATCAGCCTGATCCATTCGATCCCGTTTACGGCGGAGAGCTCACGCAGCAGCGAGTCGAGCCCCCGCTCGGCATGCAGGTCAATCCCGTACGAGGTCGTATCCTGTCCGATGAGGATGAGCTCTTTGACGCCTTTCCCCGCAAGCACCCGCGCTTCCCTGACGACCTCCTCCAGCGGTCTTGTGCGATGCGCTCCTCGCATCAGAGGGATCGCGCAAAACGAGCACGGATGGTCGCATCCTTCGGATACCTTCATGTACGCGAAATGCGATGGCGTGGAAAGCAGCCGCTCGCCGACGAGTTCCCGCCTGTAGTCCACGCCGAGCTCCGAGAGTATTTCTTCAAGATGATGCGAGCCGAAATATCCATCGACATCCGGAATCTCATCGGCCAGCTCCTTCGCGTACCGCTCGGAGAGGCAGCCCATCACGACCACCTTCTTCAGCTTGCCCTCGTTCTTTCGCCGAACCGCCTCGAGGATCGCATCGATCGATTCCTGTTTTGCCGCCTCAATGAATCCGCAGGTGTTGATCACGGCGATATCCGCGCCCTCGACATCCTGCACGAGGTGCAAACCGCCGGACGCTAATTGACCGAGCAGGACTTCACTATCGACGAGGTTCTTCGAACATCCCAGCGTAATGACGCTGACTTTCGGGCTACCGTTTCTGTTCATTCTGCCTGGAACTTCCTCACGACAACACAATGAAATCTATGTAAAGATACACAATGGGTGCAACAAAAACCAGGCTGTCAAACCGATCCAGCACCCCACCATGCCCCGGAATAATCGATGAAGAGTCCTTGACTCCGGCGTCACGCTTGAACCGCGATTCGACCAGATCACCCAACTGACCGAAGATGCCGACGATCCCGCCCAGAATCAGCGCATCCTGCACGGTCAGGTAGTCCAACGCCAACGCACGAGCTGCAAGCATCGAAAGGAACGCGAACACGAGGCCGAATGCCGCACCCTCCCACGTCTTCTTCGGACTCACGCGCTCGAAGAGCTTGTGTCGACCCAATGTGAGCCCGCCGAAGTACGCAGCCGTATCGCAAATCCAGATCGTGGCGAACACCGAGACCACCGTGTAGCCGCCCCAGCGCGTGATGATCTGTAACTCCTGGTCGTCGGCAAAGCTCGTGGGAAAAAACTTGTGCACGGGAAAACCGTAGGGGAAAAGCTCGCGTGTCATGATGAGCGTCCCGAAGAAGAGTGATATGATGGAGACCCCGAGGACGGTGACGGCAAGATTCATCGTGGGTGATCCGCGCTGGCGAAACAATTCGATCAACAAGACGAGGAGAAGAAAGACGAGCTGGAGGACCAGCAGGAATTGAAGCTGGGAGAACATCGAGAGGTGGATATTACGCGCTTCGAAGTAACGAAAGACATCCACCTGGAGGCGCTCATAAATGAAAGACAGGTTGACGACGAAACCCGCTACGAGCCCGATCGCCTTGAGCGGAAAGGCCCCTTTCTTTTCGGCAAGGGCGTAGAACTCATAGAGCGAAAGTGCCGAAACCAGCGCAACGAAGGCAAAGAACGGGTAACCACCCTCCATCGTCACCCATACGATGAGAGGGATCGCCACGACCGCCACAAGCACCCGCGTCGGGAGATTGCTGAACGCCGAAGTATTCAATGGAACGTGTCCTCTGAGGATGGAAGTGAAAAATCGGTACCACCGAGCAGCCCAAGCTGCTGCAGGAGCGTTTCAGCCTCAGCCGCCTTCGCCTTTGAGGTCCAGACTTGGACGACGGGCTTCTGATGTGCCCAATACAGTTCGAGATGACCTCCCTTGGAAGAAACCTTCGTCTCCAGTCCGGCCTGCTGCAAGTTCCGCTGGACAACGTCTGCTTCAAAATCAGAGACGCAGGAATAGACCGGCTGCCACCCGCTATGGATCGAACGATGATCGGGATCCTCACAGAAGAACCTGTCATCCGACCTCACCGCACAGTCGCCGCACACCGGCTTCCCGCACACAACACACACAGCGATCGCGAGCTGACCTGGGTGATTGCCGCACTCGATACGCTCCGCATCGCTCACTTCACCACTCAATCCGCCGCAGTGTTGGCACGAGAGATCGCCCGGGTCGAGCGGCGCATGACAGCGGCAACATACAGGCACTGCTATTCCTCTTTCTTGGATCGTAGATCGCTCGTCACGCGCCAGTAGGACGAGAACGAAAGGGCAAACAGCATGACAAACAGGAAGAGCTGCACGAGAATGGCGGGTGTATTGACATCCGGCCCCTTTGTTGCTCCGATGATCATCTTGTCATCCATCGCGAAATACGCCACAACGACTGCCGTGACGTTGTTGAGGAAGTGGACGGTCATCGTGATGACGATGCTTTTGGACCGCATCCGCAAAACCCCGAAGTAGCAGCCGAGCATTATCAGCGGAACGATGGCGAACGGATTGAGGTGAAAGGCCCCGAAAATAATACCGGTGATGATCGCCGCCCAGATCGGCTTGACGGCGCGCTCGAAACTCGACTGGATCAATCCTCGAAAGAGAAGCTCCTCGATGACCGCCGGCGTGACAGCCACCACCAAAATGACGAAGAGCAGTTCCGGAACGGTCTGAGAGGAGACGAGTGTGCGGAACATCTCGTCGATCGTCTCCTTGAGCGGATCGACGACCTTTCTCAGACTCTCCGGCAGGGGGATCTGATCCTGAAAGAACAAGTAGATCTGAAACACTTCCTGGAGGAAGAGAAGGCCCAGCGCCGCGAACACCGTTTCGCCGACCTTCGGCATCCTCCACGGAACGACGGCAGAGAATTTTCGGTCGAGCAACCTCGCGAAAAGGAGGGTCGGGATCAGCAGGAAGAGGGCCTCTCCGATCATCGTGAAGGCCCTTTGTCCCATCACGTTCTCGGCAGTCACCTTCGCCCCGACGAAGAAGAACGTCAGCATCCCGCCGACGCCTTGATACAGAACGAAGATGGCGAAAAGGCAGAGCAGCGCGAAGGCGATGGGGGAAATATTGGAGCGCTGCACGAACGAGAGGTTCTGGGAGGGAAGCTGCGGCGTCTCGGGCGGAACGATTCTTTCGTCGTCCATGCTATCTCAGACTCTGTTGACCGTCAATTTGATCATCGCGGCAAGGAGAGGGAGCATAATCTCATGATGTCCGGTGAAATTGTATCCGCGCCCGTATCGCTGCGTGGGGCGCTCCACAACGTTCTGTTGAGGGCGATACTGGCGGATCATGTCAAAGTTCGCCGTGCTGAATCCTTGCGCCCTGTGCCCGAGATTCCGCGCGACGGTAAGTGCTTTGAGGAAGACCTCGGGGAGAACCACGGCCGAGCCGACATTCAAGACGACCCCGCCGTTCCGGAGATCCTTGACGGAATTGGCAAAGATTTTGAAATCACGAAACGTCATCTCCCCCGTTGCCGCGCCATCCATCGTCGGCTGTTGATGAACGATGTCCGTGCCAATCGCTGCGTGAACGGTCACCGGAACGCCCCGTTTGTAACACGCCGCAAGAATGCTCACCGACTGATGAGGGGCTCTCAACGCGATGAGCTTCTTCGCCAGAGCCTCCCCGTATCCCTCGTTTGATTCTCCGAACGCCTTCACCAGCGCCTTGTTGATGAAATCTCCCGTCTCCTTCGACATTCCGAATTTCCCATCGAGGATATGGGCGGCAACGTCCTCCGATGTCTGACCCCACATTGCGGTCTCAACGTCGTGGATGGCAGCCGCGCTGTTCATCGCGACGTGGGTGATGATCCTGCGCTCCACAAGGTCGACGACAATGGGGGACAATCCCACCTTGATCACATGGGCGCCCATCATCAGGATCACGGGCTTCCCGTTTCTGCGCGACCGTGCGATGTCGCGAACGAGGGCGCGCAGCTCATTCCCTGCGAGGATTCGAGGAAGGGAGTCGATGAATTCGCCGAGTCTCGCCTTTCGCGGGTCCGGGACCTTCGCGAAATCTTTGAGCGAAACCTTGCTCCGCCGCTTTTTGATCGAGATCAGCCTGACGCCGTCAAGTTTGATTTGCTTGAATTTCGACATGGTTGTCCTATTTCACTCTTGCTTTGAGGGGACCGATAATGCCGGAGTACTCCCGCAGCTCCGCGTCAATCGAGCCGATGAAGATCTTGGTACTCACCTTGATCGGAATCTTGCACTCGTCATCCGTCAACCAGACGATGACCCGGCCTTCACTCTTGAACAGCCCCCCTTCTTTGATCAACGGTTCAAGGATGATGCAGTCGAATGTGCCGGCGTCAACCTCGAGACGCTGCCGCCCCAGGAATTTCACAGGAAGCGAGTACGTTGAATCCTTGTAGAAGTTGTAAAGAATCGTCTTCTCACCGATGCGGGCGGTGGAAAAGTCCAGGATGCGCATATAGTAAAACGCCGAGACCACGTCATGCACGTAGGGAGGTATCGGGTACTCCTTGTCATCGGCGTGCGCCACGTTGGCCACCTGATCGAACGTGGCAGTGAAGTCCCGACTGTACTTGCCCTCCCGCACGTGCTGCGTGAACCTCCACGGGAAAATCCCGCTGACATCCAGGAGGGTCTCGTAACGATCCTCGACTTTGTAGATCCACGAGAACATCGGCGTTGAATTCACGGCGAAGGATACTTGATAACACGGGCGGCCGAAGATCGTGTCGGTCTTTGGGATCGACATGACTGCCTCACCCGCCGTGATGAAACTATACCCCACATCGAAAACGAGCCGCTCACCGACGCCGAAGGCAGATTGCGGGACGAACCTCAGCGGAGCCCTGTTCCGCTCCTCCCCCTCGCTGGGTTGCACCGTTCTCACGGCCGCCGAATCCTGTCCATGGAGCTTCGGGCTGCTCAGGGCGGAAAGAGCAAGTGACATCAGGAACACGTTTCTCATATGCTCGCGCGATGAACCGGCCGTTCTCTGAAGGCGGCGATCAATCCTCTAGCCGCATGGAAAACTTGCTCGACCGTGATCTGATCCATGCAATCATTCCCTTGGCACGCTCCTCCCCTGCACCGCGCACACGCTCGGTTGTCCGCAACAAAAACGATTTTCTTCCGCGTGAGCGGACCCCAGCGTTTCGGACCGCATTCACGGATCGGCGGATAAAATGCAATGACCGGAACTCCAACGGCGGCCGCGATGTGCAACGGGCCCGTCGAGTTAGAGACGAAAAGAGCGGCGGATCGGAGAAACGCCGCAAGCTCCATCAAAGAGAGCCGTCCGATCAGGGGAATGGCAACCCAACCCGAGCCCTCGACCACGGTCTGGACGAGGTTCTCCTCTTGAGCTATCCCTGTGACCACAACGCGAATCCCTTCTGCATGCAGGAGCTTGGCCAGCGCCCCAAAGTTTTGCGGGCTCCAATCTCTCGCGGAGCCGCCGGACCCGGGGTGCAGAACAGCCACCGATTCAGAGTCTCTGAGGTCAAATTCATCTCTGACCTTTTTCGCAGCCATTTCTGCGCTCCGACCGGGTGCAAGAGTAGGCGCGAGCACCGCCGACCAAGGGCACCCGATCGATCGCAGGAGCGACAGGTTGTATTCCGCCTCGTGTTTTTCGGCGGTCCTTCGATGTTCGAAAACCTTCCTGTTGAAGAAGAACGAGTACCATCGGAAACCGCTCCCGACCCTTACAGGAATCCCGGCGAAGAAAAGAAGCAGCCCCAGCCGAAAGGTAGGGTGCGCGACGACAACCAGATCGAACCGTTGGCTCCGAAGCTCCGACAGGAGCCGAAAGAACGGCTTCGGTTCGCCCTGCCGGTCGTATGTGAGGATCCCGTCGATGCCCTCATGGCCCTCTGCGAGCTCTCGGGTGTACTCCCGTAGGAGCATCGAGAGACGGGCGCGGGGAAGATGCGAGCGCAGGAGAGTGATCATCGGTAGCGAAAGGACTACATCGCCGATCCGGTCGGTCCGTACCAAGAGCACATTGTGGAATTGTCGTTGATCCACTGTCATAAGTCATTTCTGCGCCTGTCAATATACGGGAAGGTGGTCTTAGGTGCAACAATTGAATCCCTGGGGGGAGCGTGCGTGATCCCGCGAGAAGTGAGCAGAAAACGGAAAAACATGAACGGGGTGAGTTAGGTGTGAACGAACCCGGCACGACATGAATCCCAGGCGGAAGATAACCCGGGTGATTTACAGGTCGGTCAGAGGCTTGTGACCTTCATGAGTGCGACGTACTCTTCGGCTGCACGATGAACCGGCCACCGAGGGTACGGGTCGAGTTGGAGGAGCTTGATGCGGTACCCGAGCGTGTCGACATATTGCTGACGCGCGGTGTCTGGCAAAAAGACGTAGCCGTAAATGGGCAATTGAAGATAGATCTCTTCACCCCCAGGTGTGCGGAACCATACTCTCAGATCTGCCCTTCCTTCCCAGAAGCATACCAGATTCAGCGGGCATCGAGAGTCACCGAGGAGCTCTTCGAATCGGAGAATTGCACCTTTCGGTTGGACGACAGCCGTCTCACCGTACCTCACTGTGAAGGGGTTCTCGCCGACGATCTTCGGCTCGACGACATCGGAACCGCAAGAGAGAAAACGGAGGATGGGAAGAAAGAACGCCGATCTCATAACATTGTATCCCCCGACGCGGTGGGAGCCCTCGCTACGAAACGAAGACCTTTGCGATGTCGAGGAGCAGTGACGGCTTGTTCCACAGCGCTGTCCGGAAGATGCTGCCGACAGTTCGCTTCTCCTCCGGTAGCCTGCAGGCGTCGTCGCAGAGTTTATTCAGCGTCTCATCAGAGAACCGGTAGATGGCTTCCTTGACGCGATAGAACACTTCGTGCCGCCAGCCGAGACGCTTGTGCCATCTCTTTTCATATTCCTTCAGATGCGCCAGCCCATCCTTCTGGAGGGCCTCGACCGCAACCTGCCCGGCGATCATCCCGCCGATCATCCCGCTGATGATTCCGCCTCCGGAAACGGGATTCACCTGATGCGCAGCGTCGCCGACCAGCATCACGTTGCCCCTGACGATTTCATCGCACGTCGTCGCACACGGGACCCCTCCGGCAATCCGGGTGAGGACGGAGGCACGAGGAAATCTACGAGCCACGAATTCCTCCAGGTATCGGATCGCTGACTTCTCCTTCGCGCGTTCAACGCTGATGCCGATTCCGACGTTTGCCGAATCCTTCCCCTTTGGAAAGACCCACACATACCCGCCGGGAGCAATCTCTTTGCCAAAGCAGAAATCGAGAATGCCCTCGTCAACCGTAACACCCGTGAGCGTCATCTGAGCGCAGCTCTCCATGTCGCGGATGTGGCACGTGGTGTCGATTCCCGCCCATTTCCCCACACGACTCTCGACCCCGTCAGCAGCGATGACGATCTTCGCTCGAACCTCTAGCCGGCGATCGTTGATCAGCGCCCGGACGCCCCTCACATCCCCATTCGTCCTGACCAGATCATAGACGTAGGCTTTCGTGACGACGTCCGCCCCTTCCCTCGCTGCGAGCTTCGCAAGCTCGTAGTCGAAGATGCGTCGCTCGAGAACATACCCGGTTCCATCGAGCCTCGGGACGATCGAGCTCCCGTCCGGCACAACGATGCGGAATTTGCTGACGGTCGCCGCAATCCACCGCGGATCAGGCTCGATGAACTGGACCACGCCCTCATGACTGACCGCTTCACCGCATCGGACGGGATAGCCGACATCGCGGTCCTTCTCGAGCATGAGCACAGACGCGCCTCCAGCAGCAGCGTAGCGCGCAGCCGTTGATCCGGCGGGCCCGGCACCAACAACGATGATGTCGTATTCCTCTCTCATCTCGGCAGTCTCGCGGCTTTCAATTCCAATTGGTACAAGACAGAACCCTAAAACGAAGGTGGTAATTCCTGCGGCAGCGACAGCTCTTTGGGCAATTGCTCGATACCTTCGCGATGAAACTCGATCACTTCCCAGGGGCAGGCCCAGACGCATTTCCGGCAGTTCGTGCAACGTTCATCGATGATGCGTATCTCGGCTTCCAGCAGCTCGATCGCATCTTCGGGACAAACGCCGACACAGCATCCGCAGAAGTCGCATTTGCCGGGGACAATGTAGATCATCAATGGTGTGCCGCGTGCCAAATTCCACCTCAATGGAGTTGGATTGAGTTCTTCTTCGGTCCAGTCCCACCCAAAATAGGGAGAGACCGGACGAAAATCAACGGAGGATTCCACCCTCTGCGGTCTTGGCTTTCCCAGTATCGCTCACCCCGGCTTCAAAAACTCAGCCGACTCGACACTCCTGAGTTGGTTCTTCAGCTCCTGGTGCCGCTCGATGAGGGGCCTCGTATCAGCCCCTTGGAGTGACGCTTCCCTCAACAACCTCCGGTTTTCCGCTACCTGCTTTTGCAGGTCCTGTTTTTTCAGAGCTACGATCGCATCGCGCGCGAGCGTCCAGGGATCAGCCTCCTCGATTTCAGAGTCGCCGTTCCGCCACTGCTTGCTGAGTTCGTACCTGCTCAAGACGACGTCGGTGATGATGCTCTTGAGCCTCGGATCCTCGATCTCGAGCAGGAGGTCCGTGACGTGTAAGGGCCCTCGCTCCTCGTATCGCGACAGAAGCAGCTCCAGGATATTCCTGACCTGAGGTGTCGAAATTTCAGAGAGCGTGATATGCGAGAAGACAAAACTGATGAGGTCAGCCTGGTGCTCCAGGAGAAGCTTGAGGATATCCCTTTCGGGAGCTGGGATGACGGTTGCTTCTCCAGGCCCAACACCCTCGGCCTCACGCCCCCCGATGCTCAGTGCGGCCTGCCGCCCCGCGCTCATGCTTGCGAGGGGTGCAGTACGAGCTCCCTCCTCCCTCCATCGATCCAGTTCCCGGTACAGGACTGACTCGTAGAGATCGTACTTGGAGGCGACATCTTTGATGTAGAAATTCCGTTTCAGCTCATCCTTCATCTTCGCGATCGACTGCACGATGGAGCGGACCGCCTGGGCCTTGCCCTCCGGCGTGGAGAATGCACCGGCCCGCCGAAATTGTCTTACCTTGAACTCGATGAACGAGATTGCTTGTTCGGCGAGCTTCAGGAACTCCTTGCCGCCCTGTTTCCGCACAAATGAATCGGGATCTTCCCCCTCGGGCAGCTCGACGATCGCCACGTTGAGATCGTGCGCAAGGACGATATCCATGCCACGGAGCGTAGCGCTCGAGCCGGCCGAATCGGCGTCGTACACCAGCGTCAACTTCTTTGTGTACCGCCCGATGAGCTGCACCTGCTCCTCCGTCAGTGCGGTTCCGCTCGAAGCGACAACGTTCTGAATCCCTGCCTGGAAGAGGGAAATAAGGTCGGCGTATCCTTCCACCATCAGTGCATTCTCTTCCGACCGGATGGCATCCTTCGAGTGGAAGAGGCCGAAGAGAACGCGACTCTTGCTGTAAATGAGGGTCTCAGGCGAGTTGATGTATTTCCCGAGCGGATCGTCCTCCCGCAGCTTCCGCGCGCCAAACCCAAGGACGCGCCCCGACGTCGAAAAGATCGGAAACATCGCGCGGCCGCGAAAGCAGTCGTAATCGCTCCCATCCTCCCGTGTCCGAATCAGACCAGCTTTGAGGAGATCCTCACGGCTCACGCCCTCCGCACTCGCGTGTGTGAGCAGTCCGTCCCAGGAGTTCAACGCATACCCGAGACCAAAGGTCCGGATCGTCTCATCAGAAAAGCCCCTGCCGTGGAAGTAGTCCAGCGCGGATTTTCCTTCCTCAGTCTTCGTGAGATTGTTGTAGAAGAAGAGGCCTGCAAACCGGCAGACATTGTAGAGACTTTCCGCCTCGCTTTCCTGTTGCTGGTCGGCCTCCGTCGTGGTGATCGTGATGCCGACCTTTTCCGCGAGCGAGCGGACGGCTTCTGCGAAGGAGACCTTCTCAAACTCCATCACAAACGTGTAGACATTCCCCCCTTTGCCGCACCCGAAGCAGTGGTAGACCTGTTTCTCCGGACTGACCGTGAAAGAGGGGGTCTTCTCCTGATGAAATGGGCAGAGACCGACGAAGTTCTTTCCCCGCTTCTTCAACCGAACATGTTGAGAGATGACGTCGATGATATCGTTTGAAGAGCGAATTTCCTCAATCTTTTCAGGCGGAATTCGCATAGCCGGCTAGAATTTAGAGAAATAAGGATGGACAAGCAAGCACACCCGCGTAGGTCAGACATTCCTGTCTGACCTTATGGGACAAACAGGAATGTTTGTCCCACCGACAAAAAACCCTCCTGCTCTCTTAGTGAACAGGAGGGTTTCTTGACAGATCCCCTGCAGGTGGGGCAAGTTGCCCGACCTATCGCAGGTTTTAGTACATGTCACCGCCCATGCCGCCGTGCGGCATCTGAGGGGGCTCCTTCTTCTCTGGCTTCTCCACGATTGTCGCCTCAGTCGTTATGAGCAGTGCCGCAACGCTCGCCGCATTCTCCAGGGCGATGCGGGTAACCTTCGTCGGATCGATGACGCCCGACGTGGTCAGGTTTTCATACTGCTCCGTTTGAGCGTTGAAGCCGTAGTCATCCTTCCCTTCCTTCACCTTGTTGACGACGACCGAGCCTTCGAGCCCTGCGTTCTGGACGATCCAGCGGATCGGCTCCTCGAGTGCCCGATGGACGATCTCGACGCCAATCTTTTGGTCCTCGTTGTCCGTCTTCACCTCATCGAGCTTCTTCAGACAGCGGAGATATGCGACGCCGCCGCCGGGGACGATTCCCTCTTCCACAGCAGCGCGGGTCGCGTGGAGTGCATCCTCCACCCGGGCCTTCTTCTCCTTCATCTCCACTTCCGTGGAAGCGCCGATCTTGAGGACCGCAACACCGCCGGAGAGCTTCGCCAGACGCTCCTGAAGCTTCTCCTTGTCGTAGTCGGAGGTGGTCTTATCGATCTGCTGCTTGATCTCGTTGATGCGCTTCTTGATGTCCTCTTTCTTTCCGGCACCTTCGACGATGGTGGTGTTGTCCTTGTCGATCGTCACGCGCTTGGCAGTGCCCATGTACGAGAGCTGCGCATTCTCCAGCTTGAAGCCCTTCTCCTCGGAGATGACCGTGCCGCCGGTGAGAATGGCGATATCTTCCAGCATTGCTTTCCTTCGATCGCCAAAGCCGGGGGCTTTCACCGAGCAGACGCGCAGTGTGCCGCGCAGCTTGTTCACCACAAGCGTCGCCAGCGCCTCACCCTCGACCTCTTCCGCGATGACGAGGATGGACTTACCTGATTGGGCAATCTTCTCCAGCAGGGGGAGAAGATCCTTCATCGCGCTGATCTTCTTGTCGTGGATCAAGATGTAGGGATCTTCCAGGACTGTCTCCATGCTCTCGGCGTCGGTCACGAAATAGGGTGACAAATAGCCGCGATCGAACTGCATACCCTCCACGACATCCAGCGTCGTCTCCGTTCCTTTCGCCTCCTCGACGGTGATCACGCCATCCTTGCCGACCTTCTCCATCGCGTTTGCGATGAGCTCGCCGATCGCGTGATCGTTGTTGGCGGAAATAGAGCCGACCTGTGCGATCTTCTCCTTGTCATCACCCACAGTCTGGCTCATCTCCCTCAGACCCTCGACGATCTTCCGGACCGCGAGGTCGATGCCTCGTTTCAGGTCCATCGGGTTGGCGCCGGCTGTGACGTTCTTCAATCCTTCGCGGACGATCGCCTGCGCGAGCACCGTCGCTGTTGTCGTCCCGTCCCCCGCGACGTCAGAAGTCTTCGAAGCGACCTCACGAACCATCTGAGCTCCCATGTTCTCGATCGGATCGCTCAGTTCGACCTCCTTCGCGACCGTCACACCGTCCTTCGTAACCGTCGGGGCTCCGAACTTTTTGTCGATCACGACGTTTCGACCTTTCGGACCCAATGTCACCTTGACTGCATCCGCAAGTTGGTCGACACCACGCTTGAGAGCAGATCGGGCATCCGAATCATACTGGATTAACTTTGCTGCCATAGCTTTCTATCTCCTTTCGTAGCGTTCTACTTTTTTGGCATAATGGCGAAAATGTCGCTCTCTCGCATGATGAGCAGCTCGTCACCGTCGACGGTGACCTCTGTTCCGGAATACTTGCCGTACAGCACGCGATCACCGGCCTTGACTTCCATCGGGATTTGCTTGCCGTCGTCGGAAACCCGCCCCGGACCGACTGCAATCACCTCTCCCCAGACCGGTTTCTCCTTTGCCGTATCTGGCACAATGATGCCCCCCTTCGTCTTCTCCTCTGCTTCGGATGGCTTCACGACAACTCGATCAGCCAATGGCTTTAAGGTCATATGCTTTGCCTCCTTTGTAAGTTTATATATTTTATGATATTACAGAAAGGCGCTACAATTAGCACTCTGTTCAGATGACTGCTAATAATATAAGCGAATGTGTACCGCTTGTCAAGAGGGCTTTGACGGTAAATGACCGCCACCTCGGGGGGAAGTGGCTTTGGCCAGGTGACGGTCATCTTTCAGGCCTTCGATAATAACCACGTACTCGCCCCGGGGAGGCTTCCTGGACAACTCACTAAGGACGGAATGAACAGGACCCCTGACGATCTCCTCGAATTTCTTAGTCAATTCTCGAGCGACCACGACCCGGCGGTCCCCCAGATGGGCCTGGATTTCGCCGAGTGTCTTCAGGATCCTGTGGGGGGATTCATAGAGGATGATGGTTCTGGCCTCAGAACGGAGTGACTCGAGCTTTGTCTTCCTCCCCTTTTTTTGCGGAAGGAATCCCTCGAACAAGAACCGATCGGTCGGGAGGCCACTGACGATGAGGGCTGAGATGAATGCCGTGGGTCCCGGAATCGGCACGATCGGGATGCCGCGGGCGAGCGCGGACTGCACGATCCAGAATGCAGGGTCCGATATGCCCGGCGTGCCGGCGTCCGAAACAAGCGCGATCGATTGACCTTGCAGAAGCCGTTCGATCAGCTGCTCGGATCGCTGCCGTTCATTGTAGCTGAAGTAGCTCAGCATCGGCTTGCTGATGGTGTAGTGATCCAGCAGGATTTTGGTTTTCCGCGTGTCTTCAGCTGCGATAAGGTCGACGGTGGAGAGAATCTTGACCGCTCTGAACGTGATGTCGTCCAGATTCCCGATGGGAGTTGCGACGAGGTAGAGGGTGCCGGGAGAGGCTGACTGACCTTCCGAAAGTCCGTTTAGCATCTTACTGGCTTCTGGAAGGCTCACAGATTTGCAGGCAATCGCGCATGAATCATGATCTCTCGTCAAACAATACGTCACGTATTGCCGCTGAATCCCTTTGACCGTCGAGCAAGAGGTAAGTGACCGTCACGTCCCACAGAGGCCACATTCCGAGTGACGGCCACTTTCGCTGCTTCAGGTTCCCCAATCACGAACGTATCGAAAATCGACGTCGATGGTGCGATAGGAGACCTTTGCGATGAGCGGCAGGCGACGCTTGAACTGATTCTTCTCAACGAGCGACTTGACCTTCAGAATGAACTCTTCTTCGAAGCCGAGCTGAACGAGCTCCTGATCCGTCCGACGCTCATCCACATAGTGATACAACAATGAGTCTACGCTAGCGTACGTGAAGCCCATCTCCCCCTCGTCTGATTGACCGTCCCAAAGGTCGGCGGTCGGGGTCTTTTCGACGATCGAAGCAGGAACTTCAAGCTTCCGCGCCAACTGCCAGACCTGCGTCTTGTACAGATCACCAAGCGGATTGATCGCGCAGGCGGTATCCCCGTACAATGTTCCGTATCCTACCAGGAGCTCCGTCTTGTTGCTCGTGCCGATGACAAGAGCATGTTCACGGGCGGAGATATCGTACAGCACGATCATCCGCACCCGCGCCATCACGTTCCCGCGCCGCACCCGGTCTGTGACAGACCACTGATCACAGTAGGCATCCACCATTGGAGAGATATCGATTACTTCGGATCGGATTCCCAGCTTCTTCACGATCAACTTGGCATCTGAAAGACTCTGAGGACTGCCGGCTTTGTACGGCATTATGACCGCAATCGCATTCTCCCGACCGAGCGCCTCCGCTGAGAGGTATGCGCTGACGGCCGAGTCCACGCCTCCCGAGACTCCGATGACACCCTTCTGGAATCCCGCGCTCTGCGTCTCATCGCGAACGAACCTCACCAGCAGGTCCCTGACAATGTCGGCGTTGAGCTCAAGCCCGCCCTTGGAATCTTTGGACGCTGTTTCCACATTCGCTCCTTCCCGGTCTCGTCGAACCGGGATTAGTCTCCCTGGCTTATTTCCTCTAACGATGCCCGAATGATTCGAATCCCTTCATCGACTTCGTTCTTCGTAAGATTCAGGGGTGGCCGAAACCGTATCGTGTGATCTCCGCAGCCGATCAAGATCAACCCATTGTCGTACGCCTTGCTCCGCAGCTGGTCTCTGCTCTGCGCCGTGTCGAGATCCATCGCGCACAGCATACCCTTGCCGCGAGCGTTCGAGACGAGCCCGGGGAATTCCCGCGGGAGCTGTTCCAGGTTTCGCAGGAGGTAGGCGCCGACTTCGCGAGCATTCTCTACGAGCTTCTCCTCCTCGATGATTTCAAGGATTCTCTGGAACCGCACCATGTCGACCAAGTTGCCGCCGAACGTTGAATTGATCCTGCTCGGTTTGTGGAACACGTTCTCCAGCACGTCATCGATCCTCTTGCTGCACATGAAGCCGCATACCTGCGTTTTCTTGCCGAACGCCATCATGTCCGGTTTTACGAAATACTCGTGGGCCCACATCTTGCCGGTGATACCGACACCGGTCTGGACCTCGTCGAGAATCAGTAGGATATCACTCTCATCGCAGATCGCGCGGAGCTCGACGAAGAACTCCTTGCGGAAGTGGTTGTCACCCCCCTCGCACTGGATCGGCTCGATAATCAGGGCAGCAATGTCATCCGGATTGTTGATGATCGCCTGTTTGATCTGCTGGATTGCGACAGCCTCGGCTTTCTGGACTCGCGCCAGGTTCTCTTTGTTGAGCGGAAATTGGATCGCCGGATTGTGAATCCGCGGCCATCGGAATTTCGGGAAGTAGTTCGTCTTGGTGGGATCGGTGTTTGTCAGCGAGAGGGTATATCCACTCCTGCCGTGGAAGCCTCGCCGAAAGTGGATGACCTGCCTGCCTCGCTCCTCGGTGTAACCCTTGATAAAGTTCTTTCGCACCTTCCAATCGAACGCCGTCTTCAGGGCGTTTTCGACCGCAAGCGCACCTCCATCCACAAAGAATACGTACGGGAGATACGCGGGCATCGCGATGCGGGTGAACGTCTCGACGAACTCCGCCATCTCGACCGTATACGCGTCGGAGTTCGACGTCTTGTTGACGGCTACGTACGCCAGCTTTTCCAAGAACTCTCGGGAAGTGAGCTTGGGATGGTTCAGCCCGACCGACCCGGAGGCAAAGAAGGTGAAGAAATCAAGATACCGCTTGTTGTAGCGTGAGTCGTACAGGTGGCATCCTTGACTTCGTTTCAGGTCGACCACGAGATCGAACCCGTCGACGAGCATATGCTTCGAGAGCGTTGCGTGGACCTCTCCGGGAGCGATCTTGATCGGATTCTTAGTGGTAGGTTTTTCTGACGCGGGACTCAACTCAACCTTCGTCGGGCCTTCCTTGGAACCCGGAGAGGCGGTCCGCTCGAGCTTTGCAGCAGTTGTGTCGGCCATATGGCACCTTGGAGTTATTCGATTTCATGGGATATTGAAGTTGCTCGATAGTCACGCGAATCCCTTGAACTTCAGAAGAACTCCTGATGCTCGTACAAAGAGACGATATATGGCCGCCCGTTCATGACCTACTTCTCGGCATTGTCAATCTGGGCGCGTTGGAGCTTCCCGCTGTAATCGACGTAGACTGTCTTCCACTCGGTGAAGAAGTCGTAGACTGTCCAGCCTCCCTCACGATGCCCGTTGCCGGTCTCCTTCACACCGCCAAACGGCATATGCGCTTCTGCTCCGATCGTCGGGCTGTTGATGTATGTAATCCCGGCCTTGATATCGCGAATAGCTCGATACGCATTATTGATGTCCTGGGTATAGATCGATGAGGAAAGCCCGTACATCGTATTGTTACAGACAGCAATCGCTTCCTCCAGCGACCTCACCTTGACGACCGAGAGCACGGGGCCGAAGATCTCCTCGCGCGCGACCCTCATGTCCGGCGTCACGTCGCCCAGGACGGTGGGCTCATAGAACCATCCCTTGGAGAAGTTGTCGCCCTTCGCAAACTTCCCTCCCGTGAGGACCTTAGCACCCTCCTGCGCGCCGATCTTGACGTATTCATCGACCGTCTGCCGCTGTGTTTCGTTGACACAAGGGCCGACATCGACATCGCTCTTCAGACCATCGCCCAGGCGCAGTTTCTGCGCATGCTGGACAACCATCGAAAGGAACTTGTCATACACTCTCTCGTGCACGATCAGCCGGCTCGTCGCTGTGCATCGTTGGCCTGTGGTACCGAATGCTCCCCAGAGCACACCTTCCAGCGCCAGATCGAGGTTCGCATCGTCCATCACGATTTGGGCGTTCTTTCCGCCAAGCTCCAGCGAGACGCGTTTGAGCGTCTTGCTGGCGATCTCGGAGATCCTCTTGCCGACAACCGTCGATCCCGTGAAGCTCACCAGGTCAACATCAGGATGTTCGACCAGCGCGATGCCGACCTCCGTTCCTCCGCCATGGACCAGGTTCACGACCCCGGTCGGAACGCCAGCCTCCAGAAGGATTTCGACGAGTGTTGTAGCCGTCGCGGGTGTATCCGATGCGGGCTTGAAGACAACGGTGTTGCCGCAGAGAAGCGCAGGGAAGATCTTCCACGTCGGAATGGCCATCGGAAAATTCCACGGGGTGATGATCGCTGCGACCCCGATCGGAACCCGGATGGCCATGTTGAACTTGCTCGGCAGCTCCGACGGAACGGTGTGCCCGAACAGCCTCCGGCCTTCCGACGAGGCGTAGTAGGCCGTGTCGATGCCTTCCTGGACGTCTCCGCGCGTCTCCAGCAGCACCTTTCCCATCTCACGCGTCATTTGCCTGGCGATCTCCTCCTTGCGCGCCGTCAGGATGTCACCCACTTTCCGCATAATGTCTCCGCGCTTCGGCGCAGGCACGAGGCGCCACGAGTCGTACTCCATGCGGGCCGCTCTGACGGCAACGTTTACGTCTTCCTGGTTCGAGAGGGGAAAAGTCCCGATCACCTCATCCCAGTTCGCAGGATTTCGATTCTCGAATATCCTCCCGGATTTCGAGTCAACCCACTTGCCGTCAATGTAGTTTTGAAACTTCTTAGCCATGAAAGTGCCTCGATGTCATGTGATTCCCACTTGTTCAAAGATGTAGTCTACATGCGTCAGACTTTTTTTTGGATCGAACAGCTCATCCAGGTCGACCTTCGACAGATGGTTCGTCACCTCCTGCCGCTGTTCCAGCAAGTCTCGGAAGCTCTGACCGCTCTTCCACACCCTCATCGCCTCGTCTTGCACGAGCCGGTAGGCGTCCTCTCGCTTCAAGCCCTTCTGGGTGAGGGCGAGCAGAACGTCCTGGGAGTAGATGAGGCCGTGCGTCCGGTCGATGTTCGTCTGCATCTGCTCGGGGTAGACGAGCAGTTCCTCCGCAATCTTCGTGAACTGCGTGAGCATATAGTCCAGTAAAATGCAGCTATCCGGGATGATGACGCGCTCCACGGAAGAGTGGGTGATATCGCGCTCGTGCCAGAGGGCCACATTCTCCATTGCCGCCAGAGCGTTCCCGCGCAGCACGCGCGAAAGCCCGGCGATCCGCTCGCAGGTGATCGGATTCCTCTTGTGAGGCATCGCCGATGAGCCCTTCTGCCCCTTCGAGAAGTACTCCTCGACCTCCAGCACTTCCGTCTTCTGAAGGTGACGGATCTCCGTTGCGAACTTCTCCAGCGAACAACCGCACACCGCCAGCGTGTTCATGAACTCAGCGTGTCGGTCTCTCTGCAGCACCTGGGTCGAGATCGGCGCCGGCTGGAGCCCGAGTTTTTCACAGACGTAGCGCTCAACAAACGGATCGAGGTGAGCGTAGGTGCCGACGGCGCCGGAGATCTGGCCGACCGAGATCGTCCGCAAGGCGCTCTGCATCCGCCCGATGTCCCGCTCCGTCTCCGCATACCAGAGCGCGAACTTGAGTCCCAAGGTCGTTGGCTCCGCGTGGATCCCATGCGTCCGTCCGATCATCGGCGTGTACTTGAACTCCTTCGCTCGCCTGGCCAGAACCGCCTTGAGCGCCTCAAGATCCTTCACTAGCAGCTCCGCCGACTGTTTCATCTGGACGGCAAGAGCCGTGTCAAGAATATCAGAGGACGTCATGCCAAGGTGGATGAATCGAGATTCCGGACCCACATACTCCCCCATATTCGTCAAGAACGCGATCACATCGTGCTTGACCTCGTTTTCGATCTGGAGGATACGATCCGCATCGAATTTCGCTTTGGCTCGAATCACGTCCACCGCCTCCTTGGGAATGACTCCGAGCTTTGCCTGTGCCTCGCAGGCTAGAATTTCAATCTCGAGCCAGACGCGAAACTTGTTCTCGTCTTCCCAAATTCCGCCCATCTCCGGGCGTGTATAGCGGCTGATCAAGTTGTTCCTCTTCGCTCTTCAGGCGGATTTCTGCTCCAGCTTCAGCTCGACGTCCATCATCTTTCGCTCCCGGTACACTTTCAGTTTCAAGACGTCGCCGATGTTCGCATCATCCAGTATTGAGGCCAGCTCCTCTTCGGAGTTAACCTTGTCGCCGTTGACTTCAAAGACGATGTCCCCCACCTTGAGGCCGGCTTTCTCCGCCGGGCCGTTCCTGTAGATGTCACTGATGATGATGCCTCGGACTTCCGACATACCAAAGTAGCGCGCCACCCGCGCGTCCACCGCCTGTGATTCGAAGCCGGTCCAAACGTTCCGGACGACCTTTCCCTTGTTTCGCAGTTCGGCCACGATTTTTTTCACCTTGTTCACCGGGATCGCGAAGCCGTACCCCACGAATGCCTGGCTGACTCCCCCCGTATAGATTAGCGTGTTGATGCCGATAACTTCGCCACGGCTGTTGACGAGCGGCCCGCCGCTGTTTCCACCGTTTATCGCCGCATCCGTCTCGATCATATCACGATACACCGCGTTGTTCTGTCTACCCAAATTCATGCCGACCGAGCTGACGACACCGACCGTCACTGTGGGCTTGTCGTTGATTTCAAACAAGCCAAAGGGATTGCCGAGGGCGATGGCCCATTCCCCGATAATGATGTCGTCAGAGGTCCCGAGCATCGCGTACGGCAGATCCTTCCCGTCCACCTTGACGAGAGCGATGTCCGACACGGGATCCGCGCCGACGAGCTGGGCTTTCAGCCGACGGCCTCCGACGAGCGTCACTGTGATTTCAGTGGCGTTCCCTGCAACGTGGTAGTTGGTGACAATATACCCGTCCGGCGAGATGATGACCCCCGATCCGAGGTTCTTCACCTGGTACCGCTGGGGGCCTATGAATTGCCGCCAAAATGCATCGTCACCGAAGAAGCGGCGAAACGAGGGATCAATTTGGAACAGGCCGGGCTGCTCACGAATCTCCGTGACATTGATACCGACCGTAGCCGGACTAACCCTGGCGATCGCACGCGTGATCGCGTTTTGCCGGGACGAGGAGATTTGATCGGACTCCTGAGAGGGCTTTTCCTGAACCCGCACTGACGCAGGGAAGGCCTCCTCGAAGGTCACGTCTCTGCCACCCGGCGACGTAGCCGCCGCTGACGGCCGGATGCTGTAGCCTATGCCGATACCGATGATGAGCGGGATGGCCAGGAAGAGAAGGACTCTGAAAGCTCTGCTAGTCATCGTCATGTCAAATGTTTTGTAAGGATTGGATTTCTTGTCGTTAGAGTTCTCTCGCTTTCGGCGTCCGCCAAACATCTCTCACCACGTCAAAATGTCCCAGCAGCAGCACAATACTCAAAACGCAGGAGAAGAACAGAAACGTGCCGTCATCCACCGTCGATACGATCAGCATCCTGATCCAGCGCCACGGCAGAAGGAAGAGGATCACGGGTGTAGAAAAGATCGCGATGAGGTCGGATGTCAGGACATCACGCCTCAGCAGAAACTTTGACACCAACCAGACAGCGCACCATGCAATGGTGTAGCTGAACCCCAGAAGGAACAACCCACCGGCACTGGTGGCCAACCCTCGGCCTCCCTTAAACTTCAGCCAGACCGGGTAGTTGTGCCCCGCGATGGCGGCAAACAGTGCGACGGCTTGCAGCGGGAATGCATCTGGCTGAAGAAGCATCGCGCCACTTACCACCGCCAGGCCCTTCACTCCATCCAACACCCCAACCAGAATCCCGACAGCCTTGGATTGAGTAACATAGAACGCATTGAAGCCGCCCGCGTTGCCGCTCCCAGTCTCCCGTATGTCCACCTTGGCCTTGCGTCGCACGGCGAGATATGCTACGGGGATGGAGCCGACGAGGTAGCCGCCGATGAACATTCCGAGGACGGTTAGCACGATCATAAACTAATGCAGAGCTGTCTGGACAAAACCTATATGAAAAATTACTGAAAACAGCTTCGAGAAGCAAGGTAAGCGTGACGATGAACCGAACAGCGAAGGAATAGATGAGGGGAATGATGCCGAATTGGCGACAACGCGGGGAACACGGGGTTTTCAGGGGCCGTTGCCAAGAGTGAAAACCCTATATGCCATGCGATTCCCCCTTTGCGTCCCTTGTCATAAGGTCTTCAGTTGCCCGGCGGGGGTCTTTCCCTTCGAAGAGAACCTTGTGGACCTCAGTCATAATGGGGAGCTCGATTTCGTACTTCTTCTCGAGCTCCCTGACGGACTCCGCTGTCGCAACACCTTCAGCCACCATCACCATTTCCTTGAGCACGTCCGCCAATTTCCTTCCCTTCCCCACCTGCTCGCCAACGTACCGATTGCGGCTGTGTCGACTCATGCAAGTAACGATAAGATCGCCGACGCCCGACAATCCGGCGAATGTGCGCGGCTGAGCACCGAGCTTCACACCCAAGCGTGTGATCTCGTAGATGCCCCGCGTCATGATGGCTGCCTTGGTGTTGTCCCCGAACCCGGCGCCATCGCTCATGCCCGCCGCCACGGCAATGACGTTCTTAAGCGCCCCGCCGAGCTCCACCCCACGGATGTCCTCGTTGACATAGACGCGGAAGTATCTCGTCATGAAGACTTCCTGGACGACCTTCGCCACCTTCTCTTTGTAGGCGGCAGCAACGATCGCCGTCGGCACCTGTCTCGACACTTCTTCTGAGTGGCTGGGCCCCGAGAGAATGGCGAGGTTCTCGCGCTTTTCGTGCTGCAAGACGTCGAGCAGAACCTCCGACATCGTCATCAGGGTATGATTCTCGATCCCTTTCGCCACATTACAGATGAGGGTCCTCTCAAGATTCAGAAGCGCGATCTTTTCGACAACCGAACGAAGGAACTGTGAAGGAACCGCCGCCACGATCATCTCCCGACCATTGGCGGCCGCCTCAATGTCTGACGTGATTCTGAGCGTCGGCGGAAGGGGGATACCGGGAAGGAACTCTGGATTCTCGTGCCGCTCTCGCATCAGCGCTTCTTGCTCGGGTTTGTACGTCCAGAGGTTCACCTCGTGGCCGTTTCCGAGCAGGACCAACGCCAGCGTAGTCCCCCAGCTGCCTGCACCGAGGACGGTGACGTTCATGGGTGTTTATGCGTCTGTGGTGTGGGTTTTGATCCAGGCTCGAGAAAACCGCGTAGCGCTTCCCGAGAAAAACCAGGAGTCCGGCGCGCTCAAGCTACAGCGCGTTCTTCGCCTCCCGAACTCGCTCCCGGGAGAGACTGGTTATCTTCTTCTCGGTGCCTTCGATCAACCGTTTGATGTTCTGCCGGTGCGAGTAGACCAGAAGGACAGCGACAGAAAGGCTGAAGACAATCAGGGTTCTGTAACTGTGGATCTCGTCGCCGAGAATGTTGTACCGTACAAAGAGCGAGACAGGGAAGGCGATTGCAGCGGAAATGGAACTCAGCGAAACGTACTTGTACGCCCAGAACACTATCATGAACACGGCCGTCGAGATCGCAAACTCCGTGGGCGCGATCCCGATCAGCATCCCCGCCCCTGTCGCGATCCCCTTCCCCCCCTTGAAACCTGCAAACACCGTCCAGATATGGCCGATGACCGCCGCACCACCACAGATCATTTGAATGACTGTGAAATCATCAAAAGGGGTCTTGTTATAAAACGGGAGCGTAGGATCCCAGAACAAACGGGCGATCAGAACGGTTGCGATCACTCCCTTGCCGATGTCGACCAGCGTGACGAGAAGTCCGGATTTCCACCCCAGGACCCGAAATACATTTGTGCCTCCGGCGTTGCCACTCCCTTTCGTCCGAATATCGAAGCCGTGCTTCCACTTCGAGAGCATAATGCTGGTCGGAATAGACCCGAGCACGTAACTCAGAAGGATAACGATCGCCAGATTGACCATGCCAAGAGCGCCCTTCTATCAGTTTTGAGATGAACCATGTAAAAAGTACCAACTTTCCAGCCGAGAAGCAAGGCGATTTCAACCGCATGGTTTCTAGAGAGGGCTATTCAAGAAGGTCGTATGAACAGGGGCTGCGTCGGAAGGGCTGTAGAATCAGGAAATGCGAACGCGAGGCCGCTTTTGAGATGTTCTCGGGCAACCATGCTCACAGAGGCCAATTTCCGTCTCTGCCAAGATCTGGCTTTCGAATTGGGGAAAACCGAGAGGCCCCCGGTGTTCACTTCACCAGGACCATCGCCTTCCGGGCAATCTGCCGGTTGCCCTGCTTGTCCGTAGCGACCACCTGGTAAACATACATCCCGCTCGAGAGCCGGGTGGCGTCGAATGTCTTCTGGTAGTATCCGGCAGCTTCAGTCTCATCAACGACTGTGGCTACCTCTCGACCGAGGAGATCGAACACTTTGAGATGGACGCGGCTATCGGCGGGGAGCTGATAGCTGATCGTGGTGGTTGGGTTGAAGGGATTGGGATAGTTGTGGAACAGCTCGAAACGCTCCGGCGGAGCGACCTTCACCCGGATCTCCTTTGTCCAAGTCTCCCCTGTTGACGACAGAATCCTGAATGCTATGGTCTCTTCTTTTCCGACCGGGGCAGTTTTGTCCACAGAGAAGGTGAAGAGAACCGGCAGCTCCTGATTCGCTT
>Ga0315277_10000265_pt1 | contig 88975 bp, 75 predicted proteins | sample YL17G05_15_MG_FD_203695 | JGI IMG/M metagenome (GOLD analysis project Ga0315277, IMG submission 203695) | Sediment microbial communities from Yellowstone Lake, YNP, Wyoming, USA - YL17G05_15 | ecosystem: Environmental > Aquatic > Freshwater > Lake > Sediment | place: USA: Wyoming | collected...
CGCCGGAAGGCCGAGGGTGGGGAAAAAGGGGACGTCGAGGTTCTGGAGGACCATCAGGACGAGGACGAGAAGGATCGGGAGATAGAGGACGATCCCGCGTTTCGAAGTTCGGACCGGCGGAAGAAGGTCCCGCATCTCCTCCGCGGAGATGACGCGGACTTTTCCAAGCCCCAGTCCGAGGGCGATGACGATCGCCGCCGGAACGGTGGCCAGGAGAAGCGGCACGGTCAGCCCGGTGTAGGGCATGTCCACACCCGCGCCCATGATCATGATCAGGATATTGACCGGCGGCGCGATCATCCCCAGGACCGAGCCCATGGCCACGAACGCCCCGGTCCGAAGGCGCGACAGCCCGAGCTTCATCAGCACCGGCGCGATGAGCGGGCCGGTGCTCAGGACGGCCGCGAGCGAGGAGCCCGTGATCATGCCCGGAAACATCAGGAGCAGCATGACCGTGAGCAGCAGGGCGACCTTGCGGCGGTAGAACGTCCTGAGGATCCCGGCCACGAGGCTGTCGAGGAGGCCGCTCTCCTCGAGGACCTTCATGAAGATCATGGCCGTGGCGATGATGAGGATGACGTCGAAGAAGCCGAACGCCCCTTCGACGAGGTGGCGGAGGGCGAAGCCCTGGCCTCCGACGATCGCGCCGGCCAGGGCGGCCAAGGCGATGGCCAGGCCCATCGGCAGCTTGAAGCCGACGGCGAGCGCGGTAAAGACCGCGACCATGAAGAGAAGAACGAGCCAGTCGGGCACTTACTTATTGAAGAATTTCTTGAGCGGCCCGACCGCGTCGAGGGTCTTCTCCACTTCGACGAGCGGGACGTTCGCTTCCTTGGCGATCTTGGTGAAGAGGCCGTCCTTGTTGCCGGACTTGACGACGACGGCCGCCTTGCCGGCGGGCAGGAAGGTCGTGACCATCTGGTCGGTGAGGTCGCCGCGCCGGGCTTCCCCTCCGACGTGCATGCACAGGATCGAGATCCCTTTCTTTTTCGCGTCGGCGACGAGGGAGGAGATCCGCTCAAGCTCCTTGGCCGCGTCGAGCCCGGCCGCTCCGAGGCCTTTCATGCTCGCTCCGAGGACGAGAACAAGCGTCTTCTGCCCTTCGAGGTTCTTGGCCGTGGCCAGCTTCTCGAACGTGGCGCCGATTTCCGCCCGCTTGAACAGGACGCTCGCGATTGGCGCGTCGCCGCTCTGGCCGGCCGAGGTGATGAGGACGGGACCCTCGAAGACGGGGGCCGTTTGGGCGCCCGCGGCGGAACAGATAAGAACGATGAGGGCGATCGGGATGATCCTTTGAACCATGACTGCGATCCTCCTTGATGGCCGGCGGCGGCCTTATGAGAAGCCGATTATATTCAAGGGAACCCGATCCGTCAAAAAACGTACCATTCATTGGGGCCGTACCCCGAGACGTCCGCCGACCGTCCGAAAGGAGAATCGACATGGCGATCCGAAGACACTCGGTCTGGATTCTGGCAGCCGTTTCGGCGATCTTGTCACCCCTCTCCGCGATCCCCTGGCCACAGGAGAAGCTTGCGGCCGAGATCGCCGGAGATTATGATCTTCAGCTCGATACCCGGATCCTGCCGTTCAAGATCCTCCTTAAAGAGGGGAAATTGTTCTTTGACGCCCTGGTTCCGGGAGGAGACCCTCAGGCCTTGGTCCCAGTCCAGGGGCAGGAGCTGAAGTTCACGACTTCCGATCCCAACGGCGATGAGGTCGTCCTGACGTTCGCCAAGGATCCCCAGGGGAAGATCACCGGATGCACGGTTTTCATCCCCGTCCGGAACGCCGAAGCGACCGCGGTCAAGGTTGTAAGAAGAGTCTGAGTCCCCAGATCGGGGACTTCCTTAGGGATAGGAATTTCCTTTTTTGCCCGGCTCCGGCGAAGAACGCGACCGCACGTTGTCTTCCCATCCTACACACGCCGGCCGGCATAGATTCCCTTTCGGGAGACGTCAAGAACCGCCGGGTGACGGGGCGGGGCGGTCCAACGCCGGCCTGGGGCGACAATTCCGCGCAAATCGCACGCACCTCGCTCTCCGGGCTTGGAGACAATCGGGGAAAGTACGCGATCCGGCATCAAGGCTGGTTCTGGTAACCGGCCGCTTGCCGGAGAGCGGATGAGCCGCCGACCGTGGCATAAACCGGGTCGCTTTCCCGGCCTTCGCTGTTGACCGCGACGAGGGCATACGAATAAGACTTGTCCTTCGCGATTCTGCGGTGCCAGTATTCGAATTGATCAGCTCCGCACTCCGCCAGCAAGCCCCACGTCCTTCCTTCAACCAGGAACAGCTTATATTTAACGACGTTGCTGTTCTCCGGATGAGCTTGCCAGGACAGGACATTGACATTTTCGGCCTGGGAGAGGGAGCGATTCATGGACCTATTCCCAGCGAAGCTTAAGGGCGAATAGACGAGCTTGGTGAACACGTCGATTTCCGTTTCCGAAGATTTGCCGTTGTTGTTGGTGGCGAGGATCCTGATCGTGTGAAAGCCGTCCCGGCAAGGTCTCGTGTCCCACGGATAGGAAAAAGGCGCGGTGGAGTCCTCGGCGGCGAAAACCCCGTCGACGAAAAATTCGACCTGCGCGATTCCCGACTCATGAGAAGCCTGCACCTCGATCGGCACGGTTCCGAGAACGGTCGATTGGGCGGAGGGGGCGGAGATACGGACGGAGGGCGCCGAGGTGTTTTCGAGGGCCGTCAAGCTACCGGAGACGTACGCGATGTTTCCCGAAGCGGCGATCCCATTCCCCCATTCGCCCCGGTACCAGTTATATCCGAGCAAGGGCGTACGATCGATATTGGAGATATCGACGACCATCAATTTGTCCCAAGCAAGATAAGCAAAATCCCCGGAAAGTGCGATCTCATGGCAGCGGAAGTTGCCTTGGGCTACGATGAAGGGGGAGAAGGGATTCGATATGTCAATGACCCTCAATTTATCTCCGGACAAATAAGCGTAGTTCTCTCTCACAAGGACGTTTCGTCCATAGGATCCGATCTCAGGCACAACGGCGATTACAACCTCTTTGGGATTTCTGGCGTCCGAGATATCGATGATCCTCAGTCCGGCACGCCCGTCGCCGGTCTCCTGGGGATAATCCAATACCGCCATGTAGATGTGATCTCCTGAAAGCGCCGGTTTCCCGAAATGGCTCGCTCGGTAAGCGCAAACCAGTTGGCTTACGACGCCCGGCTTGAAAGGGTCCGAGACATCGATGATCGTCAGGGTCGCCCGCGTGGTGTCCCCGTTCCACTTCGTCCCGGAGACATAGGCGTAAGGCGCGCGAACGACAATACCCATATCGTCATACCGATCGCATGGGGGGGCTGCGCAAGGAAGCTCGAGAGCGGCGGCGAGATACGGGCTGCTGGGAGAAGAGATATCGAAAATGCTCAAACGCTCTTCCCCGAGTCCATAAGCGTACATTCCCGAAACCGCCAATCCCCGGGATAGGCTCCGGTCTTTGCACTGGCCGGCCTCCCGGGGATTCGAAGGATCGGACACGTCCATGATGCGCAACCCGTCGTTGGAACAAGCCATATAGACGTAATTCCCGCGGGCGACGATACCGTTTCCGAGGCCGCCGAGCGTATCCGGAGTATCGTAAGCGCCAAGCCGATAAGGGTTCCCCGGGCTCGCCACGCGATACAGCGAAAACCCGCCTTGGGTGTTGGCGGTCCCTACGAGATTGCCGGAACACTCCATGTCCCGATATCCCCCATCGGCCGCGCACTCTCCGAGAACGACCGGAGATCCCGGATTGGAAATATCGAGCGCGATCAAACGGGAGGGCCAATTGAGAACGAGATAAGCGACATTTCCGGAAAGCGTGATCCCCCCGAATCCCTCGCCGGATCTGACGTAGTGGCCGATTTCGACTGGCTTCCCGGGATCGGAGGCGACGTCGATGACCGTGAGCTTTGCGCTCCCGGTCGGATCGCCGGTCAGGCAGACAAAAGCACGCCCGTCGGCCGAGACGGCGATCTCCTGAGGAATATAGCCTTTTTCCAGATCGAAGGTTCCGACCGACCGGGGAGCCGAAAGAACGGAGAGATCGACCACGTTCACCCCATATTTTTGCGTCTGGATTTCCGGGTACTCCCAATACTCGAAGGCGCAAATCGCGTAGCTTCCCCAGATCGCGAAATCCTTGATATCGAGCCCGGCGTCTCCATAGTGCGCGCGTTCAACGGGGCGGCGCGGGTCCGTAATATCAAAAACGATGAGGCCGTTATCGGCGGCCGCGACAACGTGACCGGAGAGCAACGCGAGCGACCGGAACGTGGGGGCGACGTTGCGGGATTGGAAATCTCCGTAGAAAACCGAAGACAAGATCGTGGGTCGAACCAGGTCGGAGATATCCGCGATGATCAGATAGCTGAGCGTCACCAGGTAGGCGGTATTCCCCGCGATCAGGATATCCTGGGGGCTTCCCTCGAGCTCGACCTCGCCGATTTTTGTCGGCAGAGCCGGATTCGAAATATCCAGAACCTGCATCGTCTCCCCGTTCCCGATCAAGGCGATATTCCTGCCCGTATCGATCGAGCACGCCTCACAACGCCCGTAAGGCCATTCCCCCATCAGCTCTATGGACTGCGAGGCCGGATCCGACATGATCCGGATCCCGGGAGAGTCGCTGGGCGGCGAAATGACCTGGGGGGAGCCGAGACCCAGGACAAGGAGCAACGGCATCAACGAAAAAACGGATTTCTTCATCGCTACCCTCCCCCAGCCAGTCCCCAACGGCCCGGCGGCAGATCGGACTTCAAAAAACTCTTGGGGACAGTCTAAAATCGAAACGCCGGTTTGTCAAACGACCGGGGCCGCTTAGGGATAGGAATTTCCTTTTTCGCCCGGCTCCGGCGAAGAACGCGACCGCACGTTGTCTTCCCCTCCTACCCACGCCGGCCAGCATAGATTCCTACCGCCTCGGGGCCCGCAGGGCCGCGCGGCTGAGATCGCCCAGCAAACGGCGGTCGAATTTGAAGAACACCCGCAGACGCGTTACTTCTTTGCGGGCGGCGGCGGCTCCATGGCGTTCCAGTCGGGAGGGGCGACGCCGAGGAGCTGGCGGACGAAGAAATCGCGCATCATCCTCTGGTAGAACTCGCCCCCGGACCCGTGGCCTCCGCCGGGAACGACGAGAAGCTCGAACGTCTTATTGGCTTTCATCAGGGCGTTGACGACCTGGTAGGTCGAGGCCGGATCGACGTTCGTATCCATCTCGCCCACGCTCATCAGCAGATGGCCCTCGAGCCGGTAGGCGTTGTCGACGTTGGACGAGGCGGCGTAGTGCGGGCCGAGCGGCCAGCCCATCCACTGTTCATTCCACCACATCTTGTCCATCCTGTTGTCGTGGCAGCCGCAGTTGGCCGCCGCGGCGTCGTAGAACTCCGGATGGAAGAGGACCGCGCCGGCGGCGTTCTGCCCCCCGGCCGACGTGCCGTAGACCCCGACCCGGCCAATGTCGTAGTAGGGATATTTTGCGGCGACGGCTTTGTGCCAGAGGATCCGGTCGGGAAAGCCCGCGTCTCCGAGATTCATCCAGGCGACGTCATGAAAGGCCTTGGACCGGTTGGCCGTGCCCATGCCGTCGATCTGGACGACGATGAACCCGATCTCGGCCAGCGCCTGGTGGGCATAATAGGGGGAGAAAGTCTTCGGGACGAAGGAGCCCTGCGGACCGGCGTAGATGCTTTCGATGACGGGATATTTGCGGGTGGGATTCATGTTGGCCGGCCGGAAGATGACGCCCCAGATGTCCGTCGTCCCGTCGCGGCCTTTGGCCTTGAACGGCTCGGGCGTCTTCCATCCCGCCGCGGTCAGGGCGCTTGCGTCCCCCTTCTCGAGCTCGAGCAGGAGCTTGCGGTCCTCGGTCCGGCGGAGCTCGGCCGTGGTCGGAAGGTCGACGCGCGACCAGCTGTCGATGTAATAGGCCATGTCGGCCGAATAGGCGACGGTGTGGTTGCCGTCGACCTCGGTGAGCGCGGTCAGGCCGCTGCCGTCGAAGTTGATCCGGTAATAGTGGGTCAAATAGGGGTCCTGGCCCGCCCGGGTCCCGCAGGCCTGGAACCAGACCTGGCGCTTGGCCTCGTCCACTTTATCGACGGCTCGGAAAACCCATTCGCCGGAAGTGACCTGGTTCTTCACTTGGCCGGTCAGGCCGTCATAGAGATAGAGATGGCGCCAGCCGTCGCGCTCGGACGTCCAGAGGATCTCCTTTCCGTCGGCGATGTCCAAGCGGTACCGCGAGCCCGTCTCGCTCCGGCCGCCGGTAAGGGGCCGGTAAGAGAAGAACGTCTTCGGCTCCTCGGAGATGAGGGCCCGGGCGGCGCCGGTCGCGCCGTCGACCTCGATGACACGGTAGACCTGATGGCCGCGCTGGTTGTATTCGAACGTGAACCCCCGGCCGTCCTTCCACCAGATTGGATTGGAGAGGCTGTAGGGATTGGGGAAGAGGGCGTTGTCGATGGAGATCTGCTTTTTCGAAGCGAGGTCGAACAGGACGGGCTGGGCGACGTCGAGCGTGTCGCCCGGCTTGGCGTATTCGCGCGTCGAGTGCTTCGGCTGGAGCTGGTCAGTGGGCGAGGACTCGACGTAATGAACGAGCCGGGTGTATCCCGGCCGGACGCGGTAGGCGGCCAGCCGTTTGGAGTCGGGCGACCAGGCGATGGAAGCCAGTGTATAGTAATTCCCTTCCGAGCCGTCAAAGCTCAAGGGGAATGCTTCGGCCGGTTTTCCCTTGGGCCGGATAAATACGTTGAAGTTCCGGATGAGGGCTTCCCACTGCGCGTCGGGGGAGGCTTTTTCCGTCGGGGGCGCCGCTCCGGGCGCGCCGGGGAACGCTCCTCTCTGGGCCTGTTGCTGCGGGGCTTGGGAGGAAAGATCAGTCATTCCGTCGAAGACATCGTTCCCGAATTCGCCCGGGATCTCGTCCGCTTCCTGGGTTGGGGAGGCCCCTCGAGCGCCGCGCTGGCCGAAGGCGGGGGCGGGGCCGAGCTTTTTGCATGCGTAATCCGCCAGGCTGCAGCTCCAGCGTTGGCCGACGGCGATGAATTCGATCGAGCTTTCCTTGTCCGTGAAGGTGATGGAGGAGAAGGGAAGAGTGACGGCGGTAAATTTTTCGCCCGCGGCGGCGGAGAGAGAGGCGGCCAGCCGGGCGTGATCGAAGGCCGGTTTCTTGGCCGGGGCCGCCGCGTCCACGAGGATGAACTCATATCCGCCCTTGACCGATTTGCGGTACCAGAACCGCGACGTTTTTTCGATCCAGGCAGGCGTTTCCATGACATTGACGGCCAAGCCCTGGAATTTTTCGCGAAGCTTGGTCGCCCGCTCATAATCCGCTTTGGTCCCCTGGGCGGGGAGGATCGCGGGAAGGACGAGCAGAGCGAAGAGGAAAAGAGCGACGATGCGGCGACGGATGATGCTCATGACGGCCTCCTTGAAGGGAAACTGATATGTAATATATTCGTCGTTTTTTTCAATGTCAATCGCCCAAATCTTGACGTCTCAGTTCCATTTAAATTCGATGACAAATAACTCAATGACCTGATTCATCGATGAACCGGCTTAACATGCTGGAATTAAGTGATTGAGATGACTGTCACCGAATATACCGAATTTGGAGGGGGGTTATTTCGCGGAGAGCGCGGCCAGGCGCTTCCTGGCGTCCGCCGGTTCGGGACGGCCGGGGTCGGCGTCCTTCCAGAATTCAAGAAATTTCCGATACTGTTCCCGGGCTTCGGCCTTTTCTCCTTTTTCCTCGTACACGCGGCCAAGCCGATAATGATACAGCGGATGGATGAGCAGACGGAGCTGGTTTTTGGGATCGATGGTGGTCAGGCGCTTGTATTCGGCGATGGCCTTGTCCAATTCCCCTTTCTTCCAATAGGCCCGGGCCAGCACGTCTTTGATGAAAGGCTGGTTCGTCACGGAAACGCTTTCCGGATTCATGATCGGAGGATCCGGAAAAACGATCTTCTCTCCCGCCGCAATGGCGTCATCGATGGAACCCTCCGAGAGGAGCGATTCCGCCTTCAGCAGATCGAAAAGAAACGTCAACATTTTCCGGTCCCGCGGCTCTAGGTTCGGGACAAGGCGCCCCATCTCGGCCAGCTTCGCTTTGACGTCGCTCATCCGCCCTTGTTTGAGGTCCACCCAGCCGCGCTGAAAACCATCGACGACCTTATAGTAAGCCTCGAAAGCCGGGTTTTCTTTCAAGCTGTATTCGGCCCATCTTTGAAAGGCTTGCCGGGCCGGCTCGAACCGACCTTGATCGGTATGGATATAGCCGCTGATCCAATCGATGGTCGAGACCGTGTAGGCGTCCTTCGCCATCTCGTACAGTTTTTTCCGGGCCGTTAATTCCGCGAGCGCTTTATCCAGCCGGCCGAGAAGATAATCAAAATAATTCAGAAGCCAATAGCCGATGGCCTTCCCCGACGGCGTCGGCGCCCTGTCGACGAATTGGCCGGCCCAGCTCAGAGCTTCCGGATAATCCTCTTTCAAGGCGAAAGCATAGGACAAAGGGCCGCAGGTGGTGTAAAAATCCGGCTTGATGGCCAGGGCTTCCTTGTATTTCGCCACGGCTTCGTCGAGCTTCCCCATGCGCATATAGGCCTCGGCCATGGAGTCGATGGGATTGGGCAGTCCGGGATTGACGGCCGCATATCGCCCGAAGTATTCGATAGCCTTTTCCATCTCGCCGATCTTCATATAGTCATAAGCAGCCTGGTTGATGGCAAACCCGAAATTCGGGTCGAGAGCGATGGCTTTGTCGTACGCTTCGACCGCCTCGCGATTTTTCCCCTGGTTCTCGAAATGGCGGCCTAGCTCGGCGTGAGCGTACTTTTCTTCGGGATATTTCGCGGCCAGCTCGGAAAGAAGCCGCAATTGCTTTCCCGGCTCCCGTTCGATAATGTCGGCGTAGGAGGCCTCGATATAAAGACGCTCTTTTTCCGTCGATTTCTGGGAATATTTCTTCGCCGTCTCCAATACGTCATCACGTTCCTTGTAGGCGAACAGCGATCCGTTCGCCCGCGACAGGTAGAGATAAGCCACGGCAAACGTCGGGTCGATCTCGACGGCCTTCTTCAGGAACTTCTGGGCGTCCTGATAGAAGAATTTTTCGTAATCGTCCCGGCCCCTGAGAAAATAATGGTAGGCATCGATCGAATTCGTCGTGAGATCGATGACCTTGGCCGGACCCGCCTCGGCGATCTTGCGCTCGGACAAGCCGATGCCCCGCGAGATGTTCCGGCTCAGCTCGTCGATCTGGCTCTTGAGGATGCTCTCGACGCTATCGCCCCTGGCGCCGGCGCTTCGGAGGAGCTTTTTCGTCCCGACCTCGAGGACTTTCGCGTCCGTGGCGAACATCTCCCCGGCCTTGACGAAGCTCCCCAGGACGATGGCCTCGATCCCTTCGCGCTGGCAGAGCGCGAATCCCGCATCCTCGTCGATCAGGCCCCCGGCGTCCTTGCCCATTTGCTTGAGGACATCTTTCATCCTCTCCCATGTCGTCACGCGAAGGTATTTGGACTGCTCGAGGCTCGTGATCAAAAGATTGGGAATGGCTTCCTGGAGATAGTCGAAGGCCTTGTCGCCGGTCTGGTTCTTGAAGCTGATCACGGCGATGGAGCGCCTCTCCGGTTCTTTTCCGGGGATCAATAAGAGCGCGAGCAGAGCGGCCGCCAGAATGGCGCCGGCGGCGAGGGCGGGGACAAGAGCCTTCTTCAAGGTGAACTTGACCGTGATCTCCCGCGAGGTGAGGCGGGAAGTCCGGGGAAGAACGCGCTCGGTCGTGGGGACTCCCTTCTCGAGCTTGCCCAGCTCGGCCAGGACCTCTTCAGCGGTTTGAAACCGCCGGGCTTTGTCCTTTTCTAGGCATTTGAGGATCAGCCGGCTGAAATCCTCCGGGATCTGAGGGTTGATTGTCCTCGGGTCCGGGGGCGGCTGGGTTTCCTGCTTGAGCGCGACGCTCAAGGCCGATTCGCCCGCGAAGGGGATCCGTCCCGTCAGCATTTCAAAAAGGATGATACCGAGCGAATAGATGTCCGAGCGCGGATCGACATCCTTGGCTTCGACCTGCTCGGGGGACATGTATTCGGGAGTGCCGATCATGACGTTACCGCCTGTCAGGCCTTTCGTCCGATAGGTCCGGGCGATCCCGAAGTCCATGATCCGCGCGTTTCCTTCGCGGTCGAGCATGATGTTCTGGGGCTTGAGGTCTCGGTGGACGACGCCCAGATGGTGGGCTTCGGCCAGTCCTTCGCAGACCTGCTTGACGATGGCGATCGTCTTGCCGACGCTCAGCTGGCCCACTCGGGCCAACGTGCTCTTGAGGTCTTCGCCGGGGACATACTCCATCGTGATGAAGTAAGCGCCATCGGCCTTTCCGAAGTCATACATCCGGCAGACGTTCTTGTGGGTGACGGCGCGGGCAACCTTGAGCTCGTTCCGGAAACGGGCGATGGTTTCTTCGTCGGAGGCGATCTCGGGTTTCAAAAGCTTGAGGGCGACCTTCACGTCCAGTTCCGTATCCAGGACCTTGTAGACCTTCCCCATGCCGCCGTGCCCAAGCTCCTCGATGACCTGGTAACGGCCGGCAAAGGTCGAACCTGTCTTCAGCTCTTTGATGGGCGTTTGAATAGTCTCTGTTTGAAAGGGGGCAATCTCTTTTGCCGAGGGGAGTGGGGAAGCGCACTTCCCGCAATAATTCGTGTCCGCGGGATTCTCGAAATGACACCTGGGGCATTTCATGTCCCTCGTTCCCTTCTTGATCGCTTGGTAAAAGCGTAGCACCGACGCAGGGGACAGTCAAATCCTGAACAAGGTGGGGTCGAACAAGGTGGGGTCGCGTCTACAATTTTCAATTTTCTCGGGTTGGGACGGGGTTCCCGTAATCGCGGAAAAATTGAAAATTGTAGACGCGACCCGATATTAAAATTGGATGACGGGGATGTCCGGGAAGACGCGGAACTCGCCGTAGGAGGGGATGACGAGGGCCCAGGTTTCGGTATGCCCGTCGCAGAAAGCCTCGACCTCGTCGGTATTCATGATCATGAATGCCGTGGAGAGTGCGTCCGAGACAGCGGCGGACGGGTGGGCGGCCCAGGCGGCGAGATGCCCCTTGGCCGGCCCGCCGTCGCGCGGGTCGAGGATATGCTGGCCCTTGACCTCGGACCCCGAGCCGCTCAAGGCCCGGTCGACGAGCTTGAACTCGCGCGGCGCCCCGGGCCATCCGGCGCCGATCCCGACGGGCCAGCCCGTCCCGTCGAGTCCCGTGCCCATGGCGGCGGCGGTGCTCGTCCCGCCGTGGACGAGGGCGTTCTCGACGCTCCAATCGGAGAGGATGTCGAGCCCGAGGTCGACGGCGAAGCCTTTTCCGATCGCGCCGAGGTCGATCGTGAAGGACGAGAGCTCGGGGGTTGTGCCGGGCCGGACACGGACCTCGAAGAGGTCGCCCGCCTCGATCAGCTCGAGCCCCGGGAATTCCTCGTCCTTGACCTGGCGTTCCAGGCCGGGCTTGCGGTGGGCGGACTTGGACAAGGCCATGATGTCGAACGCGCCGTTCGTTTCCCCCCGGACTTCCTCGGCCTGGATGAGGCAATCGTAGGTCTCGACGGCGATGATCATCCCCTCGCCGGGGCGGAGCCGGTTGAGGCGCGAGATCTCGCTCCCCGGATCGAACCGCGAGAAGAGGCGCTCGATCCGGTCGATCTCCGCGAAGACCGCCTGGGCGGCTTGGCCCGCATAGCCGGGCTCCTGTTCGGCGATCACGACCTCGAAGAACGTCGCCATCGCCTGATGGGAGAAGCGATGGGTTGCGGGGGGCGGGGAGCTCATGGCCGGCGCCGGGGGACGAACACCCGATCGGCGAAGAGCGCGGCCGTGACGATGAGGCCCAGGGCGCTCAAGCGATGGATCGTCAGGAGCGTTTCCTGCGTGGGGAAGGTGAAGACGGGGAGCATCGAACCGACCGCGGTCGCGACCTGAACGAAGCCGAAGCCGGCGAACGACCAGAATACGATCTTGATCAGGAACGCTCCGGCCGCGGCGCGGGGAAGGGGCCGGAGCCGCGCGTCGAAAAGGCCGGGTTCGTCCTCGTCCAGCCGATAGGCCCGGCCGCGCCAGAGCAGAAGGGCGGCCAAACTCGCGGCGAACAGCCCTCCGCCGATCATGTGGCCGATGAGCGGAAGGCCGAACATACCCCGGGCGATGAAGATCTCGAAGAAGATCCCCGTCAGGGCCTGGGTGAGAAGGCCCGCCAGGAGGGCGAAGAAGATCCACTTCGTCCAGGCCGGATAGTGGGCCTCGAGCCATTCGGCCAGGACCTTCCGTGATGTCTTCCGGGTGCCCGCGGCGAACAGGGCGCGGGTTTTCACTCCCAGCCAGCGGCCGTAGGTCCGCTTATCATCCTCCGGCCGCTCGCGGTAGCGGGCGTACGTCAAGCCGAAGACCGTCCCGAGGAGGACAACGACGGAGATCAGGCTCATGATCATCGCCTCATCTCCTCTTGTCGGTCAAGCCGGCAAAGCGGCCGAGAGCGCCCAGAAAAACGACGAGAAGGATGGACCCGATGAGCGCGACAAGGGCGAGGAGGCCGAACTTGAAGTATGGCCGGCCGGTGAACGACAGCCCAAACAGCTTGTGGTAGGGTTTGAAGAATCCCATGAAGGAAACCCGCGAGCGGACGACCCCAGCGTCCGTGATGAGCGGCCCGGCCGCGCGGACCTTGGCGAAGAAGAAATCCGAGCCGGCGCCGTGGCAATCCGTACAGCCGTTGACGCCGAGGGATTGGCGGGCGGGCCTGACTTCGTGGCCCATGGGCCAGGCGACGGGGCTCGCCGCATCGTCCGAGCGCGAAACAAGCGATCCCTTGTCGTTGAGCCGGAAGAGCCGGCCGGAGGCGATGAAAGCATGGTCCTTGGGGCCGAGCGCGTCCAGGGCGAGCTTGACCTGCTCTTCGGTCAGGGTTTGCTCCTTGCCCGTCAGGGCGGCGATCGTGCGGCGCTCGAAATCGGCGACGAACGGGAGCGCCGCTTCGGCCTTGAGCCAGACGAAGCGCGGCGAGGACGCGGGCTCATCTTTTTTTTCGATCTTTTCGAGGTTCGCGTCGACGATGCGGTATTGAAAGCCCTTGTAGGAAAGGACGGGCGGACCGGGCGCGGCCTCGGTCTGGGCCAACGCTTCCAGGATCTGTTGGATGCGAGCCTCGGGCTCGGGCGACGTTTCGGCGTTTGCCGGATCGAAGTCGGGAACCAGAGGTTCGAAGGCCCCGTCTTTCATCAGGAGGGGCCAGCCGGACGACGCGGATTTGCCTTTGCCGACATCCTTCAGTCCGCCGTCCACGGTCACGTCATAGATCCGGCCGTCGAGCTCGAAGACCGGGATCCCGGCGAGGTCCGGGACGTTGAGGAGGGCGGCCACGATCCGGGTTATGGCTTTTTCTGGGAAAAGGACCGCGCCCGCCGCGGCCTGGACATCCTCGGGCTTGAGCGGATGGATCCCGTCCGCGTCCGTCCGGGCCCAGAACGCCGGCCACATCAAGCGGTGCGGAGTCAGCAGGCCGTTCTGATCGCGGAGATAGACGGGCTCTTGGATGGCCGGCAGGTCCGTTGACCAGTCGGCCACCCCGAAGATCCCCAGGCGGTTAGCCCGCGACGTGCGGACCCGGGTCGGCTCGGGCTCGGGAAGCGGGCCCGAATGGCAGACCGTGCAGGCCAGGCGCTCGAAATGGACCGCGGGGATCCCCTTGTGCCGCGGGTACGGGGCGCCGAGCCGTCCGGGAAGGACCTCCGTCCTTTTCCCGGCTTCACCGAGGTGGCAGGCCCGGCAAGTGAAATTCTCCGAGGGGAGGGAGGGATTGTCTTTTTTCTCGCCTTCATATCCGCGGATCATGTTGTGGCTGAGATCGTTGCGGTGGCAGGCCGCGCAGGCGATCCCGGCCGCGGAATGGACGTCGGCGTCGAAGTCGAACATCATCGTTTTCGCCGGGCCGGTCGCGTGGCAATCGAGACAGCGGGCGTCGTCGGGCGGGTAGGCGAGGTCGAGCAGGGCGCGGTGCTTGGAATCGAAGAACGCCTTGTTGTATTTGACGGATGGGGCGATGGCCCATTCGGAGTCGTCGGGATTCGGCCCATCGTAGATGTCCCAAGTCGGGATGAGCCGGGAAGCCATTCCGCCGACTTCCCCAAGCCCGGCCGCGGCCGTCGCGGCCCAGCGGAAATTCTCCCGCATGATCTGTTTGGCCCATTCGCTCTGATTCTGGGCCCTGGAGGCGTTGTGGCAGCCGAGGCAGTTGATCTCGACTTTGCCCGAAACCTCCCAGCGGGAACCGGGCGTCATCTCGGACGCGGGCGGCTCGGCCCCGCCGCCTCCGGGAAGGTGGCGGCCGAAGAGGAGGGTGAAGTCCCAGTTCGTCAGCCCGAGCAGCTCGGGATTCCAGACGCCGGGGGCGGACAGGTAGGAGAGCGGAAGCTGCGTGCCCGTCCGTTCATCGACCCGGAACCACGGCTCGCCGGGCCGGCCAAGGGCGCCTTTCTTTGCCGCGCTGAAATGGAGACCGCCGGCGATGGCGGCATATTCGTGGCACGGCGCGCACGTCATTCGGGCGGAAAAGGGCGGGGGATGCGATTCGGTCGGGATGATCTGCAGGCCGGCTTCGTCTTTGAGCGGAATCTGGTGGACGGGCATTGTCCGGCTTCCCGTCCACTTTTGTGTGTCGCTGCTTCCTGCCGTTGCGGCGGGGATTAACAAGGCCACCATCATGAAGCCGAGGACGAATCGCGCGGGTCGCATCATTTTATGCTTTGAACATGGCGGGCGTAAACCGGATCATCGAGCGGGTCCGGACCGCGTCGTTGACCTTGAGGACGGCGACCGCGCTCTCGTAGGCCAGGCCGGCGGGGCAGGAGAGCGGCGATCCGAGCCGGATCGCGTCGAAGAAATTCTCGAGATGGGGCTGGTGGGCCGGCTTGGCCAGGTCCACGGGGATGGGCCAGCGTCCGGCTTCGGCCGTCACCCGGACGTCCACGAAGACATTCCGCGTGTCCACCTTCTGGATGACGGGGGCTTCGCTGAGGAGCAGACCGTCTTTGACCAAGGAATCCCACTCGGGCGCGTGGGCTTCGCGCATGGCCCAGTTACCGCGAGGCGGGACTTCGCTGATCTGGAGCGAGCCGTCGTCGCCCATGAAGACTTCGTAAAAGCCGCCCTGCTTGGTCGTCGTTTGGACCTGGTAGAAGGCCCGGGTCGTGCCTTCGGGTGTTTGGAACTCATAGATGGCCATGACGTTGTCGTACCATTCGCGGTTCTTGTAATAGTCGATGCCGCCGCTCGCCGTGACCGTGCTCGGATTGACCCCGAAGACCCAGCTGAAGAGGTCGATCTGGTGCGAGCCGAGGTCCACGATCGGGCCGCCGCCGTATCGCTTGAACCATCGCCAGTTGCGGAACGCCTCCATGGAATCATAGCCGTAGGCCTGGAGCTTTTCCACGGTGATCGGGTAGTTCTTCGGCCAGCCGAGCATGTCGGCCTTGGACCGGTTCCATTGGGCGTAGGCCACGTTCACCCGGCCGAGGATCTTCTTCTCCCGGATGAGGCGGTTGATGGCGTGGAGATAACGCGGGTTGGAGCGGCGCTGATGGCCGATCTGGCAGAGGCGGCCGGTACGGCGGGCGGTCTCGACGATCGTCCGGGCCTTGTCGAGGGAGTTCGACATCTCCTTTTCGCAGTAGACGTGGAGGCCCGCGTCCATGCAGGCGTTGGCATGCTCGGCGTGCATCCAATCCGGCGTGGCGATCACGGCCGCCGCAAGCCCTTTTTCCTTGGCCAGAAGATCGCGGTAGTCCTCGTAGACGGCCGGGTCCTGGCCGTATTTGCGGAGGTATCCGCGGGCGTATTGCTGGCTGTAGGACCAGATGTCGCAGACGGCGGCGATCCGGATGCCCGGGATATGGAGGCAGGATTCCAGGAGGATCCGGCCTTGTTCGCCCGTGCCGATGAGGGCGATCCTGAGGTCGTCGGGCTTGGGCGCGGATTTCGCCGGAGCAGGGGCCGACGGCTTCGCCTGGCGCGCGGCCGTTTGACCGCCCTTGGCTGTTCCGGTCAAGGCCAGCCCGACCCCCGCCGCGGCCGATGATTTCAGGAAATTCCGCCGCGAGACGCCGGTTTTTCGAAGATTCGCGTTCTTGTCTGTCATATTACCCCTGCCGGGTGAATCATACGAAATCTCGCCCGCGAAATCCAATCGAGACTCAAGGGGCTCCCCCTCGCGCCCCGTAATTGAATGGCGGCTCTTGGGGCTCCCACGGCTCACGAAGAATGTTCGCCTTAGGGCGCCCCACCGCCGCCAGAATCTAGATGCGTCCGCCGGAAGATCGCGCTAGAACAACGGCTATTCCTGCCGTGGACATCCTTGGCCGATTCGTTGCATCTCACCCCCGACCCAGGGGTCCCCATCCAACTCATCGGCCAAGCCGTCCGCCCGGCAGGCCCACGCTCTTCCTGATCGGTTCCGGCTTCTCTTTGGCTTTCTCTTATGCTCGCGGAGGGTATTTGGTTTAGGGGCGCGAGGGGATTCCCTGAGAGGGCCAGCGCAGCGGAGCGGGAAGCCGAAGATTCCGAAGACGCTTTCCAGGAATTCATTAGTGATATCACCTCCCCTTCCCCTCCTGTAGCCAAGAGGGGCCCAGGAACATGTTAGCGTTTTCGGCGAGGTGAGCACGTAGAGCGAATTTCGTTTTTTCCTAGCGGAGGAATCTCCCATAAGCGAACATAGTCAACTATATGGATTGATAAGCCGGATTGAAGGGGGTTTGGTGGCGGAGCATGGAGTGGATGACCCTGAGCAGCTTATGGGCGAGAGGGGTCCCCCTTTGTGGGGGGCACCGACGGGACTGGTGCCCAAGTGAGCGTTGGGAGATTCCGGAGCCTCTGGAGGAAATTCGCGTCCCGATCAGGGAGTCTCCGGGAGCCCCGTTCTGATAAATTCGGCTGGATCGCCCCAAGCTGCGCCTTGCTATGCGCAGCGTGGGCGATCCCGGAGCCCTATTTCTTCATGTTTTTGTCGAAGGCGACCGCCGACGGGGAGAAATCGAGGGAGCGGACGAAGGCGAGGGCGTCCGGGGCACCGAATTCGCGGTCCATGCCGTTGTCCTCCCATTCGACGGAGAGCGGGCCGCGGTATCCGATGGCATTCAATTCGCGGACGATCTCCTCGAAGTCCACATCGCCGTGGCCGGGGGAGCGGAAGTTCCAGCCCCGCCGCCGGTCGCCGAAGGGGAGGTGGGAGCCGAGGATGCCTGACGTTCCGTCGAGGGTCACGGCCGCGTCTTTGATATGAACGTGATAGATCCTGTCGGCGAACGTCCGGATGAAGCGGTGCGGCTCCATTCCCTGCCAAAGGAGATGGCTGGGATCGAAGTTGAAGCCCAGGGCCGCCCGCCGCTTGAACGTGGCGAGCAGGCGCTCGGCCGTATGGACGTCGAAGGCGATCTCGGCCGGATGGACCTCGTGCCCGAATTTGATCCCGAGCGCGTCGAACGCGTCCAGGATCGGCGTCCAGAGCTTCTTGATCTTCTGGAACCCCGCCTCGATCAGCTCGTCCGAGGTCGGCGGAAAAGCGTAGACGTATCTCCAGATGGGCGAGCCCATGAAGCCGGTCACGACGTTGCAGCCCATAGCCTTGGCCGCTTTCGCCGTGAGCTTCATCTCCTCAACGGCCCAAGCCCGGAGCGCGTCCGGTTTGCCCTTGACCGCCGCCGGAGCGAAACCGTCCAGTCTCTGGTCCCAGGGATCGCCGACACACTGCCCGGTCAGGTGGGCGCCCAGGGCGAAACACTGAAGGTTGTGTTTCTTGAGGATGATCTTCTTTTTCTTGACGTAGGCCGGGTTCATCGCGGCCGCCCGGACGTCCATGTGATCGCCCCAGCAGGCGATCTCGAGCCCGTCATAGCCCCAGGCACCCGCTTTCTTGCAGATCTCCTCGAACGGCAGGTCCGCCCACTGGCCCGTGAACAGCGTGACCGGTCTGGACATGGCGTGTTCCTCCCCCCGGATGCTCCGGCCTCAGAATTTCACCCAGGCCGCCCCGTTCTCCGAGCTTTCGACGCATTTCTCAATGAACCGGACGCCCCGGATCCCGTCCTCGACATTGGGAAAATCGAGATCTTCCTTGCTCAGCCTCCCGCCTTCCTTTTTCTTGGCCAGGGCGGCGAGATAAATGGAATAGATGTTGGCGAACGCTTCGAAATAGCCCTCGGGATGTCCCGAAGGGATGCGGGAGAGGGACTGGGCCCGGGAAGACATCGGATCGCGTCCGCGCGAAATCCGCGCCGTCGGCCGGTCGAGGAACGTGACCGTGACGTGGTTGCAGTCTTCCTGGAGCCAGTCGAGCGAGCCTTTGGTCCCGTAAATCCGGACGCGGAAGCCGTTGTCGTGTCCGATGGCGATCTGGGAGCTCCAATAGAGGCCTTTCGCTCCGCTCCAGAAATTGACCATGATCGAGGCGTTGTCGTCGAGGAGGCGGCCCTCACCGAATTTGTCGAGCCGGGCGCAAAGAGATTCCATCTCCAGCCCCGTCAGATAAGAGACCATGTTTTCGATATGGCTTCCGATGTCCCCGACGCAATTCGAGATTCCCGCCCGGTTGGGATCGGTCCGCCAGTCCGCCTGCTTCTGGCCGGTCTTCTCGAGGGGAGTGGCCAGCCATTCCTGAGGATACTCGGCGGAAACGAAGCGGATGTCACCCAGCTCCCCCGAGGTGATCATGTCCCTCATGTGGTAAACGATCGGATAGCCGCGGTAAGCGTAAGTGACGCAGAATAGCCGGTCTGCTTTTTTGACGAGGCGGCCGAGCTCCGCGGCGTCGTGCCCGGAGGTCGTCAACGGCTTGTCGCAGACGACATGAAAGCCGTGGCCGAGAGCGGATTTGGCGATGGGAAAGTGGGAGATGTTGGGCGTGACGATGAGGATGAAATCGGGCCTGTCCGGGCGACCGGCCTCGGCCTGGAGCATTTCCTGATAGGTCTTGTAGAGGCGGTCGGCCGGCACGCCCCAGGAAGCGCCCGTTTCCAGCGTGTTTTCAATGTGTTGGGAGAAGCAGCCGGCGACGAGGCTGGCTTTTCCGTCCATGGCGATGGCTTTCCGGTGGACGTTGCCGATGAAGGCCCCTTTGCCTCCGCCGATCATCGCGTAAGTCATTTTGGATGTTGAGGTTAGAGTCTCCCGTCCCTCGATCATGCTCGCCCTCCTCCGGGACGACCCGGCGGCGGATTCCCCCCGGGGATTCAGTCCCTGCCGCATCCCTGGAATCCGTCCGCGATTCCGTATATCATAAGCCCGCGGGGGGAGACAAGACCACGGAGGCGGCAATCGCCGTCAATACGCGGTGATCGACAGCAGGCTCAGCGCTAATCTTCGATCGTCATCACCAACCCCTATGTCTTTCGGGCGAACGGCATCGGGGAAGAGCAGCTGTATTCTGATCCAACCGAGCGCGGCGCTTTTTTCCAGGATGGCTTCAGGGAAAGATATGTCAATGAGATTCTCCAATCGGTTCGTCAGGCTGACCGTAAGTACTTCGGTCCCATTGATCTTGACCACAACGTTTTGTTTCGGATGCTCCGGGGTCACGAGCGCGCCCGCTTCGATTCGGACCGACCGCACGTTTCCCGACGCGGGCAGGACGATTTCGGCGGTATCGCCGTCCGACCACGTCCCCCAGGCCTCCGGGGATGACCAGCCCCGCGAAAGATAGGCCGCGCCGGGACCGGCCAGGTTTGTCGGTAGCTTCTTTCCGATCTTGAGCGGAGGAACCACATCGGTGAGCTTCACTTCGTCCGGGAGCGGCAGGCTGGCGGGGCGTTCCTTCCACCCCGGAGCAAGCACGTTCAGACCGTCAACCCGGGCCAAGACGTCGGTCGCGCGATCGACGCTGAAGACCGCCTGACGCAATACGCTGTCATCCACGACATAAAGGGTGTCGGCTTCGTATCTGCCGGAATTGAGCGAATCCGAAGCCTTCCGCTGCGCCTGAGCCAAGGCCGAGCTGTCCAGGCGCGCAAGATAAACGGCATCCGTACCCAGTCCGTTTGTCCCGGCATAGGCGGCAAGCGGCAGCCATTTCGGCGTCAGGTTCCCGGGCGGAATCCAACGGATTTTCTTAAATCGCGTTGCCGCCTCCTTCCAGAAGGGGTCAACCAGCGGAGTGGCCCAGGTCGAACTCTGGGTTTTCATCAACTTCTTGCGGATGGTTTTCCACCCGGCGCTCGTATCCACGATCTGGATCGCCAGCGCCAAGCTTAACAAGCAAACCGCCGTTCGACGGCTCTTTCCGCGGACAATCAGGAACAGCACGGCGAAGATGATCATATAGAAAGCCGGCCAGAACATCCGCTCGGACCCCCGGAAGACATTGGCCGCCTTCAGGGCGAAACCGGGCAGGGGGTATTCGAAGACGTGCGGTCCGAAGCCCACCCTGTTCGAGAGGGCAAAGACCGTGAGTCCGGTCAAAGCCCCAAGAAGAACGGGGAACGCGCGGACCGCTCTCGCGAATCGGGCGCCGCGCTTGATCAGGGCGGTCAATGCAAAAACAGCCAGGAGGATGATCCCGAGACCCAGAAAATTGGACCCCGCCTCCGCCCCGCCTCCCGCCGTGTCCTTGAGAACGTAGGACCAGCCATCGGGATCGACAATCGACAGCAGGTTCAACCGGTAGAGGCCGAATCCGGCGGCGCTCGTTCCGGTCCCGACGCTGAAATAGCCGGCTTGCCAGGATGCCGTTCCCATCACTAGCAGCATGATCGCGAGCTCCTGGATTCCCTTTCGGATCGGCAGCCGGCTCCGGATCGTTTTCCCCGCAAGATCCGCAAGCCAGAGAGTCGCGGCCATCGCCAGCAGGTACGCATGAATCAGGGCGGCCGCGGCCAAGACCAAGGCCCAGGCCGGTCGCCGCCTTTCCGCTCCCGGACGGAGCGCGAGATAGAGGGACGCGAGAATCAGGAAATGGCCGGCGAGGTTCAGGTTGCCGCGAAGCCGCCAGATCATCGGAGGCGCAAAAACGAAGAGTCCCGCCCCCAAGGCTCGAACGGCAATGCTGCCGGACAAGAGTCCGGCCAGCTTCCAACCGAACCACGATTGCAATATGAAACAAATAAGCATCCATAGCCCGAAATATTGGAAGGGCTTGGGCAGCAACGGCGCGAACGGTTTGAAGAGAAAGGCGAGAAGCGGGTTGGAGTCCGAGTACACGATCGCGTTCCCGATTTCCAGCCCATAATTCGGGTTGAGACCGATCGGAAAAGACCAATCCGCATTCCTGAAAAAAAGCCATCCGAGATAGTTCTGCGCCGGATCGCCGAGGCCCAACCAGGCGATATTGACGGGATCCAGGGCCCGGGGTCCGGCAACGATCAGGAACGCCAGAATGCCGAGCAGAACAGCCGCGGTCATTTCGACCCGGCGGCCGCCGGAGCTCACGCCTTGTCTGCCAGGCGGAAGGCCGTCAGGCCCGCCGCGCCGTTGAAGCGCATCCAACCGTTGCCACCCTCCACGAAAAAAGGATATTCCCGGTTCCGGACCGGTGTCAAGGAGCGGTTAATTCCCTCCGCTCGACAAGCCGATCGCGGTTTGACTATGATATCCGCCGGATCGCGTCCGCCTCTCAAAAGGAGCCCGCCATGTCGAAACATCCATTCCGTCGCATCCTTCTCGGCCTTGTCTTGACGGCCGGATGGCTCGCTTTGGCGTCCTCTTCCACGGCCGCCTCGGCATCCCCGCAGCAGGGGAAAATCTACTGGGGCGACTCCGTGCCGAAGGGCTGGAACGGCAAATGGCCGGCCCATCTCCTGACCGTTCCGGAGAAGACGAGCTTCGCCCGGACGGCCGATTCCAGCCAGGTTCTCGAGTTCCTCGATGTCCTCCGCTGGAACAGCGACAAGGTAACCGTCATCAACATGTTCACGACGCCTCTGCGCCGGACGGGAACGGCCGTCGTCCTGGCCAATCCGCGCGTCGCCACGCCTGCCGAAGCGGCCAAGTCGGGCAAGACGATCGTCTATCTCCAGGGCAACATCCATGCTTACGAGCCCGAGGCGAAGGAAGCCCTCTTGATGCTCATGCGCGACATCCTCTTGGGAAAGCGCGGGAGCCTTCTCGACAACCTGATCCTGATCGTCTGCCCCAACTTCAACGTCGATGGAACCGACACGTTGACTCTGAGCGAAGGTACGCCGCACATCGTCGGCTCGGCCAACAATTCCCAGAACCTGAATCTCAACCGCGATGCGATCAAGGTGGAGACGGCCGAGGTCGCCGGGCTCTACCGGACGATCTTCAACCGCTGGGACCCCATCCTCGTCTTCGACGGGCATCTCATGGGCCGGGTCCAGCACGGTTACGCCGACGGCTACATCGGCTGCACCGTTCCCGCTGCCCATCCCGGTCCGCGCGATTATGTCTTCGAAAAGCTCTTCCCGGCCGTCCGCGACGCAGTCCGGCGTGACTTCGGGCTCGAGGTCTTCACCCACTGCGGGACGGACAACAAGTGGCCGCCGACGGTTTGGACCCCCGAGGCCGCCCTGTGGACGACCGAGGCCAAGTTCATCGCCAACGCCTACGGCCTGCGCAGCCGGATGGCCATCCTGGCCGAAACGCCGGGCCATGAGTCGTTCGAGCGGAGGATCTATGCGCACTACTCCCTCATCGCCTCTATCCTGTCCTACGCCTCGACTCACGGCAAGGAAATGCAGGACGTCTGCCGGGCCGCCGACCGGGAGATTGTCGAGGCCATCAAGGCCCGGGCCGAGAGCGGCGAGCTCAGGAACTGGGTGGCCGGCAAGTACGAATCCTACGGCAAGGTCGACATCCTGATGTATAAGGACCGCAACATCTCCGAGCTCATCCCGGGAACGTCCGTCCGAGCCAGGATTCCCGCTCACATGCTCAAGGCCCCCGAGCTCGTCAAGGGCGTTGAATTCATGGCCAAGCCGGCCGGCACGCTCGCTGCCCGCGTCCCCCGCGGGTATCTCCTGCCGGCAGAGCTCGATTTCGTGGCCGAAAAGCTCCGGACCCACGGCTTGAGGGTCGACGTCCTGACCAAGCCGGTCAAGGTCTCAGGAGAGGAGTTCGTCGTCGACCGGATCGTCCAGGGCCGGGGCGGCGGATCCGCCCCGGTCAAGATCGAAGGCGGATTCGCCGCTTCGGCCAACAGGGAATTCCCGGCCGGGACGTTCCGAGTGGATTTGGCTCAGCCCCTGGCGAACGTGGCGTTCTACTGCCTCGAGCCCCAGGCCGCGGACGGATTCGTCGGCTGGGGCGTTTTTGATGACTGGTTCAAGCTCGCCGGCGCGGACAAGCGGACCGTTGCCTATCCGGTCTTCAAATACTTCAAGATCAAAGAGTGATTGGTGAAGCGGGCTTCGCGAGCCTTGGCCATCCCGAGCGGAATAATCTGACGGACCGGCCGAAAACGTTATTCCGGACGCTCTCAGATTCCGGTCTTGGCGGCTTCGGCGAGCCGCATCTTGATCCGATCGAGCGCGACCTGGGCTTCGGCCGTGACGTCCTTGTCTCCGAGGAGCGTTCCGGCGAGGGCGAGGGCTTCGGGACAGGCGAAATCGGGGAGGCGTCCGAGGACGAGCTTTTTCTCCTGCGGCCGCTCGGCGAGCTTCAGGGCCCGGCCGAGATCGCGCACGACCGCTTTTGGGGCGCGATAGCGATCCAGCGCCGTCATCCGGACCGCGCCTTGAAGGGCCAGGACCTTGATATTCGCCGCGGCCGCGGATTCCGCCAAATCGAAGGCGTCGTCTTTCGCCGAGGACGTCGACCAGCCGATCAGGGCGCGGGAAGCCGCGTCGACAAGCTCTGGATTTTTCGAAGCGAGCGAGGCGCGCAAGGTCGGCAGGGCGCTGTCGTCGCCGATCCGGGCCAGGAGAATATAGAGCGCGGCTTGGCCCTTGACGTCCTTGGCTTTTTCAAGGACGGGCAGACGGGCGAGGACGGATCCCGCGCGGGCGTTGACCTGCGAGAACTTCTGGGCCAGGCCGACGATGGCCGCTTCGAGGTTCTGGCGCTCGGTCGCGTCGTTGTTCTTTAAATAAAGGTCGAGCAGGCCCGGGATGTCCGAAGGCGTTCCGATCGCCCGGACCGTCCGGACCGCTTCGCGGCGGACCCTCGCTTCGGGAGATCCGGCGAGCTTTTTGGCCAGGATTTTTCCGGAGAAAATTTTCCGTTCGCCCAGGGCCCGGACGAGCTCGGCCTGAACGGCCGAGTCGCCCTCCGAATCGAGCTTGGACAGGATCGCGGCGTCCACGTCCTTGCCTGTCAAGCCGTAAAGAGCGGTCCGGGCGGCGGCCTGCTCGACCGTCAGTGTCGTCGCCGCTTCCCGGGCGAGGAAGCTGATCGTTGTCGCGTCGCCCGTATTCTCGAGGGCGCGGAGGGCCGCGATCCGAACGTCCTTGGAGGCGCCGTTGGCGGAGGTCAGGATCGTCCCGAGGACCGTTTCCTTGGGATATTCGGCTAGAACGGCGATGAGCTTGACTTGATTGGCTTCCGGAAGTTTGGGTAGAGTTGCCAGGATGGGAGCGAGGGCGGAAGCGTCGAAGCGATTTTTGATCAAGCCGATGGCGGCCGTTTGGGTGTCGGGATCGGACGAGGCCAGCGATTCGAGGATCGCCGCGGAAGCGTTGGAAGCGGCCGCAAGCTTGCCCCGGATCGCGGCGAAGCGCACGGACGGCGAGACTTTTGCGGCGAGGATTTTATCGTAGAGATCAGGACCGGCCTTTGAATCTCCGGCGATTCGAAGGAGGGCTGAGGCGAGGGAATCCTTGAGAGAAGGCGCGGCGGCCGGGAGGGCTTTGAGGAGGGCGTCCGACGCTTCCGTTCCCCCGATCATTCCCAGGGCGGAGGCGGCCGCGGCGGCTTCGGCCGGATCCGCGGATTTCAGGATCCCGGCCAGAGCGGAGACTGCCGCTTTGGCCTTTCGGTCGGCGAGCGTCGAGATCAATCCGAGCTTGAAATCCTTCTTCGCCGCTGGGAGCGCGGCCAGGACGGCCGTATCGACCGCGTCGCCCGGGATTTTTTCCAGGGCGTAGCGGGCGGGGTCGGCCAAGTTATTGTCGAGGAGAAGCTTGGAGAGAACGGGAATCGAGGCATCCCCTCCGACGATGCGGAGCTCGCGGCAAACGAGCGTTTTCGCCGGGAGGGTGGCCTTCGAGCCGAGGAAGCCGAGAAGCGCCGCTTCGCAGGTTTTTCGGGCTTCCGGATTGTCCTTCACGCTTTGGACATGATCCCGGAGCTGCCAGAACGCGTCGGAGGCGAGTCCGCCGTCATACGTCGCAAGCTTGGCCAGGGTCGCCGCGAGATCGGGACGCGCCGCGGGCTTTGCTTGCGCGGAAGATGCGGTTTGCGACAGCGCGTTGTCGGGGACCGAGCGGGCAAGGACCGCGAAGAGGGCGAAGACCGCGGCCATGAGGAGGGTGTGTTTCGTGGTTCTCATGGCCGTCCTCACGCGGGAAGCTGCCAGGGACTTCGGTAGGCCCGGCTCAGGAGCCGGTTCGCGTCCGGATCGAAGTCGATCGTTTCGGTTTCGGAATTCCAATGGATCTTTCGGCCGGTTTCGATGGCGATGACCCCGAGATGGCCGAAGCTCGCCGAGCGGTGGGCGACCTCGCAGGGGGCGATGGTCAAGGCCCGGCTCCGGACGCAGTTGAGGAAGTTCTGGGTGTGGTCGCGGCTCTTGATGAGCTTGATCTCGTTCGGGCCGATCGTCTCGTTGACGAGATAGGCGGGCTGGGTCTCGAACTGCCCACGGTCGACCCAGACCCAGCCGTCCTCGCCGATCCACTTCGTCCCGCCCTGGATCTCGTCATAGCCGCCGGCGATGACCAGCGGCGTGAAGTCGATGTATTTCGCCTCGAGCCAGTAGCGCAGGGCGCTATTGTAAATCCCGGTTGTGGGGAACTCACCCCGGCCCTCGATCACGGCTGGGCCGGTGGTATCGAAGCCCATGCCCCAGTTGGCGATGTCGAGGTGATGGCCGATCCAATCCATGAGCTGGCCGCCGCCGAAATCCATGTTCCAGCGCCAGTTCATGTGGACGCGCGCCTCGCAGTAGGGAGTATACGGGGCGGGGCCGAGCCAGAAATCGTAGTCGAGCTCGGGGGGAGGGGGCTGGATGGCCCATTTCCCGAACGTCCGGGCAAAGTCGTAATGCCCTTGGGGAAGGCCGACTTCGACCTTGAGGATCCTGCCGATGCGGCCGTTGCGAACGAGCTCGCAGGCCCTGTGGAAGTTGTCCACGGAGCGCTGCCAGCTCCCGGTCTGCCAGACCCGGCCGTAGCGCTTGACCGTGTCGCAGAGGGCCCGGCCTTCGCGCAGGGAGTGCGTCAGCGGCTTTTCTCCGTAGATGTCGAGACCGGCGCGCGCGGCCGAAATCGAGAGGATGGCGTGCCACTGATCGGGTACGGCGATCGAAACGGCGTCGAGGTCGCCCCGGGCGTAGAGCTCGCGGAAGTCGTGGTAGGTGGCGCAGGCCGCGTTCCCGTAATGCTGGTTGACGATGTCCTGGGCCTGTTTCAGATGGTTCTTGTCCAGGTCGCAGACGGCGACCCATTGGACCTCATCCTTCTGGAGGAAGGACCGCATATTCGGGATGCCCTGCATCCCAAAGCCGATCCCGGCCATGACGATCTTGTTGCTCGGCGCGACGGCACCATTGCGGCCGAGGACCTGGGCAGGGATGATCGAGGGGAACCCGGCGATTCCGGCCGTGGCCAGCGAGGCGGTTTTCAGGAATTGCCTGCGGCTGATATGACTGGATTTGACCGTCATGCGCTCCTCCGTTCTATTCGGCAGACACTATGCCCTGTCCCCGAATTTATCCATTCAACGACCCGGCAATGAATATTGTGTCCGCCAATGGATAATTATGTGTATTACGTATACTGTCCCCCTAATTAGACGAGCGGGGTTTTGCCCGGGATCGCGACCGGATCGACCGGGTTGGGCCCCAGCTCGTATTTCGCCGGCGACAGGTCGAGCTTGGAGTTGTTGAGTCCCCAGTCCCAGCTGATCGCCCGCCCCGTATAGGCGCTCATCCGGCCGAGGATGGCGCAGAGCGTGCTCTCGGCGATGCGCTTGCCTTCGTTAAGCGGTTTGCCCGCCCGGATGGCGGCGATGTTGTCGGTGTGCTCGACGACGTAGGGATTCGTCTCCTCGCCCTCGAACTTCCAAGCGGCCGGGCCGGAGATCTCGCCGTAGCCGAAGGCGTGTCCCTTGGTCCCGACGATCTTCTCCTCGACGCGCTCGGCGCAGCCGGGGATCTGGCGGCACATGCTCATGACCCGCACGCCGTTCGGGTACTCGAATTCGACGGCGAAATGGTCGTAGATGTTGCCGTACTCGGGCGCGGTCCGCTGCTGGCGGCCGCCCATGCCCATGATCTTGACCGGGTTGGCCCGGAAGGCCCAGTTGATCACGTCGATGTTGTGGACGTGCTGCTCGACGATGTGGTCGCCCGAGGTCCAGGAGAAATAGAGCCAGTTGCGGCATTGCCATTCCATGTCGGACATCCCGGGTTCCTGCTTGATGACCCACAGGTCGCCCTGGTTCCAGTAGCACTGGCCGCCGACGAGCTCGCCGATCGCCCCATCGTGGACTCGCTTCATGAGCTCGAGATATCGCTTCTGGTGGCGGCGCTGCGTCCCGGTGACGATGGCCAGCCCTTTTTCCGCGGCCAGGGCGGAGGAGGCGATGACCGAGCGGACTCCGACCGGATCGACGGCGACCGGCTTTTCCATGAAGACGTTCTTGCCGGCCTCGACCGCGGCTTTGAGATGGATGGGCCGGAATCCGGGCGGGGCGGCCGTAACGATATAGTTGATGTCTTTGATGGACAGGAGCTTCTTGTAGCCGTCGAGCCCGGTGAAGCACGCCTCCGGCTTGACCTTGACCGCGGCCGGGACCTTGCCCCGGAGCGTCTTGAGCGAGCGTTCGATGCGGTCCGGAAACGGGTCGAAGAGGGCGATGATCTCGACGCCGGGAGACGAGTTCACGGCGTCGATCGCCGCACCGGTGCCGCGTCCGCCGCAGCCGATGACGCCGATGCGGATCGTGTCCGAGCCCTGGGCGTGGAGCCCGAGGTTGCCGGGGATGGCCGCGGCGAGCGAGGCCGCCGCCGTCGTCTTGAGAAAATCACGTCGGGTCAGATTTTCAGGTCGGGTCGTCATGGGATTTCCTCCTCCTTCCTTCAAAATTCGTCGCAGGCCCGGTAGGCGTCGATCACGGCCCGTTCGCCGTCTTTACCGGGCTTGCTCTGGCCGTGTTCCATGCACAGCGCGCCCGTGTACCCCTTGTCGCGGATGTGCTTGAAGATGTTCCGGTAGTTGATCTCGCCGGTCGTCGGCTCCTTCCGGCCGGGATTGTCGCCGATGTGGAAGGCGGCGAGCTCGGTCCAGCAGGCGTCGATGTTCGGGATGAGGTCGCCCTCGGTGATCTGCTGGTGGTACATGTCGTCGAGGATCTTGCAGCTCGGGCTCTTCACCGACCGGCAGAGGGCAAACGCCTGGGCCATCTTGGTCAGGAACAGGCCCGGGTGGTCGCGCGGATTGAGGGGCTCGAGGACGAGGACGAGACCGGCCGGCTCGCAGATTTCCATGCAGGCGCGGAGGTTCTCGATGACATTGGCCGTCTGGTAATCCCAGGGCATCCGCTGGTTGTACCGCCCGGGGACGACCAGGGCCTGCTGGATATTCGTCCTCTTCATCGTCTCGACTCCCTGGCGCATCTTGCCCAGGAGCATCTCCCGGCTCTCCTTGGAATCCAGGACGTAACTCTCCACCTTGAAGTCGGCATAGAGGACGAACGGGCCGAGGATCATGCCGCGCGCGGCGATCTCCTTGACGATCGCCTCCTGCTCGGCCGGCGGACGGTTCATGATGCCGTTGTCGAACATGGCCGCGAACCCTTCGTCTGAAGCGAAGCGGATCTGGGCCACCGGATCGTTCCCGGCGTGGGCCTTGAACTGGCCGATGCTCGGGGCGTATCTCAGCTTGAATTTCGATCCGGCCGGGGCGCTCCCGGTCCGGGGAGAGGTGAACACGGATCCCGGGACGGCCAGCGACGCGGCGGCGGCCGCGCCGATGCCGTCGCGGATGAATTTCCTGCGGTTCATGGCCCGGCACCTCCTTGGGGGAATAGGCTATGCTTATACCAAGAGGCGGGGAAAATCAACAGAGAGAAGGAGGGCAGACGCTCTCCCCCGGGGCCGGACGATAGCGCGAAAGGAATAAGCGGACTAGGCCTTCCGTTTGATGAAACCGTAGACGGCTAGGATGATGAGGGCGCCGACGACAGCGCCGATGAATCCGGCCGCCTGGCCCGGCTGGTAGAGCTTGAGCCACTGGCCCCCGTACGTCGCCACGAACGAGCCCGCGATTCCGAGCAGGACGGTCATGATGATCCCCATCCGCTCCTTGCCGGGCATGATCCACTTGGCGATCAGGCCAGCGAAGAACCCGATGACGATGGTCCAGACGATGTTCATGCGCGCTCTTCCTTTGCCCTGAGATGAGTCCATCTTAGGGCGATTGCCCGCGTCCGTCAACAGGATTACAATGCCTCCATCATGGAAAACATCTCGATCTGCGGGTTGGACTGCGCCACGTGTCCGGCATTCACCGCCCACATCACCGACGACTGGGGCCTGCGCGAGGCGACGGCGAAGGAATGGTCGAAAGCCTACGGGTTCGAATGCAAGCCCGAGATGATCGACTGCGTCGGCTGCACGACGGTCGACGGCGTCCACGTCGGGCACTGCTACGAATGCGCGATGCGCAAGTGCGGCCTGGGACACGGCGCGGCCAACTGTGCGGTCTGTGAAGCGTTCGAATCCTGCTCCCTGATCGGTGATTTCATCGCCAAGGTCCCGCAGGCCAAGGCCAACCTGGAAAAGATCCGGACCGCGCGCAAGAGCTAGCGGGTCACGCCAGCGCCCGGCCGCGGGTCTCGGGGATCCAGATCCACATCACGGCCGCGCCGAGGAACGCACCCGCCGCGAGCAGGAAGGCCGTTCCGAATCCCCGTTCCTGGGCCAGCGTCCCGATCGCGAGCGGGGCGAGGGCGCTGACGATCCTTCCGATGTTGTACGTGAAGCCCTGGAGCGTCGCCCGGACGCCGGTCGGGTAGAGCTCGGCCGTCAGCGCGCCGAACCCGGAAAAATAACCCGTTCCGAAGAAGGCGACGAACGGACCGAGGAGGAACAAGACGAGCGGTCCGCTCACCTGGGCATAGAGAACGATGAATCCGGCCGCGGCGAGGAGATAGACAACATACGTTTTTCTCCGGCCGACGGCGTCGCAAATGTAACCGAAGGTGAGATATCCCAGCCACATCCCGAACTGCATGAAAAAGACGAGTCCGGAGGTCATCCAGGAGCTGAGCCCGATTCCGCCCTGGCTTTGGGAGAGCGAAAGGTAACCCGGGATCCAGGTATTAAATCCCCACCAGGCGAAGAGGGTGAAGGCGTTCATCACGGTGACGGCGGCCGTGATGCCCAACAGCCGGCCGCGGAGCACATCGCGGACGCGGCTCTTCGGACCGCCGGAAGCCGCGGCCTTGTGCTCCCTCCAGATGGCCGGCTCTTCGACTTTCTTCTGGATCCAGAAGATGAGAAGCGCGGGGAGGACGCCGACGAAGAAGACGGCCCGCCATCCTCCGAGGGGAAGAACGAGGGCCGTGACGAGCGCGGCGAGGGCGTATCCGACCGCCCAGAAGCTCTGGACGAAGCCCATGGCTTTCCCGCGGTGCTCGGCCGGCCAGGTCTCGGTCACGAGCGCCGCCCCGCTCGACCATTCGCCTCCCATGCCCAGGCCGAGGAAGATCCGGAAGACGGCCAGCATCGGGACGGTCGAGGCTAAGCCGCAGGCGGCGGTGAACACGGAATAGATGAGGACGCTGGCCCGGAGCGACCAAGTCCGGCCGCGCCTGTCGGCCAGCACCCCGAAGAGGACGCCTCCCCCCGCCGAGGCGAGGAGCGTGAGCGAGCTCATCAGCCCGGCCGTTCCTTTGCCCATGCCCAGGTCCTTCATCATGTGGGCCAGGACGAGGGCGTAGATCATCACGTCGAAGGAATCGAGCATCCAGCCGAGCGAGGCGGCGAGGAGCGCCCGCCGCGAGGACGGCGGGGCCTCCTTCATCCAGCCGAAGAGCCCGCCCGGCGAGGTCAAGCTACTTCTTGACCTCAACGGGCTTGAGGTTGTTCGTTTCAACCAGCATCCGAAGGTACCAATCGGGGAAGACGAGGGGATTGCGCTTGCGGGTCTTGGCGTCGTAGATCCAGAGCTTGTTGAACTTGACGAGCAGCGCATCGCCCATCGTCCACCAGGCGTTGGTCACCGCGGCCGCGTTGTCCATGCAATAGTCGTTCAGGTATTTAATCGCGTCCGCCGGGCTCTTGGCGTAGAGGTCAAGGGCCGTTTTATCGATGATCGAGGTCCGGTCGATGGCCGTCGTCTCCCAGCGGGCCTGGGCGGCCCGGATGTCCTTGATGGCTTCGGAGTAGATGACCTGGGCATGGAAGTCGGTATAGTCGAACGCCCAGCGCGTCGATTCCCGGTTGAACTCCCAGTGGTCGCCGATCTGGAAGCCGCGCGGGATCTCAGTCATGGCGTTGTAAAGGGGCATGAAGCAGGAGGTGTCCTGATGGCCCCAGGCCAGCCAGACGATGCCCCCGATCGGGTCGGGCATTCCGGACCGGGCCTGTGTCACCGTGACGTATTCGGCCCGGTTGACGCTGATGATGCGCGAAGTGTTGTATTTCTTGCCGTCGAGGGTGAAGCCGTAGGGCAGGAAGTTGGGGTTGCCGAAGGGGCCGCCCTGCAGGCCTCGTGCGGGATCGAAGACCGTCCCCTCGCACCGGTCGCGGACGATGGCGATGACGTCCTTGAGGCTCAGCTTCTTCTCCGGCTTGACCGAGACGGGAAAGTCCATGTTGGGCGTCTCGGGGCCCAGGTTCAGGGACGGCGCGACGAGATTGAAGAACCGCCACAGCCGGACGCGCGACCCGCCCGAGGCCAAGGCGCTCGTCTCGTTGGGCGAGTAGGCCCGCTTCCAATTGAAGGGCTTGCCGCTCTTCGGGTCGTAGAGCTTCTGCTCGACGGCGAAGGAGACGACGTTCGGTGAGGCCAGGAACATGTCCTTGTTGGACAGGTCGATCTCGCCGATGCGCGACTCGTTGGGGCAGACCGAGACCTGGTCGTCGGGGATGCGCTGGGCGCACCAGACGGCGCCGGGCTTGCCGCTTTGCGGCGTCCACAGCGGGCCGACCGGCATGATCTCGAACAGCCAGACCTCCTTGGGGTCGGCCACGGCCAGCATCTCGCCCGAGTCGGTGAACCCATAGCCGTATTTCTCGGCCAGCGAGCCCATGACCTGGATGGCCTCGCGGGCGGTCCCGCCCCGCTCCATGGCCAGGAGCGTCAGCATGGTGATGTCGAACTTGGGGGCGGCGGTGGTGTTCTCGATCTTGGCCACGTTGCCCAGGGTCGACTCGCCGATCGAGACCTGCTTGTCGTTCATGTAGCCGAAGTCGCCGTGGATGTAGCCATAGGTATGGGCCGGTTGGGGCAGGTCCAGGCCGGTGTAGTTGTCGCCGACGCGGTCCCACTTCAGGCCCAGGGCGGGATTCATGGCGTCGAACTGGCCGATGTGGTAGATCTTGCGCATATCGCCGGGCTTGTGGTCCGCGGCCGGGATCCGGCGGAAGGTCCAGTCGCAGCTTCCGCAGTCGCAGGTGTGGGTGGTCATGACCGAGCCGTCGGTCGAAGCCAGGCGGCCGACCATGACGACCGTGCAGGCCTCAAGCCGCGGGCCGACATCCCCGCAGGTCGGGCAGATCGCGGGCGAGGCGGCCTGATCCTGCAGCCCGCTCGGGCCGCTGAAGATCCGACCGCCGGCCAGGGCCAGCAGGGCCGCGAAAAGGATCAGCGAAAGGGCGAGTTTCTTGCTCATGGCATCACCTCTCAAGTCACTATAGCGGATAGAATCGGGAGATTTCAATCCCCGGGCAGGCTTCCCTTTTCCGTCAACGCACGCGGACCGGGAGGGCGAGGTGCGACGGGTGCGCCTTGGAACGGAAGACGCGCTGGGTCGCCGGCCGGTAGTCCGAGGCCTTGGCCAAGAAGATGTTCTCGACGAAGGTCTGCGGGTTGCGATCGATCAGCGGGAACCAAGTGCTTTGGACCTGGACGAGGATCTTGTGGCCCTTGAGAAAACGGTGGTCGGCCCCGTGGAGGTCGATGGTGAAGTCCGTGACGCGGTCCGGGATGAGGGCCTCGGGCTTCTCGAAGCTCGACCGGAACCGGCCGCGGAAGACCTCGTTGGCGATCATCAGCTGGTAGCCGCTCATGGCCGGCTCGGCCGCGTCATCCGACGGATAGGTGTCGATCAGCTTGACGATCCAGTCGCTGTCGGTCCCGGTCGTCGAGGCGAAGAGTTTTGCGACGATCCGGCCGGTGATGGTGACGTTATCGGCGAGGGGCTCGGTCTCCCAGCTCAGGACGTCCGGCCGCAGATGGACGAACCGCTGATCGCCGACGAGCCAGGTCCTCCAGCCCGAGCCGCGCGGGTCGTATGTCGCCTCGATCGGTCGCGGCCGGTAGGGCACCGGCCGGGCGGGATCGGAGACGTAGCTGTCGAAGGCCCGGTCTTCCTCGCCGCCGGGCGCGTCAAAGGATAACCGTCCATCCTCCCGGAAATAAAGGTTGCGGTCCTCGGTGAGCTTCCGGGGCGGCCATTCATCATAGACCTGCCAGGCGTTGGCGCCCGTTTCGAAGGTGATCGCCTCGGGGACGTCCCAGCCGCCCTTGTCCTTCAGGTAATGGGCGAAGAACGGGGCCTGAATCCTCTCCCGGAAATACTGGGACGTGTTGCCGCCGAACTTGATCGGCCCCAGGGAGCTTCCGTCGGTTCGCATCCAGCCGCCGTGATTCCATGGGCCGGAGACGAAAAAGCTGACTTCGCCGCGGTCCAGGGGCTCGAGCGTTTCGTAGATTTTCTGCGGCCCGTAGAAATCCTCCTGGTCCCACCAGCCGGCCACGTGGAGCGCCGGGACCGTCACTCGGACGAGGTACGGGGCCATGGCCTGTTTCTGCCAGAAGGCGTCATAGTTCGGGTGGGCGACGTAATCGTTCCAGGTCGGGATCTTTCCGAGGAGGTATTTATCGTTGATCGCCGACAGCGGGCCGAGTCGCAGATACCACTCGTAGGTGTCGAAGGCGTCGAACCGGAACGAAGCGTTTTCCTTGGAGGTTTCCATCATGGCCGCGTACTCGAAACCATAGCTCAGCCGGAAAGCCCCGTTGTGGTGGAAATCATCGCCCAGGTACATATCCGCGGGCGAGGCCTGGGGCGAGACGGCCTTCACCGCCGGGTGCGGGTCGATCATGGCCATGGCCGTCAGCCAGCCGCCGTAGGAGATGCCCATCAGGCCGGCCCGGCCGTTGTGGCCGGGGACGTTTTTGAGCAGCCAATCGACGGTGTCGTAGGCGTCGGTGCTCTCGTCGATTGCGCGCGGATCGCGCTTGTCGCGAGGCGGTCGCTGCATAACGAACTGTCCCTCGGATTTGTAGCGCCCGCGGACGTCCTGGTACACGAAGATGTAGCCCTCCTCGACGAGTTCCTTGTAGGACACGGACGTCAACGGCTGGGAAGAAGAAGGCGCCCCGTAGGGCGTCCGCATGATCAGGAAGGGCAGAGGCCCAGCGGCCTCTTTCGGAGCGAAGACGACGGTGTTCAGCTTCACGCCGTCCCGCATCGGGACCATGGCCCGCGTTTCCGTGAACTCGGGCCTGGCGACGGAGACTTGGCCGGTCGTCGTCCCCTGCGAGAAGGCTGCGAGAAGGGCCGCGGCGACAAATACGACGGGCGATGTTTTCGTTTTAGGCAAAATAGGTTTCATGGCGGGCTCCTGAAGGGAAGACATGAGGGGATGATAGTTTCCCGCGGGATCGGCGTCAACGTCCTGAAGATATTCCCGGCCTTGCGTGCGGGCCTGGTCCCGTACTTGGCCAGCTGCGCTTGGTGTACGAGTTGCCATGAAGAGGCCTCCGATCCGCCAGGTCTGGAAGCTCGAGCCCGCGCCGTCTTTATGATGAAGCATAACTCGATCCAGGGAACTTCTTCTGATTGTGTACACAAGCATTGAAATAGAACGCGTGAAAGGCTATCCTGAACCTGGGGGCCCGCCACGAGAGTCGCTGGGATCAGGGAAATACGCGAGAAGAGCGCCGCATACCTGGGCGGGGGAGAGCCGTTTCTCGTCACGAAACACGGAAAAATATCGGGGATCTTCATCCCCCTGGAAATGCCCGCCACACTTCCCTACGATTGGCGCCGCGGGGTCGGGAAAGCGGTTAGGCGCGCCCTAGGACGTTCGTTCGATGCCCGCAGCATTTCTGAAAAAGCTTTAGCCGAGGATTTCCGTGCCTATCGAAGCCGTCGGCGCGGACGTTAACGAGGCCCGGCAAGCGGCCACTATGTGGGAACAGTACGAGCTCCTGGGCAGGATCCGGGCCCTGGAGGCGAAGAAGCCCCGATCGTGCCAGCGCATCTTTGACTTCGAGGATGAAATCACTGCGAAGTGCGACAAACATATAGACGCGCTGGAGAAGCACATCCAGCAGCGGACGTCTCCGGAGCGTTTCTTCACCATCGGTTGGAAAGTGATATGAGAGACGACTTATGAATGAGACGGAGCTCTCTGCATTGATCGAACGATTGCGGCGCGAGCCGAACGAAACGGAGTGGCTTGAGTTCAAAGCCAACCGCTATGAGCCTCAAGCGATCGGAGAGTATCTATCAGCGCTCGCGAATTCGGCGAGCCTGCACGGCAAGCCGAAGGGCTATCTTGGATTCGGCATTGAAAACACCAGACACGATATTGTCGGAACGAATTTCGATCCCGAACGCACAAAGGCCAAAGGAAACCAGGCCTTATTGATCTGGCTGGCGGTAGGGCTCCGGCCAAACGTTGGATTCGATTATTACGTCGCGACCATTGAGGGAAAGCGAATCGTTCTGTTCGCCGTCAATCCGGCTTTCGATCGGCCGGTCGAGTTCTTCGGAAAAGCTTTTGTCCGTATCGGATCCAGTAAAACGTCCCTTTCCGAGCATCCGATGAAAGAGCGGGCCATTTGGTCACGCCGGATTGATTGGACGGCGCAGATTTGCGAGCGGGCGACACTGGACGACCTCAATCCGTCTGCCATCGATAAGGCTCGCCATGAGTACAAAGTCAAATTCCCGGAGAAGGCCTCCGATGTGAATAAATGGGACGCGGCGGTTTTTCTCAATAAGGCCAAACTAACGATCCAGCGCCAAATCACCAATGCGGCCCTCATCCTCCTCGGCAAAGACGAGTCGTCGCCTCTTCTTTCCCCGGCCGTGGCGCGCCTGTCATGGATCCTTAAAGACGCAGCAAATCGCGAACGAGATTACGAACATTTCGGCCCGCCCGCCGTTTTCTGGGCTGAACGACTCGCGGCAAAGGTGCGGAACTTGACTATTCGCGCTTTGCCGGACGGCACTCTCTTTCCAGTGGAAATGCCACAATATGATGCTTGGGTGTTACGCGAGGCCCTCCACAACTGCATCGCGCACCAGGATTATGGGATGAATGCCCGGATCAACGTCATCGAATACCCCGATAAACTGGTTTTTACGAACCAGGGATGTTTTTTGCCGGGATCGGTCGAATCTGTTATTTCGCAGGATACTCCTCTTGAGATCTATCGAAATCCTTTCCTTGCGGAAGCGATGGTCAATCTGAATATGATCGACACTCAGGGGGGCGGAATAAAGCGTATGTTCACCAAACAAGCTGAGCGCTTTTTCCCCTTACCCGATTACGATCTCAAAGATCCCAGCCGGGTGTCGGTTACCATCCAGGGGACGATCTTGGATGAGCGATATACGCGCCTATTGATGCAGAAAGCCGATCTGGATCTCATGTCCGTTGTGCTTCTCGATAAGGTCCAGAAAGGCGTCTCCATCGAGAAAAATAACGCCGTCCGGCTTAAAAGGGCGGGGTTGGTCGAAGGGCGCTATCCCTCCTTGGTCGTGTCTGGTAAGATCGCAGCCGTTATCGGCAGCCAGGCGCAACATATTCGTAAACGAGGCTTCGACAATCGCTACTATCGAGATTTACTGATGGCGCTGATCCGCGAACATGGACCGGTTAGTCCTCTCGTGATCGAAGAACTCTTTATGGATAAGCTTCCAGATGTTCTGACGGATAAACAGAAGCGAGCCAAGATCCGCAATTTGACATACGCCCTGGCTCACAAGCAGAACTTGATCGAGAATATCGGGCCGAGGGGAAAGGCAGCGCGGTGGCAGATCCGCCGCGCTCAAACTAAAATCGATCCAAAATAAGCTTGTTTCCTGCCACGTTAGTTTGTAGCAGTACGCAACGGATTGAAAGATAATGACTTGCGCAAACTAAACACCTGGATGTAAGGATCGATGGTCCCGGTTCGTGAAGAAGCGCGCCGAAAGCTCCCGCTGCCTGAAGCGGCTAGAGGCAACTGTCAAGCAGTACTTGATAGTTCGGCGGAGGGCTCGCGGACGGAAATTTCATGGTCGCCTCAGGCTCTCGAGGAGCCGGCCCGGATCGACGATCCGTCCGACATAGGTCTTTATCCCCCTCGCGACCGACGCGGGGTCCCCCGTAGCCAGGGCCGCTTTCCAGAATGTCTCGGGCGTGACGTCCGGCCTGACCTGGCAAGCTAGGGCGTAAAGGCCGGCGATATAAGGGCAGACCGAGCTCCAGCCGCCCCTCCGGTAAAAGCCATAGTCCGTCCGACCGTGGGGATGGGCGACGGTTTTCGAGCCCTCGGGGACGAGCAGGAACTCCGGTGGCTTCGAACGCTCCAGCCGGCGCTCGTAGAACTTCGGGAAGTTTTCCTCGACCGCGACCTCGCTGATCCATTCCTGCCACGGCAGAGCACGGTAAGCGCTCGTATCGTCCGGGCTGCTGGGGCCCGAGCGATCCAGCCCCCAGAACCAGAGTCCGCGTTCGAAAGCGTCGAACGTGTTCGCTGAAACGACGAAGACTCCAGCCTCCAGGGCTTTCCGCACGGTCCTGTTCATGGTCCGGAAGCCGGGGATGGCCGGGCTCCAGCCGGCGGAGATCGAGACGACCCGGATCCGCCGCTCCCGCGGGAGCCGGGCATTGAGATCGAGAAGCTCTTCGAGGGCCTTAGCGTGGGCACGGACGTCCGGGACCATTGTCTTTTTCCTGGGCATGATCCGGTAGTTGTGGCTCCCGATGTAATAGATCCGGGCCTCAGGGGCTACGCCGCAGGTGTCGCCGGCCAGGATCGAGGTCACGAGCCCGCCGTGGAAGTTCGCGTCACCCCAGGCGTTGATCTCGTCGTAGAAAACGAGCCGGTCCCCATACTCGTTATGGTCGAGCAGGAGGGGCGTATCGATGATCGCCGCCGAAACGCCCCGTCCGGTGATGCCGCGGCCGTGGAGCGCGCGAAGGCCGAGGCCCGGATTGCGGTTGGCTTCGAGGATCTTCGCGGGATCGAATTCCGGCGGAAGGTCCAAGGGCCATTTCGTCCGGGTGTCGAAGAACGAGCCGAGCAGTTCGCGCGACCGGTCCCTGAGGTCGATTTGGCTGAGATCAGCGTGCCGCAGATCGTAAAGCGGGCCCCATTTCCTGGCCCGGTCGAACGACGGCAGCGGCTTGCCGAGCCAGCTCCAGTCGGCCGGTCGCGGGGCCCGAACAAAGAAAGGCACGCCGAGAGAAGGTCCGCGGGAAGGGGCGATGAGGTCGGATCGCGTCCCGGGACCGCGTCGGCGCAGGACATAGACAGAAAAATGATGGAGAAGAGAAAGGCCAGATGCGAAACGGCCATCCCGGGCTGATTAAAATCCCGGATCGGTGATCTTGTGCTCGATCCAGGTCCCGTACTTGGCGAGCTGCGCTTTGATCTCGGCACTCTTGCCGACGACGACCAGGACGAAGTCATCCGCGGGGAGGAGCTTCGCCGCCGCCGCCTTGGCCAGATCGCCGGTTACGGACTGGATGCCGGCCAGGTATTTTTCGTAATAGTCGAAGCCGAGCCCGTAGTAGGCCAGGCGAACGTAAGCCGTCGCCTTGCTCGCGTTGGTCTCGAGCGTCGGCGGGAACTGGCCGAGCAGATAATTGCGGGCGCTCTCGATCTCCTCCGGGGCGAACCCGCCGCGGCCCTTTTTCAACAGATCGAAGACGATGTCTCGAGCCGGCTTCTCAAGCTCACGGCGAGAAGGATTCTATCGGAGATCTGAACCGATGAATCGATCCAGGATTTTCAACAGCGCCTCGGCGAGGGGAGAAAAAAACTCTTGGCCGGCGTACAGGTTCGGATCCGGGAGCGAGATCCCCGCAGCCGAGGCGATGGCAGAAGCATCGGGATAAAGATCCCGGAACAGAGAAGAGAACAAGTAGGCATCTTCGGCCCAAGGCAGGATCGAGGAGGCCGCCGACAGGCGCGAGAAGAGGAGAAAGAACTTCTGCCAGCGCCAGAATGGATCGGTTACGGCCTCCATATGCCGGAGGAGATGATCGGGCGCCAAGGAGTAGAGATTTTCCTTGGGGCGGTTTTCCCGCATGGCCAAACCGGCATCGGTCCAGCGCTCGAGGATCCGATATACATTCCTCTGGTCGTAGTGGATCTCCTTCGCGATCCGAGTGGAATTGCCTTTGCCTTCCAGCGACAGATAGAGGTAAATCTCGGCCCGGGCGTTAACCCCGAATATTCCGCGGAGATAGAGCTGCCGGAGCGAGGGCTTTTTCAATCGCGGAGGCATGACGACCGAGCCGTCGCGTCTCGGGTTGATCTGGTTTTCGCGGTTTTCCATGGATGGAAACGGATCCAGGTCGGCGAGGAGGCTTTCCCACCGCGCTTTCTCGATCAGAGGCCGTTTAATGAAGGCATCGTCGCCGATGAACTCGCGGCCCATACGTTTGAGCCTGGAAAGATTGATCCATTCCCGGAACGAAATCTGCCATTCGCGCGCAGACGCCACGAGCCGGCGATCCGCCGCTCCCGCAGCCTCGGTCGCCAGGATCAGCGCTTCCAGGTCGAGCAGAAGAACGGACTCGCTTCCATGAGCGGCGATCCCCAGGGTTCTCCACTGGGACCACATCAGATCCAGGAGCTTCTCGCTGAGAACCCGGCTAAATTCTTTCGGCGATCTTATCGTGGTCATGGCTTTTCAAGAACGAAATCAGGATCTTTCTGAATCCCTCGGATACGTCTTGGGTCAGGACCCAGCGGCTGGCGGCGAGGAGTTCGGCTTCTGTAGGCCGCAGAAGAAAAAGATCGTCTTCGTGATATCCGCCGCGGTCCAGGGCGGCGTACAGCTTGAAGAAGATCTGGTCTTTCCGATCGACGAAGAGAACCGATAGGAATTTCCCGAAAATCCTTTTCTTCAACCGCCGAGGCAATCCTTCAGGCAGTCCGGTATCCAGTTGAGATTCGGGCCCGAGATTGAGCCAATCCTCGGGCAGTTGGAAGTCCCTGCCGACTTTCTCTGCGGCGCTCGAAAGCCACGGTGGAAGGGAGCCCATCTTGTTGATCCTTCCGTCCTCCCAACGGCCGATGATATCGACATCCTTGGTGGTCCGCGGTATCAGCCCAAGAGCGGCCAATGCCGTTCCTCCGCAGACCACAAGCGATATGGCTTTTCCTCCTTTGGCTTCGATCTGCCTGTCGAGTGCGGTGAAGATCTGTTCGATATTGCTGTTGCCGATCATATTAAGGACTATAATGTCTTATTATAAGTCTGTCAAGTCCTTAAATATTAATGGCCAACAAGAAAGTTCCCTCAATAGGAAGAACGGGGGACACGAACCGAATTCGGGAGAATTCGGATCATGTCCCCGTAAATCAAAATCCGGGATCGGTGATCTTGCGCTCGACCCAGGTCCCGTACTTGGCCAGCTGCGCTTTGATCTCGGCGCTCCCCGCCTTCCAGCCATGGGCTGGACTTATTCCCACCTGCATGCCTTCGGACCTTTCCATGCCTTCTTCACAAAAGAAATCGGCCTGGCTGTAATTTCAGGCTGCTCAGGTCGAGGGCAACCATGTTACGGAACGGAAGTATCTATTACAAGAGGTGAAATCATGGATCCTTTTCTCGAAAAACTCCGCAAGAACTTTAAGGCCCTTGCCATTTATTCGGGGGTTCTGACCGTAGCGGTCATCGCCCTCGCCGCCATCACGATTCTCTCGCTCGGCCCCAGGAACGACGGCGTCCTGAGGGCCCGGGGTCTCGTTATCGTCGACGATCAAGGCCGGGATAGGATCCTGATCGGCGCCCCAGTCCCCGATTCGCCCGACCGCATCAGGACCGACATCGCCAAAGCCGAGTCTGCCTGGGGAAAGCATTATCCCCGCTTCGATTGGTACAAGAACCTCGACCACAGAACCAACGGCCTTTTAATCTTGGACGAAAAAGGGTTTGACCGGATCGTCGTCGGCGATCCGACCCCCGATCCCAACATCGGCCGCCGGATCTCACCGGCTTCGGGCATCCAGATCAATGACCGGGAAGGATTCGAGAGAACCGGCTGGGGCTATTTCGCGGACCTCGGGCGCGTCGTTCTCGGACTCGACAGCGCTAAAGGAACCGAGGCGGTTGTCCTTGCCGTCCTTGAAGATGGCACGTCGGGAATTTCGATCGGGAACGAGACAGCGCGAATCTTTCTCGGAAACGAGCCGGCCCAAAAAGACGATCCGGAATTCGCGGGTCCTTGGCACGCCTGATCATCCGGCAGGGGAATGAGCTTCGCCACAAGGCCGGGTTTCCGGGAAAATAGCTTACGCGACGACCTTGACCTTCGCTACGGCCGGGCGACCGGCGGTCCCGGCGCCGGCAATAAATTTCCCTGGATCAAAATCCCGGGTCGGTGATCTTGCGCTCGGTCCACGTCCCGTACTTGGCCAGCTGCGCTTTGATCTCGGCGCTCTTGCCGACGACGACCAGGACGAAGTCGTCCGCGGGGAGGAGCTTCGCCGCCGCCGCCTTGGCCGAATCGCCGGTCACGGACTGGATGCCCGCCAGGTACTTTTCGTAGTAGTCGAAGCCGAGCCCGTAGTAAGCCAGGCGGACGTAGGCCGTCGCCTTGCTCGCGTTCGTTTCGAGCGTCGGCGGGAACTGACCGAGCAGATAATTGCGGGCGCTCTCGATCTCCTCCGGAGCGAACCCGCCGCGGCCCTTTTTCAATAGATCAAAGACGATGTCGAGCATCTCTCCGATCTTGTCGTTCTTCGTATAGGAGTTGGCCATGAACACGCCGCCCGTCCGCCACGTCTGGAAGCTCGAGCCGACGCCGTAGGTCAGGCCGCGCTTGATCCGGAGCTCGGTGTTGAGCCAGGAGGTGAAGCGGCCGCCGAAGAGGGTGTTCATGACCGAGGCCTGCGGCGTGATGGGATCGCCGAGCTTGTATCCCGGAGCGCCCAGGATCCAGTAGGCCTGGGTCGCGTCGGGCTTGTCGATGAGGATGAGCTTCTTGCCTTTGGGGCCGGCGTACGGCGGAATCGGCGCGGTAGGAGTCGCCGCGCCCTGGGCCTTCCATTGCCCGATCGTCGAGTTGAGAAGGTCGAGGACGGCGGGCTTTTCGATGGCGCCGACGACCGCGGCGATGCTTTTCTCCGGCCGGTAGAACTTCCGGTAATACCCCTGGATGTCGGGCAGGGTCATGGCCTGGAGCGAGGCTTCCGTCCCGTTGGCCAGATGGCCGAGGGGATGGGACCCGAAATACGCTTTGGTGAAGTACGAGCGGACGGCGGCCCCGGGGCTGTCCTTGACCGCCTTGAGCCCGTCCAGGCGCGTTTTACGCTCCTTCTCGAATTCGTCGGGCTTGAAGGCCGGATGCATGAGGCAATCCGCGGCGATGGCCATGAGCCGCGGGAAATGCTCGGCCAGGCTCTCCGCGGTCAAGCCGGCGAACTCGTCGCCGGCCGAGATGTCGAGCCGGGCGCCCAGGAAATCGACGGCTTCGGCCACGGCCTCGGCGCTCATCGTGGCCGTCCCTTTCATGAGCAGGTCGGCGGTCAGGTTGGCCGCGCCCTCGAGGGCAGCCGGCTCGTTGCCCAGGCCGGCGCCTGGGATCCACATCCGGAGGCTGACCAGGGGCAACTCGGCGTTTTTCAGAAAATAGACTGTGACGCCGTTTTTGAGGGTGAGCTTCTCGGGAGCGGGCAGCCGGTTCGCCGCCGCGGCCGGAAGCGTCAGCGCGCCGAGAAGGAGGACGATGAAGAGGGTCCGGAGATGGCGGTTCATTTCTGGCCTCCTTCGGGGATGAGTTTTCCGACGGTCCGGTTGTTCTCGGTCAGGTATTTCGCGGCCATCGCCTTGACCTGGTCGAGGGTCACTTTCGCGTACAGGTCCATTTCGGAGAAGAGATATTCGTAGCTTCCGTGGAGGATTTCGGACTGGCCGAGCTGCCCGGCTTTGCCGTTGATCGACTGCATCCCGAAGAAGAACCCGCTCTTGATCGCGTTCTGGGCTTTCTGGAATTCCTGTTCGGTGATGCCGCCGGTCTTGGCCTTCTCGATCTCTTCGAGGATGACGGCCTCGAGCTTGACGAGGTCGACGCCCGGCCTCGGCTTGGCTTCGATGAAGAAGAGGAGGGGATCGATGCTTTCCTGGGTCCCGCCGGAGACGTCCAGGGCCAGCTGCTCGTCGCGGACGAGCCGCTTGTAAAGCCGGCTGCTCTCGCCGTTGAGGAGGACGAGGTCGAGGATGGCCAGGGGCGGGAAGTCCGGCGAGGCCCCGCTCGGGGCGTGGAAGACCATCAGGAACGAGGGGGCCTGCGCTTCCTTCCGGACGATGACCTCCTTGGGCCCCATCTGGGGAGGCTCGACCGTCGAGACGACGGGCGGGGGCGGGCCGGCCGGGATGGCCGCGTAGGATGCGCGGATGAGCTCGAGGGCCCGGACCGGATCGAAGTCGCCGACGAGGATGAGAACGGCGTTGTTGGGCGCGTAGAAGGTCTTGTAGTAGGCCATGATCTCGTCGCGCTTCCAGCTCAGGATGTCGCTCATCCAGCCGATGACGTCCCAATGGTAGGGGTGAGCCATGATCGCCGTCGCCCGGACGTTCTCGGACAGGATGGCGTCGTTGTTGTTCTCGACGCCCATCCGCCGCTCCGAGGCGATGACGCCCCGCTCGGACTCGAGGACCTGCGGGTCGAGGAGGAGCCCCTGCATCCGGTCGGATTCCATCTCGATCATGGATTCGAGCGCGGCGGCCGGGAACCAGTCCGTGTAGCCGGTCATGTCGTCGCTCGTGAAGGCGTTGTTCGCGCCCCCGGCGAACTCCATCCGGCGGTCGAACTCGCCGGGTCCGAACTTGGGCGTCCCGTTGAACATCATGTGCTCGATGAAGTGGGAGACGCCGGTCAGCCCCGGACGCTCGTTCCGCGAACCGACGCGGAAGAACGTGTAGAGGGCGACGTTGGGGATGTCGTGGTCCTCGAGGAAAAGGATCTTCAGCCCGTTGTCGAGCTTGTTGACCTTGACGTCCTCCTTGCGGAATTGGGCGCTCGCGAGGACGGCCAGACTCATGATGGCCGCCGTGATCGCGGCGATTTTCTTCGGCATGCGGGACCTCCTGATGAAAGGATGAATAATTAATCTACCAGAGCGGGAAGGGAGATTCAACTTGGGGTTTTCTATTGACTTTGTTTCGGCTTCTTTTGTATGATGCCGTTCTTCTATATACGTTCGGTGAGCGCTTATAAGCCTGAACCCTAGAGAAAGAGGTATAAATGGCCAGTAAGCTTTTCCGCAGAAAACCCCTCCATGTCCTCCTCGAGGAGCTCCACGGGGAAAACAGGCTCCGCCGGATCCTCGGGCCAGTCACGCTGACGAGCCTCGGGGTCGGCGCCATCATCGGCACCGGCATCTTCGTCCTGACCGGCGTCGCGGCCCACGACAAGGCCGGCCCGGCGCTGATGGTGTCGTTCGTCGCGGCCGGCATCACCTGTCTCTTCGCGGCTTTCTGCTACGCCGAGTTCGCTTCCATGGTCCCCGTGGCCGGATCCGCTTACACATACGCTTACGCCACGCTGGGCGAGCTGTTCGCCTGGATCATCGGCTGGGACCTGGTTCTGGAATACGCCGTCGCCTCGGCCACCGTGGCCCATGGCTGGTCACATTATTTTCAGGATTTCATCAGTACCTTCCATCTCTATATTCCAAAGGTCATTGGCTGGGCGCCCTGGAAGCTCGATACGGCCACCGGCCAGATCAGCGCCAGCGGAAGCTGGATCGACCTGCCGGCGATCGTCATCACGGCCCTGGTGACGATCGTTCTTGTCCGGGGGATCCGCCAAACCGCGACCTTCAACGCCGCGATGGTCATCCTCAAGCTGATCATCGTAGTCTTCGTCATCGTGGTCGGGGCCTTTTACGTCAATCCCAAGAACTGGGCGCCCTTCGCCCCGTTCGGATGGTCCGGGCTCAGCTTCTTCGGCAAAACCATCTTGGGAAAATCCATGGGCGGGGCCCCGGTCGGAATGCTGGCCGGCGCGGCGATCAGCTTCTTCGCCTACATCGGCTTCGATTCGATCTCGACGCACGCCGAGGAGGCCAAGCGGCCGCACAAGGACGTTCCGATCGCCATCATCAGCTCGCTCCTCATCTGCACGGTCCTTTATATCCTGGTTTCCATGGTCCTGACGGGCATGGTCCCTTACAACCAGATCGACATCAACGCGCCCGTCTCCCAGGCCTTTAAACAGGTCGGCCTCGGCTGGGCCCAGTTTTTGGTCTCTCTCGGGGCTTTGGCCGGGATCACCTCCGTGCTCGTGGTCATGATGCTGAGCTTGCCCCGTGTTCTGCTGGCCATCGCCCGCGACGGCCTCCTTCCGCCGAAGTTCTTCGGCGCCGTGCATGAGCGGTTCCGCACCCCTTGGAAATCGACCATCCTGGTGGGATTCTTCGTCGCGACGCTGTCCGCGGCGCTGCCGCTCGAGCTCCTGGCCGAGCTGGTTAACATCGGGACCCTGCTCGCCTTCGTCATCGTCTGCAGCGCCGTTTTGATCATGCGCAAAACGCATCCGGAGGCCGAACGGCCGTTCCGTGTGCCTTTGTTCCCGATGATCCCCATTCTGGGGGTCTTGTTCTGCCTTGTGCTGATGTTCTCACTCCCTCCGGCAAACTGGCTCCGACTCTTCGCCTGGCTGGCCCTCGGCCTGTCGATCTACTTTTTCTACGGACGGAAACACAGCATCATGGAAAGGCTGGAGGGGACGGAAGCGGGCAAAGACAGCTCGATCGCGAAGTCATAGCCGAATCCGTTCGCTCGGGACGACATCTCTTTAGGCCGCAGGCCCGCGAGGACCGCGGCCTTTTTTTTCGCGCCCGCCTTCCGGACCCCCGGTGCGCCCGGATCAGATGCGGAGGAAGCGGGCGATCGAGCTGAGGCTTCCGAGGAAGCCCACGAATCCGCCGCCGACGACGAGGGCGAGGGATTGGCCGAAGGTGAGAAATCGGAAGCCGATGAGCTCCTGGAGCGCTCCGAGCGTCTGGCCCGCGGCGGCCGGGAAGAGCCGGATAAGACCGAAGACGAGTACAATCGAAAGCAGTCCGCCGGCCGCGCCCAGGATCGTCCCTTCGAGGAGGAAGGGGACGCGGATGAAGGTGTTCGTCGCCCCGACGAGCCGGAGGATCTCGATCTCGGACTTGCGGGCGATGACGATGAGTTTGATGACGTTGGAGATGATGATGAAAGCAGCCAGAACGAGGATCCCGCCGAAGAACAGGCCGATGGCCGTGGCGATCCGCCCGAGCGAGGCGATCTTGTCCGCCCAGTCGCGGTTGAACTGGACGTCGCGCACGGCGGGATTCCGCTTGATCCCCTCGATGAACCCGAGGATCGCCTCCGCCGGCGTCGACGGGTCTTTGAGCGAGACCTCGATCGAGGGGGGGAAGGGGTTCAGCCCGAGGTTGAGGACGATTTCCTTGAGGTCGGGGAAATCGCGGAGGAAGCGGGCGGAGGCCTCGTCGGGTGCGACCTCGCGGACGCTCCCGACGAGCGGCGAGCGGCGGATCTCTTCCTCGACCGGGAGGCGCTCGGCCGCGGGCATGTTCCCGTCGAGGTAGAAGACGACGGCCAGGTTCTGGGCCATGGCCCGGGCCCTCTCCCGGAGGTTGTTGGAGAGGCAGAGGAAAACGCCCAGGATGACGAAGGACAGGCAAATGATGGCCAGCGAGATGGCGTGGCGCGTCTTGAAGTGCCACAGGTTGCGGGCGGCTTCCCGGACGAAGTAGCGCGACCGTCGCAGGATCACCGCGGCTCCCTGCCCAGGAGCTTGCCTTCGTGGAGGGCCAGGACCCGACCGCCGAAGCGCCGGAGGAGCTCCTTGTCGTGCGTGCAGAGGACGACGGTCGTGCCCTGCTTGTTGATCTCCCGGAAGAGCCCGAAGATCTCGTGGGCCAGGTCGGGGTCGAGGTTGCCCGTCGGTTCGTCGGCCAGCAGGATGCGGGGATTATTGACGATGGCCCGGGCGATGGCGACGCGCTGCTGCTCGCCGTAGGACAGCGAGGCCGCTTCCTCCCAGATCTTGTTCTGGAGGTTGACCATCCGGAGGGCGATGAAGACCTTGCGCTTCATGTCCCGGACGGGCGATCCGAGGACTTGGAGGGCCACGGCGACGTTGTCGAAGACCCGCTTGTGGAAGAGGAGCCGGAAGTCCTGGAAGACGATGCCCATCTGGCGGCGGATGGTGTAGATCCGATGGCTCGGCAGCTTGAGAACGTTTTTCCCGGCGATGATGATCTGGCCTTCGGTCGGGACGACCTCCCGGTACATGATCTTGATCAGGGTCGATTTGCCCGAGCCGCTCGGCCCGGTGATGAAGCAGAACTCGCCCTTTTTCACCGATAAGGAAACGTCCGAGAGGGCCCAGAGGGGCTTTTGGTACTGCTTCCAGACGTGGAAGAGCTCGATCATCGGGGACGATTATAACAGAAACGGGAGGCCGCAAGGACCTCCGCGGCCGGAGAGAGCCGTCAGCGGGCGAAAAGGTACATCAGCCAGCCGAAGGCGATCGCCCCGCCGGCCATGAGGACGAACATGAGGAGACCGTAGCGGACCCGGGCCTTTTTGTCGTTGCGGCGCAGCAGCGCCAGGACGAGCGCGACGAAGGCGGCGTACAGAAGCATCGAGACGAAGTGGCTGCGGAGGATCATGGCTTCTTCCCCGCGGCGATGTCGAGCGCGTCCAGGGCGATGAGGAAATTGAGGAGGCCGGCGCCGGCGATGTAGGCCGTCCCGTATTCGAAGGTCACGTCCTTGAGGGTTCCCAGCCCGATGGGCAGGAACCGGGACAGGAGGTAGACCAGCCCGTTCCCGATGTCGGCGAAGAAGGCCAGGATGGTCAGGGGATTCTCGGTCTGGAAGGGGTAGATCTTGCCGCCCATCCACAGGCCCAGGCCCGTCATGGCCAGGATGGAAATGAAGAAGAGCGCGGCCCGGCCATACTTCTTCTGGACGGCATGGCCGAGACCGGGGACGAGCCAGCCGAGGGCGAGGGAGAGAACGCCTTTCATGGTCATGAGAATGCGCTATCTTAAATGAAATGGGGCCCGAAATCAAGCGCGCCGACGACGGGATTTCCGGCCCGCGCCGTTTGTGCTAAATTGGGCCGGATGCCCACCGTTCGTCGGACCCGGTCCCTTTGTCCCTCCTGCCGGGAGGTCGTCGATGCCGCGATCGTCGAAGAGGACGGCCGGATCTGGCTGGACAAGACCTGCCCGGTCCACGGCCCGTTCCGCGACCTCGTGTCGTCCGAAGCGTCGGCCTATCACGCCGCCGCCGCCTGGAGCGCCGAGGGGAGCCGGATGTCCAACCCGAGGACCGCGTCCGCGCGCGGCTGCCCGCGGGATTGCGGGATCTGCCCCGAACACCGGTCGGCGACGCTGCTCGCGATCGTGGACGTCACGAACCGCTGCAACCTCCGCTGCCCCGTCTGCTTCGCCGCGGCGGCCGCCGCACCCGTCTATGAGCCTTCGTTCGAGCGGATCGGGGCGATGCTCGAAAACCTCAGGTCCAACCGTCCCGTGCCCCCGCCGGGATTGCAGTTCTCCGGGGGGGAGCCGACGCTGCGGGAGGACCTTCCCGATCTCATCCGCCGGGCGAGGGACCTGGGCTTCCGGAACGTCCAGGTCAACACCAACGGGATCCGGATGGCCGAGAGCCCCGAGCTCGTCCGGAGGCTCGTCGACTCCGGGCTGCAGACGCTCTATCTCCAATTCGACGGCTTGACGGAGGAGGTCCACCGATACCTGCGCGGCCGGGATCTCGCCGGGGTGAAATCGCGCGTGCTGGAGAATTGCCGCGCGGCCGGGCTCCGGAGCGTCGTCCTCGTCGCGACGCTCGTCAAGGGGATCAACGACGGCCAGATGGGGGACCTCCTCCGCTTCGCCGCGGACCATTTCGATGTCGTCCGGGGCGTCAATTTCCAGCCGGTCTCATTCGCCGGGCGGATGGAGCCGGAGAGTCTCCGGAGCCGGCGCGTCACGCTCGCCGACGTCGCCCGGGGTCTCGAGGAACAGACGAAAGGAGGGATCCGCGCCACGGATTTTTTCCCCGTGCCGAGCGCCGTCCCCCTCGGCCGGGCCGTCGCGGCGCTGCGGCGGAAACCGTTTCCGGAATTCACCGCCCATCCCCAATGCGGGATCGCCAGTTATGTCTTCGTCGAACGCGGGCGGATCGTTCCCATCACCCGCAGGGTCCGCGTCGCGCGCTTTCTCGCCGAAATGGACCGTGTCGCCCGGGCCGCGGATGCCGGCCGCGTTCTTCGGGCCAAGGCCCGGCTCGCGGCTTCCCTCCGGTTCGTCCGGCCCGCCCTGCTCTGGCCGAACCTCTGGTCCATCGTCCGCTCGGGCGCCTTCGAAGCCGTCCGGAGCATTCATTATAAAATGATCATGGTCTCGGCCATGCATTTCATGGACCTCGGCACCTTCGACGAAGACAGGGTCCGGAAGTGCGTCATCCATTACGCCGCTCCCGACGGACGGATCATCCCGTTTTGCTCGTATAATAATCTCGGATACCGCGAAGAGATCGAGGCGCGATTCGCCCGGAACGGGCCGGAGAGCCGGCCCGGTCCGTGAGGAGTTGTCCATGCTGATCGAGGACCTGAGAAGAGAGAAAGGGCGGGCCTTGCATTTCACCCTGCTCGATCCGGACCGCCAGACGCCGGTCGAGGCCGGGCGGCTGGCCGCGGCCTGCCGGGACGCCGGGACGGACGCGATCATGGTCGGCGGGTCGGGCCGGTTCCGGACGGCCTTGCTCGAACGGACCGTCGGTGCCGTCAAGTCCGGGGCCGGCCTGCCGACGATCCTGTTTCCCGGATCGGCCCTGGCGATCACGCCCCGGGCGGACTTCGTGTTCTTCATGTCGCTTCTCAACGCCGATCATCCCCGCTATCTCATCCGCGAGCAGACGAAGGCGGCCCCGGGGATCGCGCGCTCCGGCCTGCCGACGATCTCGATGGGGTACATCGTCGTCAGCACGAGCCGCCGGAAGACGAGCGTCGAGCGGCGGGCGGCCCGCGACCGGATCGGAAAATCCGACGTAGAGAAGGCCGTGGCCTACGCCCTGGCCGGCCGTTATCTCGGGATGAGCTGCCTCTATCTCGAAGCCGGCTCGGGAGCCGAGGTTCCCGTTCCGCCGGAAATGGTGGCTGCCGTTAAAACGCGGGCCGGACTTCCGCTGCTCGTCGGTGGGGGAATCCGGACGCCCGGCCGGGCCGCCCGGCTCGTCGGCGCGGGCGCCGACGTGATCGTGACCGGAACGGTCGTCGAACGCGACATTTCGCGCCTCCGCGGCATCATCCTAGCGGTGCATGCTCCGGGGTCACCCGCGGGCCACATAATAAGGCGGCCCTTAGGGTGACCCCTCCGCTCTGCAAAAGATTGAAATGATCGGGAGTTCATCTATATGCGGCCCCCTCCGTTCCGAAATCGAGGGACGCTATCATACACCGCTTCCCGAGTCGCAGGGGAGGGAGGAGGGGTAGAGAAATAAGATGAGTCTTGGAAGCGTCCCGATCCGGGCCGCGGCTGTGGCCGAGCTCGTCCGCTGGAAGAACGGCTGTCTCGCCGCCGCGTCCGTCTTCGCCGCGGCGTTCGTCGCCACGGGGAGTTCTCCGTTCCGCGGCCCGATCCTGGCCGGCGCGGCGGTGGTTTTTTGCGTGCTGAGCGCGGGAAACGCGCTCAATGACTTCTTCGACGCCGCGATCGACCGGAAGAACGCCCCGGGGCGGCCGATCCCCTCGGGCCGGATCCGTCCCGAGGCCGCCGTCGCCGTATCACTCGCGCTTTTCGCGGCCGGGAACATCGCCGCCGCGCTCCTTCTTCCCGCGCGCTCGCTTCCCTACCCGGTCGTCAACTCGGCTCTCCTCGCCCTCTACGGACGCTATTCCAAGCGCGTCGCCGCCCTTCCCAACCTGGCCGTGGCGTGGCTGTCGGCCTCGGTCTTTCTCTTCACCGCCGCGATCATCGGCGCCAGGAATCAGAACATCGCCGTCCTCGCCGCGGGAGCGTTCCTGACGACGCTCGCCCGGGAGATCTTCAAGGACATCGAGGACGCACCCGGGGACTCGCTCGCCTCCGCCCGGACGCTCCCTCTCGTTCTCGGGCCGGGCCCGGCCGCGGCGCTCGCCCGCGCGCCGCTCGTCCCCGCCCTGGGGCTCCTTGTCCTGCCTCTCGCGGCTCGATGGACCGGCGCGCCCTATGCCGTCTTCGGCGTCCCCGCCCTGGCCGCCCTGGCTTCGGGATTTTTTCTCCCGCCGTCCCGGGCGCAGCGCTCCCTCAAGCTGGCGATGATCCTTGTCCTGGCGGCGTTTGTCGCGGGATCGGTGTGAGCCCGCTCGTCACGATCGCAGATATTTGACCACCAGCGGGGACAGGTGGGGGAGCTTCCGGAGGACGCGCGCGGCGAACGCCCCGAACCGGGCGTTCTTCATCTGTTCCAGCATCTCCGGCGAGAGGATCTCCGCCATCCGGTCGAAATCTTCGTCCGTCAAGCGGTCGGCGAACCGCTGCAATTTGAGGAGCTTTCGCAGGGACCGGCCGTGCTCTTTTTCCCAGCGGTCCGGATACCGCCGCAGGGCCCGGGCGCCGAGGTCATTCGCCCGGAAAGCGCTCGCCGCGACTTCGGCGGCCATTTTGCCCGACAGCATGGCCAGCTTGATCCCGCCGCCCGTGATGGGGTTGACCATCCGGGCCGCGTCGCCCACGATCATCAAGCCGTCCGCGACGAGGGGCGCGGTCAGGGGATGGACGGGAACGCCCCCGCAGTTGATCTCCAGGGCTTGGGCCCGGCCGAACGTCTCGGGACGCGCGGAGATGAAACGGTCCAGGAATTCGCGGGCCGTCCGTCCTCCGGCCAGACGGGTCTTGACGCCGAGCCCGACGTTGGCCGTTCCACCGCCCTTCGGAAAGATCCAGGCGTAGCCGCCCGGGGCGATCCGGTTCCCATAGAACAGGTGGATCTCGGACTCGTCCAGGGCCTCGAGTCCGGCCATCTCGTATTGGAAGCAGCTCATGATGCGGCCCGGACGGACCGCCGACGGGAACCCGGCCGAACGGGCGATCTTGGAGTCGACTCCGTCCGCCGCGACGACCAGCCGGGCGCCGATCGTCCTTCGCCGGCCCATGTGTTCGACGACGACGCCGCTGACACGGCCGTCGTTTCGGACGACGCCGCGGGCCGTGGTCTTGATCATGGTCCGGGCGCCGGCGCGGACGGCGTCGCGGAGGAGGAGCTTGTCGAAGACCTTGCGTTCCAGGATCACGCCGTAATCGCGCTCGTCGCCCATCGTCCAGGCGACGGAACCTCCGCCCGGCGCGTGGAGAACGGCCCGGGCGATCCGGGCGGTCGTCCAGCGCGGATCGATGTCGACGCCCACTTCGGCCAGAACGCGCGGGCTGAGGCCTTCGGCGCAGCGTTTCGGGGCGCCTACCTCCTGTCTTTTTTCGACGACGAGGACGTCCAGGCCGGCCCGGGCGAGGAACTTGGCGCAGATGCTCCCGGCGGGACCAGCCCCGACGATGACGGCATCGGCCGCGATCGCGCTCTCCTCCTCTCCGGCGGCCGCGTCCCCGTCCTGCGGGAACGACAGCGCGCCGACGGGGCAGAAATCCACGCAGAGGCCGCAGCTATCGCAGACCCGGGCGTCGAGGCTGAGGATTGTTTCTTCCAGGGTCAGGGCGTCGGCGGGGCAAATGCCGACGCAGCCGCCGCAGGCGCAACAGGTCTCGCCGTCGAGACGGGGCGGGGCGGCCGATCGAATGCGGCTCATGCGGGCTCCGGGTGTTCGGGCCGGATATAGCACACTTGTCCGGGGAGGGTCAATCCGCTTTGCCGGATTGCGAGGACGGATCGTCGTTCGCGCACAGCCGGGGATCGCAGGGGAGCCTGCGGCGGAGAAGCATATTCGCGAAGCCGTGGGAAAGGCCGGCGGTCTCGGCTCCCCGCAGGCTTCGCCATGCGGCGATCCCTTTCGCCGTCAGCCCGACGAGCCGCAGGGCGGCCGGCCGGACACCGCTTCCCCAGATCTCGATGTTGTGCTCCCAGCACGCCTGGACGGTCCGAAGGTGGACAGGAGTCAGGTCCCGGAAGCTGATCCGCGGCGATCTCCCGAGCGGCGTCCGCTCGAGCGGGACGAAGATGATCGGCGTGTAGAACATCCTCGCTTTTTGGCGATGGAGGCGTTGGACCAGCCGGAGGGTGTCCTCGGCGTCACGGCCCGTCTCTCCGGGCCAGCCGAGGATGATCGTGCCGAGGGGGTAGATCCGGTGGGCATTGAACGCGGCCAGGGATTCGGCGACGATGTCCGGCCAATCGGCCACATCCAGCGGCCAGGCCTTCCCGCGCATGTAGCGTTCCATGATCCCGACGCTTCCCGACTCGATCCCGACTTCGACCGTGGCGAAAGGCCGGCCGCGGAGCGTCCGCGTCGATTTCCGCACGAGCACGGGCGCGAGCTCGGGAAGGAGGTACGGCTCGGCCAGGACGGCGGCAAGCGAAGCGTGCGACAAATGGATGTGTTCGACCCCCGGCTGAGCGGCGATGGCTTCGTACAGCCGGGACAGGGCCTCCGCGTTCGGCGCGAAACCGGGGCCGGCTTGGTAGAGGAACATGTCATCGCTGATGGTGAAGACCGATCGCGCGCCGCCCTCGACGTTGATCCGGACCTCCTCCAGGATGTCGGCGAGAGGGACGGAGTCCTTTCTCTGGAGATTGGGCGAGCAAAAGGCGCAGCCGCGTCCGCATCCCCGGGTGATCTCGGTATCGCCGTAAACGGCCGCGGCGCGGATGAGGGGGATCGGCGTCGCGGAGAAATCGACCGGTTTCATCCGGACGACGGGAGGGGCGGTCCCCGCCAGGATCGCCTCCATGACTGTCCCCAGCTCCGCTTCCGCCCGGCCGCTGATGAGATGGTCGATCCCGAGATCGCTCTGCCGCCCGGCTTCGATGATCTGCCAGGCGGCTTCCCCTCCAACGACGATCCTGAACCGGTGCATGCTCCGAGCCCTTTGGAGCTGGACCATGAGCCGGCCGAATTCGAATGCGTTCACGGATTCGCCGCCCAGCCCCACGAGCGAATTGTAGGTCGTGCTGACGTAGGCCAGGCCGAGCGGATCCATGGTCGTGATCCCGACGATCTCCGTCCCGGGACCGATGACCTGCTCCAGGCGGTCGGGGTGGGCGACGATGACCTGATCAGGGCCGAAATGGCGGGCGAGAACCGCTTCGACCTTTCGCAAGGAGTAGGGCGCGAACTTCGCCGCGCCGTTGGGAATGCTCATAGGCGCGAAGTAGCGTTCGACGAAAGGCCGCATCAGGCGTCGCGGGAAGGTGCACCGGAAAGCCCTGAACCCGTCGGCGGGGCGTCCGATCTCCGGGCCGAATTGGCTCATCTCCGCCCTGGAAGCGGTCAGGACGAAGCGGACGCCGTCTTTCGGCGTCTTGGCCGTGACGCTCTTCCGGATCATCGGAGCCACCCGAGCGCCATTCCGGAAGCAATCCAGAAAAGGAGGATGAGTCCGGCGCCGGCGATCAGCCCGAGCCGGGCCGTCCTCGGGACCGCGCGGACAATTTTTTCGAACAGCGGTCCCCAGACCCGGAGGGAGATCGTTTCGTCGCCGTAGCGGATGCGGGCGGGCCGAAGATCCGCCACGGCTTCCCGCACCGCGGCCCGCACGCTGTCGAGGAGGACGGCCCGGCCGGCGCCGTTCCATCCCGCTTCCGTCAGGGCGGGGATATCGGCGTGATGCGAGTCCGTCGTCACGACCTCGCCCTTCTCGATCCCCAGCGATCCGATTGAGTCCAAAATGTCTTCCCTCATGCCGGCGGGCAGATTGTTCGCCTCCAGGGCGATGACCGCGGATGTCTCGAGGCCGGTCCGGAAAACGACGGCGGAACAATGACGAATGCCCGAGGCCGGGATAGCGCGTTCCGAGATACCGATCTCGAGCGGTCGGGCGGGTTCGGCTCCCAAGGTCCGGCGAACGTCGGCGATTGCTTCGGCAAGATTGTCGAGGCGGGGGTCCCCGTCCGCGATCGATCGCGATCTTTCTTTTCCGGAACCGAGGGAATTGTGCCCATCCACGAGAACAGCCTCTCCGTCGAGTTCGCTAAGCAATCTTGATCCGGCCTCGGGCGCGATGTCGTCCGTATGTTCGGGGGCGAACGTGGTGAAGATGAGAGGAAGGCCGTCGATTTTCAGCCCGGCCGCGGTCGCGTTCCCCCTCCTCTCCCGGCGGAACGGAGTGGACGAACCGCCCAGCGGCTCGCCGCCGGCCGCTCGGAGCGCTGCGGCAGCGATCCCGGCCAGAGCGGCGTCGCGGCCCGCCGGATTCCGGGTGTGGTCGACATACGTATGCAGAAAAACGACCCGGCGGAATGCCCCGGAAAGCGATCGCCGGAGCCGGGCCGGAAAATCGCCTCCCAGGCTCCCGACAGGTCCGGGATGGATCCATGGGACGACGAGCGCGTCGACGGACCCGGCGCGTTCGATCACGATGGTCTGGCACCGGACTCCGGTCTCGATCCCGGCCGAGGAGAACGGATCGGTCTTCGACGGTTCGCCGCCGGCGTAATCCCCGAGCACCCTGGTGAAGAGATCCAGGAAATCCAACCCGATCCGGCGCATCGGCCGGCTGACGATGGCGAAAAAAACGCCGCACAGCGCCCAGGCCAGTCCCATGACGACCAGGCAGGCGGCCGGATCCGGTGAGGAGCCCGGAGCAAATCCCTTCCACGCGAGAAAGGCCGCAGCGGACATAGCGGCGGCGGGGATCGCCGCCCGGAGCGTCCGGAGACCGGCCAAAGTCGCGAAGACCAGGATATCGAGCCCGGTGACCAGGCCCATCGCCTTCGCGGCCGGAGCTCCGGCCTTGAGCAGGATCGCCAGGACGAAAACAGCCGAAAGGCTCAAGAACAGGGCGTTGGCGAAGATGATGTCCCCGCCCGCCCATTTCGAGAGCGGCCGGGCGAGCAGGCAACCCGACGCCGAAAAGGCCAGGAGAACGAGAGGGAAGCGAAAGCCCGGAAGGCCGTCGTATCCCCAAAGAGCGAACACGACGAGCTCGGCGAACCAGAAGAGGAGGAGGGTCCGAACCCGGGGGGGCGCGAACAGGAAGCCGCTCAGGGAAGAGATCCGCCCCATGTCGCGATCGAACGCCGGCGCGGACGTGTCAGAGGGCACCCGGTCATTATTTTCTGGCGGGGACGTGAAGTCAAGAAAAGCGGGTATAATGCGTCCATGCCCGAGCTGCCCGAGGTCGAAACGATCGCCGCCGGCCTGCGCCGGAGGGCCGTCGGTCTCGTCATCGACGATGCCCGTCTCTTCCTGCCCAAGCTCTTGCGCAGCGGAACGGACTCCGGGCTCGCCCCGCTCCGCGGCCGGCGGATCTCGGCGGTCGGCCGGAGGGGCAAACACCTCATCGTGTCCTGCGAGGGCGGTCTCTCGATGGTCTTTCATTTGAAGATGACGGGACAGTTCCTCTGGGAGGATCCGCGGTCTCCCCGGGACCGGCATACCCACCTTCTTTTCCGATTCCGGAACGGGTCGCGCGAGCTCCGCTTTCGCGATGTCCGCAAGTTCGGCTTCCTCCGCTGCCTAGAGACCGCTTCCCTCGGCTCTTGCGCCGAGCTGGCCGCCTTGGGTCCGGAGCCACTCGAGATCGGACGGCGGGATTTCGCCCGCCGGATCGCCGGCCGGCGGGGACGGTTGAAGAGCCTGCTTCTCAACCAGTCATTCCTCGCGGGGATCGGGAACATTTACGCCGACGAGATCCTGCATCGTTCGAGGCTCCATCCGCTGACCCGGGCCGAGACCCTCCGGCCTGAGGAGACGGCGAAGCTCTGGTCGGCCATGGGCGCGATCCTCCGCCGGGCGGTCGAGGCCGGAGGTTCGTCCATCCGCGACTATAAAGATGATGCGGGCGAAGAGGGGAGCTTTCAGCTCGCCCATCGCGTCTACGGCCGGGAAGGCCGTCCCTGCCGTCGATGCGGGACCGCTGTCGTCCGCATCGTCGTCGGAGGACGGGCGAGCTTTTTTTGCCCTCGTTGCCAGAAACGTAGGCGTTCGCCAAATTGACTTCGCCTTTCGATTAGCTATAATTTGAAAACGCCCGGTGCGTTCGCCGCCGGGGCAGCGCCCACGGTGTGACGGAATCGACGGAGGAGAGCGCGTGAGCCATCAGGACAACTCGGCCAAAAAGTTCGGTTCCCTCGCGGCGGTCCTGGATTTCGCCATCCAAAAGGAGATCGAGGCGGCGGAGAGCTACGGCCGGCTGGCTAAGCACAGCCGCCTGGCGGCGTCCAAGGCCCTTCTGCTCGACTTGCAGCGGGAAGAGAGGAAGCACGAGGAGATCCTCCGCGATCTGGCGGAGGGGCGGCTCGTCCCCCTGTTTCAGCAGGCCGTCCCCGACCTCATGATCAGCGACTATGTCGTCGAGGAGCCCGTCGACGCGGACAGTGGATTCCAGGATCTGCTTATCCTCGCGGCGAAAAAAGAGGCCAAGTCGGTGGCGCTCTATACGGAGCTCCGGTCCCGGGTCTCCGATCCCGAACATCAGCGCCTCTTCGACTTCCTGATCCAGGAGGAGCGCGAACACAAGTTCCGCCTGGAACAGGAATACGAGCGGCATGTCCTCGAAGAGAATTGAAAGGAGACGATGATGGATCGATATGAGTGCACGGCTTGCGGCTATATCTATGATCCGGCCAGCGGCGATCCGGACAATGGGATCCCTCCGGGCACGGCATTCGAAGACCTCCCCGAGGACTGGGTCTGCCCCCAGTGCGGCGTGGGCAAGGAGTATTTCCAGAAGATCGGCTGACGGCGCCCCCGGCCGTCCGGTCCTTCCATGAAAATTGTCATCGCCGGGAACGGCCTGGCCGGGACCTTGGCCGCCAAGGCCCTGCGGGAGCTCGATGACCGGCCGGAAATCGTCATCCTGGCCGCCGAAGGGCATCCGTACTATCCCCGGCCCAACCTGATCGAATTCATCGCCGGGACCCTGCCGCTCAACCGCCTGTTCGCCTTCCCGGAGAGGTGGTACGGCGATCACCGGATCGAGGTCCGTTTGTCCACGCCCGTGGTCCGCGTCCTTCCCGAAGAGCGGACGGTGGAAATCGCCGGCGGGGAGCGGATTCTCTACGACGCCCTCCTGCTGGCGACCGGGGCGTCCTCGTTCCTCCCGCCGCTCGCCGGAGCGGACCGGAACGGCGTCTTCACCCTGCGGACGCTCGACGACGCCCGCCGCATCCTCGAATACCAGTCCGGGCATCCCCGCGTCGCCGTGCTCGGCGGGGGCCTGCTCGGTCTCGAAATCGCCCGGGCTCTGCGCGCGCGGGGAAGCGAGGTCGAGATCGTCGAATTCTTTCCGACGCTCTTGCCCCGCCATCTCGACCCGCGCGGAAGCGAGATCCTCAAGGCCGCGGTCGAGAGGCTGGGCGTCCGCGTCCGGCTGGGCCGGACCACGGAGGAAATCCTGGGAGAGGATGAGGCGCGAGGCTTGCGCTTCAAGGGCGGGGAGGAGATCCCCGCCGATATGGTCATCATCGCCGCGGGCATCCGGCCGAATCTCGAGCTCGCCCGGCAAGCGGGCCTTCCGACCGACCGCGGCGTCCTGGTCGACGATTTCCTGCAAACCCCTGCGCCAACGGTCTTCGCCGCCGGGGACGGGATCCAGCACCAAGGACGGATCTATGGGATCATTCCCGCGTCCTTCGAGCAGGCCCGGATCGCCGCCGCGAACATCCTGGGCCAGCGGACGGCTTATGCCGGAACGACGCCGTCGAACACGCTCAAGGTGGCCGGCATCCATCTCTCAACCGTGGGCCGGACCCAAGCCGGTCCCGAGGATGGAGAGGAGCTGCGCGTCGAGGACCCGGAGCGGGGCGTCTATAAAAAGATCGTCCTCGAACGGGGGAAGGCCGTGGGCGCGATCTGGCTCGGGACCAAGGTCGGAGTCACCGGGATCACCCGGGCCGTTCAGCAGAACGCGGACGTCCGGAAATGGAAGAACGACTTGCTGGATGAAGAGTTCGATTTCTCGTTGATATGAGAAGCGCCGCCGCCCTCGTCCTGGCCCTGTTCGCCTGCGCCTCTTCCCTCCCGGCCCAGGCCGTGGTGGGGGGCTATTTCTCGCTCGATTTTCTGCGCGGCCAGGCGGCGAGCGCCGCGCCGCACGCCAGCATCGAGAACATCCAGGCCGGCCTGACCTTGTCGGGCTCGTGGAGCGAACGGCTGGCGTACGCCCTAGAGGTCCGCTCGAAAGAGAACATGCGCTTCGAGATCGAACAGGCCTGGGCGGGGCTCGTCTGGTCCGACTCCCTCCAGGTCAAGGTCGGGATCTTCCTCGTTCCCTTCGGCCGCATCAACGCGGCCAGCCGCCCCTTTGAAATCCCGCTCGTCCGCGTCCCCCTTCCCGCGGCCGCCGCGGTTCCGGCTTCCTGGCGCGAGCTCGGCGTGCTGGCCGAGGGCCGGAGCGGATTTCTCCGGTACTCGGGCTGGATCGGGAACGGCCTGGCCGAGGGCCGGGACCTCGCCGCCGGCCAGCAGTTCCGGGACAACAACGCCAACAAGGCTTGGGGCGGCCGGCTCGGGCTGATGCTCAGCAATGCGCTCGAAATCGGCGGATCCTTCACCACCGGCAAGTTCGACGCGGCGGGCGAGCGGTCGCTCGTCCTGAAGGGCGCCGACGCGGTCTGGACGAACGGCGGGCTTAAGCTCGCCGCGGAATACTTCCGGGCCGATATCGCCAACCCCGCGCCGTACGCGGCGGGGAAGGCCGAAGGCTGGTTCGTCCTCGGCTCGTACGCTCTCGGGAGCGTCAGCCCCGTGGTGAGCTACCAGAAGCTCCTTTATTCGGATGAGTTCCACGGACCGGGGTTCGTCGGTCCGCTCGATCCGGGCCTCGGAATCTCCGAGGACCGGCGGGTCTGGACGATCGGCGTGACGGCCGCGCTGAACGCGGGCTTGATCCTCAAGGCCGAATACGATTTCAACCGGGAACCGCGCTTCGAGCTGAAGAACGACATCTTCCGGGCTCAGATCGCGGCCCGTTTCTGACGGGGGATCCATGGCCAACATCGTCGTTCTGGGCGCGCAATGGGGGGACGAAGGCAAAGGAAAGATCGTCGATCTCCTCACGCCCTCCTTCGGGGCCGTCGCCCGCTACCAGGGCGGACACAACGCGGGGCACACGGTCGTCGTCCGGGGCCGGAAGACGGTCCTCCATCTGATTCCCTCCGGGATCCTCCATCCCGGCGTCCTCTGCGTCATCGGGAACGGCGTCGTCCTGGATCCCCGGGCGTTCCTGGACGAAGTGGCCTCTCTCAAGGCCGTGATCGAGATCGACGAGAGGAACATCGCCATCAGCCGCGGCGCCCATCTCATCCTTCCATATCACGCCCGGGTCGAGCGTTGGTGCGAGGAATCGCGCGGGGAGAAAAAGATCGGGACGACCTGCCGGGGCATCGGACCGGCGTACGAAGACAAGGCCGCCCGGCGGGGCATCCGCGCCGGCGACCTGCTCGATCTGGGCGTCCTCCGGGAGAAGATCCGGGACAACGTCGCCGAAAAGAACGCCTTCTTCCGGGGCCACGGCATGGCCGAGATGGACGCCGAAGAACTCTTCTCGCAGTTCGCCGCCTATGCCGAGGCCCTCGGACCGCGCATCGCCGATACCTCGAAGCTCCTGGACGAACGGTTCAAGGCGGGCGTCCCCGTCCTGTTCGAGGGCGCCCAGGGAGCCCTCCTCGACCTCGACCACGGGACATATCCGTTCGTCACGTCGTCGAGCTCCACGGCGGGCGGCGTCTGCACCGGGCTGGGGATCGGCCCGTCCCGGATCGACGCCGTGCTGGGGGTCGTTAAGGCTTACATCACCCGGGTCGGGGAGGGGCCGTTCCCGACCGAGATCGCGGACGCGGCCGCCGAGCGGATCCGGACGCGCGGCGACGAATTCGGATCCACGACCGGCCGGCCGCGCCGCTGCGGCTGGTTCGACGCCGTGGCCGCCGCCTATGCCTGTCGCGTCAACGGCATCTCCAAGCTGATCATGACCAAGCCCGATGTCCTGGACGGGTTCGATGAGGTCCGCATCTGCACGGGCTACCTTTATCAAGGAAGCGTCCTCGCCGATTTCCCGACCGAGCCGTGGATCCTCGAGAATGTCGCGCCGCGCTTCCTCTCGGTCCCGGGCTGGAAGGATCCGGTCCATCACGTCACGGAATTCGAGGCCCTGCCCGCGGGCTTCCGCGATTATCTCCGCCGGATCGAGGACCTGGTCGGAGCCGAGGTCGTCATCGTCTCGACCGGAGTGGAGCGGCGGGAGACCGTCTTCCGCGACTCCGCGCTGGCCGGCCTTATCGATGTTTCGGCCGTCCGGTCACGTCTCGACGCCTGAGGAAGCTCCGGTGGCGTCGTCCTTAAAACTTATTGATTTTTGTTTTTTCCCATGGCATAGTGGGTCCGCCGGATGAAAGCATACTCGGGAACGGGAGGGATTATGAAACGCTTACCGATCGGTCTGTTGGTCCTGTTGTTCGTCGTGGTCGCCGGACTCGTTGCCCAGGACGTCACCGTCATCAAGGTCAAGGTCCAATCCGCGAACGTCCGGTCCGAACCCGACATGAACGCGGCCGTCGTCCGGCAGGTCAAGCTCGGCACGCTGCTCGAATCTCGGCAGAAGGTCGGCGAGTGGTACGAGGTGACGATCACGGACGAACGGGGCAACGCCATGTCCGGGTTCATCAACTCCTCGGTCGTCGACATCGTCGGCGGCGGGGCCAAGCCCGGCGGACAGACCGGCGGCCAGCAGGTCGAGGTGAAGAAGCCGGCCGAGGGCGCCCCGACGATCATCGTGCAACAGCAGGTCCAGCAGGCTCAGGCCAACACCCAGACCAACACCCAGACCCAGGCCAACGCCGGCGGCTCCGGCGCGGGCGGCGGCGGGTTCAAGGTCATGGGCGGGCTCGGCCTGGCCGATATGAGCGTCTCATTCCCAGCCGGCACGGATCCGCAGCAAAAGACGCTCTTCGATAAATACAAGCAGTCCAAGACGGGAATCGCCGGCGGCATCGGCCTGGCCATGGGATCGCGGATCGGCCTCGAATTTGACGTCCTTTACCTGCAAAAAGGCGTCCGGTTCAAAGGCACGGATACCTCCAGCGGCGAGTCGATCTCCTTCGACGCGAAGATCAACTTCAACATGATCAGCGTTCCGGTCCTGTTCCGGTTCAATATCCTGGACTCGCCGACCGCGCCGGCGATCTATGTCATGGGCGGCGGCGAAATCGCCTATATCCTCGACGGCAAGACCGAATACACGGTCACGCAGGCCGGGGAGACCCAGACCGGATCCGAAAAGATCGAGAAGGAAAACATGAACCAGATCGATTACGGCGCGGTCCTCGGGGCCGGGGTCGGCTTGAACCTGGGAGGCATGCAGCTCTTTGTCGAAGGCCGGTACCATATCGGGATGGCGAACCTCTTCAAGTCCGCGGCGGGGACGGACGTGCCCGAGGCGGATTACAAGGCCAAGTCGTCGCTCATCCTGCTCATGGCCGGGTTCAAGTTCTAAACGACTTCGGATTTTGAGCGTGGTCCCGGGACGCCGGGACCGTCGATATAAAAAAGGATGACCCATGTTGATCTCCGCTTCCACCAAGCTTGATGATCTCCTCCGCGCCTATCCCTTCCTCCTCGAACACCTGGTCGCGCGGTCGCCGAAATTCGCCAAGCTGAACAATCCGATCCTCCGCCGGACGATCGGGAAGCTGGCGACCCTCGGCCAGGCCGCGGGTCTGGCCGATCTGCCCGTCGATGAGCTCCTGAAGACGATCGCTTCCCGGATCGCCGAGGCCACGGGCGAATGCGTGGACGTGGAATCCGCGGCCGGGCCGGCTCCCGACCGGACGTTCCGCGACAAGGAGGCCCGGCTCGAAGTCCTCAAGGACATCATCCGCGACCTCCACGCCGGCGAGGACATCGAACGGCTCCGCCGCCGCTTCGCCGACCTGGTCAAGGACCTCGGCCCGACCGAGATCCCTGAGATGGAACAGCGCTTGATCGAGGAAGGCATGCCCGAATCCGAGGTCAAGCGCCTCTGCGACGTCCATGTCCAGGTCTTCCAGGAATCGCTCACCGGCCGGGCCGCGCCGGAGGCGATCCCCGGGCATCCGCTTCACACCCTTGCGTCCGAAAACCGGGCCCTCGAGGGGATCCTCGAGGCCCTGCGAAAAACCGCTCAGGAGCTCAAATTCTCGGACGGGGGATTCACGCCCGGCCTGCGAGCCCGGATGCTCCGCGCGCTCGACCGGCTTCAGGAGATCGACAAGCATTTCCTGAAGAAAGAAAACCAGCTCTTTCCCCTCCTCGAGGACAAAGGCGTCGGCGGTCCGAGCAAGGTCATGTGGGCCATCCACGACGACATCCGGGCCCACCTCAAGGAGCTGCGTTCCCATGTCGAGGCGGGGCGGAGCAAGGAGTCTGCGGCCTTGGCCCTCCAGGTGGGAACCGAGATCGGGGACATGATCACCAAGGAGGAGAAGATCCTCTTTCCGATGGCCGTCGAGACGCTCGACGACCGGGCTTGGGCCCGGGTCAAGCACGGCGAGGAGTCCGTCGGCTACGCCTGGATCACGCCGGGGACGGAATGGAAGCCGGCCGTCGACGATGCGACCCCGATCACCCGTTCTTCCGTCCCATACGGCGCGGCCGAGGCCCTTCTCGCCCTCGACACGGGCCGGATGACTCCGGAAATGGTCAATCTCGTCCTGCGCCATCTGCCCCTCGACCTCAGCGTCGTCGACGCCGACGACACGGTCGTGTATTACTCGGAAGGGCCGGAGAGGATCTTTCCCCGCAGCCCGGCTGTGATCGGCCGGAAGGTCCGGAACTGCCATCCGCCCGCGAGCGTCCACGTCGTCGAACGGATCCTCGCCGCCTTCAAGGACGGCTCGCGCGACGCCGCCGAGTTCTGGATCCGCTCCACGGGGCGGGTGATCCACATCCGGTATTTTGCCGTGCGCGACGCGGCCCGCGTCTACCGGGGCTGCATCGAGGTCAGCCAGGACGTGACGGCGATTCAGGGCCTCGAGGGAGAGAAGCGGCTGCTCGACTGGGATTGAACGTCACTGCCTTCGAAAATCAAAAGCGAAAGGAGATCGACATGGCCGCGAAAGCGAAACCCAAAGCCAAGGCGAAAGCCGCCCGGCCGGTGAAAAAAGCCCCCAAGAAGACCGTGAAAAAAGCGAAGCCGCCGGCCCTCGAGTGCGGAGTGTGCGGGTATCGGGTGATCGTCGACCAATCCTGCGGTTGCGTCGAAGAGCACGTCCTGTTCTGCTGCGGCGAGCCGATGACCAAGGCCTAAAGCTGCTCCGGGGTCACCCCCGGCGCGCATAACAAGGCGCGCCTCAGGGTGACCCCTCCGCAGTCGAAGCTTGAAACCCCCGGGCGCGTCCCGCAGAATTTTTCCTCTTTTCAAAGCGAGCGGAAACCGCTATCATACCTCTCCTATAAGTTTGGTAAATTATTACCGGGAGTTGATGGATGAAAGACAATCAGGGATTTTCGGACAACGCCCTGCGCATCCTGAAGGCACGCTACTTCCTGAAGAACGAGAAAGGCGAATTCCTGGATAAGGCGCCCTCCGACCTGTTCGACCGCGTCGCCCGATATATCGCCTCGGCCGAACGGACCGCCGCCGACCGGAAAGCCTGGGCCCGGACGTTCTTCGAGACGATGATGAACCGGGATTTCCTGCCCAACAGCCCGACCCTGACCGGGGCGGGGCGGGGGATGTGCTTGAGCGCCTGCTTCGTCCTCCCGATCGAGGATTCCATGGATTCCATCTTCGGCACGGTCCGCAACGCCGCGCTCGTCCACAAGGAGGGCGGCGGGACGGGCTTCGATTTCAGCCATCTCCGGCCGAGCGGAAGCTTCGTCCGGCGGACCCAGGGCGTTGCCTCCGGCCCGGTCTCGTTCCTTAAGGTCATCGACGCCGCGACCGAAGCCGTCAAGCAGGGCGGGACGCGGCGCGGGGCCAACATGGGCATCCTCCGGGCCGACCATCCGGACATCGAGTCCTTCATCCTGATGAAGAAGGACGGCAAGAGCGTGGCCAATTTCAACATCTCCGTCGCGGCCACAGATGCCTTCATGGATGCGGTCAGGAAGGGGACCTCCTACGTCATCCACGATCCGTACCGGAAGAAGGCCGTGGACCGGAAGGACGCCCGCAAGATCTTCCGGATGATCGTCGAATCGGCCTGGGCCATCGGCGATCCCGGGCTCATCTTCATCGACCGGATCAACCGGGATAATCCGACCCGCGGCCTGGGACCGATCGACGCGACGAACCCCTGCGGCGAGCAGCCCCTCCACCCCTACGAATCCTGCAACCTGGGTTCGATCAACGTCTCGAACTTCTTCGCCCCGGCCCGCAAGGACCTCTTCGACTGGGACCGTTTCGGCTCGGTCATCGCCACGGCCGTCCGGTTCCTCGACGATGTCATCGACGTCAATCGGTATCCGCTGCCGGAGATCGAGAAGATGTCCAAGGGCAACCGGAGGATCGGGCTGGGGGTCATGGGCTGGGCCGACCTGCTGATCAAGATGAGGATCAAGTACGATTCGGACGCGGCCTTCGTTCTTGCGGACAAGCTGGCCGGCTTTCTCCGCGCCCGGGCGACCGAGGAATCGCGCCGGCTGGCCCGGACGCGCGGCAATTTCCCGAACATCGCCAAGTCCGTCTACAAAGGCCGGAAGATGCGGAACGCCACGGTTTTCACGATCGCGCCGACCGGGACGATCTCGCGCATCGCCGGCTGCTCCTCGAGCATTGAGCCCGTCTTCGCCTTCGAGTTCACCTCCCACATCATCGACTCCTTGATCAAGGACCTCCATCCGCTCTATCAGGAGTGGAAGGACAAGAATCCCGGCCGTCCCCTGCCGGAATATTTCGTCACGGCCCACGATGTCCCGCCCGAGGGCCACATCCGGACGCAGGCCGCCTTCCAGAAGCACGTGGACAACTCCGTCTCCAAGACGATCAACCTGCCCCACGAGGCCTCGCTCAAGGACGTCGAGCAGGCCTATCTCCTGGCCTACGAGCTGGGGACGAAGGGCATCACTATCTACCGGGACGGCTGCCGCGAGGAGCAGGTCCTGACCAAGCCGGGCTCGGAGAAGCGCCTGCCCCAGGAGCGCCCCGACACGCTCTCCTCCGTCACGGACAAGATCAAGACCGGATTCGGGAACCTCTACGTTACGATCACCTTCTTCAACCAGAAGCCCTTCGAGGTCTTCACCAGCATCGGCAAGAGCGGCTATTCGACCATGGCCGACGCCGAGGCCATCGGCCGGCTCGTCTCGCTGTCCCTCCGCAGCGGCGTGGATCCGGTCGAGGTCGTCAACCAGCTCAAGGGCATCGGCGGGTCCGAGCCCATCTTCACCGAAGGGGGGCTCGTGACGTCCATCCCGGACGCCATCGCCAAGGTCCTCGAGCGCCACTTCGGGTCGGGGAAGGGGACCGCCCGGGATCCCTACCAGTCGGCTTGCCGGCAGTGCGGCGCGACCCTGCCCGACGAGAAGTGCCCGACCTGTCCGAATTGCGGCTGGAACAAATGCTCCTGAAGGACGATCGCCGTGTCCGCGCTCGATGACCTCTGGCGCCGCGGCCGCGACTTCCTCGGCGTCGACCTGCCCATCATCGCCGGAGCGATGACGTGGATCTCGGACAGCGCCTTCGTCGCCGCGGTCTCGAACGCCGGGGCGTTCGGGTGCCTCGCCGCGGGCAACATGGAGCCCGAGCTCCTCGCGGCGGAGATCGTCCGGACGAGGACGCTGACGTCCCGGCCGTTTGCGGTCAACCTGATCACGATCTCTCCGCGCTACCGAGAGCATCTTCGCGTCGCCTGCGACTCCGGCGTCGGGACGATCGTCTTCGCCGGGAGCTTCCCGCGCCAGGCCGAGATCGCCGCGGCCAAGGCCTCGGGCGCGCGAGTGCTGTCGTTCGCCTCGACCGAGGCCCTCGCCCGGCGGCTCATCGAATCCGGGACGGACGGCCTCATCCTCGAGGGCAATGAAGCCGGCGGACATATCGGCCCCGTCTCGCTCGGGATCCTCCTTCAGCAAGTCCTGTTCAAAGTGACGGGCGTCCCGATCTTCGTCGCGGGCGGCATCGCCACGGGCGCATACATGACCCATCTCCTGCTCATGGGCGCGGAGGGCGTCCAGATGGGGACATTCTTCGTCCTCACCGAGGAATGCCGCGTCCATCCGAGCTTCAAGGAGACATTCCGCAAAGCCAAGGCCAAGGATGCCGTAGCCACGCCCCAGGTCGGCGCGGAGCTCAAGGTCATCCCCGTCCGGGCCCTGTGGAACCGGGGGACGGAGGCGTTCCTGGACCTGCAGCTCGAGCTCATCGAGAAGAGAAAGCGGCGGGAGATCAGCCACGAGGAGGCCCAGCAGCGGGTCGAGACGTTCTGGATGGGCGGCCTGCGCCGGGCGGTCCGGGACGGCGATGTCGTAACGGGCTCGGTCATGGCCGGCCAGAGCGTGGGGATTGTCTCCGAGGTCCTGCCGATGCGGGAGGCGCTGGCCCGGCTCGTTCGGGACGCCGAGCGGGAGCTCGAGCGCATCCGGGCCCGGCTCTAATGTCCCGTCCTTGCCTTCCCCGGTCGAATATACTAAAATCCTATAGGAATTGTCGTGATTGGGCTGGCGAAATGCCTCAGGTTCGACTATAATGGATCCTGTTTTCCGCGAAGGAGTCTCCCATGAAGGAAAAAGTCCTAGCCGCTCTCGATAAGATCCGTCCCTCCCTGAAGATGGACGGCGGCGACGTCGAGCTCGTCGACGTCAGCCCCGACGGGGTCGTCAAGGTCAAGCTGACCGGGGCCTGCGGAGGCTGTCCGATGTCCCAGCTGACTCTGAAGATGGGGATCGAGCGCATCCTGAAGAAAGAGGTCCCCGAGGTCAAGGAAGTCGTGGCCATGTGACGAACGGCCGGGCCGCCGCGGCCCCGCGGTCCGCGGTCCGGTTTTCGCAACCGCCATGAAGCGCGTCTATCTCGATCACATCGCGGCGACGCCGCTCGCCCCCGGCGTCCTGGAGGCCATGCTCCCGTTCTTCGGAGAGCGCTTCGGGAACGCCCAGAGCCTCCACTCCGACGGTCAAGCGGCGGCCGAGGCCGTCGAGGAGGCGCGCGCCTCCGTCGCCAGGCTCGTCAACGCCTCGCCCGCCGAAATCATCTTCACCTCGAGCGGTTCGGAAGCCAACAACCTCGCCGTCAAGGGGCTGGCCCAGGCCCAGCGGGCCCGGGGGAATCGCATCGTCATCTCCGCCGTCGAGCATCCCTCCGTCCTGAACGCGGCCAAGAGCCTCGAAAAGCTCGGGTTCGCCGTCACCCTCATCCCCGTGGACGGCACGGCGACCGTGGATCCGCAAGCCGTGGCCCGGGCCCTGACCAAGGACACCGTCCTCGTCTCGGTCATGCTCGCCAACGCCGAGGTTGGGACGATCGAGCCGGTGGCCGAGATCGCCAAGATCGCCAAGGCCGGCGGCGCCCTCGTCCATACGGATGCGATCGCCGCGGCGGGGAACATCCCTGTCGACGTCCGCGCTCTTGGCGTCGACGCCCTCAGCCTGGCCGGTGATCAATTCTCCGGCCCGAAAGGCGCGGCCGCCTTGTTCCTCAGGAAAGGCGTCCGGCCGCTGCCCCTGATCGATGGAGGCGTCCAGGAGTCAGGGCGCCGGGCCGGCACGGAAAACGTGCCCGCAGTCGTCGGGCTGGGGAAGGCGGCGGATCTGGCCCTCGCCGGCCTCGCCGCCTGGGAAGAAAAAGCCCGGACGCTCCGCGACCGGCTCCTCGATGAGCTTCCCGCCCGAGTTCCGCGCGTCCGCGTCAGCGGCGATCGGGCGCGCCGGCTCCCGCATCAGGCCAGCTTCCTCGTCGAGTTCGTCGAAGGCGAAGCGATGCTCCTCAGCCTGGACATGAAGGGGATCGCGGTCTCGAGCGGCTCGGCCTGCTCGTCCAAGTCGCTGAAAGCCTCGCATGTCCTGCTGGCCATGGGCATCGACCACGCCACGGCCCAGGGCTCGATCGTCTTCAGCCTGATCGAGACAACCACAGGCGAGGACATCGACGCCGTCCTCGAAGCCTTCCCGCCGATCATCGACCGGCTGAGGAAGATGTCGCCCCTCTACACGGAATTCCTCAAGGAGAACGCCCGATGATCTACTCCGATAAAGTCATGGAGCACTTTTCCAACCCCCGGAACGTGGGCGTTCTCACCGACGCCGACGGCATCGGCCAGGTCGGGAACCCCGTCTGCGGCGACATGATGTCCTTCTACATCAAGGTCAAGGACGGCCGTCTCAGCGACATCAAGTTCCAGACCTTCGGCTGCGGCGCGGCCATCGCCGTGTCCAGCATGGTCTCCGAAATGGCCATGGGCAAGACCCTGGCCGAGGCCAAGGCCATCACGAACGAGAAGGTCGCCGAAGAGCTCGGCGGCCTGCCCAAGAACAAGCTCCATTGCTCCAACCTCGGCGCCGACGCCCTCCACGCGGCCATCAAGGATTTCGAGGATAAGGCCGCCGGCCGGACGAAGGACGCCGGGGCAGCCGCGGCCGGGGAGACCGAGGAGCACGAAGACGAGTGCTGCTGCCCGTACTGCGACGGGCCGCTCGAAGGGATGGAGAGCGCCTGCCATCATTGCGAGATCGACCTCGTCGAATGCGAGGCTTGCGGAAAATACACCAACAAGAACGACCCGACCTGCGTCAATTGCGGGGCCAAGCTCGGCCCGGCGGCCGCGACGAAATGAGCTCCGGGTCCGAGCGCGAGCGGCTCGAGGACGAGGTCCGGGCGCTCAAAGCGGCCCGGAACGCGATCATCCTCGCTCACAACTACCAGATCGGCGAGGTCCAGGACATCGCCGATTTCGTCGGCGATTCGCTCGAGCTGAGCGTGAAGGCGGCCGCCGTCCGGGAGAGCGTCATCGTCTTCTGCGGCGTCCATTTCATGGCCGAGACGGCCGCCATCCTGTCCCCGGACAAGACCGTCCTCCTTCCCGACGGCCGGGCCGGCTGTCCCATGGCCAACATGATCACCGCCGAGGACGTCGTCGCTTGGCGGGTGAAGTTTCCCGGCCGCCCCGTGGTGAGCTATGTCAACACCTCGGCCGCGGTCAAGGCCGAATCCGACATCTGCTGCACGTCGTCCAACGCCGTCCGCGTCGTCGAAAGCCTGCCCGATCCCGAGATCCTTTTCGCTCCCGACCGGAACCTGGCCGCGTACGTCGCCCGGTTCACGCCCAAGCGGATCATCCCTTGGGACGGCTACTGTCACGTCCATCACGGGATCCTGCCCCGTCACATCCGGGACGCCAAGGCCCTCCATCCCCGGGCCGAAGTGTGGGCCCATCCGGAGTGCCGCCCCGAAGTCATCGACCTGGCGGACAAGGTCCTGTCCACGGGAAAGATGGTGACCGAAGCCCGGGCCCTCGGGCCGGGCGAGGCCATCGTGGCCACCGAATCCGGGATCCTCTACCGCCTGGAAAAGGAAAACCCGTCCGGCCGGTTCTTCGCCGCCCACGCCGTGGCGATCTGCCCCAACATGAAGAAGACCAATCTCCGCAACGTCCATACGGCGCTCGACCAGATGGTCCACCGCGTCGTCGTTCCCCCCGCGACCGCCGAGCGCGCCCGCGGGGCCATCGAACGCATGATCCGGAATTGAGGAGGAACCGATGAAAAAGATGACCGAAGAGTTCCTGAAAAACGCCCTCGCCGGGGAGAGCCAGGCCCACGTCAAGTACGCCGCTTTCGCCGAGAGGGCGGCGAAGGAAAACCTGCCGAACATCGCCCGGCTTTTCCGGGCGAATTCCTATGCCGAACAGGTCCACGCGACCAATCACCTTCGCACGCTCGGCGGGATCGGCAAAACGGCCGAGAACCTCGAGGGGGCCATCAGCGGGGAAAACTTCGAGGTGACCGAGATGTACGACGCCTACAAGCTGGTCGCCGAACACCAGGGCGAGAAAGCGGCCCTGATGATGTTTACCCGGGCCATGGAAGCCGAGAAGGTCCACGCCGTTCTGTACAAGAACGCCAAGGACGCCGTGGCCAACGGCCAGGACGCCCCGGCCGTCGCCATCCATGTCTGTCCGGTCTGCGGCTTCACCATGGACGGCCTCGCTCCCGACACATGTCCGCTCTGCAACGCGACCAAGGATAAATTCGTCGAGTTCTGAGTCTCCGGAACGAAGCGCTCGAAAGGACGAACATCATGACCATCGACGCCCGCAAGAAAGCGCCCGAGATCCTGGGGATCGCCGTCCGCGCCGAAATCGACGCCGCGGCGCTCTACCGCAGTCTTTATGGCCGGGTGAAGAACGAGGTCCTCAAACAAAAGCTCGATTTCCTGGCCAAGGAAGAGGACCGGCACAAGATCCTTCTTGAGCGGCTCTTCAAGGACAAGTACCCCGGCCAAACGCTCCGCGTCCCCGAGGCGGCCCGGCCGGCCAAAGGGATTCCGTCCGTCGAAACGATGGCCGTCATCGACCTGTTCAAGCTGGCCATGGGCAAGGAAAAAGAAGCCGAGGCGGTTTATCAGGACGCCAAGGTCCGGATCGAAGATCCGGCCGCGAAGAAGATGCTCGACTATCTCAGCCGGGTCGAACGCAGCCATTACTACATGCTCAAATCCGAGGTCGACCTCCTGCAGGCCTTTCCCGACGCTTACGAAGTCGAGGGCTTCCATATCGGCCAGGACCTTTTCCACGTCGGGCCCTGAGCGGGCCCGGCGGAACACGACAGCCGGAGCCGCCATGGAACCAGCCAAGGACCGCATCCTCGAGATCATTCACATCCTGGAACGGGAATATCCCGGAAGCCATACGATGCTGGCCTTCGAGACCCCCATCCAGATCCTGGTCGCGACCATCCTGTCGGCCCAATGCACCGACGAGCGGGTGAACAAGGTCACTCCGGCGCTCTTCAAAAGATATCCCTCGGTCAAAGCGTTCGCCGCAGCCTTCCAGAGCGAGCTCGAACAGGACGTCCGGTCGACGGGATTCTTCCGCAACAAGGCCCGCCACATCATAGGCGCGTCGCAGAAGATCGTCGCCGATTTCGGCGGCCGGGTCCCCGACACCATGGCCGAGCTCGTCAACCTTCCCGGCGTGGCCCGAAAGACGGCCAACATCGTCCTGTCCTCGGTCTTCGGCAAGGCCGAAGGCATCGCCGTCGATGTCCACGTCAAGCGCGTGTCGGGACGGTTGGGCTTGAGCCGACAGACCGATCCGGACAAGATCGAGCGGGACCTGATGGAGATCGTCCCGAAGAAGCACTGGATCGACTTCAACTATCTGCTGGTCAACCACGGCCGGGCCGTCTGCCACGCCCGCAAGCCGGAATGCGGGATCTGCAAGATCTGCCGGCTGTGCCCGTCGTGCGGCCGGGTGTGAGTCCCGGGAGCGGCCGGAATTTCGGAGACGCATCGGCCCGCTCCGAGGAAAGAACATGATCCGTGAAGCGACGCTTTATCGAAAGCTCGAAAACAGCCTTGCCGCGTGCGATCTGTGCGCCCATCGCTGCCGGATCCGCCCGGGCGCCTTCGGCGTTTGCCAGGTCCGGGAGAATCGTGCCGGGACGCTCGTGACCCACGCCTACGGGGAAGTCATCGCCGCTCATGTCGATCCGATCGAGAAGAAGCCCTTCTACCATTTCCTTCCGGGAACGCAGTCGTTCTCGATCGCCACGGCCGGATGCAACTTCCGCTGCGGGTTCTGCCAGAACTGGCAGATCTCCCAGGTGTCGAAAGCGGCGTCCCCGGCCGGCCGCGGGCAGCCGGCCGAACCTGCCGAGCTCGTTCGGGCCGCCCGGGAAAGCGGATGCCGGAGCATCTCTTACACCTACACCGAGCCGACGATCTTTTTTGAGTACGCCCGGGACACCGCCGTCCTGGCCCGGGCCGCGGGCCTCGCCAACACCTTCGTCACCAACGGCTTCATGACCGCCGAGGCGCTCGAAGCGGCCCGGCCCTGGCTCGATGCCGCCAACGTGGATCTCAAGTCCTTCCGCGACGAGACCTACAAAAAGACGTGCGGGGGACGCCTCGAGCCCGTCCTCGAAACCATCCGCGGGATGCGAAAGGCCGGGATCTGGGTCGAGGTCACGACGCTCGTCGTGCCGGGGCTGAACGACGGGGAGGATGAGCTCCGCGCCATCGCCGCGTTCCTGGCCGGGGTGGATGCCGACATCCCCTGGCATATCAGCCGCTTCCACCCCGATTTCAAGTATGCGGACGCCCCTCCGACACCCCAGGCGACGCTCGACCGGGCCGTCCGCCTGGGGAAGGATGCCGGCCTCCGCTATGTCTATGTCGGGAATATCGACGATCCGAACTCCGTCACCGTCTGTCCCGGATGCCGCCGACAGCTGATCGGACGGCGCGGCTTCACGGTCACCTTCGACCGGACCCGGGACGGCAGCTGCCCCGATTGCGGAACGTCGATCGCCGGAAAGTTCTGAGGCCGTGGAGCGTTATCGGATGCTCGACCATCCCGCCGACGGGAAGTTCCGCGCTTTCGGGGGAACGCTCGAGGAGGCCTTCGGAAACGCCGCCCTCGCGGTCGCCGCCCAGATGTGGGACTGGAGGACGGTCCGGTCCGAGGTCGGGATCCCGGTCGAGAAGGAAGGCCGCGACCTGCCCCAGCTCCTGGTGAAATTCCTGGAAGAAGTCCTTTACCTTTTCGAGACGAGGCGCTTCCTCCTCGGCGCCGTCGAGGACCTCGAGATCGAAGAGGGCGGCTCCGGACACAAGCTGAAGGCGGTCTTCCGGGGCGAGCCCCTGACGGAGCGCGTCGAGATCTTCGGGGACGTTAAGGCCGTCACATATCACGACATGAAGATCGAGCCGGCCTGCGATCATTGGATGGTCCAGGTCGTCGTGGATCGCTAGGGAACCATGGACCTCGAGCGGATGGGCGAGAACACCTGGACGATCCCGAAACAGGGGGAGATGCGCGTCCCCGCCGTGATCTACGCCTCGTCCAAGCTCCTCCGCGCGGTCCGCGGCGACAAGACGCTCGAGCAAGCCCGGAACGTCGCTTGCCTGCCCGGAATCCAGAAGATGTCCTACGTCATGCCCGACGCCCATCAAGGCTATGGATTCCCGATCGGCGGCGTGGCCGCTTTCGACCTCGACGAGGGCATCATCTCTCCCGGCGGCGTCGGCTACGACATCAATTGCGGCGTCCGCCTTCTCCGGACCGATTACGCCGAGGCTGATGTCACGGCGAAGCGAAAGGAGCTCCTGGCCGAGATTTTCAAAGAGGTTCCGGCCGGGGTAGGGAAGAGCGGCGTCACGCGGTTGAGCAAAAGCATCCTCCAGGAGATCCTCGCTAAGGGCGCGGAATGGGCCGTTGAGAACGGCTACGGGACCGCCGGCGACCTGGAGATGACCGAAGAGCATGGCCGGATGAAGAACGCCTCCTCGGATAGTATTTCGGAGCGGGCTTTCGAGCGTGGCATCCCCCAGCTCGGGACTCTCGGCTCGGGCAACCATTTTCTCGAGTTCCAGAAGGTCGAAAAGATCTTTGATGAGCCGGCGGCCCGGGCGTTCGGGATCGACGGTCCCGGCCGGATCCTGGTCATGATCCATTGCGGCAGCCGCGGGCTCGGCCATCAGGTCGCCTCGGACTACATCCAGGCCATGGAAAACGCCTTCGGCGTCGTCGGATTGCCCGACCGGGAGCTCGTCCATGCCCCGATCAAGTCCGCCCTCGGCCGGGAATACTACGAGAGCATGTCCGCGGCGGTGAACTACGCGTTCGCCAACCGGCAGATGATCGCCCACTGGGTTCGCGAGGTTTTCAAGAGGGTCCTGGGCAGCGCGGCCGGGATGGACCAGGTTTACGACGTTTGCCACAACGTGGCCAAGATCGAGAGGCACTCGATCGGAGGGCGGGAGAAGGACCTCTGCGTCCATCGCAAGGGCGCGACCCGGAGCTTCGGCCCCGGCCGCCCGGAGATCCCGCGGGCGTACCGGAACGTGGGGCAACCCGTCATCATCCCCGGGAGCATGGGCACGGCCTCTTACATCCTGGCCGGGACGAGCGAGGCCGAGGAGCTGAGCTTCGGCTCGACCGCCCACGGTGCCGGCCGGATCATGTCCCGCCACGAGGCCCTTCGCCGCTTCCGCGGCGAGCAGATCCGCGACGACCTCGCCCGGCGGGGCATCGAGCTCCGCTCGACGAGCTGGAAAGGGGTCGCCGAAGAGGCGTCCGAAGCGTATAAAGACATCGACGAGGTCGTTCAGGTCAGCCACGACGTCGGCCTCGGCCGGATGGTCGCCCGGGTCGTCCCGGTCGGAGTGATGAAGGGCTGACAGGGAAACAGCGAACCAAGGAGAGCGAACATGTTGCGCATGCTCGAAGTCGTCGGGACGTCCAAGGACGGATTCTCGGAAGCCGTGCGGTCGGCCGTCGACGCCGTCGTCCGGTCCGGCCACAAGGCCCATTTCTTTCAGATCGTCGAACAGCGCGGCTCGGTCCGCGAAGGCGCCATCGGCGAATTCCAGGTCGTCCTCAAGATCGCTGTCGAGTCCTGAGCATGGCCTTGAGCGGTCGGGGGGCCGTGGAGGCGCGATGAGGATCGTCCTGGCCGGATACAATCTCGACAAAGACGTGATCGACGGCCTGCGGAAAGCTTCGCCCGGCCGTCTCGACGTCACGCCCGAGACGCTCTCGGCGGCTTACGCCCGCATCTCCCGGGATCCCCGGCCGGTGGACGAGTTGCGCCGGGCCGCCCGCGAAGAAGTCGAAAAAGCCCGGCGCTCGAACCGGACGATCATCTTCGGGATGGGCCACCATTCCGTGGCCGAGCACGCCGTTTTCAATTTCGACGTCGTCGGAGTGAGCCGGCTGGCCATCGAGGAGATCGAGCATTTCCGGTTATCCTCCTACACCGAGAAGTCCCAGCGCTATATCCTCCTGGGGAACGATTTCGTCGTGCCGGAGGAGATCCGCGGGTCGGGGGAAGAGCGGCTCTTCCTCGCGACCATCCGGGCCCAGAACCGCCTCTACCACCGGCTCTTCCGGAAGCTCCGGCCGCATGTCTTTTCCCGGCATCCGGCCCTGGCTGCCGACCCGCGCAGGCGCTCCCTCCTCGAAGGCTGGGCCATGGAAGACGCCCGCTACGCCGTCAGCCTGGCGACCGAAGCCCAGCTCGGCCTGACGACGAACGCCCGCAACCTCGAGCTGATGATCCGCCGCTTCGGGGCGAGCCCGCTGGCGGAGGTCCGGGAGCTCGGGCGGCGCTTTTTTGACCTGGCCAGGGAGGTCGCGCCGTCGATCGTCCTCTTCACCGAGCCGAGCGATCACGATGCTCTGACGTACGCCGGGATCCGGGCGGAGGCGGGGAGCTGGACGCGCGGACGCGGCCTCCGGTCCGCCCGCGTCTCGGTCGTCGATCGGGATGCGGACGGCGACGACCGCATCCTGGCCGCGTTCCTGCATACCGTCTCGGGACGGCCGGCCGGGGAATGCCGGAAGCGGGCCGCGTCGCTCGGCCCCGCGGCGAAACGGGAGCTGATGAAGAAGGCATTCGCCCGCATGGAGTTCTATGATTTCCCGCCGCGGGAATTCGAGCACGCCGGCCTGACCTTTGAGCTCGTCGTCTCGGCTTCCTGTTTCGCCCAGCTCAAGCGCCACCGCATGCTCACCCTGACCGGCCAGGAATATGACCCCGCCCTGAGCGTGACCGTTCCGCCGGCGATCGACGCCGTCGGGGCCGGGAAGGCCTTCCGGGAGATGGCGGACAGGACGGCCGACGCTTACGCCCGTTTGAAGACAAAAACCGGGAACGCGGCCGCTTACGTCCTGATGAACGCCCATCGCCGCCGCGTTCTTCTCCGCGTCAATCTTCGCGAGCTTTACCATATTTCGCGGTTACGCGAGGACGACGCAGCTCAGTGGGAGATCCGGCAGGTCGCCGCGAAAATGTCCGCCGCCGCCCGCAAGGCGATGCCCCTCGCAGGGATGCTGCTCGGCGGCAAGGATTCCTATCCCGGACGCTACAACAAGATTTTCGGCCGCGCTCCCAAGGTCCTCCCGCCGAATATCCTGAAATAGCCGAACACCGTGAATATGGTCATTTCCGTGGCCGGGATCATTGAATGCCCGCGCGCTTTTGTGGTAAAAGACGCGATGCGGCTCGGAACCGAGCCGGGCGGATAAACATGAGCAGAACGACCCACCGACTCTGAGCGAAGCGAAGGGGACCGGGCCGGTCCCTGCCGCAACGGCGTTTCGCGCCCGCCTAGAGACCCCTCTCCGAACCGGGCGCCCGCGCCGCCCGGGATTTACCCAAGGAGAGGACGATGCAAGGACCTGATCAACTCGGAACGGGCCTGACCCTCGGTCTCGATCTCGGCAGCCGGGCGGCCAAAGCGGTCCTCTTCGATCCTCGCGCGGCCCGGATCATCGCGACAGCGATCATCGATTCCACTCCCGATCAGGCGGCCGATGCCCTGGCTCTGACCCGGATCATTCTGGCCGGGTCCGGCCGTTCCCCTTCCGCCGTCGGAAGGACGGTCGCCACCGGATACGGCCGGGTCCGGGCGGATTCCGCCGACGAGACGACGACCGAGATCTCCTGCCACTCCGCGGGCATCGCCTTCCTCCACCCGGAGGCGCGGACCGTGGTCGATATCGGCGGACAGGACAGCAAGGCCATCGTCCTCTCCGACGACCATCGGGTCCGGGATTTCGCCATGAACGACCGTTGCGCCGCCGGCACCGGCCGGTTCCTCGAGGTCGTCTCCGGAATCCTCGGCACGGACGTCGGCGGGCTGGCGGGTCTGGCGGGCCGGGCCGTGTCCGAGACCGTGATCAGCTCCATGTGCGTCGTTTTCGCCGAGTCCGAAGTGATCGGCATGCTCGCCCGCGGGATAGCGCGGGAAGAAATTGCCGCGGGGGTCCACCGGGCCATGGCCCGCCGCGTCGCCGCCCTCGCCCAGCGGCTCGGCGCGGTCCCGCCGATCGTCTTCACGGGAGGCGTCGCTCTCAATCCGGCCATGGTCGCCGCCCTCGGCGACGAGCTGGGGCAGCGACTGATCGTGCCCTCCGATCCCCGCTACACCGGAGCTCTGGGCGCGGCCCTCCTCGGCGCCCGGTCGATCGGTTTTGCCGAACGTGCGACCTCCCGGCCGGAGAGTGTCGAGGAGGGCGCGACCGAGGCCGTCGCGCCCCACGAAATCCCGGCTCTCGGCCGTTTCGACGACATGGTCGGCCACGCCATCGCTTTCGCCGGGCGGGAAAAGGCGCGGGGCCGGAAGATCGTTTCGATCTTCTGCGAGTTCACTCCGCGCGAGCTCATCCTGGCCGCGGGGGCGGTCCCGGTCGTCGCTTGCGGCGGAAGCCAGGCCATGGTCCTGTCGGGGGAACGGGAGCTGCCGGCGAACCTTTGCCCGCTCATCAAATCGAGCTATGGGTTCGCCCTGGAAAAGGAAAACCCGATCTTCGAAATGAGCGAGCTCGTCGTGGCCGAGACGACCTGCGACGGGAAGAAGAAGATGTTCGAGCTCCTGGGAGAGATCAAGCCCCTCCATGTCCTGGAGCTGCCTCAAAAGCCGGGCGGGGACGAGGGCTTCTCTCTCTGGAAGGCGGAATTGGCCAGGCTCCAAAGTCGGCTGGAGGACCTCACGGGCGTCCGCGTGACTGAGGCGCGCTTGAGGGACGCGATCAGGCTCATGAACCGGGAGCGCCGTCTGAGGCGGGAGATCGCCCGGTTCGCCGGCCGGGGACTGACCGGCCGGGAGGTCCTCGACGCCAAGAGCCTGATCTCGGGCATTCCCGAGGACCTGGCCGCCTACGAGGAGATCATTTCCGGGGCGCGCGCGGCCGCTCTCGAGCGGGTGAGTCGTCCGGCCGTTCTCATCACCGGTGTTCCGATGCCTCATGGGGCGGAGAAAGTCATCGACCTCGTCGAATCCGCCGGTGCGGTCGTGATCGCCCAGGAGAATTGCACGGGCCTCAAGCCCCTCCACGAGGACGTGTCCGAGGAAGGGGATCCGCTCGAAGCCATCGCCCGCAAATACCTCCATCTCCCTTGTTCCTGCCTGACCCCGAACGAAGGGCGGCTGGACCTTCTCGACGACCTGATCGCCGAGCTCAGGCCCGACGGGGTTGTCGATCTGGTCTGGCAGGCCTGCCTCACCTATGACGTCGAAAGCGTCCGGATCCGCCGCCATCTGGAGCGGAAACACGGACTCCCGGTGCTGAAGATCGTGACGGACTATTCGCCTTCGGACAGCCAGCAGCTGAGGCTCAGGATCGAGGCTTTTGTGGCGATGCTTAAAGAGCGGGGTGGATCGAGCGAGACGTTCAATCCGCGATGACGCGGTGGATCTTCTTCTTCCCGGCTTTGAGAAGCATGCCGCCGGGGCCCACGTCCTTCACGGTCAGGAGCCGCTCCGGGCTGTCGATCCGCTCGTCGTTGACAGTGAGCCCGCCCTGTTTGATCAGGCGCTTGGCCTCGCCCCGGGAAGCAGTCAGGCCGATCTCGGTGAAGAGCTCCGCGGGGGCGACCCCGGCTTCGAGCCGCTTCCGGGCCAGGGTCGTCGTCGGGAGGGACTCGATGTCCTTCTCGCCGGAGAATCCGAATGCAGCGGCCGCGGCGGCCTGGGCCTCGCGGGCGGCGTCCTCGCCGTGGGTCAACTTCGTGGCTTCGAAGGCGAGGCGGCGCTTGGCTTCATTGATCTCGGCTTCCCGGAGCGTCTCCAGCCGGGCGATCTCGTCGAGAGGCAGCAGGGTGAAGAGCTTCAGGAAGCGGCCGACGTCCCGGTCGTCTGTGTTGACCCAGTATTGAAAATAATCATAGGGGCTGAAGAGGTTCGGGTCGAGCCAGACCGCGCCCTTGGCCGTCTTTCCCATCTTTGCCCCGGAGGCCGTTTCGAGGAGGGGAAACGTCATCGCTTCGGCCTGACCGCCTTCGACGCGGCGGATGAGATCCACGCCGGCCAGGATATTGCCCCATTGGTCGTCTCCGCCCATCTGGAGGGTGCAACCCTCGGTCCGGTAGAGCGTGAGATAGTCATAGGCCTGGAGGAGCTGATAGTTGAATTCGATGAACGACAGGCCTTTCTCGAGCCGAAGCTTGTAGGCTTCGGAGGCGAGCATCCGGTTGACGCTGAAATGGCGCCCGATCTCGCGGAGGAACGCGACATAGTTGAGCGGCAGGAGCCAGTCGGCGTTATCCACGGAAAGGGCGTGAACGCCGTCGAAATGGAGGTATCGGTCGAGCTGGTCGCGGATCTCGACTCCATAGGAGCGGATGGTCCCGGCCTCGAGAAGCTGGCGCATCTCGGTCTTTCCGCTCGGGTCGCCGACCATGGTCGTCCCGCCGCCGATCACGGCGATCGCCCGGTGCCCGGCCCGGCGGAGATGCACCATGGCCATGATCGGGACGAGGCTCCCGGCGTGGAGGCTCGGCGCCGTGCAGTCGTAACCGATGTAGAACGTCACGGTCTTCTCGGCGAACACTTTCCGGACCGCGGCCTCGTCCGAAACCTGGGCGATGAATCCGCGGGCCTTGATCTCGTCGTACACGTTGCCGTTCATAAGGGAAGGTCCCGGATGAAGACGCGCCGGCCCTGGACCTCGATCCGGCCGTCGAAATACAGCTTGACCGCTTCGGGATAGATCTTGTGCTCTTCGACGAGGATGCGCGCGGCCAGGGTGTCCTCGGTGTCGTCCTGGAGGACGGGCACCGCGGCCTGGAGGATGATCGGTCCCATGTCCACTTCGGCCGCGACGAAATGGACGGTGCATCCGGAGAAGCGGACGCCCCATTCGATGGCTTTTTGCTGGACGTGGAGCCCCGGAAATGCCGGCAGGAGCGCCGGGTGGATGTTCATGATCCGGTGCTTGTATTGATCGCAGAGCCCCGGCGTGAGGAGCTTCATGTAACCGGCGAGGAGAATCAGGTCGATCCCGCGCTTGCGGGCCTCGCGGGCGATCTCAGCGTCGTATTCCTCTTTCACGGGATAGAGCTTGGGGTTGAGGTAGAGCGATTCGAGGCCGTCGGCGCGCGCGGCGAGCAAACCAGGCGCCTCTTCCTTGTTCGAGAAGACGAGCCCGATCTCGGCGTTGATCCGGCCGGCGCGGACGGCGTCGCGGATGGCCATGAAGTTCGAGCCGCGGCCCGAAAGCAGGACCATGATCCGTCCCCGTTTTTTCGGGCTGAAAAAGACGTCTTCAGACATGAGAGGCTCCTTCGTCAATCGTGGGCGAACCGGCGGGGGATGGCGTCCATCCAGACGGCCTTGGCGTCCCGGACCGGGACTTTCAGGAGCTCATTTCCCCGGCTCGAGATATGGAGGGCGCTTCCGCCGACCGTTCCGATCCAGGCGGCCGGGACGCCCAGCTTGCCGCACAGGCCGAGAAGCGCCGGCGCCTTCTCCGGTTTGACCGTGACCAGGATCCGTGAGGGCGACTCGCCGAAGAGGGCGGCGTCCGCGCGGAGCTCGTCGCCGATCTCGATCGCGCAGCCGAACCCGCCGGCGGAATGGAAGGCGCATTCGGCGGCGGCGACGGCCAGGCCGCCCTCCGAGAGGTCGTGGGCCGATCCGAGCCAGCCGGCTTCCGCGGCGCGGAGGCAGGCTTCCTGGACGGCCTTCTCCCGGTCAAGGTCGAAGGCGGGGACCGGTCCGGCCGCCGAACCGTGGATGACCTTGAGATATTCCGAGGCCCCGAGCTCGTTCGTGCTCCGGCCGAGCAGGACCAGAGCATCGCCCTCGGCGCGGAATCCGGGCCGGACGGCTTTGTCGATGTCCTGGATCAGACCGACGACTCCGAGGACGGGCGTGGGATAGATCGATACGCCCCCCGTGTCGTTGTAGAAGCTGACGTTCCCCCCCGTGACCGGGATGTCGAAAGCGCGGCAGGCCGCGCTGATCCCCTCGATGACCTCCACGAACTGCCCCATGACCTCGGGCTTTTCCGGGTTCCCGAAGTTCAGGCAATTGGTCACTCCGATCGGTCGCGCGCCGACGCAGGCGAGGTTGCGGCAGGCTTCGGCCACGGCCATCATCCCGCCCGTCCGCGGGGCGAGCTGAGTGTGGAGCGAATTCCCGTCGAGGGTCATGGCCAGCGCCTTACCGGATCCCTTGATCCGGAGGACGGCGGCGTCCGCGCCGGGAAGAAGAACCGTGTTGACCAGGACCATGTGGTCGTATTGGCGGTAGATCCAGCGCTTGTTGGCGATCGTCGGGGAGTCGAGGAGGTCGAGCAGGACCTTCCCCAGATCTGCCGGTTCCGGTACGATCGGAGCGGCCGCGGCGGGGGCGGCATCCGACGCGGACCGCCACGGCCTCTTGTACATCGGGCAGAGATCGACGACGGCGTTGACCGGAACATCGACGACGAGCTCGCCGTGGAAGCGGCACTTGAGCCGCCCGTCCTCCGTGACCTTGCCGACCTCGACCGCGTCGAGGTCCCACTTGGCGAAGACCTCCCGAACCGCCTTGACCTGGTCGGGCCGGGCGGCGATGAGCATCCGCTCCTGCGATTCGGACAGCAGGATCTCGTAGGGGGTCATGCCCTTTTCGCGCTGGGGGACGAGATCGAGGTCGATGTCGACCCCTTGACCGGATTTTGCCGGCATTTCGGTCGTCGAGCATGTCAGCCCGGCCGCGCCCATGTCCTGGATCCCGACGATGAGCCCGCGGTCCATGACCTCGAGGCAGGCCTCGAGGAGGAGCTTCTCCTTGAAAGGATCGCCGACCTGGACGTTGGGGCGTTTCTGCTCGGTATCCTCGCCGAACTCCTGGGAGGCCATCGAGGCGCCATGGATACCGTCGCGGCCGGTCTTGGCCCCGACATAGAGGACGGCGTTCCCGACGCTCTCCGTCCGGGCGTAGAAGATCTTGTCCTTTTCGGCCAGCCCCAGGCAGAAGACGTTGACGAGCGGATTGAGGGAGTAGCACTCGTCGAAGGCCACCTCGCCGCCCACGGTCGGCACGCCGATGGAATTGCCGTAGGAGGAGATGCCCGAGACGACGCCTTCCATGATCGAGCGGTTCCGGGCCGAAGTGAGGGGACCGAAGCGGAGCGAATCGAGGATCGCGATCGGCCTCGCGCCCATGGTGAAGATGTCCCGGAGGATCCCGCCGACGCCCGTCGCGGCGCCCTGGAACGGCTCGATGAAGGAGGGGTGGTTGTGGGATTCGATCTTGAAGACGACGGCCTGGCCGTCGCCGATGTCGAGGATCCCGGCGTTCTCGCCCGGGCCCTGGACGACGGCCTTTCCCTGCGTCGGGAGCTTCTTGAGGTGGACCTTGGAGCTCTTGTAGCTGCAGTGCTCGGACCACATGGCCGAGAAGATGCCGAGCTCGGTCAGGTTCGGATCCCGGCCGATAAGGCCGACGATGAGACCGTATTCCTCCGGGGTGATGTTGTGCTGATTGAGGATCTTCGGGTCGATCATGAGCTCACATTCCGGCCAGGATGGAATCGAAGATGAACCGGCCGTCCGTGCCCCCGAGGAGGGCTTCGGAAGCGCGCTCCGGGTGGGGCATCATCCCGAGGACATTCCCCTTTGCGTTCATCAACCCGGCGATGGCGTTGAGCGAGCCGTTGACGTTGGAGGCCTCGGTCAGGCGGCCTTCGGCGTCGGTGTAACGGAAGACGACCTGGCCGTTCCGTTCGATCTCGGCCAGGGTCTCTGGCGGGGCGTAATAGTTCCCGTCGAAGTGGGCGATCGGGATGGTCAGGACCCGCCCCCGCCCGGCCCGGTTGGAGAAGCGGGTCCGTTCGTTCTCGACCCGGATCGTGACGTGCTGGCAGAGGAACTTCAAGTGCTTGTTCCGGAGCATGGCCCCGGGAAGGAGGCCGAGCTCGAGGAGGACCTGGAATCCGTTGCAGATGCCCAGGACGAGCCCGCCCCGCCCGGCGAATTCGACGACTTCGCCCATGAGCGGAGAGAACCGGGCGATCGCCCCCGCCCGCAGATAATCGCCGTAGGAGAAACCGCCGGGCAGGATGACGCAGTCGACGCCCCGGAGGTCGTGGTCCTTATGCCACAGCCAGACCGTCGGTTGTCCGAGGACATCGGCGCAGACATGGAAGGCGTCGGCGTCGCAATTCGACCCGGGGAAAACGACGACTCCGAATTTCACGGCCCTCATCCCTCCAGGATCTGCCAGGTGAACTGCTCGATGATCGGGTTGGCCAGGACCTTGTTCGAGATCTCGGGCACGATCTTCTCGGCCTCGTCCCGGCCGACCCCGGCCAGATCGATCTCGAAGACCTTGCCCTGCCGAACATCCTGGACTGCCCCGTATCCGAGCGTCCGCAGGGCGTTCATCACGGTCTGACCCTGGGGGTCGAGGATGCTGTCTTTGAACGAGACGAGGATTCTAACTTTCATGACCGAGGACCCTTTCGAAGATGTAGTCGATCTTGCGGAGATAGGGCTTGATGTCGAAGCTCGCTTCGATCTCCTCCGCCGTCAATCGCGCCCGGATGTCGGGATCGGCGAGGACGAGGGCCTTGAAATCGCGGCCCTCGTTCCAGGCCTTGAGGCTGTTGCGCTGGACGAGCTCATAGGCCTCGTCGCGGACCATCCCCTTGCGCGTCAGGGCCAGGAGGACCATCTGGGAGAAGACCAGCCCGTGATTGGCCTGGATGTTCCGGAGCATGTTCTTCGGCAGGACCTTCCAGTGCTTGAGGATGTCGATCGCCTCGGTCAGCATGAAGTCCGTCAGGATGAACGAGTCGGGCAGGATGACGCGCTCGGCCGAGGAGTGGGAGATGTCCCGCTCATGCCACAGGGGGATGTTTTCCAGGGCGACCTGGACGTGTCCGCGGACGATGCGGGCCAGGCCCGAGATGCGCTCGCAGCGGACGGGATTCTTCTTGTGGGGCATCGAGGACGAGCCCTTCTGGCCCTTCGTGAAGGGCTCCTCGACCTCGAGAACCTCGCTCCTCTGGAGGTGCCGGATCTCGACGGCGAATTTCTCGAGCGACGTGGCGATGAGGGCCAGCGTGGACACGACCTCGGCGTGCCGGTCGCGCTGGAGGACCTGGGTCGAGACCGGGGCGGGTTTCAATCCGAGCCGCCGCAGGGCGGTGACCTCGACCCGGGGATCGAGGTGGATGTAGGTCCCGACCGAGCCCGAGATCCGTCCGACGCCGATGATCTCGATGGCCCGGTCGACCCGGTCGAGATGACGCTTGATCTCCTCGTACCAGACGAGGAGCTTGAACCCGAACGTGACCGGCTCGGCGTGGATGCCGTGCGTCCGGCCCATGCAGACCGTCTTCTTGTGCTTGACGGCCTCGCGGCGGATGACTTTCTTCAGCTCGACGAGGCGTCCCCGGATCCCCTGGAGCGATTCGCGGACGAGGAGCGAAAGGGACGTGTCGACGATGTCGTACGAGGTCAGGCCCATGTGGATGAAGCGGCTGTCCGGCCCGACGTATTCGGCGACCGAGGAGAGGAAGGCGATGATGTCGTGCTTGACGACCTTCTCGATCTCCTCGATGCGGCCGGGGTCGAAGCAGGCCTTGTCCTTGATCGTCTTCAGGGACGCGGCCGGGATCTTGCCCAGCTTGGCCCAGGCCTCACAGACGGCGATCTCGACGTCGAGCCAGCGCCGGTATTTGTTCGGTTCGGCCCAGATGGCGCCCATTTGGGGATTGGTGTAACGATCGATCATGGGAGAGACGCTCCATCGATAAGATAAAAGGAGAAAAGTCATCATATCAAGGACGGGAATAACTTTCAAACGGTGGAGGATTCTCTGAGAACGCGGCGACACTCGGTCCGCTGTCTTATGAGCCGACCGAGTGCGGCGGCAAGGATCCCCAGGCAGAGCCTGGGGCCCCTACCGCCGGTGTCCAAGGAATTGCTATAATCCATGTCTAATTCCATGAATGAAACGATGCGCGACCGGACGGAGGAGTCCCTGGTGGACGAGGCGAAGCGGGGAAGCCTGGACGCCTTCACCGAGCTCGTCCGGAGGACGCAGGAGCGGATCTACGCCGTGATCTTCGGGATGACCAGAAACCATCAAGACGCCGACGACCTGATGCAGGAGACGTTTCTCGCCGCCTACCGGGCCCTGCCCCGGTTCGGCGGCCGGTCGAGCTTCTCGACCTGGGCTTACCGGATCGCGTTCAACATGACCCTCAATCATCTTAAAAGGAAGGGCCGCGAGAAAGGCCGGGCGAGCCTGGACGAAAACGCCGCCCTTTCGGACGCGGCCGGAGGCGTCCTGCCGTCTCCCGAAGGCGAGTCCATCCGGGCCGAGGTTCGGGAGAAGATCGATGCGGCCATCGCGGCGCTCCCGCCGATCTACCGGGCCGCCTTCACCCTGGTCGCGCTCCAGGGGATGTCGCACGGGGAGGCGGCCGCGATCCTCGGATGCGCGGAGAACACCGTCTCCTGGAGAATGCACAAATCACGAAAGATGCTTCAGGAGAGATTGAAGGGGGAGATTTGAGATGGAGCCGGAGATGAGATGCCGAAGGATCCGACGGCTGATCTCGGACGAGATCGACGGGAGCCTGTCCCCGGGCAAGCGAAACCGCGTCGTCAAGCACTTGGCGGCCTGCCGCCCCTGTCGCGAGTATGGGGAATGGCACCGGAGCTTCGCTTCGCGGAGCGCCCGGGCCGAAAGTCCAGCCGTTCCGCCCGGGTACTGGGAGAACTCGCTGGCGCGGCTGAGGGAGAAACTCGCCGCTCTGCCCGAGGCAAAAAGGGGGGAGGCGAGTCGGCGGCCCGTCCGCGCTCCAGGCCTTCGCTGGGCCTGGGCGGCGTCGCCGGCGCTCCTCATCGTCGCGGCGGGGATCTATCTTGCTTTCGGCCCGTCGGGAAAGCCCCTGGAGCAGTTTCCTCTGAGCCATGAAGACGCGGCCGGCCGCCTGGTCGCTATGATCGGGAACGACGAGGCCCTCGAAGCCGATTTCTCCGCCCTCATCCAGGCCTCGCTCCTGGAGAATTCGGGAGAGCCGGAGAAGGACGCCCGGCGCCTGCTCTACGGAGACAGCCGATTTCTGGATGGCTTGTCCGAGGACGAGCTTCGGCGACTGGAATCCCATGTGGAAAAGGAATTGAAGATCTAGGAGGCTGCCCGTGAACACCAAGTCTTTGATCGCCGTTATTTTTGCCTGTTCCTCTTTGATTTTCGCCGCGGCCGGGGAAGCCCAGGCCAGGGGACAGGGGATGGGACAGGGCATGGGCCAGCGAGGCGGCCGGGTCCGGGAAAACCTGGCCACGCTCAGGTTGCTCCGCCTGACCCAGGCGCTCGACCTGACCGAGGACCAGACATCTCGGATCTTCCCGTTTATCAATAAGATAGATAAAGAAAAGCTGGCCATCCAGCGCCAGATGACGAGCGATATCCAGGAATTGCGCCGAATTCTCGCCGCCGGAGCCCCTCCCGAAGCCGAAATCGCTTCCCTTGTCGGCAGGATCAAGGCCGCCCAGGGGCGGGTCAAGGAGCTCGACGCGGAATCCGAGGCTTTCCTGGAAAGGCAGCTCAGTCCGATCCAGCAGGGGAAGTACGTCATCTTCCAGATCGATTTCTACCGGATGCTCGAGCAGGCCGTCGCCGACCTTAAGCCGCAAAGAGGGCCCCTGGCCCCCCTGAAAAAATGAAAATTTTCTTGACACGGACCTGATATTTCTGTAGGATAGCTCGCGCCGCTTCTTTTTTTTCTTGGCTGAGATAGTTGTTACGCGCTTTAAAATTAACAGGTTGTGGGAAAAAAGCCCGCCTTAAGGCGTTCTTTTTTTCGTGCTTCTCATCCTGGAGGGTGGTCTATTTTTGTTTATGGCGAACGGCCGAGATGCCAGCGTAGCTCAGTTGGTAGAGCGGCTGATTTGTAATCAGCGGGTCAGGGGTTCAAGTCCCTTCGCTGGCTTTGCTGAGTCGTTCCATATATACCATCGGACATGCGGGCAGGTACCAAAGTGGTTAAATGGGACGGGCTGTAAACCCGTTGCGGGAACGCTTCGAAGGTTCGAATCCTTCCCTGCCCACTTGACGCGGGAATAGCTCAGTTGGTAGAGCGGCGGCCTTCCAAGCCGTCTGTCGCGGGTTCGAATCCCGTTTCCCGCTTAGATTCGGAAGACCTGTGGGAGGCCCACGTAGCTCAGTTGGTAGAGCACATCCTTGGTAAGGATGGGGTCACCAGTTCAACTCTGGTCGTGGGCTCGGAACACAAGATAAGAGCCAACCACAAAGGAGGACAGGATGGCAAAGGCGAAGTATGAGCGGACGAAGCCGCACGTGAACGTGGGGACGATCGGGCACATCGATCACGGGAAGACGACGCTGACGTCGGCGATCACGAAG
>Ga0315277_10000266_pt1 | contig 88458 bp, 73 predicted proteins | sample YL17G05_15_MG_FD_203695 | JGI IMG/M metagenome (GOLD analysis project Ga0315277, IMG submission 203695) | Sediment microbial communities from Yellowstone Lake, YNP, Wyoming, USA - YL17G05_15 | ecosystem: Environmental > Aquatic > Freshwater > Lake > Sediment | place: USA: Wyoming | collected...
TCGATGTCGGGATGGCGGTCGACCTGGTCATCCTCCTGGTTGGATTGGGAGTTGCGATCCTGACCGTGCTGAAGGCGAAGCAATCGAAGGTTTAGATTTCGGGCGAGCCGGTGACGGTCGCGGAACCCTTTGTCCCAGAGTCCCAAAACTCGAAAGACTTATCACTAGGCCCACTTTCTCTCGCACGACTATGGGCAGAGTGGAAACGCTCCAGCGGGTGAAGGAGGCCGAGGCGAGGGTGCAGGAGATGAAGAGGCAGGCCGAGGCAGAGAAGGACAAGGTCCTGAAGGAAGCGAGGCGGGCGGAGCTGGGGCTGCAGGATCGGCTGAGGAAAGAGGGCGAGGAGAGGTACAACAAGATAATCACCGAGGCCAGGCAGGCAGCCGCGATCGAGCGCGAGGCCGTCCTCGACCAGGGCCGTCGCGATGCAGGGAAGGTGAAGGAGGAGAGCACGAAGAACTTCGAGAAGGCGGTGGCCAGGCTGGTCGAGAGGTTCAAGGGTGCGGTGAATGCTCAGACCTGAGAAGATGAGCCGCGTGATCTTGGTCGGGCCGAGGGAGGCCCTCGACCAGGTCACGGAGATTCTCTACAATCTGAGGCTGGTTCATCTGGTAGATTACAGGGGGGAAGACGAGGCGTTCAGAATTGGCAAGCCGTCGGAGAAGGCGTCGAGGATATCCGAGGACCTTGTCAAACTGAGGTCGATCTCCAGCATACTCGAGGCGGCGAAGGTGAAGAAACCTTCCGAGACCATCGTCGGCGGCGATATCCGCCAGAACATCAAGACCCTCGAGATCAACATAGTCGAGGAGGACAGCAGCAGGAAGAAGACGGTGTCTCTGACTGCGGACCTCGACGCGCAGATAGCCGAGTTGGCGCCGTTCGCCGAGCTCGGCCTCGGTCTTGAGGCATATGGCGGGTACGAGGGCGTCGAAGTGTTCGTTGGGCGAGTCTCGCGCGACATCGGAGAGCTGGACGTCGTCTCGCCGGAGAACGAGCTGTTCCGCTCGGGAGACCTCGCGGCGGTGTTCGTGCCTAAGGAGAGAGCCGACGCCGTGCGCGACTTCCTTTCGAGGCGGGGGTTCTCTGCGCTGGACTTGCCGAAGGGGAGCGGCGACCCTCGCGCGAAGCTGTCGGATTTTCGTGAGCAGAAAGAGAAGTGGCAGAAGCGCCTGTCTGAGATAAACGAGCGTCTCGCGAAATTGAGAGAACGCTACGCCGGATTCGTTCTTGCCGCGGAAAGACAGTTGGGTGCCGAGATCGAGAAGGCCGAGGCACCCCTGAGATTCGCCACATCAGAGCATTCGTTCGTCATAGACGGATGGGTGCCCGCAGCCGGATACGAGGCACTGCAATCGAGACTCAGTCATATCGAGCCGATGTACATCTCGACCGTCGAGGGCAATGCCGATGAGACGCCGACGCTCCTGAAGAATGCCGCTCCATTGAAGCCCTTTGAGGCGTTCATCCACCTCTTCTCCACGCCGAGCTACAAGGAGCTCGACCCGACGCTGGTCCTGGCGCTGATATTCCCGATCTTCTTCGGCTTCATGATAGGTGATGCGGGGTACGGCGCGCTCTGGCTCGTCATCGGTGGCCTCATGTTCTGGAAATTGCCAAAGGGCGGCTTCAGGGACCTCATGTTCGCGATCACCCTGGGCGGGTTCTTCGCTTTAATCTTCGGACTTTTCCTGTATGGCGAGGCGTTCGGCCTGCCGTTCATCGCCCTCCCGCCGACCGCGGAGAATCCCAACCCGATGGGATGGGACGTTTCCGTGGGGATCGGCATCCCCATACGCTCCGTCTTCCACAAGTTGGAGAACCCGGTGGAATTGATACTGCTGTCGATGATCGCCGCCTTCATTCACCTCGGAGTTGGCTTCGTCTTCGGCGTCATCAACGAGTGGCGTCAGAGCAAGAAGCACAGCGTCGCGAAGGTGGCGTGGCTCGTCATTCTGTCCGGGCTCTTCATGATGATAGTGGCGAGGTTCGCGCGGTGGCCCGGCTTCGGTCGCGATGTGTACACCGGGCTCTTCGGCTGGCTGCCACAGGGTGGCATCGTTCTTGAACAGCTCGGATACATGGCCACGAACCCGATTCCCACGCTTTCCATCGGAATGATCATCGGTGGGCTCGTCGTGCTCATTTTCGCGGAAGGGGCGCTGGCACCTTTCGAGATTCCGGGGCTCATAGCCAACATGATATCATATGCCAGATTGGCTGGGGTCGCATTGGCCAAGGCCGCGACTGCCATGGCTTTCAACACGATCATCTTCACCGCCGCGGCACCAGGTGGAGCCTACCTGGCCTTGGCGTTCCTGATCGCATTTCTGGCCCACGCATTGATCTTCGTTCTCGGGGCGATCTCGGCGGGGATACAGGCATTGAGACTGAACTACGTGGAGTTCTTCCTCAGGTTTTTCAAGGGCAACGGGACGAGGTTCCGTCCCTTCGGATTGAGTAAAGCACAGGAGGTATAGAGAAATGGTAGTGGAAACGGACGTGGGAATCGTGGCGATTTCCGCCATGTTGACCATGCTGGGTACTGGGTTTGCGACCGCATGGGCTGAGAAAGTCGTAGGAGGAGCCGCAGTCGGTGCAATGGCGGAGAAGCCGGAGCTGTTCGGCAAGGGGATTGCCATGATGGTGCTCCCCGAGACGATCATCATCTTCGGCCTCGTCATCGCGTTCCTGCTCGTCACGAAGCTTCCGTAGACAGCGCAGCTGTTCTCGGAAGGATGGACGATGTCTCTGGACGCAGTCATTAGGAGAATCCTCGACCGCGGGAGGTCCGAGGCGGACGCAGTCATCGACGCCGCCAAGAAAGACATGGAGAAGTCCCTGCAGCTTGCGAGGGAGAATGGCCAGCAGGACATTTCCCACATGATCGCGGAGGCTCGAAAGGCGGCGGAGAAGCTCCGGCTGCAGGAGAGCGCGCGCGCCGAGCTTGAAGCGAGGAAGGTCGTGCTCGGTTCGCAGAAAGAGGTATTGGACTCCGTGAGGGCTGAGGCCCTCCGGAGGCTCGCCGACAGGGGAACGAAGGCGGCGATCCTGCAGACACTCCTGGACAGCCACAGAGCCGACTGGAGGTCCGGCAAGGTCTTTTGCAATGCGGAAGACCGGGATCCCGTCAGGGACGTCGTCGGATCCAAGTTTGGCGGGACGATTGGATGCGCTGGAGGAATCGTCATAGAGAGCGACGACGGGACGAGAAGGATCGACCTGAGGTTCGAGACTATTCTGCAGGACATCTGGGAAGATTCGGTGAAGGAGCTCGCTGACATACTATGGCCGACGCGATAGACACGAGGATCGCCAGGGCGGTGCGCAGCGGCTACAAGAGGGTGCGCGAGAAGGTTCCCATCGAGACGGGGAACTACCCCTACGTCACGGCCCGACTCAAGGCGAAGAAGGCGCTGCTCATCCCGGACGATATGTACACCAAAATGCTCCAGATGGAGATACCGCAGATCGCCCGCGTGCTGGGGGAGGGCGAATACAAGCAGGAGATGCTGCATCTTGGCGCTCGTCTGTCCGGCGTCGACCTGATAGAGGCCGCAACCGCTGAGAACCTCGCGAGGGTCTTCTCGCAGATCATCGGCTTCTCCGAGGGACACCTGAAGTTCATGATCAGCAAGTACCTCGGCCGTTGGGACGTCAGGAACATCAAGACAATCCTCAGGGGAAAGCTCTACGGGGCTTCGACACAGGAGATCGTCGACGACGTCATCCCTGCGGGGAGCTTCAGCACCGAGTTCCTCACCGAGCTCGCGGCGATGGAAACAGTTGATGCGATATTCCATGCGCTCGAGGGAACGATGTTCGATGCGGCTCTGAAATCAACCGGGAAAGGGCCGTCGGAACTCGCAAGCCTCGCCGAGTATGAAGATGCGCTCTCGCGGGAGTACTACCGCCTGCTCCTCGACGCCATACCGCCGTTGACCTTCGGCTCCAAGCTGTTCAGGCGCTTCGTGCAGCAGGAGATAGACTTCCTCAACCTCAAGACCCTGCTCAGGCTCTGGGCGCAGAAGGTGAAGCTCGACAGGGAGGTCTTCCTCGACGGGGGGCTGGACCTGATTAGGGACGATCTTGACGCCATGCTGGAACTCGAGAAACCTGCTTTGATCAACCGCCTCTCGGATTATTCGTTCTACGACGAGGTCGCGGAGGACCTGAAATCGTTCCCGGAGGCCGGGGTCAGCCGCCTTTCCAGAAGGCTCGAGAAGTTTCACATGGTGCATGCAGCGGAGAACGCCCATCTGTACCCGCTCACAATCGTCCCCGTGCTCGAGTACATTGTCTCGAAGCAGAGAGAGGTGCAGAACATCAGGATCATCGCGAGGGGCAAGCAGAGCGGGCTGACCACCGACGTCATCAAGGAGCTGCTGGTGATCTGATGGAGATCGCTGTCGTGGGGAGCGAGTTGTTTGTCATGGGATTCAGGCTCGCAGGAGTCAGGAAGACACACATCGCGGATGCGGGCAACCTGGAGGGGAAGGTGAGCCAGGTGCTGGAAGACAAGTCGGTCGGGATACTCGTGCTGGACACGAAGGACATGGAAAAGCTTTCATACACGACGAGGAGGCGGCTGGAGAGCTTGCCCAAGCCCGTCGTGATCGCCGTCGGCATGCGGGAAGAGGAAGACCTGAGGATCAAGGTCAAGCGCGCTATAGGGATAGATCTCTACAAGACCTGAGGTGTCGAGATGGCAGTGAGAAAGGAAGAGGGCGACATCGAGTACAAGGAGAAGGGCGAGATTTACAGGGTGGCGGGGCCGGTCGTCACCGCCACGGGCATCCGCCCGAGGATGTACGACGTCGTCTACGTCGGCGAGGAGAAGCTGATGGGGGAGGTCATCAAGATCGCTCTCGACAAGTCAGTCATCCAGGTCTACGAGGACACGAGCGGGGTCAGGCCGGGGGAGCCCGTGTTCGACACGGGACAGCCACTGCTCGTCGACCTGGCACCAGGGCTCTTGGGAAGCATCTACGACGGGATACAGCGGCCACTCCCGTCCCTTGCGTCCGCCATGGGCGACTACGTGAAGAGAGGCCTGAAGGCAGCCGCTCTGGATGAGAAGAAGAAGTGGGAGTTCAAGCCTGCGGTCAAGAAAGGGGCATCGGTCTCGCCGGGCAGTGTGCTCGGGACGGTCCAAGAAGCGATGTACGTCGAGCACCGCGTTCTTGTCCCGCCAGGCGTGAGCGGGAAGGTAAAGGGCATCGATGACGGCAAGTTCACAGTCACGGAGACAATCGCGGAGCTGGAGGACGGGCGGAATCTGACGATGAAGCAACGGTGGCCCGTCAGGGTCTCGAGGCCAGTGAAGGAGAGACTGATGCCCGCCATGCCGCTGGTCACGGGCCAGCGCGTCTTCGACTTCATGTTCCCCATAGCAAAGGGCGGGACCGCCGCCATCCCCGGCGGATTCGGCACCGGGAAGACGGTGAGCGAGCATCAGCTCGCGAAGTGGTGCGACGCCCAGATCGTCGTGTACATCGGTTGCGGGGAGAGGGGGAACGAGATGACCGACGTCCTCACCGACTTCCCCAAGCTGGAGGACTCGAGGACCGGCAGGCCGCTGATGGAGCGCACAGTCCTCATCGCGAACACGAGCAACATGCCCGTGGCGGCTCGAGAGGCTTCAGTGTACACGGGGATCACGATCGCCGAGTACTTCAGGGACATGGGATACCACGTCGCCCTCATGGCGGACAGCACGAGCCGCTGGGCCGAGGCGATGAGGGAGATCTCCTCGAGATTGGAGGAGATGCCGGGCGAGGAGGGCTTCCCCGCGTACCTGTCCGCGCGCCTGTCGGAGTTCTACGAAAGGGCGGGCAGGGTAACCTCCCTGAGCGGGCAGGAGGGGTCGGTCTCCGTGGTCGGCGCGGTGTCGCCTTCTGGCGGCGATTTCTCCGAACCTGTCACTCAGGGCACGCTGAGAATCGTGAAGGTCTTCTGGGCGCTCGACACGAAGCTGCGCGAGAGGAGGCACTTCCCTTCGGTCAACTGGTTGACGTCCTACAGCCTCTACGCGGACATGCTCGACGAGTGGTTCCGGCAGAACACGAGCCCGAAGTGGCCGGATCTGAGGAGGTGGGCGGGCAAGACGCTTCAGGAAGAAGCTGAGCTCGATGAGATAGTCAAGCTGGTCGGGGCGGACGCGCTGCCCGAGGACCAGCAGCTCACTCTGGAAACCGCCAGAATGATCCGCGAGTACTTCCTGCAGCAGAACGCGTTCCACGCGGTAGACACATTCTGCCCGCTCGACAGACAGGTGAAGCTCATGGAGGCAATCAGGGAGTTCGACACGCTCGCCCGCAAGGTGCTCAAGCTGGGCACGCCGCTGAGGGAGGTCATCGCCCTGAAGAGCCGCGAGGGCCTATCGAGAGTGAAGTTCGAGGAGAAGTTCGACGAGGTGATCGGAAAGGTCACCGAACAGATGACTGCGGAGTTCAAGAAGCTGGAGGTGGCCTGATGGGAAGAGAATACAGGACCATCACGGAGATCGCCGGCCCGCTGATCTTCGTCGAGAAGACCGAAGCGGTCGGATACAACGAGCTGGTCGAGGTCAGCCTCTCTGATGGCTCGAAGAGGCGAGGGCAGGTCCTCGACAGCTCCAAGGACATCGTGGTCGTGCAGCTGTTCGAGGGCACGGCGGGAGTCGACAGGTCAGCGAGCGTCAAGTTCAGCGGGGAGACAATCAAGCTCTCGGTCACAAAGAGCATGCTTGGCCGCGTGCTCTCGGGTTCAGGCGAGCCGCTCGACGGCGGGCCGCCGCTGATTCCCGAGGAGAGGCGGGAGATAATCGGCGCCGCCATTAACCCGTATTCGAGGGCAAACCCCAGCGAGTTCATCCAGACCGGCATCTCCACGATTGACGCGATGAACGCGCTCGTGAGAGGGCAGAAGCTTCCTCTGTTCTCCGGAGCGGGTCTTCCTCACAACGAGATCGCGCTGCAGATTGCCCGCCAGGCGAAGGTGCCGGACGCCGTCGAGCCGTTCGCGGTCGTCTTCGCCGCCATGGGCATCACGCACGAGGAGGCGGGGACCTTCATGGCGGACTTCGAGAGGACCGGGGCTCTGAAGAGGGCAGTGCTGTTCCTCAATTTGGCCGGCGACCCCGCCGTTGAGAGGCTCATCACGCCGCGCATGGCCCTCACCGCCGCGGAGTACCTCGCCTTCACCTGCGATATGCACGTCCTGGTCATCCTGACAGACATGACGAACTACGCTGAGGCGCTGAGACAGATCGGTGCGGCGAGGGAGGAGGTCCCGGGCCGCCGCGGGTACCCGGGGTACATGTACACCGACCTCGCGACGATCTACGAGAGGGCCGGCAGGATCAAGGGCAGGCGCGGCTCGATCACGCAGATACCGATAATGGCGATACCGGACGACGACTGGACCCATCCCATAGCGGACCTGACGGGTTACATAACAGAGGGCCAGATCGCGATATCGCGGGAGTTGCACAGGAAAGGCATCTACCCGCCGATCGACCCTCTGCCATCGCTCTCCCGCCTCATGGAGCCGGGGGTCGACGTGAACAAGACCAGGCCGGACCACAAGCAGGTCTCGAGCCAGCTCTACGCCGCATACGCCGAGGGAAAGGATGTCCGCGGCCTCATGGCAATCGTGGGGAAGGAGGCCCTGGCGGAGAGGGACAGGCGCTTCCTCGATTTCGCCGAGCTGTTCGAGCAGCAGTTCATCCGTCAGGGGAAGGAGGAGGACAGGCAGGTGGTCGAGTCGCTCGAGCTCGGGTGGAAGCTGCTCTCGACCCTGGATGTTGCCTGGCTCACGAAGATTGACCGGAAGACCCTCGAGAGGTACAACCCCGCCGCGAAGGAGAAGGTGACCGCCTGAGATGGTGATACAGGACTACAAACCGACGAGATCGCAGCTCATCCTCGTCAGGAAGACCAGGGCCACTGCGGAGAGGGGTCACAGGCTCCTGAAGCTGAAGAGAGACGCGCTCATAGTCGAGTTCTTCAAGGTCCTGGAGAGGGCGAGGAGCGTCAGGTCGAACATCGTCGACAAGTACAAGGTGGCGCAGGAGAGGATGGCGGTGGCGAGCGCCGTCGAGGGGCTCTCTGGCGTCAAGTCAGCCTCGCTCGCGCTGCTCGAGACACCGACGCTCGAGCTGAGGACGAGGAACGTCATGGGCATCAGCGTGCCCAGCATCGAGGCCAAGAGCGTGAAGAAGACGATTGCGCAGAGGGGCTACGGCGTCATCGAGACGACGCCGATAATCGACGAGGCGGCGGAGGCGTACGAGGACCTCGTGGAGGACATCATCCGCGCCGCCGAGATAGAGACGACGATGCGCAGGCTGATCGAGGAGATAGAGAAGGTGAAGAGGCGGGTCAACGCGCTGGAGAACCGCGTCATACCGGACCTCCAGGACACCGAGAGGTTCATCAGGTTCAGGCTCGAAGAGATGGAGAGGGACAACTTCCTCCGCCTCAAGCGGTTCAAGGGTGCGTGATGCTCGATAGGATGATGGAGAGGTACTCCGACCCCGCGAGGCGGGCGAGGCTGGTGTGGTGGCTCTGGATTGTTTCGACGGGCTTCACCCTTTTAGGGTTCGCAGTCATCCTTTATCTCATATTGTTCTGAGACTGTTGAACATCAGCGCATCTAAGGTGCGGCACCACGTCGAGCTATTCCGGTCGCGGCTTTGTCTAACTCGTGGTCATCCATGCCGTTCATTCCTAGCGCAATCAATAATGGTATGAGGGAGAATGGCGCTAGAAGGCCGAGGCCCATGAAAGGTACGAAAGCCATGAAAATCATGAACAATGCGATCCCCGCGAGGACATACATCAGGATTCCATAGATGGTGTGATCAAGGTCAATCGGAAAGAGCGGCCCATCGCATTTTTCGCATTTCCGATCCTTCCTTGAAGACAGCCCGCAACCGACGCAGATGTATCTCTTCACCATATCGTTCGACTCAAGGGGACCTGCCCCGTTTCTCCCGCCCATCATGCCGAGGGCAATATCAACATTCCGCTCGAAGCTGCCCAGTCTCGACCGTACGCCCGCGAGCCGCAATCTCAGAGTCGCTACACGTCACGCTGGGCGGGCAAAACAGTTAAGAAACAGACCACACCTTCGAACCACGTCTCATGGCTGCGGAACTGAGAGTCCTCAACGACGTCCTTCTGTTCGCCGGCCTCGTCGCCTTGGGCGTCGGCTTCCTCTGGAAAAAGCGTCGGTGCCACCAGTTCCGCATGGCCGGGTGGGCGATCTTCGCGTTCTTCTGGCTCGCCCAGATGCCCTCCTACCTGCTCTCCGAGGACGCCCTCAACTCCCTGGGTTGCATCGGCGCCTTCGCCGCCTTCCTCTTCTTCGCGTATCACGAGCGACTCTCGTACCAGTGGAACGATGAGTACGAGCCGCTGAGGTTCCTGGCGGGTGCCGCCTTCATCGCGTCGACAATCTACTTCGTCGTGGACAGGATCCCCCAGCTCTCCGCATGGCTCATCGAGGCGGTGACCCAGCAGACGGCCGCCCTGCTCGGCGCCGCGAACGTCTCATACACCGCGGGTCCGGCCACGCTTGTGGGCAACCCGCCGTTCTACCGCATCAACGGGGAGGAGATCTACGCGCCCCTGCTCAACTCCATCGGCAGGCCGGTCGTCCACATCATCCTCGCGTGCACCGCCATCCAGGGCATCGCCATCGCGGTCGCGATGATCCTCGGCGTGAAGGAGCCGCCAAAGAGGAAGCTCCTGGCAGCCGCCGTCGTCATCCCGGTGACCTACTTCATGAACCTGGTGAGGAACTTCGTGGTCATCTATTCGTTCGATGTGCAGAACGTCGAATTCGAGCTGGCGCACGGGTACTGGGGGAAGGGGCTGGCGGTGCTGGTCCTCGTGATGCTCCTGGTCTTCTGCTTCTGGATCTTGCCCGAGCTCTACGTGAACATAAACGGGCTGTTCGAGCTGCCGTGGCGGAAGGGGCCGAACCACGACTACAGGAAGTACGTCGGGAGGATCTACAGGAAGCGGGAGGGCGATGGCGATTCTGCCGGGCCGCCTAGGCCCTCTTGACGAACTTCTTGAAATCGCCCTTCCTGTACCTGCGGTGCGCCGTGAACGCGTCCATGAGGGACCTCAGCCCCTTCAAGTCGTCCGCGTCGCCCGACCAGCCATCCAAAATCGGTCCGAAGGATGCCTCGATGTCAGCCGTGAAAGCGGTCATGCTGTCCGCAGCGGTCTCTGGGGGTTCGCCTGAGTAGATCGCGGCGAAGTAGAAGCGCTCGCCCCTATCGACCAAGACTTGCTTATCGCTGAATTGGAAGTTCCTCAGGTCCCCGCCCTCTTCCTTGAATGAATCCTTGATGAACATCTGGATCGCGGTCAGCATCCCCGCCAGGATGTCCTCGTCCCTGTCGGCCATCAGGTGGCGGGTCGTGTGCATTATCAGCCGACCCTCCTTGCCGACGAGGAAGGCGTCCTCCATGGTGTAGCGCCTGTCGAGCACTCTGTTGTAAGCCACGGCGCCTATCGCCGCCAGAATCACGAGGATGATGATAGACCACGGCCAGAGTATCTGCGCCCAGAGCGGCAGAGGGTTGTCCGGCAATGTCTCCTTCGTCGTCACCGTGAATGTCCTCGACGCGTTCAGCATCGTGTCGTTCACCGTGAGCGCCACAATCTCCGACGCTGCGCCGTTAGGGTAATCGAGGATCAGGATGTACCCGACCGTCGTCGCGTGCGGGGTGTTCGTGTTGAACCTGAGCTCGGTGATATTGTTGTCCACGTCATGCACGTACTGCCTCAGGTCGATCGCCACGATGCCGCCGTCTCCGAAGTCCCAGTCGGGCATCGGGTCTATGACCGGCGCGTCGTTCACCGGGATGACCCTGACAGTGAGTCTGCCAATCACGAAGCCGAGCCCGTCAGACGCCCTGACGTGGACGACCTCCTGGCCGTTCCAGTTCGGCGGGGCGCTGAAGTTCACGTAGTTGTCCCTGTTGTCGACCTGGGCGATTACCGTCTCTGTCAGGACCGAGTATGTCAGCAACTGCGGGCCGTCAGCGTCGGCGAAGTAGCTGTCCAGGTCGAACACCCTGACGGCCTGCGTGTCCTCGTTGAAAGTGACGTCAGGGAGGCTCGTCCCCGGCCTGAGCATCGGCGGCTCGTTAGTCCCTATGCGCACTGTTACGTTGGACCAGACGGTGGCCTGTCCGTCCGTGAGCGAGAGGGATAGTTGCAGTGACGTGACCAGCCCTATCTGGTAGGTCGCGAGGAGGTGGATGTTGAAGAACTCGACAGTCGCGAGGATTGTGTTGTTCGTGTCCAGCGTGAGCTCAGACATCGGGTTGTCCACGTCGCTCACGAAGTCCGTCAAGTCGAGGTTGTAGGGCATGTCGCGCTTGATGTATATGTCGTCGTGCCAATCGAGCACGGGCGGGTCGTTCACGGGGACGACGGTGACGCGCACTGTCTGCTCCGCGAAGCAGCCTGAGGGGTCGGTCGCTCTTGCGGTGAGGTACTCAATGCCGTACCAGTCGAGCTCCGAGGTGATGTTCACGTGTATATAGTTCGGTGGCGTGGTCCATGTGCTGATCGTGGTGTGTTGCAGGTGGCCGAAGCTGTAGGTGAGTGGATCCCCATCCGCGTCGCCGAAGTAGTTCTGGAGGATGTCGGGGAAAGCATCCGTAATCGGCACGTCCTCGAACATCGAGACAGGGGGCAGGGGCTTCAGCACGTGCGGGCAGGCGTTGTCGCCGCCGACTATGTCGATGAGCTGAATCGTGGAGGATGAACTTGAGCCGTCAGATATTCTCAAGCGGACCATGATCGTCTGCCCTGCGTAGCTCGAATCGTAGGTGTAATTGACGGTGAGCCCGACGGTCTTTGTGTGCGTCTGGTCGTCGGTGCTGAGGATGAGCATGTCCTTGGGGGTGTCGACGTCATAGACATAAGGCGAGTAGTCGAATACGTAGGAGACCCCAGCCTTGATCTGCAAGCGGGGGACGTCATAGAACACCGGAGGGTCGTTCACGGGCGTCAGGGAGACAAGGAGGGGCTGAGAGTCTCTCGCGCCGATACGGTCCTCCAGCCAGAGGGTCACGTCGTTGTCGCCAAACGCGTCCTGCTTGGGATAGAACGTGAGGGTGTGCTGGCCGAAGCGCCTCTCCCCGAGGACCGTGTAGAGCGCCTCGTTCTTATCCTCGAGGTACCACGTCAGGTTGTCTGGACTCGGACCCGGCGGCAGGTAGGGCGTCATGTCCAGCTGCCATGGCGGGGAGTCCTCGGGGTATCCCTGGTTCGGCACGAGGCCCTGGATGACCACCGCGTTCGATGCGGTGACGGTCACGTCCGCTTCCGCAGCCAGGAGGCCCGAGACTGAATCGTGCATGGCCCAAACATGGCCCACATCGGGCACTCCGACGGCCATGAACAGGGCGCTTGCCGGCGTGAGGCTGCTGAAGTTGCCGACATTGGTGGTCCATGACGTGTCCGTGAGGGGAACGTCATTGCCGACCGCATCGAAGCCGGATGCGCTGAACAGGCGGGTGGTCTTCGCCATCACGATCGCCGATGTCGGGCTGATCTCGATGCGGACGAGCCGACCGTGGGAAACCGTCACGTTGGCGCAGTCGATGACACCGAGAGAGGAGGCACAAACATGCCAGTTCCCCGCCGTCCCCGCCTGATACAGGCCGCTGGAATCGACACTGCCGGCGGGGTCGTCGTCAGTCCAGTCCGGGACGAAGGGGCTGATCAGATGCCCCCATTCATCGTTCGCCTTGGCGGTGAATGATATCTGATCGTCCGCGGTGCCTGACCATGTCGCCGGGCTCACGGTGATCTTGTCCAGCGGCCCGAGGAACTCATAGGTCACGTTGAGCTCGAACAACTCGGGCGTGAATGTCGTGTTGATGGTCTCGATTTCCGCCTTGATGCCGATCGCGTTGCGGCCAAGCGTATCGAGGGAATCGCCAGGCATGACCGAATACCAAGTCGAACCTGTGTCGTTGGAAATGAAGAAATCAACTGAGGTGAATGGCGGGGCGGTGTAGTTCGCCCCGAACCGCCTCCAGCCGATCAGAGTCTCTGGCGGAGACCAGTCAACCGTCTGCACGCTGCCGCCATCGACGTATCTGTGGAATTCGAACTTGATCCAGTCGAAGGAGACCGCCGCGCTCGCGTTCGTGGTGTTCAGGATCAAGCGGTACTGGAGGAAACTGGCGCTGGAGTTGTTCAGGAGAATCTCTGGCGAGTTGAAATGCTGCTCCCATTGGGTCCACGAGCCGTCGTCCGTCTGGTTCGACCAGCCGCCGCGGACCTCGACCGTGACGTTCGTGTCCGGGTGGCTCGATGACGCGAACGAGATATTGTCAAGGAAGAAGGGATGACCGAGGTCGAGTGGAACCGAGACATATGTGCCGTTGTGGTAGTCAGGGACCGTGAGGGAGACGTTATCAATCAGGACCTGGAGAAAGCTGGCGAACGGTGTTGAATACGACAATGACAAGACAAATGATAGGTTGAACATGCCTTTTCCCGTCAAGGCGGAACTGATATCGTATGGTCCTGCCTGCGTCCAGCCGGTCGGTGTGAACGTTGGAATGGGAGGAGATGACCATAGGGTGCTGTCAATACTCGCCGCCAAGTTCGCGTTGGTCAAATTGGCGATGGATGTGACGCGATATTCAAAGGATAGCGACACAGTCGATGTAGACGAGTCAGTGAAGTAATCCTTCAAAGTATCCTGATAGATGCTCGCGTTCTGCAAGGCGCTTTCGAGTCGATAGAGCCAGCAATCGTCAACCCAGATGCTCACGCCATTTTGGCTCCTGACATTGGCGAAACGGATGGTTATGCGGGTGATGCCCGCAAGGTTCCCAGGGAAAGCTGCTATGTCGAAATCATACCTTTTCCATCCCGGTGTGATGTCCCGTTGCGCTGAGTCCCACATGGTTGCCCCTGCTTCTACATGGATGTGAGTTCGCAATGCTGTAGGACCCGTGTAAGTCGTGTTCATCCAAGCAGAGAAATCGTTGTATGGCGACCAGTCCCATAGGCCGGTCCGCTCCATGCCAATCCAGCTGGTAAGTGAATTCTTGAAATCGACATCGAACCGCATCGAGGCGTTTGGCTCCCAATATACGAGAGTATCATAGCCAAAGAAATTGACAACGTGCGATGGCGCGCCCCCCAAAGCAGCACTCCAATTGCTGGGAATCCAGTTATTCAATCCGTCGAACTGGAAGGCCGGCGGAGCTGGACGGTTGTGTAGAACAGTCGCCGTCCCATTCGACGCATCCCAGAACGAGGACGTATTGAGATCGGTTCCGTTCACATAACCCCATGGAAGCGAACTGTTGAACGTGCCGTTGACAACGAGGTCTTTCCTGTACTGCATACTCGCAACCAATCCACCGCTGACGGAAAGGTTCGTCGCGTCCCACGTCCCGTTCCCAGCGAATTCCTGATTAGAGTCATGGACTAATTGCCCACTCGTGACATTGAGTTCGACTGCTCCCGCCAAACTGACATTCGACGCACTATAGTCCGCAGGATCAGTGAAGTTCCAGCTCACCGTCTTGTTCCCCGTCCCCAGATCCTTGACAGACGGCGCTCCACCCGCCATCGGCGCGAAAGAACCGATGAAGCCTCCCGGCAGAGTCAGGACTAGGAGGATGGCAATGCCCGACCATCGTCTTTCCGTGTCTCGCCTCATGGTCGCCTTCCCTTCTCGCTTCCCGGGACAGAAGCCCCCACACAAACACCAAGGAGCTTCCCTATGCCGGGCAATCTCGCGCCTACGTCGAGGGGGCTTTTCATCCACCTCCGCATACTTAAGTATGTCGGAGCGGCGCATCCAACAATGCTTACATGCCAAGCTGATGCTCGACCACCAAATCCCCTAGCTTCTTGAAGCACTGCTCGACCCCCTCTCCCGTCTTCGCCGAAGTGTGAAGGAATTCGGAATCGAAGGCCTTCGCCATCTGCGAGACCTCCTTTAGCGAGAACTGCGCCTGATCGATCAGGTCGCACTTGTTCACCGCGATGAATATAGGCACCTTGCCGGCTATCTTCTCGACGCCATCGATCCAGTCATCCAGGTCGTTGAGCGATTTCTTCCTCGTGAGGTCGGCGACCGCGAGGACGCCGTTCGCCCCGTAGAAGTACGCATCCTTCAGCAGCTCCCTGAACCCCTTCTCGCCCATGATGTCCCAGATCGTCATGTCGACTTGGACCTCGCCCTCAAGCTCCGGCTTGAAGACGTTGACCTCCTTCTTCGTGATCTTCGTGCCGACGGTCACCACGTACTTGTCGTCGAAAGTGTCGAGGACGAAGCGCCTTATGAGGGATGTCTTGCCGACGCTCTTCTCGCCGACAAGGCATATCTTGCTCTTCAGTTCCTTGACGACAGTGCTCGTTCCCGCGGGCCCCCTGACTGCAGAAGCGTCAAGCCAGCTAAAAGGAGGCTATTTAGATTCTCCGCCGTGATTCTCAGAGCCTATAACACGCCAGATTTCGCCACGATCGCGGCCCCGAGCGCCTTGAACGCCTTCTCAACGTTCTCCCCCGTCTTCGCCGAGGTGTAGAAGTACTGCGCGTCGAAGGCACGCGTCCACTGCTTCAGGTCTTTCTCCGTGAACATCAGCATGACCTCGTCCCGCAGGTCGTTCTTGTTCACCGCGTAGACCACGGGGACCTCGCCGACCACCTCGAAGACGGACTTGATCCAGTCGTCGAGCTCCTTCACGGTCGAGATGCGGGTGATGTCGCAGACCGCGATCACCCCTTTCGCTCCCTGGAAGTAGGCGTCGCTGAGGAGATCCCTGAACCCCTTCTCGCCCATGATGTCCCAGATCGTCATGTCCATGTCCACGTGGATGTCCTTCTCCGGGTAGTCGTACTCCATCTCCTTCTTGGAGACCTTCGCCCCCAGGGTGGTGATGTACTTGTCGTCGAACTCGTCCACGACGTAGCGGCGGACGAGGGAGGTCTTGCCGACAGCTGCCTCGCCGACGAGGCAGACCTTCGATTTCACGTGGCGGTTTTCGGGCATGGCTCTTGGGACTCGCGGGAAGGATTGTAGGCATCTTACTTAATAGTTGTTCCGCCCCGAAAATCCTCGCAGAATAGCGAAGGCATACATTCTATGCCTGCCGTAAGGACAACATGATAGACTGTCCGTCATGCGGCACTACGGTCGCGGTGCTGTGCGCGGCGGACTGGCGGTGCCGGGACTGCTCGGCGTGCTGCAAGCAGGCGCCGACGAAGCCCCTCGGTGAGGAGAGAAGGTTTGGCCGCTAGCCCGGAACAACGCTTATATCGCGCGTGCACCTAAACAGCGAGCGATGAAGCTCGACTCTCACCTGATTCTGGCGCTTGATGTCGTGGAGGAGAAGAGAGCGCTGAAGATCGTCGGCGAGGTGAAGGAACTCGTCGACGCAATCAAGGTCAACTGGCCGATCATCCTCGGGGCCGGTCCCGCCATCATCACGAAGTTGTCTAAGGACGTCGATGTGCTCTGCGACTTCAAGATCGCCGACATCCCGAACACCAACCGCCTCATCGTGCAAGAGGCTTTCCGCCGCGGGGCATCGGGCGTGATCGTCCACGGCTTCCCAGGCGAGGACTCGGTGAAAGCGTGCGTGGATGCCGCCAAGGGCGACGTGTTCGTGGTGACGGAGATGAGCCACCCCGGTGCTGAGAGGTTCAACGCGCCGATTGCGGAGGAGATCGCGAGGATGGCGGTGAAAGTCGGGGCGACCGGCATCATCGCTCCCGCCACGAGACCGGAGAGGATCAGGAGGATGAGGGAAATCGTTGGAAGTCTCCGCATCGCAACGCCTGGCGTCGGTGCGCAGGGCGGGAGCGCTGCTGACGCGATCAGAGCAGGGGCGGACTACGTGATAGTGGGGCGGGCGATATACGAGGCGAAGGAGCCGAGGAAGGCGGCTGAAAAGGCCATAAATCAGATTCGAGAAGCACTTGACATGTAATCGATTACGAGTGGACCTCCACTCCTGACCTGACAGCCTCCCCCACTACCGAGAGTTCATTCGATCTCTTCTTCAGCTCCTCAGGCGTGAGGCAGATTGGCTCTATATCGAGAGGGATTTCCCAGAGCCTGACGACCATCGGCGCCCTTTTCACCCAGGGAACGCCTCGGAACTTCTTCGACACGACAAGAAGGTCGAAGTCGCTTGTTTCTCGGTGGTCTCCGCGCGCCCTGCTTCCGAATAGCAGGACCCGCTCCGGCTCGAGACTGCGTTCCAAGCGAGCCAAGAACTGGCGGAAAGCGCGGCTCATCGAAGCCGATTTCGACACCATGTGAGTACCTTCCTCGTTTGCTTACGCACCTGACGCGTATATCAAGACTTCTGCTTTCCCCAGATGGCATGATGGCTACGGAGGAGATGGCAGGATGGAGGCTGTGGAGAAGAACAGCGAGTCGGCGAAGGTCTTCCAGCGCCTCCGGAGCAAAATCAGACAGGCGGGGGATCAGACGGCGGCGGAGCCGCTGCCGGTGCCAATCCAGGAAGCGACGAAGTAGCATCCTTTGACGGTTGCGAAGCCACGTCTCCCAAGTTCCCCTGCCAAAGGGGGGCATTTTTCTTTTTCATTTTCATTCGAGGCGGCCCTCTATTGACTCTTTCCCGCCGCCGATAGAACCGGTCTGCCTCCAAGACTACGGCAGACACGGAAGAGCGTCCATCAGCCGATTGGATTCCACCTCTCAGCGACCCGCGTCCAATCCCGGACGACCCTCGCGGACCTTGAGAACACCCTAACGCACCTCCAGCCGATCCAATCCCACATCAAGCGGGTCCTGGCGGACCGCGAGAGCACCCGAACACATCTTCAGCCGATCCAATCCCTTATCCAGCGGATTCGAACGGAGTCCCGGACGGTCGTCTGGAACCGCCAGACAGTCTTCCGGAGGTCCCAGACGGTTGTCTGGAGGTCCCAGACAGTCGTCTGGAAGTGTCAGAAGACTCTAACCCCCCTCCTTCAGCCCTCCGCGACCGCCAGACGGTCGTCTGGAATCCCCAGACGGTCTTCTGGAGGTCGCAGACGGTCCTCTGGAGGTCCCGAACGATCCTCTGGAGGTACCAGAGAGTCGTCTGGCGGTCGGTTCGGGTCCTCCGGACCCCCGTTCGGGCCTCTGATGGTCCAAAATGGTCGTCTGGGACCGCGAGAGATCCTTCTGGAGGTCCCAGAGGATCGTCTGCAAGTCCCGGACAGTCGTCTGGAAGTGGGTTTTGGCCATCCGGAGATATCTATCGATTGTCTTGAATCCCGCGCGGTTCGTTGGGGGAGTCCTTCCGATTGTTTGGAGTCCCGCGCCGAGCGTTGGAGGGTTCATGACGATTGTCTGAAGGTTGCATTGAACCGCTCGAGGGTCTCATGCGGTTGTCCCCGGGTATTCAGCAGTTGTCCGAGAATCCCACATCACGGAGAGAGTGTCTATCGCCGCCCGACTGGTGCGCTTTGGATGCGATCACGGCAGGGGCGGACCGCGCGATTGTCGGGCGCTGTCTGAGATTAAGGAGCCGAGGAAGAAAGCGGAGCGGGCCGTGGACAGGATTCGAGAATCCCGCATCGCAGGGAATTAGGTCGCTCTAAACCGCAAGAGTTGAAGTAGGCAGATGCAGTGAGTAACTGTCTCAATGGCGGACATCGCAAACCCCATCCTGATCGGGATCCTCGCTGGTTTGATTCCAGTCTACCTGGGGCTCATGCCGATCCCACTCTTCAGGAGGCTCCCTCCGCATTGGAGAAGCCTGCTCCTCAGCTTTTCCACCGGAATACTCGTGTTCCTATTCGCTGACGTCACGGGCGAATCCGTGGAACTTGCCAAGGCGTCCCCGGCCGGCCCGCTCCTTTTCGTCATCGGTCTGACCTTGGGGCTTGTGGGTCCCGCATTGATATTCCATCATCGGCGAGGAAACGTGGTTGCACCGACCTCGCCCGGGTCGTCCACTTCGGCGGGAAGCGGCTCCAAGCTGCTTACAGCCTACATGATGGCCCTGGGTATCGGACTGCACAACTTCGGCGAAGGGCTGGCCCTCGGTGCCGCTTACGGGGCGGGTGAGTTCGCCCTGACAACCGCCCTCGTCGTCGGGTTCGCGCTCCATAACGGGACTGAGGGACTCGGGATAGCCGGGCCGGTGTCCGACACGCCAATGCGGCTGAGACAGCCTCTGGCCATGGGTTTCATCGCCGGGTTCCCGACGGTAATAGGGAGCGTGATAGGCTCCCTGGCATACTCAGAACTCATGGGCGTCCTCTTCTTCTCCGCGGCTGGAGGCGCCTTGCTGTTCGTCGCGGTCGAACTCCTGAGACTGTCCACCTCCCCGAGGAGCATGTTTGCGGGAATCGCCCTTGGCATCCTGCTGATGTACTTCACTGGACTGCTTCTCTCTGTCTGAGATTGTGATGGGGTCTTCCACCCTTACTTCGTCTCGCGCAGCCCGGTCGCCTTAACGTCGCTGATGGACCCCAATAATCTTGCCTTGAACGGGTGGGCATTGTCATAGAACTCGTTGAATTCCTGGAGCGCATTGTTCCACGCTTGCGAGTCTCGGAACCTGCCAAGGGCGCCATAGTCCGGGAGCTCCCGCCAGTCCTCGGCGGTGTACTCGCCGAACCCCATGACCGGGAAGTACGTCCCGCGGAACTTGGCCCCCATCTCCTTCTCGACGTCCTGGATCAGCCTGCGGCCTTTGTCCGACTTGACGAGGGCTATGAACTCTCCTGTCCGGTCATATTTCAGATAGTAGTCCACGACGTAGAACACTGGCGTCGACATCACCTCTGGAGGGAGGTTAGTCTTCGCCATTGAGCCCTTCGCGTGACTAGTTCAGGGAAATCGCTACTCGGATCGCTCCAAGGACTCAATCCTCTTCCTGAGCGCCATGACCAGTTCCAGGGCGAGGCCGCGCTCGAGGAAGTCCGTGTCCAGGACATAGTAGTCCTCGCATGATATGGGTGTGACGCCAGCTTCCTCGATCGCCTTCGCCAGCGCCCCGTCCCTCCTGATTATCCTCACTTCTCTGACGTCCCACTTCTCCGCCGATGCGAGCGCCTCGCGGTTCATGCGCTTCCGCCATATTTCCGCGCTCTGCTTCTCAGCGAATATCATGCGGTCCTCGTTCCTGGCGATGAGGCTCCTGTCGCTCGCGAGGTCTTCGGCGATCCCTTTGGGCCAGGGCTGATCCTCGTCTGGTCCTGCATCGGAGGCCCGTCGCTCCGGGGTAACGATATACCGTTTCCCCATCAGCTCCCATGCGCTCTCGCTCTCGTCTATTGACATGTTTGACTCCGTATTATCATATGGGACTCGCTCTTCATCAACCTGACGTGATTGGCGTGCCTGCGGACGGCGACCCAAGGCGTGCGCCCGAGGTCGACATGAGACTTCAGATTGAACCGTCGCATTCATGTAATGTCATAAGACAGAGATTCCCCGACTTGATCTCCTTTCTCTGTGATCGGCCAAAAGAGTGCGCAGATAGTCGGTGGCTAACGCTTATAATCTGATCTGCCCGAGCGCCAGGTTCAACGCCACGACCAGCAGGATCCCGGCTGCTAGAGCCGCAGTCGCAGGCACTCTGTAGCCGTGCCTGTGACTCTCCGGTATCATCTGGAAGAAGACGACAGCGAGCATCGCACCCGCCGCGAAGCCGGAGACCACTCCGACGGTTGCGGGGGAGAGCGACAGGGCGAAGTACGCAACGTATCCTGCAACGGGCTCGACTGCGCCACTGAGCACCGCGTAGCTGAAGCCCGCGCGCTTCGAACCGGTCTCGGCGAGCACCGCCACCGCAACGAGCAGCCCTTCGGGGATGTTCTGGAACGCGATTGAAGCAGCGATGCTGTTGCCCAAGGCGGTCGGACCGTGTCCGTAGCCTATGCCCGTGGCCAGTCCTTCCGGCAGATTGTGGATCATCAGGGCGATGACGAGCAGGAACGCGGCTCCCGTCGTGTCGGGCGCGGAGTTCTTGACGAAGGGCATCGGGAGGGGCATCTTGCGGAACACTCCGATTAGGACGGCGACCACTGCCGTTCCGCCGACGATCCCGGCGGCGATGAGGAGCCAGTCCTCACTCCGGTGCTCGCCCAGTTGGAGGAGGAGATCGAAGACGGAGACTCCGAGCATGATGCCGGCGCCGAGGCCCAGAATCGTGTCGTGCATGCGGTGCGTCAGGCGGCGAATCGCGACGATCGAGATGCCGCCGAGGGCCGTGGACATTCCGGCTGCGGCAATCAGAAGCAGTGTGACCGTATCCGCCACATCGCACCGACGACAACGGGGGTATTTGAGATTTCCGTTTACCTAAATCTTTGGCGGGAGGTGGAGGTACCCCGGCCCCACTGCGCTCTTCCTGATGCTTTCCGAGAATGCCCGCCAGAATTCCGCTTGTCGTTCTCAACCTATGGAAATCGGCAGGAGGAGGTCGACCGAACCTCCGTCGTCGTCGGTCACAGTCAGTCTTATCGCGTACGTTCCAGGGGCACCGTACACAAGGATCGCCTCGTTGGTTGCGGTGATCGGGTTCACGTCTGGGCTCGGGTATCGATCTGGTCCGATGCCGTCATTGTAATACGTGGTGATGAACGTCCTCCCGTCTCCAGAGTCCCACACGAACGAAAGGTCGTCGCTGCCGGGATCCATGGCAGTCGCTTTCAGATGGACAATCTGATTGACCGCGTAGGCACTGAGGTTGTTGACGGTCCAGACGTATGTATCGGTATGCTGAACGTTGAATGAATGATGAAAGACCGTGGTGTCGCCATCCTCCCAATCGATAATGAGCCACACGGAGTCAGCCCCATTCGGCTGACCGTTGACGGGATCGTCGTCGGGCGTGTAACGGGCGACCGCAGAGAATGGCCTGCTGAGGGTGACCTCGGCCTGGCGGATTGTCGCCGTCTGGTCGTTCGGGCTCCCTGGGGACCTGACCACCTGTATTTCGCCGACCTCCTCTGGACCCTCATAAAGGTCGAGGATGACGTCGTGCCATTTCTCGCCCGCTACGCGCAAGGTCACATTCGCGAGCAGGAAGACCTTGGCGTCCAAGATGGTCGGAGGCAGATTTCGGACTGTCACCAGCGTCTCGTAGGAGGATGAGCCGCCGTCGTCGTCCTGAACGGTGAGCGCGATCCGGAACATGCCGTTGTCTCCGTATGTATGTGTCGCAACGTCGTCGGAGCTGAACGGGAACACGCCGCCCGGGCTCTTCGCCGGATCCGGTCCCGTTCCGTCGTTGAAGAATATGTGCCTGACGGCTGGGCCGAACTCGAATGACCACGCGAAGGTCAAGTCATCGCTGCCCTGGTCGAGGGCGCTGGCGGTGACGGAAAGCTGTTCCGCCTCAGCTAGGTCGAACGGACCGAACGGAGTTATTGATGGCGGGAGATTCAAGACTTCGATTTCCGTTTGCCAAGTCGCTGAACCACCGTCGTCATCGGTGACCGTGAGGGTCAGTGTGAAGAGCCCGTTGTCGCCGTAGGTGTGGTTGACCAGACAGGCAGCGGCGAATGGGAAGAATCCACCAGGGCTCTGAGGCGGGTCAGGACCGATTCCGTCGTTGAAATATGTGATGGAGACGGTCGGGCCGAGCTCGAATGTCCAAGTGAACGTCAGATCGTCGCTTCCGGGATCCGTCGAGTCAGCGATGATTGACAATGACTGCCCCTCGGCAGCAGAGAACGGCCCGAACGGTTCAATCTCTGGTGCGATGTTGGCAACCAGGACCGCTCCCTGCCACGATGTCGAACCGCCATCGTCATCGTTCACCGTCAGCATGACGTTGTAGAGCCCGTCGTCGCCATAGGTGTGGTTGGCGGTGTCGGTGGCGGTGAATGGATAAGTGCCGTTCGGACTATCCGGAGGATCTGGCCCGATTCCGTTGTCGAAGCATGTCCTGCTCTCGCTCGAGCCCTCCCCCCACGACCAGCTGAAGGTCAAGTCATCGCTGCCCGGGTCCGTTGCGGTGGCGGTGAATGAGACGGACTGCCCTTCGTCTATGCTCGCCTGCTGAGGCGGTGTGACATCGAGCGAAGGCGGCAGGTTCGCGACCGTGAAGCGTCCGGAAAGACTCGTGACTCCCCCGTCGTCGTCCTCCGCTCTCGCGGCCCATGTGAAGACTCCATTGTCTCCGCACACGACGCGTTGCGCGCTGGTCACATCGCGCGGATTGACCTCGGTGCTCGGTTGCGGGTCCGGATACCTCGCGGGGTCGTTCGGATAAACCATCGTCGACGACCAGCCGGTGCATGAGCCAGACCATCCCACCGTGATGTCGTCGCTGCCCGGATCTGTGATGCGGACGCTGAAATTCAGGATGTCGGCTTCGTCTCCCGAAGGCGCGGAGGTGAAGGAAATCGCGGGTGCCACATTAATGATCGTCACCGGTGTGTTCGCATTCACGCTGTCGCTCGCGTCGCTGACGCGGACAGTGGCTGTCCCGTGGAAGTCGTCTCCATAGACATGGGTCACCCTCGCATCGCTTCCCTGCTCCTCGAACACGCCGTCGGACTCAAAATCGAATTCGTACGTGAGCTTGTCTCCCTCTGCGTCTTTCGCTACGACATCGAAAGTCACCGTGCTCCCCTCGGCCTGCGGCTGAGGAGTCACCGTGAACGAGACAATGACCGGAGGCGTGTTCGCCCTGGGCACGAGCTTCGTGACAAATCCCTCGCGGTAGCCGCTGAGGTTCGAATCGAAAGCGCCGGGAGTCACGGGGAAGTCAACGGACCATGCCTCACCTGCGACATAGGTCAGCCGCGATTCGTCCAGCGTGATGCCGAACCCGCAATCCCAGCTGCCGCCGCCGATGAAAGTGGAATAGCCGAGCCAGCTCCCGTTCGCAGTGATATTCACGACGAACACGTCCGGGAGACCGTTGTGTGTCCGGTCAAACGCTCCCGGCGTCGTAGGGAACTCGGGGGAGCCTGTCTCGCCCGTCACATAAGCGTTCCCCAGCGCATCCACCGCGATGGAGTAGCCCACCTCCCCCCCGGTGCCGCCCAAGAACGTCGAATAGATCAGGCCAGTGCCCGTGGCGTTCATCTTCGTGACAAAGACGTCGTCGGCCCCATCGTATGTTCTGTCGATTGCCCCTCGCGTGGTGGGAAAGCCGGACGAATAGGTCTCGCCCGTGATGTACGCGCTGCCCGCCGAGTCTGCCGCAATCCCCCACGCACGATCGTTGTCGTCTCCTCCGAGGAATGTGGAATAGAGAAGTGCCGCGCCATCAGCCCTGAGCTTTGTCACGAATGCGTCCTCCGTCCCCCGCCGAGACTTCTGAAATGCGCCCAAGGTCACGGGGAAATTCGGGGAAGTCGTCCAGCCGGCGACGAAGGCGTTGCCTGCTGCGTCGATCTTGATTGCGCACCCATGGTCCGACTCGTTTCCGCCGAGCAAGGTCGAGTAGACGAGGGCGCTTCCAGATGGGTTGAACTTGGTAACGAAGGCGTCGCCGTTGTCGTACGACTTGTCGTATGCACCGGGCGTCACGGGGAAGGTCGGCGACACGGTCTCTCCGGCCACGAATGCGTTCCCGCTGCCGTCGATGACGATTGACCTGGCGATGTCGCTGTGGTTGCCTCCGAGGAAAGTGGAATACACGAGCGAGTTTCCAGCGGCCCCGATCTTCGTCACGAAGGCATCATATTCGTAGTCCGGATTGTTGAAGCCCTGGTCGTAGGCGCCGGGGGTCACGGGGAAATCCCTGGACATGGTCTTGCCCGCGACATACGCTTTGCCCGAAGCATCGACGGTGATCGAGAGCCCGATGTCCGCGGAGGTGCCGCCGAGGTAGGTCGAATAGAGAGGGCCGCTGCCCGTGTCGTTCATCTTGACCACGAAGACATCCTCCCAGCCGTTGTTGTTGACGCGGAACGCCCCCGCCGTAATCGGGAAATCGACAGAGCGGGTCCAGCCCGTCACGAACGCGTTCCCGGAGGAATCGACCGCGACCGCGTTGGCGCCGTCCCAATTCCCTCCGCCGAGGAACGTCGAATAGATCAGCGGGTCGATGATCAGGGTCCTCGACTCATCGCGGCCACCGCAATCGAAGCCGTATGAGTCTGTCCCATGAAGCGCGAAGCTGCAATCCACCTCGGCGCCCGCGGAATCGAAGGATATGGGCGGAGAGTCGCGCACATCCCCTGCGGCGGTCCTGGCAACCAGCGTCCCTTCATCGAGCAACAGAGACTCGAGCCCGTCGACTTCGACCTCGATTGCCGCAGGGTCGATTCCGGGACGCACAGCGAACTCGTACTTGATGCCGTTCGCGCCGGAGGAATATGTGAGGTCGATCCCATCGTAGAGGTTCGGGTAGACCACCATTCCAAACTCCGGCACGTTCGTCCTCCACCTGCTCGGATCATTTCGGAGGAAGTAGTTGCTGAGAGACGATCGTCTCTCCATCGCCGTCGGCCTAGTGAGATTGGCGCCTCGGAAATGGATGATATATGCATGCGACATGGTCGTCGACTGATCGCCTGCTTGGCGGTCCGGAGGAATCGCGATGCCGCGGGCTCCTGCTTCCCTGCTCTCTTCCCGTCGAACGCCGCTGAGCAAGTACATGACCCCGTCATCCCTGAATGCGATTGCGGGATTGCCCATCGAATAGTACCTGATGCCGTCCGCAACCTGGCCGCGGTTCTCTATGAAGTATCCCGCGGGCGATGATAAACCGACCAGTTCTGTCTGCAGAGCATCACTTACGATCGGAATCTCGTCGGTCTGTTCATTGGGCCGATACACGGCGGGCATGTTGAGAAGCAGCAGAGCCAAAAGGGATAAGGAAACGATCTTCACAGTGCCGGAGATTCCCGCCCCTCGCAATCGAAATCCGTTGGCCATGCCCTGCCCCCTTCCTCCAGAATGAACATTCTTCTCCCGGTATATCATTATTTCTAGCACGCCAGCAAGGCCAGAAGGGTTATCTTGATGAATGCGGCTGCCATGAGCCATCGGGGAGAACGAATGGGCAAACGCGGCGGATTCCCATCGACCGGGTGGGCGGCCTCAACTCTCGCTCTGGTCTTCGCGATTCTACTGTCGGTTCCCCCGATCGTCCCGCTGGCGGGCAGGGCAGGCAATCCAGAATCCATCATCACAGGAAACGAAGAACCCGCAGGTACTGGATTCCAAGCTGACCCGTCCCTTTCGACGCGCTACATGGCACTCGTGAACTACTCGGATGTCCTCGTCATCAGAAACCTCAACTCGGCCGACTCGATGACGATTGCGGATTACTTCGCGTCTCAGCGCAACATCAGCTGGGCACACGTCTGCAACGTCACGACCTCGCCGAACGAGCAGATCGACACGGCAACTTTCACCGCCCTCGCGAGCCAGGTCAAGTCCTGCATCAACGCGCTCCCGCCAAACACCGCGATCAACTTCCTCGTGACGACGAAAGGGATCCCCCTCGGGACGTGGCGCTCTCCAGGGGATAGCTCGTCGTCCGTCGACTCAGAACTCGCTCTTGTTGGCGGCCCTTACGAAGGCAGAATCGGCCAGGCAGGCTGGTTCAACAATCCGTACTACAACCGATTCATTCCATTCACCCGCGCGAGGTGGGGATTCTACATAGTCACCCGCCTGACCGCGTTTACCGTCCCCGAGGCACTTGGCCTGGTCGACAAGGCAACTGAGGCGATCGGTCACCGGGGTAGGTTCGTTCTGGACGTCGACCCGGGAAAAGACGGCGGCGACTACCAAGTCGGCAACGACTGGATGAGGGACGCCGCCCCGATACTCACCGGCAGAGGGTTCAACGTGACCCTGGACGAGACGTATGCCTTCCTCACGAACTACTCCGGCGTGGCGGGATACTCCAGCTGGGGCAGCAATGACGGCGCGTGGTACACGGCGGTGAATCCCAACTCCGGCTTCGAGGCGGACACGGATTTAAACGGTGTACCGGATGGCTGGTTCTACGGCGATCCTGCAGGCACCGCCAACATCACGATGAACACGACCGTGCGGGAGAGTGGCTCCTGGTCTCTGAACGTCGTGAGACCGCAGGCTGACGGCAACGCAACCTCCGTTTCCGTGAATGTCTCGATCCTCCCCGAGCGGCGCTACTTCCTCATGGGCAGCGCTAACTACACGAATGTGACTGGTGGGCGCGGCCTATTCCTGCAGATGAAGGCCTACGACTCGCCCGACAACCTGCTATGGACCGCCAACGGCTCGTCGATCTCTGGAACATCGGGATGGCGCGGTTTCCTTCAGCTGATCTACGAACCGATCCTGAACGCGACGAAGCTCGTGGTCTCCGTCGTCTTCGCTGAGGCGAACGGGACCGCCTTCATCGACAACATCAGGCTCATCGAGATCGGGCCGCACAACGGATGGGTCCCCGGCTCTCTGGCCGAGACGGCGGTGTCGACCGGCGCAAGGACGTTCACCTACGGCACAGGTTATGGGCAATCGTTGGTCGCCGACCTGATTAAGGACGGCGTCACAGGGGTGAAGGGCTACGTTTACGAGCCTTACCTCGACGCGATCGCGCACGCCAACATCCTGTTCGACGCCTACACCCGGGGCTACACGCTGGCGGAGAGCTATATGATGGCCTCTAGGTTGGGCCTGAGCTGGATGGATGCGATAATGGGCGACCCGAAGCTCGCTCCGTACAACAGGAGCTATCTCCCGGACCTCACCCTGTCCCCTGACGATATCGTTTTTTCAAATCCCCGCCCGAACCCTGGGGAGACCATCGACGTGGATGCGGCGGTGCACAACGTCGGCCACTTCCCGGCAGTGAACGCGACCGTCTCGTTCTACCTCGGCGACCCCCGCCTCGGTGGCACTTTGATCGGCAGCGGCCTGTCAACTGTGATCGACAACGCCTCAACCGCAGTCTCCCTGCAGTTCAACACAACGGGCTTGAACGGATGGTACGACATCTGCGTCTTCGCCGACTCGCCCGACCAGTTCTATGAGCTCGACGAGACGAACAACGTGGCGTGCAGCAAGATCGGCGTCGTCACCACCTACACCATCCACCTGACGCCGGGCCACCGGTTCTTGTCCTTCCCCCTCCTCACCGCCAACGAGAGCATCGAGAGCGTCCTCTCATCGGTGGCGGGCTGCTTTGACTATGTGCGGTACTATGATGCGGTGGATCCAGTCAGCCCGTGGAAGGTGTTCATGCCGGGAAGAGCTCCGAACAGCCTGCTGCGGCTGGACAACAGCATGGGGTTTTGGATCAATGTCACGGCCGCATGCGACCTCAACGTCATCGGCGTGAGGTCTGACACGACAATCATCCGCCTTTATCCCGGCTGGAATATGATCGGTTTTCCTTCGATGAATGCGAGCTATGCGATTGCGGATCTCAAAGCTGACCTGGGGATGCCCTCGGTCTCTGTCGAGGCCTTCGACGCGACGGCGGCGCCGTACTACCTGCGGCGGGTGCCGGACTCATACACTATGACAGCGGGGGAGGGCTACTGGGTCTTCGTCCCGTCAGCGGCCTCGTGGAATGTCCCGGGCTGAGGCTGATTCGCGGCAGGATTCGAGCCCCTCAGGAGGAAAGGCGTCCCGTTGCAAAACAATAATAACGCCCACCCGATTCCCCGCCAAGCCAGTCCAGAGGGAAACCATGCAGTCGAATAAATCGGTCGTCATCCTTAAGGAAGAAGAGCTGCCGACGAAGTGGTACAACATCCAGCCCGACCTGCCGAAGCCTCTCCCGCCCCCGCGCGACGACGAGAAGGGCGAGCCGAGAATCAAGAGGCTCCCGAACGTCCTCCTCGCCGAGTGCCTGAAGCAGGAGTTCTCGACAGAGAGGTGGATACCGATCCCCGAGGAGGTCCTCCAGCTCTACGCCCAGGCGGGCAGGCCGAGGCCGCTGTTCCGCGCGAGACGCCTGGAGAAGAAGCTCAACACCCCCGCCAGGCTCTACTACAAGGCGGAGTTCTACAGCCCGACGGGCAGCCACAAGGTCAACACCGCCCTGGCGCAGGCATGGTACGCGAAGCAGGAGGGCTACGAGCGCCTCACCACGGAGACCGGCGCGGGCCAGTGGGGCACAGCCCTAGCGTACGCCGCCAGCCTCGCGGGCCTCAAGACGACGATCTACTGGGTGCGAGCGGTCCACGACTGGAAGACGCAGCGCCGCCTCTTCATGAAGCTGTACGGCGCGGAGGTCTTCGCCTCCCCGAGCAACAAGACGAAGGCGGGACGCGCTCTCCTCAAGAAGGACAAGCACCACCCCGGCTCCTTGGGCATCGCTGTCTCGGAAGGTCTGCAGGACGCTGAGAGCGACGACAAGGCGATATACTGCCTCGGCTCGGTCCTGAACCACGTCCTGCTGCACCAGACTATCATCGGCCTCGAGACGCAGAAGCAGTTCGAGCACTTCGGCGACTACCCCGACATCATGACCTCGTGCGTCGGCGGCGGGAGCAACTTCGGCGGTTTCACGCTGCCTTTCCTCGGCGAGGCTGTGAAGGGCAAGGACATCAAGTTCATCGCGGCGCAGAGCCAAGTCGCCCCGAACCTGCAGGGCGAGTACAAGTATGACTTCGCGGACCACGCGGAGATGACACCCCAGCTGATGATGTACACGCTCGGGCACCAGAAGAGCATGAAGCCGATCAGGGGGGACGGGTTGAGGTACCACGCCGCCGCTCCCCTGCTGAGTCTACTAAGGAACGAGGGCTACATCGACACCATCGCCTACCCCGCCGACGAGAAGTACGTCTTCGACAGGGCGAGGACGTTCATCCAGACGGAGGGCTTCCTGCCCGCCCCGGAGTCCGCGTACAGCATCTGCTGCGCGATGGACGAGGCGATCAAGTGCAAGGAGACGAAGGAGAAGAAGACGATCGCCTTCAACATCAGCGGGCACGGATTCATGGACATGGAGGGCTTCGCAGACGTGCTGAAGCTCTGAGCGTCCGCACACCAGAAAATCCACAACGAACCCATATATATCGGCGAGCGCGTAGGCAATCTCCGGGACAACTGACGATGTCGCTGAAGGCCCCTCGGGGACTGTTGCCGTTCGCCATCACGTTGGCGCTGCTGTCCTCGCTGCCTCTCGCCGCTCTCTCGGGCGCCCGTGCATCCGGCGATGGCCAGAGTGCGCGGGTTATGATCGGCTACGGGCCGGGGGCGGACCTCGCGAGTCTGCTCTCTGCCGTGGAACGGTTCGGCGGGAGGGTCGTCAGCGTCGACGGCGAATTGCGGTTCATCACGGTCGCTGGCCTTGGCGGCGCGGAGGAAGTCCGGGCCCTCCTCTCCGGCGTGGCTCCTCTCTCCTACGTGGAGGACGATCTCAGGGCTGCTCGGATCGCCTTCACACCTGACGACCCGTACTACGGCGACCAGTGGGCGCTCCAGGAGATGTACGCCCCGTTCGCCTGGGATCTCACGCTCGGCAGCAAGGACATCGTCGTGGCGGTGGTCGACACGGGCGTGGACTACGACCACGAGGACCTCGCCGCAAACATGTGGACGGACGCGGGCGGCCATTACGGGTACGACTTCGTGAACAACGACAACGATCCGATGGACGACCAGAACCGCCTCCAGGATTCATTCAGCATCTGCCAGATCGACCCGATCTACCATGGGACGCACGTGGCCGGCGTCGTCGGCGCGGTGACCGACAACTCCAGGGGCATTGCGGGCCTCGCCCAGGTCAGGCTCATGGCGGTGAAGGTCCTGGACGACTGCGGCCTCGGGTACATCTCGGACATCTCCCTCGGGATCAGGTACGCGGCAGACAACGGCGCCGACGTGATCACACTCAGCCTCGGCGGCATCGCCTCCGCCACCCTCAAGAACGCCGCGCAGTACGCCTGGAACAAGGGCGTGCTCCTCGTGGCCGCGTCTGGCAACGACAGCGGCGGTGTCTCGTATCCCGCCGCATACCCGACCGTCGTGGCGGTCGGATCGGTTGGCCGCGGCCGGATCCGCTCGTCATTCAGCAACTACGGGAGCCAGATGGAGCTGGTCGCGCCGGGCGAGGACATCACGTCGACGATGAGGACCCAGCCGTACTATCAGTCGCACACGGGGACATCCCAGGCCGCGCCCCAGGTCGCCGGCGTGGCGGCCCTCGTCCTCTCGCGCAACCCTTCAATGACGAATTCCGAGGTCAGGGCGATCATGAACTCGACCGCGACGGACCTCGGCGACCCGGGCTGGGACAACGAGTACGGTCACGGGCTCGTCAACGCGTACGACGCCGTGCGCGCGGCACTTCCAGGCGGCCTGAACGCGTCGATCATCAATGTGCCTGTCGTGAAAGGGGTGGCCGGATCGAGCGTGACGCTCACCGCCAAAATGCGCGCACCGAACGGCACGGCGGTTCCTGGAAAACCGCTCAGTTTCCTCGTCGACTCGAACGCCGTCGGCTCCGCATTCACCGACCAGAGCGGCCAGGCGAACCTCACGTACCCGATGACCTCGGTCTGGGGACAGCACCTTCTCCGCGTGACCTTCGCGGGGGACGAATCGTACACGTACTCGGCCGGCAGCGCGCAGCTTTTCGCGCTGGCGGTGGACGGCGGGAACATCTCCGGGGTTGTGATGGACGCTCACAGCTACGAGAGGGTTGCGTTCGCATCGATCTCCCTGCCCGGAGGCCGCATAACGCTCTCCGCGGACGACGAGGGCGTCTTCAGCATCTCGGGCGTGCCGGCAGGCACTCGCATGATCGTGGGGTCGCGGGTCGGCTACGAGGAGACGTACCTCAACGTCACCGTGGAGGCGCGCAGGACGACGGTCGTGCCCCTCCTCCTCTGGACGCCGGGCTCCGGTCCGGCGAACAACGGGAGCCTGTCGGCCATGTCGCTCCTCGCGATATTAATCATATTCGCGGGGGTGTTCCTCGTCTTGATCGTGGCGTTCGCCGCGGGCAGGAAGAGGACTAGGGTCATCGCGCGGTCAACTCCTACCGGTCAGATACCGCAGAACGTGGCGGATTGGCTGCGGGGCGTCTACGGGATAGACCCGTCCAGGCTGAGACCGGTGGAGGTCATGCCGGTAGCGGACGGCATGCAGATGGCCCTGATGGACGTCGCGACAGGGAATATCATCGTCGTCAGGCTGGATAGATACGGCAGGCCTGTCTACATGAACGCGCAGTCGGGCATGTACTGACATGGAGCGATAGCCTTTCAAGGAGGGCCACATTCTGGTCGGAGGCATGACCGAGTGGGTCACGGATCGCGAGAGGTTAAGGGCGTTCGTTTACTCCGACGTCGTCAGGAACGCCATCGTCTCACAGAGGGTGTTCTATCCGCGGCGGGAGACGAGGTACCTAGTCGACGGCGCTGACGATGTGCGGGCGCTTGCTGCAATCGAGAAGCCTGCGGACGAGTTTGACGCGGCAGCGATCGCGATTCAAGCGAGCGACGAGGAGGCGGCGGGGAAGGTCATCGATGACCTCCCGGCGGGGAAGTACTGGTTTCACCTCGTGAACGAGGACATCCTGGGGATTGTGCGGCGACGGATGAGGATAGGATGGTGTTCGAGCGCCTGGCTGCTGGCGCTCTCACCGGGTGATCTCAGGGACGAGAAGAGGCACGAGACCAAGCGGATAGATCCCAGCTGGGCATCCAAGATCGCTAGAGCCTGGGCGTACGACTGGGATGCCACAGAGTACGTCAAGGCAAGGATAGAGAACGGGCCCAGCGCGGGAGTCTTCATCGATGGAGAGCTGGTCGCGTGGAACCTCACGCATTTTGAGACGGACAGGGTGAGCGCGATGGGCCTACTGGTCGTGCTGCCGAGTCACAGGGGGAAAGGGTACGCGGAATCTGTGACGATTGATGTCGCGAGTCAGGTGCTTGCGGCAGGCAGGACCCCGTTGTGCCACATCTACGAGGACAACCAAGTGTCGCTCGCGATGAGCGAGGGGCTCGGGTTCAAACGAATTTGCAGGCAGGTATGGGGAGACGGAGTCACTCGGTAACCCAGTAACCACAGCCAAGGTCCCTTAACCGAGCATCTCTCGCCGGCGGAACACCGCGTATGCAAGCAATAGCGACACGACCAGCCAGACGGTGCAGACGATCATCCCGTTCGTGACGGTCGGGTTGTAGAGCACGAAGTCGAACCCGGTCACGTTGCCGCCTCCGGGGTTAAACCTCTGTTCCGTTGGCGGGAAGAAACCGGGGTAGGGGCCGTTCAGGAAGCCGCTGATGACCCCCGCCTGGAACGTGAGCAGGGGTTCCGCCCTCACCTTGGCGAACATGAGTATGCCCGACAGCATGCTCAGGACGAAGAGGAACAGGACGAATGTCAGGACGAGGGCGGACACAGTAGACTTCATCAGGGCACTGACGGCGAAGGCGACGCCGAGGCAGGCGGACATGTAGAGCACTGCGAAGAGGAATGAATACAGGAGCTCGATCACGAGCGTGCCGTATACGGCGATCATTGACGCCGCGATTATGATATAGTACGCGCCGAGAACCAGGACGCATGCAAGTAGGCTCGAGAACAGCTTTCCCATGAACAGCGACGAACGGCGGATGGGGTTGGGGAATATCGCGTAGCCTGTCTTATTGGAGAACTCCGAGACGAGCGCGTCGCCACCATAGAAGACTGCGAGCAGGATGATCAGGAAGTTAATCGTGGACGTGAAGTTCTGCGCGAAGCTGTAGGGGCCGAGTATCGGATCGCTCGGATAACCTCCGAAGAAGGGCGGGACCGCGAGCACCAGGGCGGACACCAGGGCTATGATTATCGCGAATATCAGGAGGCGCTTCCTCCGCAGGTTCCTCAGGAACTCGACGCGGGTCACCGTGATTATCTGGTCGAAGTCGGAGGGGAGGACGTACTTCCCTGCTTCCGCGTTCGTTACCGCCATGCTATCTCGACTCCTTGATCAGGTCCAGGTAGAATTCTTCCAGCGCCACGCCCGCGTCAGCGAATGAGTACACCTGGAGCCCAAGCCTCTGCAGGGATTCGAGCAGCGTCCTCCTGTCGGCGGTGTCTCCGTCGAAGTCTATCAGCATCTTGGTGGCAGTCGGGCACTGCACGCCTTTGACCTTGTCGAGCGCGCAGACCTTGGTGTAGGTCTCCGTGTCGATCTTGCCGACGAGGTCGACCTCCAGCTTCAGGACGTGCCTCTTCGTGCTGAGGTTCTGCACGGTGTCGTAGATGAGGAGCTTGCCCTTGTCGACGACGGCGACCTTATCGCAGAGCTGCTGCACCTCGAATAGCAGGTGGCTGCTCATGAAGACGGTGTAGCCCTGCAGGCGCAATGCCTTGATGATGTCCCTTACCTCGGCCATGCCCCTCGGGTCGAGGCCCGCGGTCGGCTCGTCGAGGACAAGAAGGTCGGGCTCGTGGAGCAGGGCCTGGGCGATCGCGATCCTCTGCTTCATCCCCTTGGAGAACTTGCCTATCCTCTGGTCCTTCCACTCCCCCATCTTCACCTGGTCGATGACCTGCATCACCCGCGACCTCGCGCTGTCGGAGGGGATTCCGCGGAGCCTTGCGAAGTAGTCGAGCGTCTCGACAGGCGTCAGCTCGGGGTAGAACTCCGGAGTCTCGACGACGGCCCCGACCCTGGCGAGGGCCTCCTTGGGATCTGTCGTGACGTCGACTCCGTTGAGGAAGGCGCGGCCGCCAGTAGCCCTGAGCATGCTCGTGAGGATCTTGATCGTGGTGGTCTTGCCGGCGCCGTTCGGCCCGAGGAAACCAGTGCAGGACTTCGCCTCGACCTTCAGATTGAGGCTGTCCAGCGCCCTGAAGCCGTCGTAATCCTTCGAGAGACTCTCGATGACGAGGGGTTCCACACGATGACGAACTCGATTCCCGTCATAAGGATTTCCTATTGCCGCGAAACGTGCCCTGCAAGGAATCTGAGCGACTTGGAAGCGCGGAAATCGCGTGGAATCCGCTCCATTTGCCCTCCATCTGGGACGAATGGGACGGCTGTGTGGACAATCGGGAAAGGTCTCGGGGCAATTGGAATTGAATCGCGGACAGCAGCTGATGACCCGAAAACAATCCCCCGACGCCTCGGACGATTGGGATGGACTCTGGGGCAATTACTCCAGAGCCGGGGACAACCGGGACGGACTTCGGGGCAATTGAAATCGGTCCGGGGACAACTGAGATAGGTTCGAGGACGATTGTCCCGGGACTCGGGACAATGGGGACATTCATTCGGATGAACATTCTTGCATATACTATCATTAGGATGGAAGTCGGAACAACAGGGACCGGTCTCGGGGCGATTGGGATGGGTCCTGGGACAACCGGGACGGACCTGGGGGCAATTGTCCCCCATGTCTGGGACAGTTGTCCCAAGAGGATTCAGATTGGGATGGAATCCATTCCGATTGGGATGAAAGGCGTTCCGTATGGAGTGGCATTGATGCGGATGGCAATACGGTCGCCTCCGGCGGAGGAGATGCGGCTGCGAGCTTCGCCGGATGGCGACCAAGTCAGTCCCAGTCGCGCGATTCTCGATGGACTCTGAATCTTAACTGGAAGAAGCATCGCGTGCGTTCGGCGGAATGACGCGACGTTTGGGGCAAGAGTCGCGCCGACAGTCCAACGAGACGCTCCGGATCGAATCGAGTCGCCGTATTAAGGACCGATTTCGAGAAATAGTGAGGGCAAGAGAACAAAACGCGCCCCAGAGCAGACTTCTGAGCTATATTCCACGCCTATCTGTGAGTCAGAACCGAGGCCGCAAATCTTACTCGATGATTAAGGAGGTACGAGATTGCCAAGATACGCCCGCGGGAGAGATTCATTTCATAAACAGACGCATTCACATCTGGGATTCAAGATGAAGCATATTCGAGATGACAGGGATGGCCTGGAGGGCCTGCCCCTCCAGCTCCTGATAATGGCGGTTGTGGCCGGGCTCGCCCTGGTCGTGGTGGTCGGTTGGTTCTCCGGCCTGAGCGGGACGCCTGTGAAGAACATCAAGACGATATCAATCGAGCCGAATCCGATAACGACGTCGAACCCCGGCATCAACGTGCAGGCGAAGAAGACGGTTGATGTCACAGTCTGCGCGTTCGACCAGGGTGACACGAGGATCAAAGGGATCACCGTGCACCTCTCAGGCGTCGGCGTCGACAGGACCGCCACTGACGGAAAAAGCACCGACGCGGACGGGGCGGAGGACGGTTGCGTGAAGTTCAACAGCGTGGTGGTCATCCTGCCGCCAGGGGTCTCGACGTCCGAGCTCAATGTGGAGGTCACTGCGAGCGGGTATCCCGCCAAGTCGGATATGGCTCCTGTCTATCGCTCGTAGTCAATGCAGGAGGAGCGCTTCCGGATTAGCCGGGACAAGCGGGTGTCAAGTCGAGGTGACTATTGCGCTCCTGACTTGCCAGCATCGAAAGAACGGCGACCAATGAATCGCAGGCACAGCGGACTTCGCGGTAATTCTGTCTGCGTCAACCCCTAAGGCAGCAGCTCTTGCTCTATCGCGTTCACCAGGTCGTCTATCGCGCCTCCTCCGACATGGATACATGCTATCCTGCCGTCTTTCCCTGTTAGGAAGAAAGTCGGCACCGCGACAATCCCGTACATATCTCGTACTTGTGTCCCTGAGCTCTCAACTAGGTGTGCCCAGACTGCGCCGTACTGAGTCATGAATGCAATCACCGTGGAAGCATTCGGCGGGTTTGTGAACCCGCCGACATCGAACGTCACCGCCACGCTCACCAACTCCAATTCTGAACTGTAATTGTTGTAGATTTCCACGAGTGATGGAACCACATCCGCGCACGCGTGACAGTCAGGGTGGATGAACTCCAGAAGTATCGGCTTCCCATTGCCAATATGCTCGTATAGGTCCCATGGCGACCCGCTCGTGTCGTTGAGCGTGAAGTCTGGCGGTACGCCTATGGAATTCGACAACGGTGCTAAATTCGCCATCTCGTCCGCTGTCTTCATGGCGAAGAAATGGTAGGCATCGTTCATCAAGCCAGTTATATTGAATGTCTGGATTGTTCCCGGTGCGGCAGGGGTCGGCTCGCCGACACACATTGTGGCGACGGTGAATTTGGCCTCGGTGTCTATCGCCGATGAAGCGTACCTGATGTCGTACCACGAGGCATTGCCGGTGTTGCCGTCATCTCCCGGTGCCGTCCAGCGTAACTCCACTGAAGAATCGGTCGGATATTGCGGTGCGAGGTCCGAGACCGCCGCGGGCGGGGTCGTGTCTGTTCCTTCCAGCCATATCCCTACTGAAATCGACAGCGGCGACCAATTCGGCACCTCGTCCGCCGTCTTCAGTGCGAAGTAGTGAATCGTCTCGCTCATCAGATCCGTGATGTCGAACGTTTGGATTGTTCCCGCGGCGGCGGGAGCTGGCTCGCCCAAGCATGGGGTCGAGGCGGCGAACTCCTCATCGCTGATTATATCGATGTCGGCGTATCTGATATCATATTGGGCCGCCGTCCCTGTATCGCTGTCGTCCCCTGGTGCGATCCAGCGCAGCACCCAAATGGATGCTGTTTCACGCAATGTAGCGAGGTCATTGACGCGAGCAGGCGGTGTTGTGTCCCTGCCCGCAATCATGACGTAGCTTACGATAATTGCGGCGACCGCGACGACAATCACCAAGCTCACTGCGGTCGTCTTAATCAACATCCCGCGTGGACGCAGGGAACGCTTTGGCGACAACGGAGGGTCCGACTGGGAGTGTTTCCCGATCGGAGCCTCATTCCGATAATCCTGATCCACCATTTCATCTCCTCATCATACGCTTAATGTCATACCGCTTCGGATATTTAGCACCCTCATATGGCCAGAATCGGACTTCACTCTAGACAGAAGGTCATGCGGGTCGCTTGCTGCCGTAATTCACACCCAAGATGTGGGCCTCCCGATGCATTCTTGAAGGCCGCTACTTCGGAATGCCGAGGTAGCCGTAGAAGATGATTCCCGCCACTAAGCAAATCAGGCCAATAATAAAGAGCGTATTCCCGAATTGAGCAATCGGAGCTCGAGTATGTCCAACGATGCCGTGGATGTGAGTATCGCAGCCAAAGGGTTCATAGCTTCGGTAATGGGTGCACACTTCACCATACACGGGCTCTTCCTGCAATACAAGAATCGCACCGACGACGAACATTACGATAGCTATACCGATGAGCCCACCACCCAGCTTCCCCCATAGAATCCAGGCGGCGTATCTGGCTATATTTCCACCCCGGACGGCGAGAATCCGACCATCAAGGGGATTGCAGGAGTCGTGAATACGATAAACGTTTCGCCGCTCAAATGGAAATAGTCTGCGTGACGGATGATTCGCATCGGATGAGATGGCAGAATACATCGCCCTAGGTCTGAGAGCGGAACTTGGGAAGGACAGGGCCAGCGGGCTGAACGGAGTGTGTTCACCGTCAAGTACTGTACTTGATTCGGGAAAGCCTTTTCAAGTCTCCGAGTCTTCCCGCCATAGGTCGTAACTTGCCGAAGAGCACTCGCAGGCCAACCAAGAAGGTCCAGAGCGGGAACGAAGAGAAGGCAGAGCAGACCTCCGACCATAAGACCCTCTCCAACATCGACGTCAAAGGGCTCTACGGGCCTGAGGTCGAGAGCAAGGTCGACTACATCCGCGACCTCTCCTTCCCCGGCGAGTTCCCCTTCACCCGCGGCATCTACCCGACGATGTACCGCGGCCGCCTGTGGACGATGAGGCAGTACGCGGGCTTCGGCACTGCGGAGGAGTCGAACAAGCGCTACAAGTACCTCCTCTCGCAGGGCAACACCGGCCTGAGCGTCGCCTTCGACCTGCCGACGCAGATAGGATACGACTCGGACAACGAGATGGCGAGGGGAGAGGTCGGCAAGGTCGGGGTGGCGGTCTGCTCTCTCGCCGACATGTCGACACTGTTCGACGGCATCCCTCTTGGCAAGGTCAGCACCTCGATGACGATCAACTCGACAGCAATGGTCCTGCTCGCGCTCTATGTCGCCGTTGCCGAGAAGCAAGGAGTCCCCGCTAAGGAGCTGCGCGGCACTATCCAGAACGACATCCTAAAGGAGTACATCGCCCGGGGTACCTACATCTACCCGCCGCGAGAGAGCATGCGCTTGGCGGTCGATCTCATCGATTACTGTGCGAAGGAGATGCCGAGGTGGAACGCGATCTCGATCTCGGGCTACCACATCCGCGAGGCGGGCGCCACCGCAATCCAGGAAGTCGCCTTCACCCTGGCTGACGCCATCGCCTACGTCGACGCGGCGATCAAGCGCGGCATGGCGGTGGACTCGTTCGGCCCTCAGCTGAGCTTCTTCTTCAACGCGCAGAGCGATCTCCTCGAGGAGGTCGCGAAGTTCAGGGCCGCGAGGATGCTCTGGGCCAGGATCATGAAGGACAGGTTCGGCGCAAAGAAACCCGCCTCGATGATGCTCAGGTTCCACACGCAGACCGCGGGCGTCTCCCTCACCCGCCAGCAGCCTTACAACAATGTCGTCCGCGTTGCCTACCAGGCGCTGGCGGGCGTGCTCGGCGGTACGCAGTCCCTCCATACGAACTCCATGGACGAGGCCCTGATGATCCCGAGCGAGAAGGCTGTGCGCATCGCCCTCAGGACACAGCAGATAATCGCGCACGAGAGCGGGGCGGTGAACACGATCGACCCGCTGGCGGGGAGCTACTACGTCGAGGAACTCACTCGGACAATCGTGGAAGAGGCGGAGAAGTACATCGCGCGAATCGACAAGATGGGCGGGATGATGGCGGCCATCGAGAAGGGCTGGGTCCAGCGAGAGATCGCCGAGAGCGCATACCGCTTCCAGCTCGATGTCGAGAAGAAGAGGAGGATCATCGTCGGCGTCAACATGTACGAGGACGAGGGGGGCGCGCCTATGGAGACGCTGAAGCTCGACCCGAGAATAGAGCAAAGGCAGGTGACTCGCCTTGCTGACTTCAGGAAACGCCGCGAGAGCTACTCGGTGCTGAGGGGGCTCGAGAGCCTCAACGAAGCCGCGGCGGGGACGGACAACCTTGTACCGTTCGTCTTGGATTGCGTCAAGTCCGGCGCTACCATCGGCGAGATAAGCGACGTCTTGCGCGACGCCTTCGGGACTTACAGGGCGAAGCAGGAGCTGTGAGGAAATGATGATCGATCATGTGGGAATCGCGGTGAGGAGCTTGGAGGCGGCGATCAAGGCCTACGAGGCGCTCGGGCTCAAGGTCTCCTCCACTGACACGGTCGCGAGCGAGGGAGTGAAGGTCGCGTTCCTCCCCGTGGGGGACACGAGGATCGAGCTGCTCGAGCCGATCACCCCTGAGAGCGCGATCGCCAAGGCCATCGAGAAGAGGGGCGAGGGGATCCACCACATCGCCCTGCACGTCGAGGACATAGAGGGATCGATGAGGGCCGCGAAGGAGGGGGGACTGCAGCTGGTCAACGAGACCCCGCGAATAGGGGCCCACGGCCGCAAGATAGCGTTCATCCACCCCAAGTCCATGAGCGGGGTCCTCCTTGAGCTGGTCCAGGACTGACCCCTCACGAGGGGAAAACCCTTAAGTCCAACCGGCCTCTGCTAGTGGGTCGGGCCGTCCCATGCCTTTGATGGTATATGACACAAGGACCCGCGGCAAGCGGGAGTTCGCCCCGAGGACGCCCTCCGGGGTTTTGATGTACGTCTGCGGGCCGACGGTCTACGCGCCCGCCCACCTCGGCCACGCGCGTTCCTACGTCGCCTTCGACATCGTGCGGCGATACCTCGACTACCTCGGACACAGAGTCCGCCTCGTGCAGAACTTCACAGACATAGAGGACAGCATCATCCGCACCGCCGGTCAGCACGGCATCAGGCCGTCCGAGCTCGCGGAGATGAACATACGAGCTTTCCTCGATGATATGGACAAGCTGAACGTGAGGCGCGCTGAGGTGTATCCCAGGGTCACGGAGCACATACCGGAGATAGTCGCGACGGTCAAGGGGCTGATTGACAAGGGCTACGCCTACGCGGCGGACGGCAGCGTCTACTTCAGGGTCGGCAAGGCGAAATCCCTCGGCACGCTCAGCCACCGCGACATCAGGACGATGATGGTGGACACGGCCCAGACGACCGGCGGCAGGGAGAACCCCCTCGACTTCGCCCTCTGGCGGAAGTCCGAGGAGGGCCAGCCCTCCTGGGACAGCCCATGGGGTAAGGGGCGGCCGGGCTGGCACGTCGAGTGCTTCGCGATGTCGACCAAGTACCTCGGCCCCGCCATCGACATACATTGCGGCGGCACCGACCTGGTCTTCCCCCACCACGAAAGCGAGCTGATGATCAGCGAGGCGTTCGTGGAGAACTGGTGCGACTTCTGGCTTCACAACGCCTTCATCACGATTGAACAGGAGAAGATGTCCAAGTCCCTCGGGAACTTCGTCATCCTCAGGGACCTGCTGAATAGCTACGACCCCGAGGCGGTGCGTCTCTGCCTCCTCAAGGAGCACTACAGGAAGAATGTGGAATACGACCGCGACTGCTTCAAGAGGACCGAGGAGGAGCTGTCCCATGTGCATGAAGCGATAGAAAAGGCGAAGCGCGCGGAAGGCCCTCCGAGCGGGGGGAAGGCCGAAGCGGTCGTAAGATCCACGAGGACCAGGTTCTTCAGGGCGATGGACGACGACTTCGACACCGCCGATGCGGTGCACGTCATGCTCCAGTTCGTCGAGGCGGTGCACGAGATGGACAGCCTCTCCAAGGACGAGGGCGCGCGGATCACCGCCATGTTCGACGACATCGGGAAGGTCCTCGGCCTATTTGGGGCGAAGTAGCACCCACCATCCCCGCCTGAGAATCAGGTGGCAACGCTTAGGTATCAAGGCCGCACTGCAACTCCCCGCGATGTTCGGCGGACTCATCCGGGGACCGATCCAGAACCCCGAAGCCTATGCGGAGCGTGTCTACTGGTGGATCATAGGATTCACATGCCTCATCGTCGGCCTCATCTTCTTCGCAATCTTCGCGTGGGTTGCGTTCACGGGCATCATTGACTGCGGCCTGCACTGCGACGACAGGAACATCATCGAGATCTTCTTCGGTGGGTTCCAGTACTTCGGGACCTGCTGCATCGGCCTGATCCTGCTCATCATCGGGGCGATGATCTTCGCCATCTTCAGGTGGGGGATGTTCCTGGATGGCAGGGCATGGCGGCAGCCTTACGAGCGGCACCGCCACCCGTGACCGGTGCGCCCCTTCCAGCCGCGTTTTCGGTGCTTATCAAGATTCAGAGACTGAGAAGAACTTTGATATTGACGATGCCGATTCACCCCAGTCCATCCGTGATGGACACAAAGGAGAAATCGAACATGTCAGGTTGGAGTACTGGACAGACGACTGGTGCAGGAATGCCACCGCCTCAGCCGCAGATGATGCCACCGCCGCCGAGTCCCGCGCCGGGGCCGATATCCCCCCCTCGCAGGGGGAACGCGCTAGCTGGCGTGGCCATGGCACTTGGCGCTGCCGCTCTGGCAATCGCGCTGATTGGCATGGTCATGTTTCCGGGACCCGCGGGGCCGAAAGGAGATCAGGGGCTGCAGGGAATTCAAGGAGATCAGGGGCTGCAAGGAACTCAGGGGAACCAGGGACTTCAAGGACCCGCAGGAGCTGACGGTGCTCAAGGGCTTCAGGGGCTTCAAGGACCCGCAGGAGCTGACGGTGCTCAAGGGCCTCAGGGACCTCCTGGTTCAGGGACGCTCATGACGACGAATCAGAGCGAGCCTTGGATGGTCGGAGGATTGCAGATTTCCGGTTGCACGAGCATCCACATGGTGACCTTCACTGTCCCTTCGGCTGGCACGCTGGTCATCACGTCGACCGTCCACGCATGGATCGACCACACTGTCGGTACCCCGGACCTCTGGCACTTCGTCCACTCAACTACTCCGAGTTTATGCGCAGCAGCACCGGACACAATCAGCCATTACGCTTACTATTGGGCCAGCATCCCGACCGAAACCTTCGACCAGACCGGTACGATGGTCAATGCGATATCAATCATCGGAGCCGGGACATACACCTACTTCCTGAACACTGACATGGCAATAGGAGAAAGCGCCGGCGACATGATCTCCCAGGCAGAGACAGTCATGGTATTCTATCCCAGCTAGAACTGGAACAAGGCGAAAAAGGGGCAGACGCCTGCCCATTCCCAGGGATATCGAACGGCGAGGATTGCACCGAGCTAGCATCGGCCTTCGGGACAGCGGAGAGCCCCACGTTCCCCCGCATTCGCGTCTGCGCCTGGATGCTAGCGTCGGTTCGCCGAGAGATTCGATGTCCCCCTATTCGTTTCGTCCGGCATGCAAGACCAAGAGCCCTCCGACTCTGAAGATGCCGTCAAGCGCAATCATCGCCCCAACGCCAGCCTGAAAACGCCACGGGCTGCGAACAGTAGGTTTTTATCCGCCTCCCTCTTTAGTCGCCCACCTCGGTGTGAGCAATGGTGGAGTTCAAGGCCGTAATCGGCGACCCGAAGAGCGGGAAGACGTACAACAGGACGATCGCGGGGCACTACGCCTCCGCCCTCATCGGCAAGAAGATAGGCGACGATGTGGACGGCCTGTTCGTGAGCCTCCCCGGCTACAAGCTCAAGATCACGGGCGGGAGCGACAAGGACGGCTTCCCAATGAGGAGGGACCTCGGCGGCCCGAGGAGGCGCCGCGTCCTGGTCTCCGGCGGCACCGGGTTCCATCCTGATAGGAGAGGCCTCCGCAAGAGGAAGAACCTCCGCGGAAACACCATCAGCGGTGACATCCTCCAGCTCAACCTCAAGATCTCTCAGAGGGGTCCTAAGTCGATAGAGGACGCCTTCAAGGAGAAGTCTCAATGAAGGTGCCGGTCCAGCCCGTTGTCAACGTCGGCGTCGTAGGGCACGTCGACCACGGGAAGACCGCGCTCGTGAGGGCGATGACAGGGGAGAGCACCGACCGTCACTCCGAGGAGGTCAAGCGGGGGATCTCGATACGCCTCGGTTACGCCGACGCGGCGGTCTACAAGTGCCCGACCTGCGAGACGCCCCAATGCTTCGGCACGAGCGAGACGTGCAAGCACTGCGGCGGGAAGACCGAGTTCCTGAGGGCGATCAGCTTCGTCGACTCTCCCGGTCACGAGACCCTGATGGCCACGATGCTGAGCGGGGCCGCGATAATGAACGGCGCCCTCCTCCTCATTGCCGCGAACGAGAAGTGCCCCCAGCCCCAAACCAAGGAGCACCTCATGGCGCTCAGCATCATAGGGGTCGACAAGATAATCATCGTCCAGAACAAGGTGGACATCGTGTCCGAGGCGGAGGCGAGGGCGCACTACAAGGAGATAGAGGATTTCGTCAGGGGAACGATCGCGGAGAAGGCGCCAATCATCCCGGTCTCAGCCCACCACGACGTCAACATCGACGCGATTTTCATGGCGATCGAGCAGCTCATCCCCACCCCCAGCTTCGACGAGAAGGCGCCTGCGAGGATGCACGCCGCGAGGAGCTTCGACGTCAACCGCCCCGGCGCAGGGCCGGACAAGTTCGTCGGCGGGGTCATCGGAGGCACCCTGACCCGGGGGAGGCTCAAGGTCGGAGAGGAGATCGAGATTACCCCGGGGAGGCAGGTGGGCAGCGGGGCGAACGCAGAGTGGCAGAAGCTGACGAGCAAGGTGCGGTCGCTTCACTCTGGCGGGAGCACCCGCAAGGAGGTCGTTCCTGGCGGGCTGGTCGCGATAGGCACGTTCCTCGACCCCGCATTCACGAAGTCCGACTCGCTTGTCGGGCGGTTGGTCGGGTCGCCTGGGACGCTGCCCGAACCGATGCACAAGATGATGGCCGATGTCGAGCTGCTCGACAAAGTCGTCGGGGCGACCGAGGACATCAAGGTCGAGGGCGTCAAGACGAACGAGCCGCTGATGCTGAGCATCGGAACCGCCACGACGGTGGGCATGGTCACGTCGGCCCGCGGCAATGTCGCAGAGATGAACCTCAAGATACCCGTCGCCGCCGAGCCGGGTCAGAGACTCGCGATAAGCAGGCGGATCGGCGGGAAGTGGCGGCTGATCGGGCACGGCGTGCTGAAGTAGTCAATCCTTCACATCATTTGCGATGGGGTCACTTCTTCACTTCTTCGGTATCATCGCCCCTGTCCATGGCGTAAACTGTCCCGCACTTGGGGCAGGTGACCTCCATGACGCTCGTCCCCTCCCGCGGCTCCCAGGATAGCCTTTTGCCGCAGCAGTAGAGGACGCCGATGCCTTCGTCCCGCACGCCGGTGAGTTGGCGGGGGCCTCTTTAACCCTTGCGACCGCATGCAGCGGGCTGCTTCGTGGCGGGAGGTGCGACCGGCGAAATCTGGCGTTGCGGGGAATCTGTTCACCTTCCAGGCTACAATTCCTGAGAACAAGAACTGATTCTGGCCTGACACCCTTTATCACCTTCCACGCACAATATATCACTCAAGAGACGGGTAGCGGTAAGTCCGCTCTCTCCCGCACTCTGCTCCGAGGTGCTCAAGAACTCCGTTCCTTAGAGCGGCGCGCGCCAGGAACCACCCCGCGACCCGGGGATTGCCTGCCCGTCTCTCCCTTTCATTTTTCTAAGTGTCACCGCATTCCTGCGATAGAATAAAATGCCTGCAGCCCTTGGTCAGCATGGACATGCGCGTGATCCACAAAGACATGAGACATGGAGAAATCAGGCTCCAGATACAGAACCTGGACGACCTCTGGCACCTCGACAACCTCGTGCAGCCGGGCGACCTGGTGAGGGCGACGACCGCAAGGCGCCAGGAGGACAAGGGCGACAAGCTCCGCCCCGACCGGATGGACAAGACGAAGATGCTGCTGGGCATCCGCGTGGAGAAGGTCGAGTTCCACGAGTTCGCGGATTACCTGCGGATCTCCGGGGTCATCGAGGAGGGGCCGCAGGACCACGGCGCACACCACACGCTGAACCTCACATTCATGGACGACCTCACGATCGTGAAGCAATGGCGGGAGAGCGAGATGCAGCGCATCGAGGAGGCCGTCGCGGCGGCTCAGAAGCCCCTCATCTCCCTCCTGAGCCTCGACGACGACGATGCGACGATCGCCCAGCTCAGGCAGTACGGCCTCAAGGAAATCGCGACAATCCACGCTCCGGGCCACGGCAAGATGTTCCCGACGGCAGACGGCAAGCAGACGTATTTCGAGGAAATCCTGGAGAAGTTGAGGCAGTCTCAGCTCGCGGAGACCCTGGTGGTGCTCGGCCCGGGCTTCGCTCGTGAGGAGTTCATCAAGTTCCTCAACTCGAAGGACCCCGCCATCGCCAAGAAGACCAGGGGCTATGGAACCAGCCACGCCGGGATGCAGGGCATCAACGAGTCGCTCAAGAGCGGGCTCGGCGCGAAGATATTCGAGGAGACGCGCGTCGGCCAGGAGACCAAGATCGTCGAGCAGCTCCTCGAGGAGATCGGGAAGGACGGGCTCTACGCGTACGGCCCTGCGGAAGTCGAGGACGCCATATCCTCTGGCGCCGTCGCCACCCTCCTCGTCCTCGAGGATAGGCTGCGCAGCAGGGAGACGGAGGAGCTCTTGCGCAGGGTGGAGAGGCAGAACGGCAAGGTCGTGGTCGTCAGCGGACATCATGAGGCAGGCAAGAAGCTCGAGGCACTCGGCGGAATCGGGGCATTCCTGAGGTTCAAGATCGGCTAGGCCCTGCCGTGGCTTTCCCCCTTCGCGATCGCTGTTGCGATGAGGTGTGCGATCCTGATCGGCTCCGGCAGGACTCCTCTGACTGTCGACATCTCGATTGCTTCCCTCAGTTCAGAGGCAGCGATGCCGGCAGATGTCACAAATATCGGCTTGTGGCCTGTCGAGATGCGCTGCAGCTTCTTCCTCCCTATGATCTCCGCCCGCCTCTCCCAGTCCCCGAACTTTTTCTGCAATGCCTGGACCATCGCGGGAATGTCCGGCTCGTCCCTCGTGACCGTGACGATGGGGATGCCCAGTTCGCGGTTGAGCAAGTCGATATCGACGACATTGAACCCGCCGAGCGCGACCCCGTCGATCAAGATGAGCGACAGGCCCTCGGCGTACCTCGACTCTTGCAGAATGCGGAGCAGCACGTCATTCGCATCTGTCCCGTCCACCGCCACGCTACCGACCATCAGCCCCTCCAGATATTGTGGCAGCCTCACGGCGGCGCACACGACCGCGGTGCTCTCGTCGCCGAAATGGAATGGAGCGTCGTCGATCCCTAGGACCCGCGACTGCGGCTTCATACTCACCACAGCGGCAGGTTGCCCGTGACCTGGTCGACTATGTTGTCCGGACCTGGGCCGACCCCGAGGCATGTCACAGTCCCGGGAGGGAGTTCCGTCATCCCCGCGTCCTGAACCATCGCCGTGGACAGCTTCAGCCTCTTCGCCGCCGCCTCGAGCTCCTTCAGCTCGCCCAGGCTTTCCGCCCGCACCACGACCTTCTTCTGGCCCTCCCTGATCCATTCGGAGAACCACTTGGTCGTCTTCGCCTTCGCCTCCAGAGAGGCCATCACCGCCGCGTGAGCGACCTGCGCCGCCATCTTTCCGGGAGAGAACTCGATGTCCTCCCTCACCGCGATGACAAGCTTGTATGCGAACGGACTCGCCACCCTCTTCATGTCCCCGCCTCGGTCATTTGATGTAGAGCGCTTCCGACCTCTTCCTCTCGAGCTCGCGCAGGTCGTCGTCCACCTTCTTCAGTCTCTCCTGCACCTCGGTCCTCTTCTTCTCATAGTGCTCCTTCAGGCCACCGGTCTGCAGCTTGACCCTCCTCTCGATGTCCTTCAGCTCCCTCCTGAGCTTCTCCCGCTTACCCGCCAGTTCATTGAACCTCGCGAACGTCTCCTTGTCGTCGTTCAGCTCGGCGAGGACCGAATATGTCGGGCTCCGGGGGAACCTGAGGAGGCTCTTGTGCAGCTTGCCCATCCACGGATACGCCCCGCGCCACCACCCGATCCAGAAGAACATGACCGAGAGCACAGTGAGACCGATCCAGAGGTTCAGGCCGGTGACGTAGCCGAAGCCTGACGTGTCGGTCCCAAGAGCATTCAGGGAGAAGCTGAACAGGATGAGTATCACTACGCTCATCACGACGCCGAAGGTGAGGCGGTAAAGGAGGTCGTACTGGGGGTCCATCTCGCCCTTCCGCGGAAAAAGCGCGTAGATGAAGGTGATGCCGGTGATGAAGAAGAGTAGAAGGAAGCCAATTATCTGCTCTATCACAGGGCGATTGAGCAGAAGTGACCCTATTTAATGTTTCGGCTCGGTCGGGAACCGCTCCGGCTCCCAGAGGCATCCAGCCAGAAGTGGCTTTGCCAACGAACCGTCCAGTCGATCACTGTGAATTGCCATCGACACGCGAGTCAATCCTCCGGTGCGCAACGACCATAACCTCGCCGGCCAATCCCCGCGCATGGACTCCAATGCAACCATCGCCGAACTGAGGGACCTCGTCGCCAAGTTCGTCGGCGAGAGGGACTGGGAGAAGTACCACAGGCCGAAGGACCTCGCGATGGCGCTCAGCATCGAGGCGGCGGAACTGCTCGAGCTCTTCCTCTGGGAGCAGGACAGAGGCGGCGCCATGGAAGAGAGGCTGGCGGAGAAGGCGAAGGACGAACTCGCCGACGTCATGATCTACTGCTTCAGCTTCGCGAACGCGCAAGGCTGGGACCTCTCCGACGCTGTCAAGGAGAAAGTCCGCAAGAACGAGAAGAAATATCCCGCCAACGAGTACCGTGGCGTTGCTCGCTTGGGCTGATGTTCAAGGAATGCTGACCTTCAGGTCCGCCCGCCATTCGTCGCCCGAGGCGAAGCCGTAGCGGAGGTAGACGTTCTTCAGACTGCAGTACGAGAGGTCCATGAGCGCCTCGAGGTTCCTCACGTCCTCTGCATTGTACTCCAGGAGGATGTCAAGGGCGTGGTCGTCCCCCCGTTCATAGGCGTGCCAGAGCCTCACCGCGTCAAGGCCGGTCAGGTCCCTCGTCTCCCCGCTCCGGCCTATGCCGAGCCGCCTTTCGATCGCCTTCAGCCCGCCGGCGAAGCCGAGGCGGCGCAGGGGATAGCGCAGGTCGATGTGTATCTGCTCGAAGCGGATCCCCTTGAAGGCCTGCTGCAGGAACGGGAGGTCGAACCTCGCCCCGTTGTACGTCACTATCTGCTTGTAGCGCCGCATCTCCGACGGGAACTCGCTGATGTTGTCCCCCCTCACGAACGAGCTCATCTTGTGACCGTCGAACAGGCCAATGACCGTCACGACGCTGTCCTCGGGGCTCAGGCCGGTCGTCTCGATGTCCAGGAACGCCGTCTCGTGCTTGAAGTCCGGATACGCCCGCCAGTACTCCCGGCTAGGCAGGGCGTTGGCGAAGTAGACGTGGTCGAGGCGTTTCAACGAGTCCTCGGAGATATCGAGGCCGCCCGAGATCGCCGCCAAGATGTCCGGACGCATGTCGAGCGTCCCTTGCTCCTCGCGGAAGTCGTCCCAGGTCTGCACACCCTTTTCCCAGAGATGACGCTCGGTCGAGTAACCCACGCCAGGGATGTGCACGAAGGTGTTGCGAAGCGTGACTCCCGCCGTCCTCGATTCCTTATTCACGGGCGGCCACTATAAGACGATTTCGAGAAGGTGAGCGTCAGTCCCACGGTATCTGGAGGTTCCGGTCCGTTTTCTCAGCCCTCGGGCTTACTTCCCTTTCTTCCTCTCCGCCACGCCAGCCGCCCCAGCATCATAGATATCCCGACGCCAAGCACGAGCGTGTCCACCACCATGCCCCACCCGATGAGCGGCGGGATCCTCATCGGCTCGAAGTAAACGGAGATGAAACCGGTCACGGCCTCCGCGAGGACGAACGGCAGCGCGAGCAATGCCCATGAAACCAGGAACTTCCTCCACGGAACCTTGCACCAGCGCAGCATCCTCTTCCTCGCCGACAATGCCGCGGCGCCGACGAGCAACAGCGAGAACAGGAACGCAATCGTCGGCTTGTAGTTGAACCTCACGACGACCGGCTCCACATCATGCTGAACCACCTGCACAATTCTCTCCTGCTGCCCGGTGTTGCCGAGATTGTCGGCGGACATGTAGACGATCCTGTGCGTGCCGCCCTGCAAGGTGAAGGGACCGCCGTAAGGGCCGATCGATCCGTTGTCGATGCTGATCCAGAGAAGCCGCACTCCGCTCCCCTCGCCGTCATCAGCGGCCAACGTGAAGGTTGTGCCAGCCGGGACAAGGGAGTCCTCTGGCGTCAGCGACATCGCGGGCGCCGTGTCGTCGACGATGAAGGTCATGTTGACGACCGCTTCCGTGTTGCCGAGCAGGTCAACCGATCGATATTCAATGTACCTGACCCCGTCCGATCCATCGAGCCTGAACTGGGATTCGTAGGGCGACCACTGAGTCCACGCGCCGATCCATACCCGGAGTGACACTGCCTCCAATCCCACGGACATCGTACCGCCATCTGTCGCGTCCAGAGACAGCGGCGTTCGCGAGGTGACGAAGCGCGTTTCCGAGACATACTTCGGATCGCCAACAAGGACTGTCGTTGCGGGAGGCGTGTCGTCGACCACGATGACCGCTGACACCATCCGCTCCCTGTTCCCCACGCGATCCGCCGAAAACCAGTCGACGTTGTGCGGTCCTTCACCGTGCAGGAAGAAGCGCCCCTCCGCCGTATAGTTCACCCAGCCGCCGCCGTCCACCCGATATGTCGTGAAGATGATCCCCGTTCCCCCGAGATCCTCGGCAGAGAAGTCGATGGGAGTCGAGGACGTGACGTAGAGGCGCGTGGACTCGTGGCGCGGCTTTCCGACCACGAGCGACGTGACGGGGCCGGGCACGACCTCGATTGTCCACAGGTATCCGTTGTTGGCCTCGTCCCACTCCGCAATCTCGTCGAGATAGTCCGCACGGGCCATGACGTTGTAGACTCCCGGAACGGAAGGGGCGATCCAAGTCACGTAGAATCGCGATGACGCTCCTGATTCCGGGAGAGGCGGTGTCGTGAGCAACTCAAGAGGTGGGCCCGTGAGATTGCCGAAAGCGAGTATCGAGCTCATCGTGGCCGACGCGTTCCCTTCATTCGCCACCTGTATGGAGAGAGTCACGGCGGCGGATAGAGCCACCTTCATTGGCGATCTTGGCTCAGGCAGGTACGGGACGTAATCGGGCATCGTCGGCGGCAGCGGCAGCACATCGGCGTTCACGCAGGCGATGTTGTTCGTCTCGCTTTCCTCGACAACAAGATCGTCGGGGTCGGCGAAGACGCATATCGTATGTGGTCCGGCGCCGAGCGCGGTCCACAGGACGAAGACGTCCTGCGTGAGTCCCGGGTCCATTCGGTATAGCGGCTGGCTCGGGCCAATCTGCGGCGCGGGCGGCAGGCCATCGTGGAAGGTGGCCGCCGTCTGTCCCGAGGGTGCCTGGCCCGTGTTGTGGATCGTTGCGGTGACGGACACAACGTCGCCCTCGAGGAACGGAGGCGGCGAGGATAACACGATGTCCGAAGACGAGACACTCAGGTCAGGGAAGACGGGGGCGCCGAGGACGTCGATGAGCGTTATCGGGAACGGGACGTTCACGCGCAGGTCGTCGTGGCGGAGATACGTGACCTTGCTCAGTGGATAGTAGAGGGCCCTCTCCCCGTACCCCTCAAGGTCGGATGTGATCCTGAAAGTGGCGGTCCAGATCTGCGCGACCTTCAACTGAGAAACATTCCATTGTAGATTCGTCATCCCCAAGTACGAGCCGACGTATGCTGGCGGGGGGATTGCACTCCCGGGGATGTAGTTGATGTAGTCCGGAAGGAAGACGTTGATCATCGGGATGTCGTCGGTCACGTCGTTGTCATATCCCGCAATCGCCTTGGTGACGTTCCCTATCATCTGGTAAATCTGATCCAGGTCCTGCGCGGTATTGGCCTTCAGGTAAAACGCGTCAGTTGCATCCGCAATCGCCTGCAGCAGAGCCTCGTCGGCAAGATTCCCGAGCCCGATGGTGAAAATCTTGATGTTGTACGATGCAGCTCGCTGCGCTTCGCCGAGTATTATATTGATCGTATGGCCCGTCGTATCGACGCCGTCCGTCAGCAAGATCTGCGTCCAGACGTGATCGTCATCTCCGCGTATGACGAGCTCGTCCGTCGAGATGCGAATCGCGTCGTAGATATCAGTGCCCCCGGAAGCGGTGATCGTGTCGATGTTCGCCTTCACCAGCCCATAATTCGAGCTTAGATGATCGCCATTGACAAGTTCTGCTGTATCAGCGAAACGCACCACAGCAGCCCTGTCCGGTATGTTCATGAGGTCAACGTAGTGCTTCGCTGCCGCCAATCTCAGGTTGCTCGGATCGCTATCGAACATGCTCCCGGAGCTGTCCATGACCATGATGGTATCCTGAGCGTGGCCGCCGTAGATCGGCGTTCCCCTCCCCGACACCTTCAGCTGTATCACGGATTCCTTCGGCTGGCAGGCGGGAGGGGCATCGGTGACCCAGATGGTGGACGGGCTGGCTGTGACCGTCGGTGATTCGTATGGATAGAGTATAGTCTTCAGGATGGCCGTCGACCTCGCCATCGGGTCCGATGCGATCGACACCATGACTTGGGTCGTTACGGATTCGTCGCCGGGGCTCGTCAACGGAACATTGACAGCAACGAAGAAAAGGTTTGAACTACCCGGGGCGAGGAGTCCGATATCCGGCGTGTTATCAGGATCACCAGGGGAATCGGATAGAGGCGTCACACCATCGCTCTTAAGCAAATCCGCCACCCAACCCTCTCCGCTCGGGAATGCCTCGACGTTGACATAGGCGTCGACGAGCTCCTTGTTCTTCGCGAGCAGGGCGTAATAGACGCGGTCGCCAGGGTTGGCATAGCCGATCTGATCGGGACCGACGGAAACGAGGGGCAACGACGGAAACCGATCGAACATCCATCCCGCGGCAATCGAGCTCGGATCGTCATAGCCGCTCGAGCTCCCCGAGCCGGCAGGCACCCGCGCCATGCTCGTTCCCTGCGAATGCGCCGAGCTCCACCCGACCATGTCCACGAGAGCCCCCGTAGGATCGTAGAGATAGAGATTGTCTCCCGATGCGTCCATCAGATTGAAGAGCGCGGGGGCGTCCGAGGGGCGGAACGCGAAATCCCTGTCGGTGTCCGTGAGAATCACCGATGGGAGCGTGTGAACTGCGTCGCCTGCAATGACGTATCCGCGGATGTCCAGCGTCTGCATGCCGTTAAGATGAATCTCAACGAACCTATCATCCGGATTCGCCGCATTGAAGTAGACTTCGTTGAGCACGAGTTCAGTGCCCATGTTCGGCGCGCGCACGCTGTTCATTGAACCAAATGTTGGATTCTGCGCCCTGGTCCAGGTCTGAAGGTACGATGCCCCGACCGGGACTCGGGCGACCGATTCGCCCTCAATCGGGTCGGGCACAGGGCCGAGCTGGCCATAGGCCACCCTGTCAATCTCCGCCCCGGCCGCATCGAGGAGTCTGACGATGCCCCCCTCATCACCCAGCGTGATGTCGCGCGGGATGCCGGAAGAAATGGAATCGCCGATGGTCCAATAGGTGTTCGGCCCGGTCGTGCCGAGGGGCGACAGAGGTATCTGCATCCCGTCGACTTCCAGAATCCACCCAGTCAAGTCCACGTTATCCTTGACCGCGTTGTAGATCTCGACCTCCTCCATTCCATCAGGGCTATCTCTGATCTCGGTTATCATCACGTCGGCGAGGTCGAACGCGGAGAAGTACACGTTGTAGGTTGAAAAGTTCCTGTTGTCGGACCAGACCACGTAGACACCGTCGTGATCCTTGACGGCCGAGGAGGCCGCCTGGAAACTCGCATCATCCAGCATGACGCCGTTCTCATCCGTGTCGTCTACCCTGACATCATTGTCAGGCACACCGTCCCCCCATGATGCACCGTCGTTCGCAGACCATGAGGCAAAGACGTCGTAGTCCCCGTGCCTATTGTCTGACCAGACTGCGTACAATGGGCCCGAGGAAGCGAGGATGGTAGCGCTGTGAGCGGAGTATGTCATCGAGGGCGAGGCGTCGCTGACCTTCACTGGAGCAGACCAAGTCTGGCCCCTGTCCTTCGAGTGCGAGTATGCCACCGATGCGGTCCCCATGTCGTCTGCCGCCACCCACGCGGCGTGGATTTCGCCAGTGTCGTCCACGGCCACGGAGACCCACGAGGCGTCCTGCGGCCCGGAGCCGAACGCGATGATCGCATTCCTATTCCATGTGAAGCCTTTGTCCGTCGATGCCGCGAGCCAAAGGCTGTCGGTAAGCGCCGTGCTTTCCTCCCATGCCACGCAAGCGAGCCCGCCCTTAGCCGCGATGCTCAGATATCCCTGGAAGCTCACGCTCGGCTGAAGGATTTGGCCGATTGACCAGGTCACGCCGCCGTCCGCGGACATCGCGTCGGCGATTGAATAGCTGCCAACGTTCCCCGACATGTACGCCACGTACACAGTCCCGTCGCTATCCACCGCAACGCGCGGATACATGCCCGGAGAACCGGGAGGGCCCGTGCCGATCGAGCGCAGGTTGATCCAGGTTGCCCCTCCATCGAGGGACTCAACAAAAAGGGACTGGACGTTCGTCGTCTCGCCGCGCTGCCAAACGACATAGATGTTGCCATCGTGCACCCCTCCGGTGGCGTCCACCGCGATGGACGGCGCGATATTGGCTGATCCAGGGGATTCATCTATCTTGAGCTCACCAATCCAAGTTGTCCCGCCGTCCAGCGACTTTGCATAGAAGATGCCTTTGTTAGTGACCGTGAGGCCGTCAGCCCAGACCGCATGGAGGGTGCCTGCGGCGTCCACTGCAATCGACGGGCCTCCCGTCATCGAGGCCTCCGCCGCCAGCGCCGCAGTGTCGACCCTGACGTTCGGCCTGCTGAACACCGGCGGCGCGGCCCCGCCATTGCGCGACAACTCGGGCAACAGCGCCAGGACCGATGAAAAAATGACTACCGCAATCGCTAGTCCACGAAGATATCGCGACCTGCCGCGAACCGCCGCCGGTTCCATGCTCCGCTCCTCCTTCGTAGGTACCCCTGTCAACAGAGGGGTGTCGCACCGGATTGCTCACATCCGATGCTCGCGTCTGCGACAGCTCAGGCCTTTGATTGCTATAAATAAGTAGCGAAGGTACGGATGTAATCTCCGTCCAGCAACAAAGGGTAAAGAGCGAGGGCCGATACCGCCATCGTGTTCGAGCTCAGGGACAGAGACGGCCTCGCTCGCCTCGGGACAATCGAGACGAGAAGGGGCAAGGTCACGACTCCCAACCTCGCGCCGGTCCTGCACCCCATCGCCCAAGACATCACCGCCAAGGAGATGAAGGACAGGTTCGGCGCGGAGATCGTCATGACGAACTCCTACACGATCTGGCGGTCGGATTCGAGGCAGCGCGCGCTTGAACAAGGTTTGCACCGCCTCATCGACTTCGATGGACCTGTCATGACCGACTCGGGCGCTTTCCAATCTCACGTCTATGGCGGGGCGGACGTCACGAACCAGGAGATAGTGGCGTTCCAGCGCGGCATCGGCTCCGACTTCGGCGCGGTCCTCGACATCTTCTCGGAGCCCGAGCACAACCGCCATCGCGTCGAGGCCGACATGAGCGAGACGCTCTCCCGGACTCGGGAGGCGGCGGGTCTCCGGGGGGAGATGAACCTCATCGGGGCGGTCCAAGGCGGGGTTTTCGCCGACCTGAGGGAGAAGTGCGCTCGCGAGCTTTCGCACATCGATGTCGCGATCCACGCGATCGGCGGCGTGGTGCCCCTGATGGAGTCGTACCGGTTCCGTGACCTCGTGAAGGTCATCATAGCCGCGAAGCGCGGGCTCGGACCGGAAAGGCCCGTGCACCTTTTTGGGGCGGGACACCCGATGATCTTCGCTCTCGCGGTGCTCCTCGGCTGCGACCTGTTCGATTCGTCATCCTACGACAAGTACGCGAGGGCGGGAAGGATGATGTTCGCCGATGGCACTCGCCACCTGGAGGAGATGGAGTCGCTGCCCTGCGACTGCCCCTCCTGCTCAAATCATAGCGTCGAGGATTTCCGCCAAGACGTCAAGTTGCTCGCCCGCCACAATCTTTTCGCGAGCTTCTCCGAGTTGAAGACCGTGCGCAACGCGATCAAGACCGGGGAGCTCTGGGAGCTGGTGGAAAGAAGATGCAGGAGTCATCCGACTCTCCTCGATGCTTTGCGGGAGCTGAGGATCCACGTCGATTTCCTCCAGGAATTCGAGCCCGCCAGCCGGCCGAGCGCATTCCTGTATGTCGGACCAGAATCGATCCATCGCCCTGGCCTCCAGAGGCTCAGGAGGCTGCTGCAGACGCGCTACTCCCCGCCAAGCAAGGCCACCCTGGTGATATTCCCCGAGGGTCCGAAGCCGTATGCTCGCCGGCGGGAGTGGGAGATTGAGGCGATCAGCCGCCGCTGCGGCGCCCACATGATCGTGAAGTCTGCCATAGGGCCAGTCCCGATCGAGCTCGACGAGCTCTACCCCTTCTCCCAATCGATTGTGCCGGAGGAGCTTGACATCGAGGCTCTCGAGGCGTCCGAGGTCTTCACGCAGCAGTACGTCAGGGCTCATGGATACGCGCAAGGTTTCACGTGGTCGGGGCCGGACACGTTAGATGAGCTCCCGAAGGCCGGCGATGGCGGGAAACCGGACTGGGACATGATGCGCGTCAGGGCTGTTGCGGATGTCCAGTTCGGGCGGGGTTCAGCCGACGCGCTCCTTTGCGGGAAAATCGAGTTCGTCAAATCCCCGAACACCGACCGAATCAGGAACGTGATCCGTGACGGGAAGCACATCCTCTCCATGAGGGCGCACGACGGCTTATTCTCCCTGAAGGTGGACGGCGGCGAATTGCTGCATCGAGCGTTCCCCGCACCCGCGCTGCGCGTCGTCGTCGAGACAGACACGGCGGAGTTCAACCGCCAAGGCAAGAGCGTCTTCGCGAAGTTCGTCCTCGACTGCGACTCTGAACTCCGACCGGGCGATGAGTGCCTAGTGGTCGACCAGAAGGACGAGCTCGCGGCGGTCGGCAGGCTCTTCATGACTCGCGGCGAGATGCTCGCTTTCGAGAGGGGCGTGGCGGTTCACGTGCGCGAGGGCGTTCCTCCGCCGCCCTGATCGTCTTCTCCGCGATCGAGACGCACGCTAGGTAGTCTTCGATCGTATGGACGAGGCTCATGATGTTCTCGGAAGAGATCTCAGAGATTATCGAGCTCCCTTCCCTCCTGGCGGCGACGAAGCCCTCGTTGTCGACCGCGACAGCCTTCAGGACCTTCTCGGCCTCTAGCTCGCCAGCGTAGTTGAGTTCGAGACGACAGCGCACTTCCACGGCTGAGTGGATTGCGTGCGAAATCATTAAGGTGCGCGTCCCCGCTCCGCCTGCAAAGGCGGCGAGAGCTATGGAACTAGACAGGGCGATCACTGAAAGGCGGAGCATCAGGTCTTACACGTCGAAGGATGTCCCTCAGAAGCTGATCGATGAGGCGATGGAGCTCGCGAGTTGGGCGCCTTCTGCCGGGAACCTCCAGTCGAGGGACTTCATCGTCATAAGGAACCAGCAGACAAAGGACGACCTCGTCGTCGCCGCGCTCGGCCAGGAATTCATTGCTCAGGCGCCTGTGGTCATCGTCGCAATCGCGAACCTCGAGCGCGTGGCGGAATACGGCGACAGGGGGAAGGAGCTGTACGCCATCCAAGATTCGGCCGCCGCCGTGCAGAACCTCATGCTCGCGCTGCACGAGAGGGGGCTGGGCACGGTGTGGGTTGGCTCGTTCGACGAGAAGATGGCCAGGCGGATCCTAGGACTCCCGGCCCACGCGAGGCCCGTCGCGATCCTACCTATCGGCTATCCCGCCGAGCATCCGGAACCACGCATGCACCTCCGCCCGGAGGAATTCATCCACCTCGAAGAGTGGTGATTGATGCGCATCAAGTTCCACAGGGGTGCGGTGCTGTATGGAGTGGCGATTGGTTTCATCGTGACCTTGGTCTCGATCGCGCTGATCAGCCTCTTCACATCTCCGGAGCAGCTCATTTTCATCTACCCTGCCTCGATAATCTGGATAGTGCTGCTGGTGATGGCTGCGAAATGGGCAAGACGCGGAGAGTGACGAATCGGCCGAACTGACCGCCCGTCACTGTCTTCGCTATGTCCATCCTGTTCACATAGCGGATGCCGGGCACCGCAGCCAGGAGCCCGAAACCGAACGTCATCGCCACGACGATGAGGTAGCCAAGCCAATCGCCCAGATAGAGCGTCGTGCGATAGATTGGCAGAAATCCTCGTACTCGCCCGCGAACCCCTCCATGGTCGCGTAGCTAAGGGGCGCGGCCGATCGCGATGCTGATCCCCACCACCGACGCAGCCCAGCTCGCGAAGTACTACTTCGGGCTGGTCTCGATGTCGCAGAATGAAGTGATCTTCTCCTGGGTCTACACAATACTGTTCGCCGTCACGATGGCTTATCTGACCACCAGAAAGGCGCGATGGGTCGACCCCTAGGGACAGCCCCGGGCCGATTAGGACTATCTTATCTTGCCCAGATAGAACACCGATACAGGAATAAGGCAGAAGACGGGCCGTCGGTCAATACGTCTCAACGGTTAGTCCGCGCACTTTGGAGTAACTCCTATCCCTGGTGAGGATGCGTTGATTGTGGCGCTTCGAGACTGCTGCGATGAGCAGGTCGGCCGCTCCAATGCTCTCCCCCCGCGACAGAAGGTCTGCGCCGATCTGGCCCGCCTCATGACATGCGTCCATGTCCAGCGACAGCAAAATCAGCGAGTCCAGGAGTTCTTTCCCGCGAGCGAGATATGGTCCTCCGATATAGTAGGCGCCGACCAAGACCTCGGCCGCCGCGGGTCCCGCCACGCATTTAACTTCCCCCGCAGCTTCAAGCTCCTCTGCCCTCGCTATTGCCGCTGGCACTCCGTTTAGCAGATCGACCAGAAACGTTGTCTCCAAGCTGACCAGAGAATCACCTCGCCTGACGCTTCAACTCTCTTGCAATCTTGGACTTCGATAGCTCGTCGCTCGCCTCCAAGAAATCAATGAAACGCTTCATCTTATCCCTGGGGACATCCTTCCATGCCCCGGCGAACTCGAGGAGCGACTTGCTCCCTTTCGCGATCCGCCGAATCACATCACTGAAACTTTCGCCCTCCTGTTTCAGGCCAGCCAATGCAGTATAGGCTTCCTCTGTCACGGTTATCGTCTTCACGGCCATGTGTGTATTTATGCCAGTGCACTTACATAAACATATCGCCCATGGATGCAGCCGTCCCCATTAGAATGTGAAATGAAACAGCCCCGGGCAGATTTGAACTGCCGTCACAGGCTCCAAAGGCCCGTATGCTAGGCCACTACACCACGGGGCTGCGTCTAAAGAACCTCAGGCTCTATATAACGCATTCCCGCCGCTCTTCAGCGACCGCACCGACATGGCTCAGGGCGGTCTCAGCTCTGTATGGATGGATACCTTCGGTAATTCGGAATCGCTTAATAGCCGTCACCCATTTCGCAGGCCTGTCTCAGGACTCACTGGTTCGGGACATCTAGTACAGCGGAGCAGGTTGCACCATGGCCGAGTTCGTCAAGGAGGTCAACGCACCGACGTCTCGTGACTCTGCGTGGGTGTCGAAACTTCTTGGCTTCAAGGACCTGAAGCTGCTCAGGCGCTGCATCCAGTGCGGCACCTGCTCGGGTTCCTGCGGTGTCGCGCCCCTCGCAGACTACACTCCTCGGATGATCGTCAATCTCGTCGCCCGAGGAGACATCAGGCCGGCGCTGCAGTCGAATATGATCTTCCTCTGCACGAACTGCCTCGCGTGCACGACGAGATGCCCGAGAGGAATCCCCGTCGCGGACCTGATGATGAAGCTCCGAAACATGTCGATCCAAGCGCACCTCGCGAGCGCGGAGGACGACGCATCTGCGCGAGAGTTCGTGAGGACCCTGCTCAAACGCGGCAGGATCTACGAGCCCGAACTCATGGTCAGGTTCGCGATGAGGACGTCGCCGCTCTCGCTCCTGGGCATGCGGGGCCAGGCGATCTCGCTCTTCCAGAAGGGGAAGATAGGTCTGCCCTCGAAGAGCGGCACCGACCTGAGCGACCTCAAGAAGAAGTTCAAGGAGGTCGGGTGAGTTGGCCAGGACCTACTCGTTCTTCCCGGGCTGCTCTGTGCACTCGATGGTCATCGAGTATGGCAGGTCCGGACTCGCTGTCTGCAAGTCCCTGGGCATCGAGCTGAGCGAGATACCAGACTGGGTCTGCTGCGGTGCGACGCCGACCGCCTCCTATGACTACGACATCTCCCTCGGCCTCGGCGAGAAGAACCTGGGCAAGGTGAAGGCGGGCGGGTCAATCGTGACCCCGTGCTCCGCCTGCTTCAAGAACCTGAAGAATGCCGAGAATCACCTGAAGGAGAATAAGGCGCACGCACCGAGAGTGCAGCACCTCTTCCAGATGATATTCGAGGACGCGGGGCTGGATGCGATCAAAGGCAAGGTGACGAAGCCTCTGAAAGGGCTGAAGGTCGCTTCGTATTACGGATGCCTCCTGACCCGCGTCGATCCTTCGTTCGACAGCCCCGAGAACCCGAGGAAGATGGACGAACTGGTCACCGCGCTCGGGGCAGAGGCTGTCCCGTTCGCATACAAGATGAAGTGCTGCGGCGGGCCGGTAATCCTCTCCAAGCAGTCGCTGGCAGTCTCTTTGGCGGGGACAATCCTCAAAGCCGCCAAGGAGTCAGGAGCCGACGCGGTCGTCGTCCTCTGCCCCATGTGCGGGATGATGCTTGACCTGTACCAGAAGGAAGCGCTCAAGGGCGTGAAAGGTGGTGCGATTCCTGTCGTCTACTTCACGCAGCTCATGGCACTTGCGTTCGGGCTCAAGGACGATGATGTCGCCCTCGACATGAACTTCGTCTCGACCAAGCCTGTTATCGAGGCCTTGGCGGGAGGCGGGAGATGAGTCGCACCGCAATGGTCATCGGCGGCGGCATCGCGGGCATGCAGGCAGCGCTGAACCTCGCAAACCAGGGCATCAAGGTGACCCTGGTCGAGAGGAGCGCGAGCATCGGCGGGAACATGCCCCGCCTGGACAAGACGTTCCCCACGCTCGACTGCGCGATGTGCATCCTCTCGCCTTTCATGGTCGACTCCTCCCGCCATCCGAACATCGACATCGTCACGCTGGCCGAGGTGAAGAGGACCGAGAAGATCGATGGCGGCTATCACGTCGAGGTCGTCCAGCACCCGAGGTACATCAAACTCGACAAGTGCACGGGCTGCGGGATATGCGAGCAGAAGTGCCCCAAGAAGGTGCCCTCGGAGTTCAACGGCGGCATCGGGACCAGGAAGGCTATCTACTTCGAATTCCCCCAGGCGGTGCCGCTCTCCCCCCGCATCGACAGGGAGAACTGCATCTACTTCGCGACGGGCAAGTGCAGGGCCTGCGAGAAGTTCTGCGAGGCGAAGGGGATAGACTTCGACCAGAAGGAGGCCCACCTCGCGTTCGATGTCGGCTCGATAGTCGTCGCGACGGGCGCGGAACCTTTCGATCCGTCGTTGAGAGAGGAGTACGGCTTCGGAAGATATGATAACGTCTTCACTTCGTTGCAGCTGGAGCGAATGCTATCGGCTTCGGGCCCCACAACGGGTGCGGTGAAGCTCTACGATGGAAGAACGCCGAAGAGCGTCGCATTCATTAACTGCGTCGGGTCGAGGGACCACAAGGTCGGACTAGAGTACTGCTCGAAGATCTGCTGCATGTACGGGATGAAGGAGGCTCTCCTGGTCAAGGAACACGACCCGGAGGTCGAGGTCTCGATCTTCTATATCGACATCAGGGCATCGGGCAAGGGCTACGAGGAGTTCTACAGGAGACTCAGATACGAGGACAAGCTGGTCGAGTTCATCAGGGCCAGGCCAGCGGAGATCCTCGAGAATGGCGACAAGACCCTCACGCTGACCTACGAGGACACGTTCGACGGAAAGGTGAAGCAGAAGACAGTCGACATGGTCGTACTGAACATGGCGATGGTGCCGAGCAAGGGCTCGAGACAGCTCGCGAGGGTGCTCGGTGTTGAGACGGACAAGTGGGGCTTCATGCAAATCCCCCAGCTCAGCGCGGAGCCGCTTGACTCGACTGGCGAGGGCATCTACATCAGCGGCATGGCGGCAGGTCCCGCCGACATCACCGATTCGACCTACCGCGGGATCGCGTCTTCTTCAAGGGCCGCAGGCAACGCGGCGGGAGACAGGACATTCCCGCCAATCCTCTCCTATCCTGAGCTGAAGACCGATGAAGTACGCACCGGGGTGTTCGTCTGTCACTGCGGCAAGAACATCGCGGGCGTCATCGACATACGCCAGATGGTGGAGTACGCGAAGACCCTGCCCGGCGTGGTCTACGCCGAGGACAACATGTTCTCCTGCTCGGAGGACGGGCAGAGGCACATCTGCGAGAGCATCAAGGACAAGGGGCTGACGAGGGTCGTCGTCGCAGCCTGCTCGCCGAGGACCCACGAGGGCACTTTCCAGGACGCGCTCCGGGAGGCGGGGCTCAATCCGTTCCTGCTCGACATGGCGAACATCAGGAACCAGTGCTCCTGGGTGCATCCAGACAGAGGGGTCGCACTCGCGAAGGCGAAGGACCTCGTCAAGATGGCGGTGGCACGGGCTGAGAACCTCTCGCCCCTCGGCCGCACCACCGTCGGGGTGACTCCTGTCGCGTGCGTCATCGGTGGTGGGATCGCAGGTCTCGCGGCGGCAAGGGAGTTCATCGAGAACGAGTTCGAGACACACCTCTTCGAGAAGAAGCCGTATATTGGCGGGAACGTCGCCAAGTTGAACTCCGTCTATCCTCAGGAGGTCGATGCCACGAAGATGTTGGCGGGGATGGTCGATGAATTGTCCAAATCGCCGAGGTTCCACCTCCATACCGCCACGGCAGTCGAGAACGTTGGCGGCTTCGTCGGCAACTTCGTCCTCACCGCAAAGTCGCACGAGCACGTTTCAGATAAGTGCAACCTATGCGGGGAGTGCGTGAAGGTCTGTCCCGTGAAGGTGGCCGATGATTTCGAGGAAGGGCTCTTCGGGAGGCGGGCGATCTACCGCAAGGCGACCTTCCCGCCAAGGTACTACATCGACTGCAACGCTTGCACGAAGTGCGGGGAGTGCGTCAAGGTCTGCAAGCCAGGGGCGATCGACTACTCGACGAAGCCCGTGAACCTCGAGTTCGGGGCGATGGTAGTCGCGACCGGCTTTGAAGCGGGGGACAGGGAGGAGCTGAGACGCTGGGGTCACAAGAAGTCGAAAGCGGTGCTGACGACACTGGAGCTGGAGAGGCTCATGTCGAAGACAGGCCCGACGAGGGGCAAGCTCGACGGCTTCATCAAGAATCCGGAGAAGATCGCGGTCCTACTGTGCGCGGACATGAGATGGGGCAAGAACAAGCACTGCTCGCGCTACTGCTGCGCCGTCGGCCTCAAGGCGGCGAGGGATCTCAAGAAGATGTATCCGAAGGCGGACGTCTATGTCCTCTACGAGAGCATCAGGACGACAGGCACTCAGGAGCTCCTCTACGAGGAAGTGCAGGACCTCGGTGTGAGGTTCATCGCATATTCATTCGACGACTTGCCCAAGGTCGAGGCGGGAGAGAAGCCGAGGATCGTCGTGAAGGACCCATTGATGCGAATGACATTGGATCTCCCTCTCGACCTCCTCGTCCTGTCAGTTGGCGGGAGACCGAGGAAGGACTCTGGAGAGCTCGCGAGGACGCTGCGCATCAGCTGCTCCTCCGAGGGCTTCTTCCAGGAGGCGCACGTGAAGCTCGCCCCGGTCGACACGACGAACAATGGCATCTTCATCGCCGGTGCGGCGCAGTTCCCCAAGGACATCGGGGACTCTGTGACCCAGGGGATCGCGGGGGCGGCGAGGGCGATGAACATCATCTCGCGGAGCTTCATCGAGGTCGGCGGAGTCGTCGCGCACGTCGAGCCGGACAAGTGCGCCTCTTGCCTGACATGCATCAGGAACTGCCCATACGACGCTATCTTCATCAACGATGATGGATTGGCCGAGGTGAACATGGCCAAGTGCCACGGCTGCGGGATTTGCACGGCGGAATGCCCTGCGAAGGCGATCGTCCTCAGGAGCTTCGAGGACTCTCAGATAATTCCAATGGTCGACGTCTTCATGTCAGGTGAGGTACATGGCTAGCGAGGCTGTCGTCGTGAGCGCCACGGAGGCGAAGGAGAAGGCCCAGTTCGACCCGCGCATCGTCGCTTTCTGCTGCAACTACTGCGCGTACGCCGCCGCGGATCTGGCGGGTTCGATGAGGCTGAACTACCCGCCGAACGCGAGGATCATCAGGCTCCCGTGCTCTGGGAAGATCGAGATACTCTATCTGCTCAGGGCGATCGAGGACGGGGCGGACGGGGTCATGGTCATGGGTTGCCTGGAAGGCGACTGTCACTTCATGAACGGCAACTACAGGGCGAGGAAGAGGGTCGCAGCCGCGAAGAAGCTGCTCGAGGCGGTCGGCATCGAGCCCGAGCGAGTCGAGATGTACAACCTTTCGTCGTCGATGGCGAGCAAGTTCGCCGAGGTGATGGCGGACATGACCGAGAAGATGAGGAAGCTTGGGCCTAGTCCTCTGAGGAAGGGGGTCGCGAGATGATTGTCGGTGAGAGAAAACCGGTAGCGGAGATCCTGGAGATGACAAAGGGCTACGACAAGATCTACGTCGCGGGCTGCGGGACGTGCGTCACGGTCTGCCTCGCTGGAGGGGAGAAGGAGGTCAGCATTCTATCATCGCTCCTCAGGATTAACGGCAAGAAGAACGGACACGAGGTCAAGGTCGTCGAAGGCACGATAGAGAGGCAATGCGAGAGGGAGTGGGTCGGCGAGATGAAGGACAAGGTCAGGGACGCCGACGCTGTTCTCTCGATGGCCTGCGGCATCGGAGTACAGCTCGTGGCGGAGATGTATCCTGAGAAGCCCGTTCTCCCCGCGCTCAACACGACGCTCATGGGCTTCCCGACCCAGCACGCCGTCTGGCTGGAGAACTGCAGGGCGTGCGGGGACTGCATGCTCCATCTTACCGGCGGCATCTGCCCGGTCTCGAGGTGCGCCAAGCAGCTCATGAACGGCCCTTGCGGCGGCTCGCAGAACGGCAAGTGCGAGGTCGATTCGCAGACGGACTGCGCGTGGGCCCTCATCTACGAGAAGCTCAAGGCCACGAACAGGCTCGACTGGATGTCGAAGATACAACCGCCGAAGAGGTGGGACATCGCCGGCTACGGCGGTCCCCGCAAGACCGTGAAGGAGGAAGAGGTGGTCTCGTGAAGGCGGGGAGCAACCTCGAGAAGGTCCTGGAGAAGGGACAGTTCGCCGTCACGTGCGAGTGCGGCCCGCCAAAGAGCGCGAGCGGCGATGTCATCAGGCAGAAGGCCAAAATAATCAAGGGCAAGGTCGACGCCGCCAACATCACAGACAATCAGACCGCGATAGTGAGGCTTTCTAGCTTCGCCGCAGCGACGATACTACTGCAGGAGGGCATCGAACCGGTCATGCAGGTCACCGCACGGGACAGGAACAGGATCGCAATCCAGAGCGACCTGCTCGGAGCATCCGCGGTCGGGGTCAGGAACGTCCTCTTACTGACGGGTGACCACCAGAAGTTCGGGAACCATCCATACGCAAAAGGCGTGTTCGACCTTGACTCGATACAGATGGTCGACATGGTCAGGAAGATGAGGGACGAGAAGAAGTTCCAGAGCGGCGAGGAGATGGACTTCCCGCCGAAGCTGTTTATCGGGGCGGCGGAGAATCCATTCGCGGACCCATTCGAGTACAGAGTCCCAAGGCTGGAGAAGAAGGTCATGGCGGGGGCTGACTTCATCCAGACGCAAGGTGTCTTCGATGTCGAGAGGTTCGAGAAGTGGATGGCGGGAGTGAGAGCGAAGGGACTGCACAAGAAGGTGCATATCATCGGCGGTGTGATTCCTTTCAAGTCACTCGGGGCCGCGAAGTACGTCAAGAGCAAGGTGTCCGGGATGAGCGTGCCGGACGCGCTCGTCGAGAGAATGAAGAAAGCGAGCGATGCTAAGGCCGAGGGCGTCAAGATTGCGGTTGAGACCATCGAGGCGCTGAGGAAGATCGAGGGCGTGCACGGCGTGCACGTCATGGCGATAGAGTGGGAGGAGAAGGTGGCGGAGATAGTGGAGGAGTCGGGGCTGCTGCCGAGACCGGTCGCATAGATGATTCCCCTTCTCCTGCAGGGCTTACAATCTCAGTCCGTCTCGTATTGCCTTCAGGAGCTCCGGCGAGGCGGCGGGAACGTAAACGAGACCTTTGCTGCCCTCAGCGATCACGCCTTGTTCACCGAGGAAGGCGAGAACGGCGTTCAGGCTCTGGCGGGTCGTGGAATGTCCCCATGAGGCGAGGATAGAGAGCAACTCTTTGCGGTTCATAGGACGATTCGCCCCGCGCAATGCCCCATCGATGTACTCGATCGTCTCTAAAGTGGGATTGGCACCGGGGCGGGCGAATCGCAATTCCGGAGCCTTTGATGAGTGAACCATGAAAGGTGTATTGATTCGAGTACTATGTGTATTCTTCTCCCAATCGGAAGCTGGGATGCCAAGATTGCTACCGAAGTGTATCCAGCCCTCGCGAGATGACGGCGTTCAGAGCATTTCGAAGTGACTGCGATTCGATGTCGAGATGCCCTGCCGCCTGTTCTAGGAATTCGCTTTCGCGGGCATGGACAACTAGCCGTTGAAAGTCGTCCCTCACGCTGGTGGCGCGCAATCCGAGGGTGGCAGGCGGGACTCCGCTATATGCGATGATGGCGTACATGTCGCAGAGATCCTTCAGGGCCTTGTCGTCCTTCGTCCTTTCCGGGAAGCTGACTAGTTTCATCGCAAGAAGGACGTGGGGAGCCGGCACCCAGACCACACGCCCCTCGACTCGCTTCACCAGCCTCTCCGCCGGCTCCTCGAAGACCCGCGCCAGCAGCGGTTCGCTGAACGGCTGAAATCCTGCGATGCCGCGCAAATCGCGCCTCTGGTGGCTCGCGATGAGATCGACCGCAATCATATAGTAGTCAGGGGCCAGCAGCCGCTTCGCTTCCTCCGGCGTCACCGGCTCGTCATCCTCCCATCGATAGTACTGAACCAGACTGAACATCCCCTCCCTGGTGAATCCGAGCGTCTCCAAATGCCGAAGGGCCGCGGGAAGGTTCCCGCTCTTCAGCGTCTCCAAGCTCACGCCCGGCGGAGTGTGGAATCCGAGGTCAATGTCCCGGCTTCCGAAGTAATCCTGCCCCGTGGCTTCCCGCCAAAGGTCGCTAACAACGAAGCGGACGCCCCAGCCACCGAGTAGGACTATCGGCTCGGGAAGGCCGGGCAACATCCTCCTCAGGACATCCAGGCTGACGCGGATCTCAGGGCCAGTGTACGGGGGGGTCGGCACGGTATAGCCTCTTGAACAACAAGCGGGCGGCTTCCGTGCAGACCCCGCCCTCGACAATCAGGTCCAAGATCAGCTGAGGGAGGCAGACTATTCGGAGGCCGCGGTGCCGCTCGCCCGTCTTCAATATGTCTTCATCGCGAAGCAGCAGTCGCAGGTTCCCGCCGCCAACGAATCCTACCCGCAGGATTTCATGGTACCACGCAGTCGCATCCTTTTCCATGATACACACGTCATACCGCCGCGGGAACAGGTAGCGCTGGATCGCCTGGTCGGCGCCGTAGGTTGTTACCGCGTATGACAGGTCGGTTTCTGTGAGGAGCTTGGCAGGATCCGGCACCTGATAGTCGCTGAAGAGCGGTGGAACGTGATACTGCAGCCAATAGCTGTAGAGGCGGTCGGGCCTCGTGACGCGGGAGCCCTTGGCCGCGTGGAGCTTCTCGGCATCTTTCATGATCTCGTACGCCCAGCTGTAGGCCACGTCCGCGTCCTTCGCGATTTCGTAGAGGGAGCGCGGTCTGCGTTGGTTGGGCTCGGGCTGCAGCAGGCGCCTTAGGATCCGCTCGCGGAGTATCCCCCGCCTGTCGGTTTTTAGCGCCGCCATGAGAACCATGTCGATATATCGGCACGGCTTGCACCTATTTATATATTACCGATAGTCATATGGAGGAAATGGTTGAGTATGATTTCGGATGCTTTTCAGAGCACTCGGGCTCCCCTCTGGTCCACCTCGCACTTCATCCTCTGCCCATAAGGGGAGAGTATCGTGGCGAGCATCTCCGCGTTCCCCGTGCAGAAGATGCTGTTCCCCAGCATCGACATGCCCGCCTTGCCATAGGGGGCGCAGGAGTCTATCGCCTCGATCATCTTGCTTCCCGCCAGTCCTGTCTTGACCGCGAACTCCCGCCCAAGCGTGAACAGCTTCTCCAGGCTCGGCCCCTTCTTGAACTTCTCGACGCAGCGGTGGCCCTCCGCGCTGATGACCTTCGCCCTCTCCGGGTCATGAAGCACTGACTTCGTCAGCATCGGCGGTCCGATGACGCAAAGAAGTAATGGTACCGCCACGTCGAACCTCTTGACGACTCCGTGAGGCGGGCCTCCAGGCTCGATCCTCAGGTCCATGCCGCCGAGCGATTGCGGGTAGATGTCCCCGAGCCCTGTCAGCGACTCCACCTCGGCCTCGTGAGCAGCACCGACCACATCCTCACGTGACAGGCCGAGCTTCGCCGCCTCGTTCAGCGCGATTGCGGTGCTCAGCGCCCCCGCTCCGCTCATGCCGAACCCCTGTGAGACGGGCAGCTGCACCTCGCTCAGGACGTAGACCTCCAGCCTCCTGTCCCCGATGAGCTTCTGGACGGCCCTCTGAGTAGTCTCAGCTTTCTCCTCCTCTCCGTCCAGGAATATCCTGATGCGCTGGCGGGCCGCCTCCCTGACCTTGACCTCCGTCTTGACTCCGAGTGATGTGCACAGGCCTGCACCCCTCGAGCCGCGGCGGCGGGAATCGGCATCGGGGCATATCTCGAAGAAGGCGGTGATGTGACCGGGGCAGAACGCCTCAGCCCTAGAGACCATGCAGGACTGCGCTCCATATCTTGTCGGCGACGGATGACTTCGTGCCCTCGACCTCTTTCTTCCCGCCACGCGAGTCCAGGATGATCACCTTCGTCCTGTCTCTCTTCACGTCCTTGAGGTCGTTAGCGACGGCGAAGTCGAGTTTTGACTCTTTGATCATGACCTTCGCCTTCTCGGCGAGGTCTTTGGCGGTGACTCTGTACTCCGCCTTGAAGCCGACGACGACGCCCTTCGTCCTCGACCTGATCGACTTGAGGACCTTCGGCGTCGGGGTGAGATCAAGCTTCAGTGCTCCTTTCCTCGATGGAATCTTGCCCTTCAACTTCTTAGTCGTGAAGTCCGAGATCGCGGCGGGGACGAGGCAGTAATCGCATTTCATGCCCTTGACGAGCTTCTCGAGCTCCTCTATTGTGAAGAATTCCTTGACTTCGATGTAGGAGGGGACAGGAGCTTCATGCCTCCCGAGCCAGAGCTCGACCTTCCCGCCGCGCTCGTATGCGCTCTTCGCCAGTTCGATCCCGGTGCCGCCGCTGCTCCTGTTCGTTATCGCCCTGACGTCGTCGATCGGCTGCTCTGTCGAACCAGCGATGACCACGACTCTCTTGTCGTCGAGGTCGTGCGGACCGAGTTTCCTGATCACCGCCGCGACGATGTCCTCCATGTCCGCCATCTTCGCCTTCTCCTCGGCGAACTTCGGCTCTATGAACTCGACCCCGACCTTGCGGAGCATGTCCAGGTTCACCGCCACGGTCGGGTTTGTGTACATCGACTCGTGCATGGCGGGGGCGATCATGATCGGGATGTCCGAGCCCATGGCGGAGGTCGCGAAGGTCGTGACCGGCGTGTCGTCGATGCCGCAGGCGATCTTGGAGATCGTGTTGGCGGTGGAGGGGGCGATGAGGAGCAGGCTCGCGCTGCCGCCCTCGCCGCAGAGGTCGACGTAGGGCACCGAGCCGTCTATCTCGACGATCGGGACCTTGCCCGACGCGAAGTGTATCGAGTTGGGGTGGACGATGCGGGTGCTCTCCCTGCTCATCACGGGGACGACGTCCGCGCCGTGGCGGATGAGCTCGCGGATGAGCTTGACGTCCTCGACGGCGGCGATGCTGCCGGTGATGCCGAGGACTATCTTCTTTCCCTTCAGCTTCTCGCTCTTGGTGCAGTAGATGCGCTGACTAGGGTGCATTTCAGGGAGGTGTAGACAGGGTAGGGATTAAAAGATGTTGATGGGCGGGCATCCGAGTGTCCACTGGCATTCTCCCACAGCCATGATGACGCCTCGATAAGGCGCGGCAAGAGGGCTTCATTCCCGCCTGCGGCAGAAGAAGCTCCCCTCATTTGAACGTGACACACGAGGTCGGTTTGGCGCAGGGATTGGCGATACCGAGAGTCTGTTTGAGAGCGAAGGAAGCAGATTTGTGAGCCTCTTGAAATGAGCGATGATTGGCCTTGCAAAGACGAGGACTGGAAGCCCCACAGAGTCCACCGAGTTCGGCTGATAGAACAGACCCGAGTCCGCCCTCGTTGAGTTCTGCCGCCACACCAAGAGCCCCTAGAGTCGGCTGGCGCCTTGTCGAGTGCCATGGGCTTTCCTGCGACCTGCCCTGAGAAACCTAGGCGAGTTTGTGTCTACTACTGGCCGGTCACGGACAAGTGAATCCGTTTCCTCATGATCACGGGCTTAACAATCTCTATCGGGATCTTCGCGTTGAACTAGGCCTCCCGCAAGATATCATGCAGTCCTAGGCAGGAGAAAAAGGATTTCGAAACTACTGTTGAATGAAGCCCGATTGGCCGATGTGGCCGTCTACATTGAAGAGATTCCTCCATTAGTCTCGCAGTTCTCTAGGTTTGCGGCCCTTTTGGCTTGATTCAATCATCTTCTGGAAAGCCTTTTATAGAGGTTCCCGGCTTTACGGAGATGGATGGCAAGGGAACTTAGAATCAGAATCCCTGAGGGTGAGGTTTCAATACCGTTTTCTGCGGCCAGCGACCTTGAGGAGTCCCTGAAGGATCTTGGTGAAATCCTTAGAGTGGTCGAGCGACGTCTTTCGGGAGTGATTAGTCCTAGGGCGCAGATAAAACCCGGACTCGAGGGAATCTACACACCCGCAGCCGATGGAATCCCCGTCCTTCTGAAATTCCCGAAGTCGAAGATCGAAGCAATCGGACTCGCGGTCTTCCTCTCGGAGCCCAAGGGATTGACTGGTCAGGAGCTGGACCGAGTGAGCCATGTCAAGGACGCAATGAGGGGCTTCGTAAACAACGCTCTCTACAAGAAGTACTTCGAGAAGAAGGACGGGTATATCCACCTGTCCCACGATGGCGGGCGCTGGGTCACCGAGAAAGTCCTTCCGGGTCTCTTGGGAACGAGTGGAGCTTGATGGCGAACTTCGTCCTGCGTCTGAAGCTGGGTTCACTTGGCGGCGAACTTGAGATTCCGTTCAACTCCCTCGATGAACTCCGGATTCAGCTCAAGACCTTGGACTTGGACGAACTTTCTCGCATGCTAGGCGAGACAGTCGGGCACGTGGCGAGCGGTGAAGAGAAGGCCCCCAGACCTGAACTCGAAGGGATATGCACGGCCGGGCCCATGGGCTTGCCACGGTTCTCCAAAATCCCGGGTTCGAAGGGAGCGTACGTCGCTCTGGCTCTATACGCAGTGGAACCGAGGCGGTTGGGCGCGAATGAACTCGAGACCGTCACTGGGATTGATCGGGTTTCCAGCCATTACCTCAGCGCTCCGAGGTTGAAGAAATACTTCCAGAAAGACTCTGAAGGGAAGTTCGGCCTCACGACAGAGGGCAAGCGGTGGGTAATAGAGGAAATCCTCCCTGGACTTAGGTGAGCTTCCATGCCGACATTTCGCGCACGACTGAATACCGTTTTTGGGAATATCGAGATTGGATTTGACGACGAAAAGGAGTTAGATGATAGATTGCGACGGAGTCGCGAGTTCGCGAAACAGATTGCCGATCAGGCTAGTGACTTCGTTGTTTTATCCAAGCAGGAGGGGGATCCTTTTGGCGACCTCCGATCCGTGTCGCCAGATGGCAAGCTGCAGCTGCTCAAGATTCCTAAAAGCAAGGGCGACATTGTCCGACTTGTGGCTTTTCTCGCTTCGCGACCGCCCACTTGTACGGAGCTCATTGAAGCGTCTGGAGTCAGCAATCCTTTGGCCTATGTCAAGAAGGGCGAGCTCGTCAAGGATGATGGCGGCAGGTACACATTGGAAGCCAAGGCTAAGCAGCACGTCGTCAATAAACTCCTTCCCATCCTTCGGCGCGCTCGCTAGTTCGAGGTAATGAGCCTTGCAACCCTGGACGGAAGACGTGGTCGAGCAGTTAGCCCTCGCGGAAATCCTCCACAGGAGCGGAAGCGCCTCAGTAAGACGCCTCGCACTAATCGTCGTTGACAACGCGGTGGAGATCGCACTTAAGACCTATGTTGAATTCGAAAAAGGACTCGATTACTTCAACCTCAAAAGACGGAAGTGGGAGGATGATTATGAGCTTTCCTTCAAGTCAACACTTCAGCTCGTCCTCGCCAAGTCGGGGGCGAGGACTGACGAGAAATTAGTCCTCGGATACCACGATACCCGAAATCAGCTGTACCACAATCCCAAATTGCTCTCGGTGGAGTCCGACGATATCGGGAGGTACCTGCACGAGGCAAGGTCTCTTGTAGGCCAGCTCTTTACGCTTAACTTCAGTAGCACAGACTGGACGACTTCTGCGGACAAAGTAGCTGGGGAGGTCTTGCCAAGAGCCGCGCCACCAAAAATCATAGTCACTCGAAGGGAGGAGGGAACGCTAAAGATTGAGGGGATTCTCGGCCTACGAGACACTCATGCCGTAGCCATAGTTCTCCAGAAACTACTAGATACGACAGGCAAGGTGCCATCTTTCGGGGAGTTGAAGGCCACGTTGAAATCCAGCGGAAAGTCGCCATCAAACCTCAGCGACTGTGTACTGCGCTTGCGCAAGAGAGGGATTGTGAAGAAAACGGAGCTCTCTCTGACTGCATTGGGTCAAACGGAACTCGCCAAATTCCTGGGCTAGGCAAACCTGTTGCGGACCGGTATCGGAAAGGCGATTTCGTTTAATCGGCATGATGTCGACGTCGCTGTAGGGGAGAGGCTCACCGCGTCCCACGCTGCCGTTGACCACGACGCCCAGCGTTCGAGGGTATCGACTCATAATGAGATCAGCCGCGCGACGGGCCACGCGGTCAAAACGTCTCCTCGATTGATTACTCAGTTCCCGCGCGCGATCGGTGACCGCCTCTCTCAGCCTTGTCATGGTTTCTTAGACCGCTTCTCGGAAGATGCGCTGACCGCTATAAAGGAACGGATGGGCTGACGGTGAACCTATTGTCCCCGGCGGTGACGCACAACAATCCTCGCTTCCCGGCAAACCATGATATATCTGGAAGGCGATGATTTCCTGATGAGGGGGTAAGTGTCATCGTCGCTAGAGGTGCTTCGCGTACGGGCGAGGGATTCAGACCGATTCGCATAGTCGCAATAACCATGGCCGCATTGCTCTCGCTGAGCCTGTTCACGATGTCCTATCCGAATGGCGGAGATTCGAGTCCCGCCTCAAGTCAGATCGATCAAGATATCATCGAAAAGTTGCGCTCGATAGATGGCTTCTTCACGGAGAACGCGGGGCAGGTGCCCAACGAGCAAGTCAGATTCTACTCTTCCGGGGGCGTGCAGGCGGGGTTCGCCGAGAGCGCGGTGTTCATCAAACTGGTGGAGCGTAACCACGTCAATCCCCTTCACGACTTCGAAGACGAGATGAGAGGACCGCAAATCCAACGCGACGACACTCCTTCCAGCCGAGGCGTCATGGTTCGCATCACTTTCGATGGGGCGAACAGAGTCACGCCTCAGGGCGTGCAGGAGATGTCTCACCTCAGCAACTACTTCATCGGCAACGACCCTTCCAAGTGGCGGACAGGCGTGCGCAGCTACCGCGAGATAGTGTACAGCGACCTGTACGACGGGGTAGACCTCTCGTACAGGACGCAGGACGGGCAGCTCAAGTATGAGTTCATCCTTGATCCAGGAACAAACCCTGCCCTTATCACAGTCTCGTACGAGGGCGTCGAGAGCCCTCATATCGACCAGTCTGGCGAGCTTGTCGTCAGCACCGCCCTGGGAGAAATGACGGACGGAAAGCCGATATCATTCCAGGACGAGAGGCCGGTGGAGTGCGCCTTCGTCCAGCGAGGCCCTCTGTCGTTCGGTTTCAGATGCGAGGGTCGTGATTCCTCCCGTCCACTGGTGATAGACCCGCTCGTCTACGCCACGTTCTTGGGCGGCGGCGATTGGGATGCGGGCCACGGCATCGCCGTCGACTCCTCCGGCAACGCCTACGTGACCGGCGATACCGCCTCCACGGACTTCCCCACCACGCCGGGATCGTTCGACACTACCTCCAACGACGCATTCGTGGTCAAGCTGAACGCGGCGGGCAACGCTCTCGTTTACGCCACCTTCCTAGGCGGGGGAAGTAACGATTACAACCTCGATATAGCCATCGACTCCACCAGCAACGCCTACGTGATCGGTGAAACCGGCTCGACGGACTTCCCTGTAGCGCAGGGCTCGTTTGACACGACCTTCAACGGCTCCAGCGACGCATTCGTGGTCAAGCTGAACGCGGCGGGCACCGCCCTCGTCTACTCCACCTTCCTTGGCGGGGGCAGTGGCGATACGGGCTGGGGCATCGCCGTTGACTCCTCCGGCAGCGCCTATGTGACCGGTTGGACCCACTCCCCGGATTTCCCCGTCACGCCTGGCTCGTTCGATACTACCCACAATGGGGGGGCCAACGAAGCTGACGGGTTCGTGGCGAAGTTGAATCTGGGAGGTGGCGCGAACACACCGCCTGAGATCCTGTCCTTCGCTGTCGGTCCCTCGCCTTCGTTCGAAGGGGGCGCCGTCCTCTTTGCCGTCGACGCCACGGACGCGGATGGAGATGCTCTGACCTACCACTTCGACTTCGAATCGGATGGCGTGTTCGACATCTCTGGACCGGGCAGCACCGCCATGCACGCCTACGGCGACGACTTCGACGGCACGGCCACGGTGAGAGTGAGCGACGGGAACCTGAGCACTGAGGAGACCACACGGATCATCGTGCTGAACGTGCCGCCGACAACCGATGGTGAAATCACCGCCACCGCCACATCCGACATCACCCTCCGCGTGGCGGGGGAGAAATGGCACGACGTCTCCGCCTACGTGGTCGATGACGGGAACGAGACGCTCATGGCGAGTCTCGTCCGCGAACCGGGCAAGCCTCAGGAAACCTCGTTCGAAATCAGCATCGACGCGACGAAGAGCAGCTCCCTCAGGATCGCCTACACACCTGATGATGACAAGGTCAACGGCCAGCCGAACGGTGCCAACCCCGCCTGGCTCACATTCACCTTCGACTCCGGGCCGCCGGTCGAGATACACCACACGTTCAACGTCCGCCACCCCGACACATGGAACTGGACGGTGAGCCTCAACTCGCTCTTGGCGGGAAGGGACATCACTTTCACCGCCACCGCCACCAACCCGGGCAGCGACGACCTCACCTTCACCTGGGACTGGGGGGACGGGACTCCCGCCACCGCCAAGACGTACTACAACGACGGAATCGGACCCGATCCGTACCCCAGTCCTGGCGGTACTTTCCCATTCACCGCCACGGACTCTGAGGCTCATGCCTACCCGACGGCGGGGATGTACGAGCTCAAGCTGATTGTGAGAGACGACGATGGCGGGACGACAGAGATTCCGCTTGTCGTTGTCATCGTCTGATCGAATGATGATGGACTCAGCGTCCTCAGCGTTATCTTGACCGATACCCTTTGCCCCGAAGGAATACCGTTACGAGAACGATGGCAGTCGGCGAACCGGCGGTCGCCGGAACGCTCCTGGGCCATTGCGGGCAAGTGGTGGCTCTCCAATCTCTACCCCTCCAAGACCAATCGTTCAATCAGCTCGGCTTGGAGTACGAGTCGTCCCACCGCAGATTCCGGAACGGTGTCAGGATCCCAAAACCTTCAAGGCGACCCTTGTCGCGGTCTGCAGAGACTCTTTTCTCGCCCTCCAAACAGCCTTTGCCCCACTGATAACTCCATACATCGGGTTGTCGCTAACGTAGAGGAGGGCGTGGCCTCGCAATCCGAGTTTTCTCGAGAAATGATAGAAGGTCGAGACCTCCATTTCCACCCCCGCGATGTCTTTCCCATCTGCAACGAGCTTCCTTACCCGCGCCACATCGTGCAGAACGCAGGGGACGGAGGCGACTTTCGCCTCTTCGTAAGGCAATTCGCTTGCCTCCAGCGCGCTCCTGACCGCGTCGATCGAATCGCCATCAGGCTTGACTATGACTTTACGCGGGGTGTCCACCCGGACCAATCCGGCGTAGTCTGTCACAAGGACGGGAATGACTAGGGCTCCGACCGGAAGGCGCTTCGCGTACATCGAGCCGATGAAGAAGACTGTTTCCGTCCCGCCGTCCTTGAGTACGTTAAGAACCTCAAGGGTGACTGCCCCGCCGTAAACGTTGAAGACCATGAGGTACTCTTTGCCGTTTCTTACTGCAAAAGCGTACCGGATCCAGTTGCCCTTCAATCGCGTCCAATCATCAAAAAGGCGTCTCACGGCTTCCTTTCGTCCTGGCCCGTAAGCGCCCCCGTAGACGATGCATCTTGAGGGCAGTCTGTCTCTGCCAAAGATGACTCTGCTAAACCTGCCCATACTTACCCCTCATCGAGGTGTAGGTTGAATATAAATCCGACCCTTATGAAGCGAGTCTCAGCCCCTAACCTTCTATTCTTTGGGGCTACTTCTTGAATCTCTGAGCCATGAGACGCCGCCCATTTCGAAACGCTGGATACGACGTCCCTAGTCGGGTTCGTCCGATATCCGAACGCAGACAATTCCCGAGAGGGATTGCGTGACCGCCCTAGCGGAGAGGCTAAACCATAGTCTGTTGACAGTTGCCAGACCGCCGTGTTCCATAAAAAACAGTCTCAGCCTAAGTGCTGGAATCAGCCGCTTGCACGAATCTACGAGAAAAATAAGGCCGTCCACAATCAAGAGAGACGGTCTCGTTGTGGAGGGATTAAGGTAATTTTGACCTAACCCTCTGGAATCCATCCAAACTCCTTAGTAGAGAACGACAAGGCGAGGGGTTTGCCACCTACTGGTGACGCGCTCCAGATCCGTCGTGTATCTGCGGCATCCAGGGAGTCTCACGAAATAGAATGTGCATTCCGGAAATAACCTGCAGTCTCAGGAATGGCGGGAGACTTTTGAAATGTTGCGAGTAGTCTACCCTGAGTGCGCATTTTAGAATTTAGGATGCATGGCGAGAGGATAGCTTGTGTGCTGGCCGCTGTCTATTCGAACCCTGCACCAAAATAACTATATGAATCGAAGACCAGTGAGCCGAACAGAAGGTATCGTATTGTCCAAGGCGGGAGGTGCGTTGAAGAGCAGGGTGCTTACGTGGCTGTTGACAGCGACACTGGTTCAGACGGTTGTCATTTCCTTTGAAACGGGTGATTCCCTTGAACCATCCGACACCCACACTCTTGATTCATTTTCGATTCCCAGCGTTCCTTGGGGTCTGGAATTGGCGGATACCACCCCTGGTGTCGGGGTGGACTCATCGCTTGTGCTGGACATCAGCGACAATCCGCACATCGCTCATTACGACTTCATCGACGAGGTTCTCATGTACACAACAAAAAGGAATGGAACGTGGGTCTCCGAGGTCGTGGATGACACAGACCTGGTCGGCGAATCCCCATCAATCGCCATCGACTCGAAGGGGCATGTTCACATCAGCTACGCCGCCCGTTGCCCTGTCTTGGTTCCACCGGAGCAACAGCCTCCTCCAGACCCCAAGATTAAGGGTCTGCGGTATGCAGTTCAGACCAATAGCGGATGGAATCTGTCAGTCGTGGATTTCAGCGTCTGGGGAGCATACCCTTCGCTCGCTTTGGACGCCTTCGATCGACCTCACATCTCCTATTCTGACTGGAATTATGGAGGGCTGTACTATGCGAACTGGGATGGAACTAGGTGGCAGACGACACTGGTCGATTCGGATGGAAATCTCGAGAGCGCAATATCCATGGACTCGAAGGGAAACCCACACATCGCCTATGGAAAAGATACCGATCCATGGTGGGATCTCTACTATGCGAGCTGGAATGGAACCTCATGGAAGAAAGAGAACCTCGGAACTGATGGATTCATTATAACGAGAGTTGCGATGGCGATGGATAGGCTCGATCGTCCCCACGTCGTGTGGGATGACCGAGATTTGGGACTAAGGTACGCGACTTGGAACGGTTCTTGGAAAATCGATACCCTAAGCGGGAGCCATGTAGGTTCTCCTATGATTGCTCTTCACAATGATTCGCCCCGGATCGCCTATTCGTACTATGGTGTATACTATGGGGAATTGGAAGGCTCCAATTGGAGATGGGAGACAATCAACACGACTAGAGAATTCGGGCTGGGTTTGTCCTCGGGTCGTGGCCTCGAGGTGGACAGCAATGGAGTCCCTCATCTGAGCGCAGTTGTCAGTGCAGGAAACACTTCCAATCTCGCCTACCTTTCCCGTAAACCCATGGGATTAACGGCCGATGCAGGTCCCGATCAAACAGTCAATGAGGGCGACACTGTATATTTCGACGGTACGGGCAGCCAAGGTGGCGGTGGCGGGGGAACGGGCAAGTGGGAGCCAAGAAGAAACATCCCATCACAAAGGACTGGCGGCGGTTCAGCCGTTCTCAATGGTGAAATATACTATGTTGGCGGGAGCCGCTCCTACTTCGACGTCGGACCCATCGCGATGAACAACTTCCAGAAGTACAACCCAGCAAATGATTCCTGGTTTGACTTGCCGGACTTGCCCGCGCCCAGAACCCTCCTAGGTGCGGCGGCCGTGAACGGAAGAATCTACGCAATCGGCGGGGCGGCGGACTTCGGTGGACATTACGGCACATTCGACACAACCTTCGAGTTCGATCCTCTGACGAACGTATGGACCTGGAAGGCGCCGATGCCGACTGACATGGCCGCCTTCGGCATCGCTGTCTTGGGCGATCGAATATACACCATTGGGGGAATCAGCAGTCACTTCAACTGCACATCTTGCGTGATTGTCCAGGAGTACAACGCAACCACTGACAGATGGACCAGGAGGGGCGACATGCTCACGCCGAGGAGACTCCTCTCCGCCACTGCCCTGGACGGGAAGATATATGCCATCGCAGGACAAGCATTCGGCCCGACAGGACCTGTTGAAGTATACGACCCCGTCTCCAATTCGTGGACAAAGAAGGCAAGCTCTGCCTATCGTTGGGGGCACGCCGCTGAAGTCCTCGGGGGAAAAATCTACATGTTCGGCGGCGTGGGAGAATCGTTGCCCACGGTACTGATTCCAACAAACGAGACAGAAGTGTACGATCCTTCCACGGACACCTGGACTTCCGGGCCGGATATGCTGGAAGCAAGGGTGTCCTTTGGCTCTGGCGTTGTCGGGAACTGCATCTATGCTGTCGGTGGCGATGGCGGCATCTATGGCCCTCCAAACTACTCGGAGGTTTTCTGTCAGGGCGGAGGTCTTGACTACGTGTGGGATTTCGATGCGGGCATCGATTCAGACGGCGACGGTAACTTTACGAACGATGTCGACGCAACTGGACCGACCCCGACATACGTGTACGGCGATGATGGAGTCTTCGTAGTTACCTTGACTGTCAGAGACTCGGCGGGGAACGAGGACACCGACACGATGAACGTGACCGTCCTCAACGTCATCCCCTCCGGAACGCTATCGGTCGTTCTGATGGCGCAGCACGAGGGAAATGAAATACACTTTCTCGCTCACATGACAGACCCCGGGAGCGATGACATATTCCTCACTTGGTCATGGGGAGATGGGACGCCTGACGAGAATTCCACTTACTACAACAACGGCGTCAGCCCAGACCCAAAACCGAGCCCCGATGTCAATCCGCGTGACATAACCGACATGAAGACCCACGTGTACGGAGACAACGGTGCCTTCACCGTCAAGGTGTTCGTCCGAGACGATGACAGTGGGAATCAGGGGATAACTCTGTTGTTATCCGCCACGCCAGACAACATCCCGCCATCGGTCCAAGTATCAGGCGGGATGAACATAGACGAGGGTCAGTCCATTGTTCTCACGGCCACCGCCACAGACCCTGGAAGCGACGACCTCACTTTCTCATGGTCCTGGGGAGAAGGGTCATCAGAATCCCGCATCTACTACAACTTCGATTCGGTTCCGGACCCGCCGCAGAGTCCTGGCGGGACGTTCCCGTTCACCGCCATCGACAACGCAGCTCATCCGTATGGCGACAATGGAGCATACGACGTCTCCGTCACGGTCACAGATGATGATGGCGGTTCAATGACTTGGTCTGGCCAGGTGATTGTGAGCAATCTCCCGCCAACCATTACGCCGTTCGGACCATCCAGCGTGGCCGAAGGAAGCTCACTGTCCGTGACGGCCAGTGCAACCGATCCAGGAAGTGACGACCTCGCGTTCATCTGGACGTTCGAATACGGACCGACGGTGCAGCATATCCACTACAACGACGGAGTAGGTCCAGACCCCTATCCAAGTCCATGGGGCACTTATCCCTTCTCCGCGGATAACACGGCTGCTCATACATACGGCGACAACGGGGTGTTCCGCATCACGCTGAAAGTGGAGGACGACGATGGCGGCGTGGCGACGTACGAGACCAGCGTCACAGTCGTCAACGTATTGCCTTCCGGAACGCTGACAATAACCTCCTCGCCACAACACGAGGGTTTCTCCATAAAGTTCTCAGCTCATGTGACAGACCCGGGTAGCGACGACATCTTCCTCACTTGGAAGTGGGGATGCGGGGCACCGGATGAATACTCCACTTACTACAACAACGGAACTAATCCAGACCCCTACCCGAGTCCCGATTTGAATCCGAGGGACATCACAGATGTGAAGAGCCACGCATACGGTGACAATGGTGCATTCACGGTCATCGTCTTTGTTCGAGATGATGACAGCGGCACGTCAGGTACGACTCTGACGATCACCGCAACGCCTGACAACCTCCCGCCATCCGTGACTGTCTCTGGCGGGATGAGCATAGACGAAGGCCAATCTGTCATCCTCAACGCCACCGCCACGGACCCTGGAAGCGATGACCTGACCTTCAGCTGGTCATGGGGCGAAGGATCATCCGAGTCTCGTATCTATTTCAACGATGGTGTCGGTCCCGACCCGCCGCAGAGTCCTTGGGGGACATGGCCGTTCACCGCCGCCGACATCGCAACACATTCCTATGGGGACAACGGCGTCTTCACTGTTACTCTGACTGTGACAGACGATGATGGCGGCTCCACATCATGGTCTGGACAGGTGACGGTGATCAACCTCCCGCCGGTGATACAGCCATTTGGCCCGTTCAACTCGGACGAGGGCAGTCCATTCTCGGTTTCCGCGAGCGCGACTGATCCGGGCAGCGATGACCTGACCTTCACCTGGTCCTTCGAACTCGGGCCGACGACTTCGCGGACATACTACAATAACGGAGTCGGTCCAGACCCGTACCCAAGCCCCGGCCCTGTATATCCGTTTACAGCATCTGACGGGTCGACGCACACCTACGGCGACAACGGAATCTATGTGTTGAGCCTCACTGTCACTGATGATGATGGTGGCTCGGCGACCTACTCGACTGTGGTTTCGGTGGCGAACCTGCCGCCGGCCATTCAGCCTTTCGGACCGTTCACCATAGATGAAGGGAGCCCGCTGACTGTGGCGACCAATGCAACGGACCCAGGGAGCGATGATCTGACGTTCACTTGGACCTTCGAGCTCGGTCCGACCGTACAAAACATCCGTTACAACGACGGAACAGGTCCTGACCCAGTCAAGAGCCCGTGGGGAACATTCCCGTTCACCGCCTCTGATAATGTCACGCACACGTACGGTGATAACGCAGTCTATGCTCTCATCCTCACCGTCACCGACGACGACGGCGGCTCAGCTTCCTATGCGACAAACGTCACTGTCGTCAACCTCCCGCCGGTTGTCAAGCCATTCGGTCCTTTCGAGGTGAACGAGGGCGACCTGCTCTCGATAACAACGAGCGCTACAGACGCGGGAAGCGACGACCTGACGTTCACTTTGGCATTCGAGTACGGACCCACGATACAGCACATCTACTACAACGACGGCGCAGACCCAGACCCACAGAAGAGTCCATGGGGCATATTCCCATTCACCGCGGAAGACGCGGTTACTCACACCTATGGTGACAATGGCGTGTTCAACGTCACCTTTGTTGTGCAAGATGATGATGGCGGAACTGCGACCTACACGACAACCGTGACAGTTCACAACGTGCCACCGACGATACTGGACGCGAAGGCTTTCGTCTTAGCAAACATAACCTTGCGTGTGGCTGGCGAGAAGTGGCATGACGTCATCCTCAGGCTCTACGAGGATGGGAGCGAGGTAGGTTACATCCAAGTGATCAGATATCCGGGCAGCCCGAACGACCAGGTGGCGACAATCCACAACGTCCAGATAACTCTCAACAAGAAGTTCTCCGCCGTCGCTTACTACACGCCTGACGATGACCCGGTTAATGGACAACCCAATGGCGCGAACCCTGCCTGGATCATTATCAATTGGGAGAATGGCGACGAGACAAAACTGCATCACACCTTCAACGTGGAGCACAGTGAGACGTGGATTTGGGCTGTCGACAACTTCAATGTCTATGGTGTCAACCAGATAATACATCTGCAGGGAACAGCACACGACCCGGGAAGCGACGACCTAACATTCCTCTGGGATTCAGGAGATGGAAGGACATTCACTACGACTTACTACAACAATGGAGTCAGTCCAGATCCGTACCCGAGTCCTGACGTGAATCCGATAACAGTCACGAACGAGGTGAAGCTGGTCTACCACACTGCAGACACGTACACAATCACGTTGACGGTGACTGATGATGACGGCGGCTCAGTAACCTGTTTCTTCATCATTAGAATCGGCTGAGCTAGAAAGCTAAAGTCTCCTCACCATCAACAAGAGGCCTGCCAACTGTGTAGAGTTTCAGGGCCTTCTGACAACTCGTTTGGGTCCGAAGTCAGCTAAGAGTTGTTCTTGAAGCTAAGACAGATCCGATGTTGATCTCCTATGGAGAAAAGAAGGAGTATGAGACTATTAGCAAACATCTGTCCCAAAAAGGCCGAAGAAGTGGGATGAAACGCTACACAAGAGGCCTGCCGATTGTCATCGATTTCGGAGCATCTCTGCTTGTTCCACATTCACCCAGCCTTCGATTGATCCCCGCCAGCTCTTACTTCTCCCATTAAGATGAAAAAGAACATAGCGGCGAATGGGTCGCTGACGAGGGCTAGAATGAACCAGAAGATGCTCCCCGTCCAAGTGCCAGAATTGCGAGAGCAATGGCGAATATTGAGAAGCAAGTCACGATTGATTACTCTACGTATTTCGTCTTGTTCAGGATTTGTGCGAGGCCAGGAATGACAAAGAAACTTGTCGAGGAGAGCGCCAGCATTGTCTGATCAAAATCACGCCGAAGGATGGAAAGTCGAACATCAGATGAAAAAAAGTCAATTCCGCCGCTCCTAGAATCAAGCCTGCCACTGGATAGGAGATAGCAGGGTTCAGGAACAGAGTGAAGTGGTGGAATTGACAGGGCGTGTTGAAGACCGAAATCCCAACCAGGTTTCTGCTCGCCATCGACTGATTCGACAACTGCTCCAAAATCCTTAACAGGGAGGAACAAGATGCGGCTCTGTGCTAGAGGGCATTCGAGGCCTGTCTATGACATCGAATAGGAGGACAATATGGGTTGCCGGTTTCCTCACATTCGCCATGCTTGTGAGTGGATTTCTCGTCGTCCTCACGATCGTCCCCATGAACGCAAGAGCTACGACGCTCTATGTGGGGTCAGGCCCGGGGAACTATACGACGATACAGGCCGCACTTGATTACGCGAACCAGGGCGACACCATTTTCGTCTATGGCGGCGTCTACACAGAGGATCTAACTGTTCGCAAGGGCGTTTCCCTTGTCGGCGAGGACAGGGACAAGACGATCATCACAGGTACCGGGATATCCCGCCCATTCGAGGTCTTCGCCGCCCCAGTGAGAATCACTGGATTCACCGTGAAAAACGGGCTGGGAAACCACGAAGGCATAAGAGTTGACAGAACCTGGGGCATAAACATCTCTGATGTCGCAATGGTCGGAGTCGGAATCTATGTGATAGGCGATCTGCTCGAGAACTGGAACACCCACCACATCGACACATCGACCACGGCGAACGGCAGACCCGTGTACTACATGAAGAACGTGACCGGCGGCACAATCCCTCCCGGCGCAGGCCAGGTCATCCTCGCGAACTGCACCGGTGTTGTCGTGAACGGTCAGAATCTCAGCGATGTGTACTCGGGAATAGCGCTGGGCTTCTCTTCGGGGAACACAGTCTCCAACAGCACGATCTCGTCGAACATGGAGCATGGCATCCGATTCTTCCATTCTGACCGGAACAGTGCGGTCAACAACAACGTCTCTGACAACAAAATCGGGATTCACCTAGATTACTCCAGAGGGAACACACTGTCCAATAACACGATGCTCAACGACAGCGTTCTCATAGGAGGAGCGCTTCTCGAGCACTGGAACACGCACACGATTGATGCTTCGAACACGGTAAACGGCAAGCCCCTGTATTACTGGAAGAACGTCAGCGGGGGAACGATTCCCCCTGGAGCTGGCGAAGTGATACTGGCCAACACCACGGATGTAGTTGTCGAGAACCAGAACGTCATCAACGGCACGATTGGAATCCAGGTGGGCTACTCTCTGAGAACGAGAATCGCCAACAATACCGTTACGGGAAACCATTTCTATGGCATATTCCTCCGGACCTCAGACAACACCACATCCTCCAACAACACGATTTCGCACAATGGGTACGGGCTCGGCTTCTACCTGTCGAGGAACAGCACAATAGCCGGCAACACCATCACCAACACACATGAGATGGGCATCGCTCTCTCCTCTTCCAATGACAGCATGATAGCGAACAACACTCTCTTGGACAATGCCGTCGGGTTTGAGACCTTCGGCTGCGAGCACAACTACGTTGCGGACAACTTCGCATCGGGCAATTGGTACGGATTCGAGCTTTGGAGCTCCAGGAACAACACAGTCGTCAACAACACCTCCATATCCAACAAGGCGTCCGGCTTCCGTTTCGAAGGTTCGGACAACAACACAGTGTCTCACAACACAGCCTCGTCGAACGGAGGAGACGGCATCGAACTCTACTTCTTCCACAGTGGGATCATAACCGGCAACACAGCCTCACTGAACAAGGAGAAGGGAATGCGAATCGCCGCCGACATTCGAATAACACTCACAGACAACACTGCGTCCTCAAACGTCCAGGAAGGCGTTTATTTGTATGGCGCCAGAGACAGCATCATCGCGAACAACACGTTCTCGAATTGCACGCTTGGACTCTACACAGACTTCCTGAGATACAGCCTCGTCGCGAACAACACCTTCTCGAATTGCGCGCTGGGGATGTCTCTGCGTGCTTTCTACGATGGCCTCATCGTGAACAACACAGCCTCAGGGAACGGAAAGGGAATCCTCCTGAACTACGCTTTCAGGGACAGGATCGAACACAATGCGATCTCATTCAACTCAATAGGTCTGGAGCTCAATCACTCAGACAACAACACCATCCTCCACAACGACTTCTACTCGAACACCGACTATGGCGTCTACATCTACTATTCCAATGGAAACGCGATTTACCACAACGATTTCATCAGCAACGCGAGACAAGCCGTCGACTACGGCACGAACTCCTGGGACAATGGCTACCCGTCCGGGGGCAACTACTGGTCAGATTACACGGGCGCCGACTCTTTCAATGGCCCCAACCAGAACATCCCCGGAAGTGATGGGATAGGCGACACCCCGTACGTCATCGACCTCGATAGCAAAGATAGGTATCCCCTCATGAACCCATACCATCCTCGAGACATCATACCTCCCAGTGTGACCATCACCTCGCCCACTGACGGCTCGGTGTTCAGATCGCTTCCGGTCATGGTTTCCGGCGTCGCCTCTGACACGGGTGGAAGTGGATTGAACCGCGTGGAAATAAACGTCAACGGCGCTGGTTGGTCGACCGTATTTGGCACCTCCTCATGGAGCAGACTGGTTAATCTTGGTATAGGAGGCAACCTGATAGAAGCATGGGCGTGGGACAACGCGGGTAACCCGTCCACGATCGATTCGGTCGTCGTTTTCTACACCACATCTCCCAGGGCGAGCTTCGCGGTCACTCCGTCCTCAGGGAACATCACCACTGCTTTCGCAGTGGACGCATCATACTGCTTTGACTATCAGGATCCACCTGGACTGCTGGAGGTCCGCTGGGACTGGGAGGATGATGGCACATGGGACACCTCGTGGTCCAAGACGAAGACGGCGCAACATGAGTATCCTGCACTCGGAGTTTACACCATCCGCCTTGAGGTCATAGACACGGACTATCTCACAAACAGCACGACGCATCAAGTCTGGGTCAACAACACTCCCCCTTCTGGGACCATCACGGTCTCGCCGCCATCGGGGAACATCTCGACCGTCTTCGACGTGAATGCCATCGTCTCAGATATCGAAGACCCATCATCGGCTCTCGAAGTGTGCTGGGACTGGGAGAATGACGGAGTCTGCGACACATCCTGGTCCTCGATATTGACCGCTCAGGTACAGTACACCGCTCTAGGGACCTATACGATTCGCATGGAGGTCCGGGATACCGGCGGGTTGATGGGCAGTGCAACAGCACGGTTGTGGGTCAACAACACGAATCCGATCGCCTCGTTTGCCTTGATTCCCGCAACGGGTGGGATTACAGCGACATACGAGGTGAACGCCTCAACATCCACTGACCTCGAAGACTCGACTGCCGTTCTGGAAGTCCGATGGGACTGGGAGGACGACGGGACGTGGGACACCACTTGGTCAGCCATCAAGACTGCGCAACACCGGTACTCTCAGATTGGAACCTATACGATTCGCCTCGATGTCAGGGACACCGGCGGGCTGAGCAGCACAACGACAAGGCAGGTCGAAGTGATTGACGACACTCCACCGAGCGTAGTGCACGCTCCTCACGACGACGTCTTTGTCAATGTAGCAATCACGATCACCGCGACGATAACGGACGACACAGGCGCGAGAGACGTCTACCTGCACTACAGGGCAGTCGGCTCATCGACATTCACGGAAGTCAGGATGACGAAGACCATAGGCGACACTTATGAAGCGACGATACCATCACAGAGCACGCCAGGCACGGTCCACTACTACATCAACGCGACAGACAACTCGAACAACAGCGCCCGCCATCCGCAGGCAGGTGAGCACTCCTTCGCTGTGAAGGAGAGAGAGGAGCCACCGGCCCTGGACATATCCATCTTGTTGCTCATCATAGCAGCGGTCGCGGCTATCATTGCAGTCCTTGTTCTGCTCTTGCTGAGGAAAAAGAGAGCGAAGGAAAGAGAACTCCCAGTCCAGAAGCCGAAGGAGAACGAGTGACTGATTAAGTCTCCTTCTCCACCGTCACGCCGATTCAGCCTCGCAAATGTCAGGGATTCGAGTACTCTTTGACGTGGAGTTGAAGCAGAGAACTCGTACCCACAGGGCTTTGAAGTGATGCATATATCCAATTGCGTTTGTTCGATGACGCTCGCCTCCGCGACCGTCACCGGCTCGCCCGAAATCTAAACCTTCGATTGCTTCGCCTTCAGCACGGTCAGGATCGCAACTCCCAATCCAACCAGGAGGATGACCAGGTCGACCGCCATCCCGACATCGAAGTAGGGAGGTATCCTCAGTTCACCGCTGATGAGCGATATGATGCCAGTCATTGCCTCTGCGAGCACAAAGGACAGCGAGATGAATGCGAACGCCTTCGCCACCGCCATCCTGTCCTTCCCGCCCTTCCACGGTCTCCTCTTCGAGGACCAGACTCCCGCCACGAGCAGGATGATAGCGAATACAAGAGCCACGATCGGCTTGTAGTTCACCGCCACTTCGACCGGCGGCTTGACGACCAGCGACTTCTCCTGCTCGATGTTGCCCAGCTTGTCAATCGAGTAGTAGTATATGGTGTGCTCCCCCTCGGTCAGGGTGAAGCCGCTCGTATAGACCGTCCAGCTCCCGCCATCTATCCTGTACATCGTGACGTTCACGCCGCAGCCGGAGTCCGCGGCGGTGAGGGTGAACGGAGCGG